>Ga0118677_10000300_pt1 | contig 109044 bp, 97 predicted proteins | sample AliMusrvi5mmetaG_FD_86154 | JGI IMG/M metagenome (GOLD analysis project Ga0118677, IMG submission 86154)
AAGATCTGATAGAAGCCTGAAGAAAAACCGCCGACCTCGTAAACTCCGAAGTCGGCGGACTGTTACTACAGCATTTTTAAAGTGCCACGTTTACTACATTTTCACGGAACCGCTGACAGGCATTGCCGTCCGAAATCAAACGACCACGAGGAGGCTTCCATGAATGCAATTTACTACATTGGCTTGGACATTCACAAGAAGACAATTGCGTACTGCATCAAGCGGATTGACGGCGTGCTTGTTCAGCAGGGCACTGTTGCCGCAGAGCGTAAGGCATTGAGCAAATGGCTGACTGAACTTCCCGGTCCCTGGTTCGGAGCAATGGAGGCCACAATCTTCACCGGCTGGGTATATGACTTCTTGAAACCCCATGCCGTTGAACTGAAGGTAGCTCACCCGGCAATGCTCAAGGCGATCACTGCGGCCAAGAAGAAGAACGACAAAGCTGATGCCGAGAAGATAGCTGATCTGTTACGAGTAAACCTTCTGCCTGAATGCCATATGATGCCGGAAGAACTTCGGGAGCTCAGGCGGATACTGCGCTACCGGAACATGATTGTGCGAACAGCCGTCAAAATGAAGAACAAGATGTCCGGCTTATTGATGGAGGTCGGTGCTCAATACAACAAGAAGCGTCTTTACGGCAGGAAATACTTCAGCGCACTTCTAGAGCGGGTCGAAGATGTTCCAGATTCTGTAAAAGGGTTGTTGAGATTGAGTCGTAACGGTTTTGAGATGTTTGACGACATCCAGAAAAAGTTGATTATGGCGTTACGAAAAAACAAACTGATTCAGGAGCGGGTGCTACGGCTGATGAGCATCCCAGGAATTGGTGAGGTTACTGCTCTTACCTGGGTTCTGGAAACAGGAGATTCGAGCCGCTTCAGCTCATCTCGACACGCAATCAGCTATTGTGGGTTATGCAGCGCACAACATGAATCGGCAGGAAAGGAGCAGCGCGGACCGATTTCCAAACAGCGCAACAAGCACCTGCAAACCATGCTGATTGAGGCTGCCAAACTTGCACCTCACTGGAATGAACAACTGGCAATGCTCCACGAGAAGGAGTTGGCGCGTGGCAACAAAAACCGCGCTACACTTGCTGTTGCTCGCAAGCTAGTGGAATTCATGCTGGCAGTCGACCGGCGTGAAACCAACTTCGAGTCGATGAAGGAAGCAGCATAACAAAACAGACATAACCTTCTTGCAGTACGATCTTCCCGTCGGGTCTCGCCGTTCCGGGGACTATGTGAACAGGAAACTGTTGCACGACATTTATTATGTTTCGAGACCGACGGGTTGGCCCTAACTCAATCTTCCGCAATGGGTTACCTGTTGAGTATATGGCATCGATACCGACGCCATATACCCAACAGGTGATTATTCCAAAGGCGGCACATGGATGTCTGGTCGCATGATCGCAAATGTGTGGACCATTAAGAAAAGATCAAAAGGATTGGAGAGCATGAAGGAGTGAAGCAAGGCTACCGGTGGCAGTAGTTCGGAGAGCTAAGGGAAATCTCCGTTTTCCCCTTGACAAAACTTATCATGGATGGATGTCCCCGGAATACCTCCAAGCATGGTTTGGACTTTAATGATGCCCCAGAGGTTTTTAATAGTCCTATTGTGGAACGGCTCGATATTCGATTCGAATACAGCGAAGAACGATGGATAGCTTTAGGGCTTTTCACACCCCTGATACTCTTACGTATACTGTTTTTGACTGCACCCATCATGTAAACCGGGACACGAATCAGAAGAACGCCTTAAGCGTCAGTGAAATGTTATTTTCCGTACTGTCGTAGACGTCAATATTGGAATTTTTCTGACGCCAGTAATATTCCACACCACTCTCAAGCCATCTGCGGAATAAATAGGTCACTTTGGCGCCGGCAACCACCACCTTATCCGTCCTTTTCACCGAATCGCCGGTGGCAATAGCGGAAAACCCCTCGTTACTGTATGAACCCTTGATGCCGGTGGAAATACGATCATTAAATTTATGCGTATACTCGCCATTCAGGCCGGTGCTGGTCGAGTAACTGGCGCCGAGAAGGCTTGTTTCATTAATTGCACGGGCGCCTCTCACGGTAACCGAGTTAGCTTCGGAAAATCTGTGGGCGATATCCACCGAGGCAACAAAACCGCTGAATCCGACTCGCGATGAGTCACTAAACTCTTTAAGCTGATAGCCGGCTTTGACCGTTCCCTTTGAGTAGTCGGAAAGTTCCCAGGTCACCCCGGTCAGGGCGCTATGCGCGTTGTTGTCATAGTTGCCGGTCGTTTTATCGGTAAAATAAACGTCTTTGAACTCATACTCTGCAAAAGCGGAGGTTTTCGGCAGAAAGCGGTAATAGGCGTACGCCGACACGGTATTTTCATCCCTGGATTCAAATACGCTGCTGTCGTATTTCCAGGAGGCATTGGAATAATCAAGCTGTAATTTGGAAATATCACCCAGGACATACGTGAGCGAAGTGGAAGCGGTATTGTTCTTGTAACGGTCAATGGTGCCAAGCGCGGACTGACTGCGCGGAACATGACCGTAGAGGTAACCGTCTGACGCTTTCAGGTTAATCCTGCTGCCGAAATTGAAATCACCGCTTGCGCTCACGTTCCAGTCCGAAATGTTTTCGGCGGTGTATTGGGCGTAATTGATGATCGTGCCGCTCCCGGTCAATGATACCTGATGGCGACTGAAAGGGAGGGTGACCTGCAGCCCGGGCATCACGGTGGTAATAAAATCATGCTTTTTGTTATCAGCGGTCAGATAAATATTATCGCTGTAGTTTTCCTGAAGCGACAGAAACGGATGCAGTATTACCGGTCCCCATATCAGTAATGGCGCATTCTGGTCCCTGGTCACCCCGAAAGGGGCATCATCCGCCGCATAGAGCGAAGCGGTAGTAGACAGCAGCAGAGCTGCCGTTAAAGCAAAAATAGATACTTTCATGGCTACTTGTATCCCGTTTTGCCGTTCACCTTAGTCGGGCTGGCAGGGAGACCATTACCGCCTCCGCCGCCACCTCCACCAACTGTGGGACTTGGTGGGTTTGCTGGAGGATTAGTAACTGTTTGAACGTTGCTGTTTGGACTATAACCCTGGCCTCCCGGACCTCCCTGACCTACTGAAGATGTCTTGTTGGAGATAGCTGAATTGACCAACCCCACCACAACCGTTCCGGCGCCGGCTGCCGCATTGGTAATGACAGCATCGCTTGCCCCTGCACTACTGGCAGCCGTCACAATGGCGGTAACATCCCCGCTGCCGGACTGGAGTGCCGCCGAGATAACGGCAGTTGCATCAACACCTCCGGTAATTGCATTGTACACTACGCTGTCCAGAGTGACAGTGCTGCTCGTCAGAGCAGCTAAGATTTCATTCATCCCCATCCCGTTGGATAAGGCAGTGGTAATGATGTCAGCTGTCGTTTTTCCGGATACCACGTCGGCAGCTATTGTCGACGCATCGGAACCAGCCGCCCCAACAGTGACCGGTACTGCGGCTGACAGGGAACCAAGGACCACCAGCGCTATAATGCTGTTCTTAAGGGCGCCACGTAATGAAACGTGGGCATACGGTTGCTTTGCAGGTTTTCTCATTTTCAACTCCCTCTTGTAAATCTTTTGATAGTTATTTTTGCTAAAATTATTTAATTAAAAATTTAGTTATATTAATCACCGGTGCAACAATATACAACTGAAGCTTATGAGTCAATATAAATATTGTGTAAAAATTAATTTTCTGGTTCTTACTTCAATTAATCCATTAGATGAGTTTCGACGAACTGCGCCAAAACTTCATGGATTTTTGATGGTGTTGTTGTGCCGTAATAGAGGTCAACGATCAGATGGCCAATCTCATGGGCAAACACACCAATCCGGATATCGTTAACGGAAAGAAAAATCGTCTTATCCTTCGGCGCATAAAACGCTATGTAGCCGACACTCTTATCATACTTGGCCTTGAACATCTGCTGCACGTCTTCCTCTTTCGGCAACAGTACCAACTTGAAACGGACATCTTTGGGGTGCATGTCCAGCACAACGACAACCCTTTCAACGAGGACATCCACCTTGTTTTTGATTTCATCCTGCCATGTGAGACTCTTCTTGTACCGCATGAGATGCGAGATACTGCCGAGGAGCAACTCATGATTGAATTTTCTGAGTAAATTTTCATCTTCAAAAACAATAGTCGCGTAGCGGGAGGTCAGCTCAAGACCATAGGAGAGTGACTGCGTTGAAATCAATATAAGAAAAGTTACTATGATGATTCGAGAAGGTATGTGGCGCATATGCCCGTAACGTATTATGAGTTTATTTTATACCATTTCAATTTATCCTGCAGTTGGTTGACGAGAAGCAGTGCTTCCGAAATCCTGATGTGAGGTACATCCGATTTCGAAGCATCACACTGGGCGAGTTTTTCACCCAGAGCGGCAGTGACTTCTCTCATCTCACTGATTTCATTCGACATTTTATCGTTGTACAGGTTAATAACTTCGGCAAGCTCGTGTCCCTTGTCATTTGGCCGCAATTCAATCGTAAAGGCGTGGTCCCCCTCCAGCATCAATTTAACACACAGTTCAAGCTTATGGAGAGGACCGGCAAAACGATGCGATATTATTAATGCATATATCACGACACCGACACCGCCTGATATAATGAAAGCTCCCTGTGCCTTTAGCATTTCCCTGAACAAAATAATCGGCGTTTTTCCCAGCATCAAATTACTGTCTTTATAGGTTATCGTCATGGAGTCTGTTGATAAATTGGCAAATATAACCGCATAGAGAACGCAACAAAAAAGCATCAGCACAAATATTTTCAAGATGAACTGCCCTTGAATAAGCGGCTTGACAAAGTAATTTCGTCTCCTGATTTTCTCAGCCATAATGGTAACTCCTCCGCGCTTACTTTATTGATATTTTAATCGTTGATTTCTTTTTTGTATCAGCCAGCCACACATCGATCGCTCGCTGTTTTTTTCGTTCGAGAAGCATATCATGCATTTTTTTACGGGTTTCCGGGGAAAGCTTTTCCAAAGCCGGTGCGGTGACCGAGTCCAGACGAAAAAGGTCACAGCCGCTCCCCGAGCAGACCGGAGCGGTCATTTCTCCGACCTTTAACGCTTCAAGACGCTCTTCAATCTCACTGGAGAGGTCTGCGGCCCGTACCGTTTTAGTGTCCTGAAGCTTTATCTGACCATTTTTTGCAGCATTTTCATTCTCGGCAGCGTATATGGTCACCTTGATTGTACTGTTTTGAAAGGTAACAAAATGGTCAATTTCATCATCTGACACATCAACATGTATACTTTTATTTTTCTTATCCATAACCTGTTTAATCAAAGATTCTTCATAATAGTCCTGTATGGAACGCCGGAACTTCTCATCCTTGTCAATGCCCTCTTTTTGGGCTTCCTGAATTAATAACTCCTTCATTATCAACGTATTGATAAAATCCTTTTTATCGGAGTTGTGTACCGAAGAGGTAACGGAAGCAAAACGGGCAGTAAATTCTTCCTGAGTGATATGCTTCTGGTTGATTGTAATAGCATATTCCCGTTCCGGAAGATCCCGTTTAATGGTAAAAAACAGTATTACAGCGGCAAAAACCGCTATCAAGGCAACAAGATACCAAATATATTTCAAAGCAAGACCTCCCCGGATCGTTTTGTTCCGTTTGCAGTATATTTACCCAAAATACTCCGAGCTCATAAATCCTGGCTTTCACCGCGCCTCTGTGTGAGATCGGTATCTTTTGGTTGCGGAACCGTACCAATAATATTTGAATGTGTCAAAGAGTTATTGCTCATTGAAGTAAACTTAGCAACCAGGAGCCCGCCTATGGGAAAAACTCCACCCCGGAAGAACTGGGCAGGACCATCCGCTTTAAGTGAAAAGCAATCGGTGTTCGTCATGAGTTAGTTTCTGTCCGGAAACTCAGGACAAGAAACTGTCGGTTGCCGTTTTGGAAAGCGGGGATTTTTTCTCCTGGCAAGAAAATCGAGGGGTTGCGCGGAGGCGTACTCCGGATTGGTATGTCGCAGAATGCTTTTGCACTTTCTATCGGCGTATCTGCAATGCGCATTTCGCACGTAATAAAAGGAAAACGGCCAATTACCGCTGAACTGGCGATACTTTTTGGTAAAGCATTTTCTCAGACGCCACAATTCTGGATGAACTTGCAGACCGGTTATGATTTGAAAATTGCCCAGAAGGCTCTGACTGACCGAGTAAAGCAGATCCGCATAATCTATAAAACCGCCCATTTCTGAGCGGTTTTATTACTTTCTTATAAACAAATTTACTTTGGCTCCGGTTCCGGTTCTGGAGCAGGGGCAGGAGCAGGTTCCGGATCCGCGGGTGGAACGGGGGCAGGTTCTTCCTCTGAAAGAACAATCTGCTTTGTTATTTTACTCTTTAGTGAAGCATCGTTAACTGCAAGGACAACGGCGGAGAATGAAAAAACGAGCACAGCGGTAAAGAGCGGAACGATAATCTTTTTCATAATTTGGCCTCCATAACGGTATTTGATTGCAATGTGATATAAATATCAAACAGCAACCGTTTATTCAATACAATTTTCCAGAGGCTTAACAGTCTTACGTCAGGATACATTGATTACGTTCATCTCCATTGAAAGCAGGTCAATGATCAGTTGTCGCCCCTGCAACAATGTTCCTTGACCCAGCAGCAGTTTGCAGACTTCGGCAACCTCCAGGCTGGCCACTACTGCGGGAGTGAACGAGGGATTTCCCAATGTCTGTTCCACACCCTTCCCCCCCGTCCAGGCACGATAGATGGTTTGAACCGTGTCATCGCCGGGAAGCTGGGTGGCGACATGTCCGAACCATCCGGCAATGGCGCCATGTACCAGGGGGAGGTTTAATTCCGTGCAGACCTCTGCCAGCTCCAGGCGGACCTGAATGGAATCCAGTGCGTCAACCACCACCCGACACCCTTCAAGCAGGCCGGGACCGTTTTCGGGAGAAAATGCCGCTTGAACCGGTACGACGGCAACTGCGGGATTAACGGCGGCGATTCGCCCGGCGGCGGCCGCTACCTTGGCGGTGCCCAGATTCTCCGGAGTACTGAACAACTGCCGGTTCAAATTATGCTCTTCAAAAACATCCGGATCTATAACCACAATTCTGCCGACTCCCAGCCGGGCCAGCTCTTCCACAACATAGCCGCCCAAACCGCCACAGCCGATTACGGCAACACTGCTCCTGAACAGGACCAACTGGTTACCGACATCAATAATGGTACGATTGCGCTGATAACGGGCCGGCATAATGCCCCTCTCCAAAGCGATACCCTCAACGATAGCCACCGTCACACCGAAACGCTCCGCTGCCTCGACCTGATACTTCCACGGGAGCAGTTGGCCATCGGCTTTATCGAGCAGGTGAATCGGTAGAGATTCCATGTCACCCTCCGCCCAAAAGCGGAAAAAGGGCCAGAACATCGCCGTCTGCAAGCATATGGTCGAGCTTGACATGCCGGTTGTTGACCATCATGATTCCCACCTCTGTTTGCGGCAGGTTCAAACTGTCCGCCACGTCGGCTACCGTCGTTCCCGCAGGATAGTCACCGGTTTCGATATCGAAACGGCCGGCGCGAAATGAAGCAAATAGTTTTACGGTTATATTCATTATTTTACTCCATAAAAGAGACGGTAAGGAGTACCCGGCCGGTGTCTGCGGATGTTTTTTTGTATTGACCGGGAAAATGGCGCAGCAGAGCGGTCAGCTCGTCCTGGTCCAGAATCTGACCATGGGCCAGAATAAGCGGGCCCAGTTCACCCAGCAAGAGATTAAAGAGCTTTACGCGAATGCAGCCTCGCTCTCCTACCCCTTCTATATGGTCTGCGGCGTGGCTGATTCCCTGGCGAAGTGCCGCATAGAATCCGCCACGCCGCATGGTGGCGCCCACAAGACCGGGCATGGCGCCCGAGAGGGTCACCCGTGAACCGTCCTGAACAAGGGTGCGATCAAGGTCATCCACGGGCCGGTTGTCGACAAAAACCGTCGTTATCCGGTTAGCAACATACTCGGCTGGTATGGCAAACTGGTCACAGAGCAGACTTTTAAGTGAACAGCCTACCGTAGCCGGCACCACCACCCCCTGCTGGAGAAGCGGGAAGAAGGTATTCAGTTGGCCGGCAGCCAGATGCAGCGCCACGGTTTCCAGAGTCACGGTTAATCTCCCAATGCCGATTTACCAGTTGAATACGTCGTCCAGTTCCTCATCCTTCATCATAAACACCTGATTATGCGGTGCAATCGGCTCGTTGTAAAAGAAACGCGGCAACCGGTCGTGGTGCTTGGTGAAACCGGCGCGGGTGTTGAAATCGCGCTCGGCAGAAAGCACTTTTTTGCCCAGCGCGACAACATCGTCGCCGGTCATACTGATACCGTGGAACGAACCGAGCATATCGAGCAGCGCCTGGAACGTCTCCGGCTGATCCATAATTGCAAACGCGATGAACAGGCACATCCCGGTCGAGTCAATCGCTGCTGTAGCGATCTGCAGGTTGCGCGACAGTTCGATCTGTCCTTCGGTCTTGAGCGGATCGACATCGCCGCCGACTTTAAGGATGTTGGTGGCGATGGCGTAACCGGCAGTGTGGTCGGCCCCCTGGGTCGTTGTCGCGTAGGTGACTCCGATCCCCTGGACGGCGCGCGGATCGTAGGCGGGGAGGGCCTGATCCTTAACGACCGGAACGCGCTCGACACCAAACACCTTACCGGTTACCGCAGCGCCACAACCGAGAACGCGTCCGAGCGGGGTACCCTTTTCGACTTCCTCCAGCAGCCTGATGGCTGCGGCATCGTCGCCGAATTCGGCAAGGCCGGCTTCCATGGCCACTCCGATGGTAACTCCCATTTCAATGGTATCCACCCCGATATTATCGTCCATGTAATCAAGTTTTGCAACGGTGTCCAGATTGGAAATGCCGCAATGCCCCCCATGTGACCAGACGGTTTCATACTCGGGCTGTTTGGTAACGTAATTGCCATCCTTGTCGTTGTAAATACCGGAACATTGGATGACGCAGCCGCGATGGCAGCCATGGGTGGCCGATCCGCCCCGTGCGATTTCCAATGCGGCCTGGGTTTCGCCGCTCAGATCGGCAGATCCGGAAAATTGTCCCGTCTTGAAGTTGTTGGTCGGATAACCGCCGGCTTCGTTCAAGACATTGGTCAGGACGTTGGTGCCATAGGCGGGGAGACCTTCACCGGTGACCGGATGCTTGCGCAGACCTTCGACAAATTTGCGATTGGCGTCACGATAGGCGTCCGGATCCTTGGGAGGACGCATTTTTGTTCCGGCATCGTTGATGATGATCGCCTTGACCCGTTTTGCCCCCATAACGGCGCCGACCCCGCCTCGCCCGCAGTGACGGGTCGGGCGCAGTTCAGGGTCGGTGCAGGCGATGGAGGCTGCCAGCAGCTTGCGCTCTCCCGCCGAGCCGATGGTCATGTAGGCGACCTTGTCGCCATACTCCTGGCGCAGCCTGGCCACCAGCGGATAGTTATCCATCAACTTCAGGCTGTTGTCCACGATGACCTGGATGCCGTCTTTGTCGATCACGATTTTATAGAGGTCGTCTCCCACCGGTTTTCCTTCGAGAATGACGGCGGCGTAACCGAGTCTGGCCAGTACCTGGGCCGCCTGCCCCCCGGCGTTGGACTCCTTGATGGTGCCGGTCAGCGGGCTCTTGCAGCCGACGGACAGGCGTCCGGTCATGGAACCGGTCGTGCCGCTCAGCATACCGGGCGAGATGACCAGTTTGTTTTCCGCGCCGAGCGCGTGAGCAAGCGGATGTACCTCGGCGGCGACCACCAGTGAGGTCATCGCCCTGCCGCCAAGCCCGGCATATTCGCCAAGGCTGCCAACTGTTACCTTCGGCCCCTCGGGGGCCCCCATGTCGATCCGTGCAATTTTGTCCATACGTTTTCTCCTTTTCCTTGTTCCGTGTCTGACACGGATGAAATTCTCCTTTTCGAAGGAAGGCAGCACCGTTTCCCGCACAACCCAATGGCCTGTCGCCATGGGGATATCCCTGTAGGCGGCGAAGCTCGGAGTACAATAGATGTTATGTTTTGCTGTTATATCAAGCCACCCGGTCCAACCAGTCAGAACATTATGCGGGCACCCCGGCCTGCCTGAGGATATCGACCTTGTATGACGAAAAACAATTACGCGTGAGGCACCCCCAGAACACGCCGGTACCGTAGGCAACCTGTTCCAGAAGGTAGATACCGGTGAAAACGGGAAACGTCAGTCGCGGTTTCTTGACCGCATGATCAACCGCTGCGGCGCAGATAAGAATTACCCCGAACAGTGCCCAGAACAGCGGCACAAACAGGGCAACAGCGATCAATGCGGTGGAATAGTACCGCACCAGATGGTAGCAAAGGTAATAGATCAGGCTCCCGAGGGCCCGCATCCGTCCCGCCAGGATTGCAGTAAAAGTAATGGGCAGACCCTGTCTGGCAATGCGCAACCGGACAGCCGCTGCATCGACGGCCAGCAGACCGGTCGCCGCCAGCAGTGGCCAGAACCGCGCAAAAGGCGCGATCAGACAGAGGACAAGCACGAGGGCCAGCAGGGGGGGGATGACCATTCGTTTGCGACGGCCTGGATGCAGGATCTGCAACATCCCCTCGGAGGTGCCGTAATCAAACCGCCGGGACATGAAGGAGCGAACGGAGCTACGATGTTCGTGCAGGACATTTCCTGCCGGGAGGTAACAGATGGTCCACCCCTCATCGCGCAGACGCCAGGTCAGATCCACATCCTCGCCCACATGCATGCTATCCTTGAATCCACAGGCGTTCCGGAAGGCGGAGCGCCGGACCAGGAGGTTGCAACTGGGGAGATAAAACGTGTCATTGCCACTGTTGCCGTTTCGTTCACGCGATCCGAGCGAAAGACTGGACATGGCCGCCTCATAGCGATCCACCGCCGATTCGGTGCACATGCCGTCAACCTGTCCCCCCACCGCTGCCAGAGCAGGGTTGTTAAAGGCCGGAATCAGTTCGCAGAGCCACGTTTCCGAAGCGGTACAGTCGGAATCGATAAAGGCAAGAATCTCACCACTGGCCATGGCAGCACCGACGTTACGGGCGGCAGCAGGACCTCTTCCGGTTCCGCCCGAAGAGACCAGCAGCGCCCCGCACTCACGCGCCACCAGTGGGGAATCGTCACTACTGCCGTCGTCCACGACGACAATGCGAAGTTTCTCCCGTGGATAGGTAAGCCGGGAGAGAGAGGCAAGGCAGCGGCGCAACTCGTCGGCCCGATTCATCACCGGGATCACAATGCTTACTTCGGGCAGCATCGCCGGCAGATCGGAAATTGTCCTGACCCGCTCGGCAAAGCCTTTTGCAACCAACTGTTCCATGACGCGCTGTTCCGTTTCTGAGGCGACAATCGGTGAACCGTCGACGCCCCGGCCGACCAGATCGGCCAGAGAGCGGTTCAGGCGCAGGACGCAGAGCGGCGTCTTCGACATGAGAAATATCTCTCCGTCCCGTTCCACCAGCTCCACATTGTGCGACAAGCGATAGTTCATTACGACCCCTCCGCCAAAAGCCCCTCTTCGCGAAAAACCTGCATGAGACCGTTGACCGTGCCATCGACGGAAAGCTGGTGCTGTTTTCCCGCACGGGCCTTGATACCTCCCGACAGCAGAGAGAGTATCCGTTCAAAGGCCGGCAGCGACGGATCGGGTGTCACTACCCTGGTCGGGTCGGGGCGGGGAACGCCGAAATCGGCCGCGGCCAGAAAAGCACCGGTAGCGCCGATTTCCCGCCAGGAGAGTCCCAGATGTGTCAGATCCCACTTCTCAATCTGTCCGGAGAGCGCAGCTGTGACAGCATCGACGGATGGATACCGCGGCGTACGTACCTCCTCGAAGAGAATCGCACAGGGAAGCGGGGCAGTAACGATCTGTCGCGCCCCTCGGTCCGACGCGCGCTCGACCTCTACCCGCTCATTTTTGGGGACAAGCGCAACCGTCGCGGTGATACAGGACATGGCAGTTGCGGCAGCGGCAAGGGCGGGAACCGGGTCGTCACCGCGATCCGCCAGGCGGTTGCCGGTAAGCAGCAGATCCGGCGCGAGAATGGTAACGATACGGGCCAGAATCCGGGCATCCGCCACTGCATCACCACCTTCGATGCCGTGATCCCGAAAGCGGACCGCCCGGTCGGCGCCCATTGAGAAGGCGAGCCGCAAGGTATCGTCAAGACGATCGGGACCTATCGCCAGCACCGTCACCGTGGCGCCGAGGCTGTCTTTCAGGCAGAGCGCTTCCTCAAGAGCCGCCAGATCGGCCGGGTTCGGTATGCGCCGCAGTCCCCGATCGCTGATGGACGCTCCCCGCGCAGTAACACGGGCAGGAGGACGGGGATCGCTGGTCTCGCGCAGCAGGACAAGGATGGTGAGCTTATTGTCGGGCATGGATAAATCTCCAAAATAATGATGAGGGATGAGGGATGAGTGATGAAAGATGAGAGATGCTTGTTTATTTCATCCCTCAACCCTCATCTCTCATCATCGCCTCTAAGTCATTCTATACGCAACCCCGAAACCGCCACGGGGATACCGCCAGCGGGTAAAGGCTTTTCTGTGGCAGACGACATAACAGGTGCCGCATTCCAGACAACCGTCATGCACGAAGGTCATCTTCTGTTCCTCTTCCGACCAGGTATAGCAGCGGGCCGGACAGGAATTGGTGCAGCCGCGGTTGTCGCAGCCGGTGCAGACCGTGGCATCAAGAACGATGTGCGGGTCCCGGTCGATGGTGAAGCTGGTATTGTCGAAAATTTCGTCGATGTTCATAGTGATCTCCAGGCGGTAAAGGCATCGGAGAGGGCGTTTTTCAAGCCCACTTTCTTCTTCACCTCCCGCAGGACGAGTTTGGGTATGCTCGTCTTGGGGGTGCCGTCGATGCGGTAGATATGCTCCATCATGCTGCAGACCAGATCCGGGTATTCATTGTAGATCCGGTTGATGTGAAGCATCTTTGGAGCGTTTTTGAATCCTTTCAAATCCTGCATGACCCAGCTGAGGTCGAGCCGTTCCTTGTAGCGTTTGAGCGTATTTTTAGTAAAGTCCTTACGCTCGTGCGCCTCGACAACGGTCCTCCCCGCCAGGATGCCGGAGTGGGACGCGAGATTGATCCCCTCCAGGTTGACACCGGTGGCGTTACAGAGCGCGGCGGCATCGCCGGCAACCAGAATTCCGTCGCCAACCAGTTCCGGAATCATGTCGTAGCCACCTTCGGGGATGACATGGGCCGAGTATTCCTGAAGCCCCCCTCCCCTCACCAGTTTGGCCACCTGCGGCTGCTCCATGAAGGAATTGAGCAGGTCGTAGGGGGTTTTCCCGCTGGTGCGCAGACTGGCCAGGTGAAAGACCAGCCCTATCGAAAGGGAATCGTAATTCGTGTAGAGAAAACCGCCGCCGCGCACACCGCCGGTGCAACCGACGAATTCGTTGGCAAATCCCTGGTTGCGGACCAGGCCGAAGCGCTCGTCGATCATTTCGCGGGGCATGTCGATCAACGCCTTGACACCCACCGCCATCTGATCGGCATTGAACACGGGGCGGCGTAACCCGGCTTTCTGAGCAATAAATGACAGGACCCCATCGGCGGCTATTACTACCGGTGCATTCAGTTGTCCGCTCCGTCCCAGGATCGAGACCCCGGCGATCCGGCCGTCTTTGTAGATCAAATCTTCCACCGTGGCACGGGTGATCAGCGTAGCGCCCGCCTTGACGGCTTCTTCGGCCAGCCAGCGGTCGAAGCGGGGGCGAAAAATGGTGTAACCGTTGTAGGGAGCACGATCGAAATTGACGGTTTCATGTTGAACGTGAAAACTGGCTTCCCCGGTCATGAAGGTGGTCCCCTTCTTGGAGATGTGCCGTTCCAGCGGCGCAGTGGTCATAAAATCCGGGAGAAGCTCTTCGATTGACGTCATACGGTGCAGAATTCCGCCGAACATATTTTTTTCGCCCGGAAAGGTGCCGCGTTCCACCAGCGCCACATCAAGTCCGGCACGGGCCATGGTCAGGGCGGCCGATGAACCGGCCGGACCGGCGCCGATAACAATTGCCTGATAGGTTTTACTCATGGCGCTCCTCCGATTGTTGCTTTGACCCGGCTCAGCAGGCACGGCAGCACCTCTTTCAGATCGGCCACGAACCCTTCATCGGCGTTCGGAAATACGGGGGCTTTTGTGTCGCTGTTCACCGCCACGATCCGGCGGGAATCCTTGATTCCCCCCACATGATGCATGGAGCCGGAAATGCCCAGGGCAACGTAGAGCCGGGGGGTCACCGTGCGACCGGTCTGTCCGACCATCCGTTCAAAACCGGTCCACCCCAGGTCGTAGACCGGACGGGTGACGCCGAAGGAGACGTTCAGGAGTTTGCACAATTCTTTAAGCTGCTCGAACGTGGCCGGGTCGCACCCTTTGCCGGCGCTGAAAATGACTTCCGCCTCGGTCAGGTCAACGGTCTGCGGATCTGCCGGGATGCGGCCTATAATCGTCGGCAACGCGCCGGAAACGGGAGCACCAGAGTGCCAGCCGGTTACAACCGGAGAAGAGGGACGAACCGTAGACAGGAGTACCTGGCTCAACGCACGGAGCGGAACCGTGGCAACCAGGGGGCACGAACCATCCCACACCCTGGTTTCCGCAATCCGGACTCCCAGCGCCCTGCGGGAAAGCCGCACCCCGTCCGGACTCGGCCGGACCGTTACCAACTCCGTCATAATGGCGGCACCAAGCTCATGAGCAACGACCGGCGCCATGGTTGAGCCAAGATCATTGTGGGGTAACACGATAACGGTGGCCGCTTCATCACGAGCCAGTCCGGCCAGGCATCTGCCGAGCAGTGCCGGGGTATCGAGCAGTGTTTCCGCGGCTTCCACACAGGTAATATACGGGGTGCCGTAGGCGCCGAAGGCGGCCAGCTGCGCACTGTCGGGGGTGACCGCTACAGCCACCCCCCACGAGGCATCAAGAGTACCGGCAAGACGCGCCCCGTAGGAGAGCAGCCCGCGTCCGGTTTCATCGAGTTCACCGCCGGGGAGATCGACAAAAACAAGTATTTTGCCGTTGGCGCCCATCAGATCTCCCTCCCGAGTTTATGCCCTTCCCAGATAGCCATATCGACCTTACGGGGGGAAACACAGTCACCGATCCGGTACAATTCAGGCACCTTACCCTTCAAACTCATGTACAGGTCGTCGTCCACCTGCTGTCCCATAACCAGAACGAGGGAGTCATAGGGACCCCAGTCGTACCAGACGTTGGAGTAAACATTGAACCCCTTGACACTCTTGGCCCCTGCTTCACCGCCGACTTCCATCACGGCGATATCCGGGGTAAAGGTGACCCCCTTCTGCAGCAACCGCTGGCGTGACGAGTAGAGGTCCTGGGTCGGCCCAAGCTCGGCACAGATGAAGAGGCTTGAGGTGATCATGTCGAGCTTTTTCCCCTGGTTAGCTATGAATTCGGCGGTGGCGGTAGCACGCTGGTGACCGTCGTAGTCGATCAGACAGACTCTCTCGCCCAGATCCGCTTCGCCGTTCAGCACCTGCAGGATGTTGAAGATCGCCGGGCCGTCGGCCCCACCCACCGGATGTTTCTTGGGGATGCTGCCGGTAGCCACGATGATCACATCCGGCTTCCCGGCCAGGAGCTGTTCGGTGGACGCATTCACGCCGAGCTTTACGATCACGCCGGCTTTGTCCACCTGAGGTTTTTCGTTCCGTATGATGACACCGAACTCGTCGCGTCCGGGCCCCTTCATGGCGGTCACAACCTGCCCTCCAAGGGCCTCGTTCCGGTCGATGAGGGTAACGTTGTGGCCGCGCCTGCCGGCCATCTTGGCAGCCCACATACCGGCCGGACCGCCACCGACAACAGTAACCTTCTTCTTCACGCCTGCCTTTTCAAGGGTCCCCTCGCCCCATTCCTTTTCCCGGCCAACCGCCGGGTTCTGGACACAGCCGAGGCTTTTGTTCATGCCGATCCGGCCGATACAACCCTGATTGCAGGCGATGCAGGAGCGTATGTCTTCCAATCTTCCTTCCTGCGCCTTCCTGGGAAGGAACGGGTCGCAGATCAACCCACGGCACATGCCGATCATGTCGGCCTGGCCGGCGGCCAGTACCTTTTCGGCCATGACCGGATCGTTGATCCTGCCGGTGCAGAAGACCGGCAGTTTGATTTTCTCACGAATGCCGGCTGCCAGTGGGATGGTATAACCGAGCGGAGTATGCATCGAGCCTTCCACCAGATAGAGGTTGTAGAAAGTGGCGATGGAAAGGTCCATGAAATCGATCAGACCCGTTGCCTCAAATAAGGCGCAGATTTCCTGCACCTGGGCCAGATCGAGTCCGCCAGGTATCATTTCGTCGGCACACATCCGGATTCCGAGGGTAAAGTCGCTGCCGACCGCCTTCCGTACTGCGGAGATAAACGTGAGCGGCGCCCGCATCCGGTTTTCCAGGCTCCCGCCGTATTCGTCGCTGCGGTAGTTGGTGAGCGGCGAGAGAAACTGGCGTGCCAGACTGGAGTGACCGAACTGGATCTCTACTCCGTCGAAGCCACCTTCACGCACATGGATGGCGCTTTTGGCAAAATATCGGGCTACTTCCTCGATGTCCTCCGGCTCCATTTCCTTCGGGGTCTCCCGGAACAGAACGTCCGGCACCGGACTGGGTGCCCAGATCGGCAGCCGGGAGATGCTGCCATCACCCTGCTGGCCATTGTGATTCAGCTGGGCGAAGATCTTGGAGTCGTACTGATGCACGAAGTCCGTGACCTTCTTAAAACCGGGAATCACCTCCGGGTGGTAGACATCGATCAGCTTTTCGTAGGCCATATCGGTCGGATGGACCGTCAGTTCCTCGGTAATGATCAGACCGGCTCCACCCTTGGCCCGCTCGCCCCAGTAGTACATCTGCTTTTCACTGGGAAGATTTGCGACCGCCAGATTGGTCAGGTGCGGCTGGAAGGAAATGCGGTTCTTCACCTCGGTAGTACCAATTTTGAGGGGCGAGAACAGATTGGGAAACATCATGGTGGTTGCTCCTAACGTTTACGCTGCCGCTTGCAGCCGATTGTCGGCAATGGTCGTCACGCAGCGCTCTAGGCACTCGGGATCACCGCCGTTGATATCATTTTTCAGGTGCCAGGCAACGGCCGGACAGCCGCCATGGCACTGATCGAAACGCGTGCATTCTTCACAGGAATGGATGCGTAGATTACGAAAGGAGGCATAGATCTCCGACCCGTCCCAGATTTCCTGAAAACTGGTACTGCGAAGATTACCGGCCTCAAAACGGTCGCTCTGCAGAAAGGCGCAGGGATACATATGGCCGGTAGGACTGACGCAGCAGGTAAGTTTGGCAGCGCCGCAGAGATTGAGGCCGAGCCCCTGGCGTTCCTGTGTCGTCAGCGAGAAGAAGCTATCGCCGGTCCGCACATCGCCGCTTTTGGCCAACCAGTCGGAAAACGACAGCAACTGCTCCGGCGTCGGCCGAAGCGACTCCCAATTATCCGCTCCACGTCCGGATGGACGGAAACGGCTGACCCGCAACGATACGCCAAGAGAGCGGGCCAGATCGTGCATGGCCGGGATCTCGTCGGCATTATGGGTAGTAAGAACCGTATTGATACTGGTGGGAATTTTAGTGGCAGCAAGCAGCTTGACCGCTTTTATAGCAGCATCGTAAACCCCGGCTCCGCGCACGGCATCACAGGTTTCCCGTTTAGCTCCGTCAAGGCTGACCTGGATGGCAACCAGACGGTTCGAGGCAAATCGCGCCACCCGTTCAGGGGTAATCAGAGTACCGTTGGTGGAGATGCAGGTCATGATGCCCCGTGTGTGGCAGGCTGCAAGAATAGTTTCAAAGTCGGGACGGATGAATGGCTCACCCCCGCCGAAATTGACCTGGAACACACCGGCAGTATGCAGTTGTTCAACGAGATCGAGAGCCTCTGCCGTGGAAAGCTCGTTTTGAGCCGGTTCCCCGGAAGACGAGAGGCAGTGGGTGCAGCGGAGGTTGCACGCTTGCGTGACTTCCCAGGTCAGATTAACCGGGGAACGCATCCCCATTTCGACATATTTATTGCTCATGGAGGAATCCTTTTTCCAGGAGTTGCGTTACGAATTTTTGTAAGGCCTTCTTCTGGGCTTCCGAAGTTCCGACGGGGAATTCATCCCTGGCACGGACGGTTCCGTAATAGTCGGCCGGGAGAAGAGTGCCGGTGGCCGCGAAGAGCAGGCGCGGTCCCTTGCAATCATAAAACAAGAGACCGAACCCCTCTTGCCGCGCGCGACAGGACGGATGCAGCTTTATGCCTGCCGCAGCCATCTTAGTAAACCCCGCAGATGCCGTCGATTGCGAGTTCCTCAACCTGAATTTCCTCAAGGATGCAGGGTTCCTCGGTGTTGCATGACACTTCTGTTACCTGAACTGCAGTTTCCATATTGTTCTCCTTTCCTTCGATGTTGCACCAATTCAGGGTGCTCTGTGGTATGTTTTTTATCATTGCAACGGCAGTGCCAATACATATAGCACTGATTTACGCAATTATTTCTGATAGTTAATAACAACATGGCCATCTACGCCATCATGAGTGGGGAGAAATGCACCACTACTCAAGGGTATAAATTGATCCTGAAGGGAGACCATATGTGGCAATTAGCACCAGTGGGGATATAATCCACAATGCTTTAAACCTGCGTTTTGTAATTGAGGGATGATAAGGGGACAGGCTATTGCGGATTAATCAACGGCAGTACGTATCGATAATCCTGCGGGCGATACTCCGCGTCGGCGGGAGCGCGGGGAGAGCGGAAACCGGGAACCAGCGGGCGTCTTCGAGCTCCGAGTGGTCAACGACCAGCTCGCCACCGGCATACGTTGCGACAAAACCGGCCATCAACTGAGAAGGAAACGGCCAGCTCTGGCTTCCAACGTAGGTGACATCGGCAATATCGATGCCGGTCTCTTCCTTTACTTCACGTACCGCGCAATCCTCCAGCGATTCACCAAAACCGGCATACCCGGCAGCCAGACTGTACCTCCCTGCCGGCCACGCCGCGTCTCTGACCAGCAGCAGCTCATCATCGCGTTTGACCAGCACTATGGCGCAGGGGGAAATTTTCGGGAACTGTTTGCTGTTACAAACGGAGCAGAACCTGCCCCATTCACGAACGAACGGCCCGGTTCTGCCACCGCACAGGGAACAGAAACGGCTCTGCTGTTCCCAATTGAGGATCTGTCTGGCGAGCCCGCCGATACCGAGTGTGGCGTCATCAATCGTTTGTACCGCGGCATTGAGCGCTTCCATGACAAACGGCGGCCGGATAGTGATGTTGGAAGCGGCCTGAATGATATGCAGGGGTCGCCCGCGCCATGAGCCGATAGTCAGTGGAACATTAGACGCGATAAGCCAGTCGGGAATTTTCCCCATCGGGAGAGTCAGCCCGGATTCTCCGGCAGACAGAATCAGGTTATTGCCCGAAATGATGACCCAGTATCCGGATGCGGGAGGAGTCAGCGGGGAGTCCGGAATACCGGGAACAAACAAATCCCGTATAAAGACGCTATTAAACGGAATAGCTATGAGGTCGGGATAGCGCGACATTTCGATGACGTTCCTTTCGGATTATATTCCTTCATTACTCCCGGATAACCGGAAGCTGCACGGTAAACTGTGACCCTTCCCCCAGCCGGCTTTCCACCACGATCTCCCCGCCATGACGCGTGACGATATTGTAGGTCAACGCCAGGCCGAGTCCGACCCCCTGGCCGACCTCCTTGGTGGTAAAAAACGGGTCCCAGATACGGTCGATGACATCGGGGGCTATGCCGCTCCCCGTATCTCGAACCTGGACATAAATGGCCTGCTCTTTTTCGGAGCAGGTCGTCGATATTTCTACCAGACCACCACCTTTGATAGCGTGACAGGCATTTATCAGCAGGTTCATGAATACCTGGCGCAGACCGGACGGGTCTCCGAGGATGGCAGGAATAGTATCCGCCAGATTGGCTATGACTTCCATATCTTTGAAGTTCGGCTGATGGCGTATGAGCTCGATAATTTCTTTCAGGAGGGCATTAAGATTCACGGTGCCGATACCGTCGGATTTTCTGCCGAAGTTGAGCAGACTGCCGATAATCGCCTTACAGTGATATGCTTCCCGAACGATGACCTCAAGATATTTCGGAAAGACATCCAGTCTGCTGTCAGAGGCCAACTCGGGTTCGTCACGAAAGCGGCGCAGGAGCGCCTCGGCGTACCCCGCTACAGAAGTGAGCGGATTGTTGATTTCATGGGCAACGCCGGTAGCAAGGACGCCGATACTCGACATTTTTTCCGTCTGAATCATCTGCATTTCATGAACCCGTTTCAGTGTCACATCACGCATGAAAACGAGCGCTCTGGTTTTTTCTCCCAATTCGTCTTTGATGGGGTTGGCGGTGATATCTATATAACGTGTATGATGGCCATCCCGAACGGAAACCATCGTTGTCTCGACCCGCTCGCCATGAAGAGCCATCTCGACAGGGCAATTATGCGGCGACATGGGTACTTCAGGATGAAATACGTCCTTGCACCCTCCACCGGTCAGGACTTCCATTGGAAAAAACTGTGGACAGATATGATTGAGATGCTGAATCAAACCGTTATGATCAAAGACGATGACGCCGTCGTTAACCGCGTCAAAAATCGCCTGCAGCTCGTTTTTCTTGTTTCGCAGTCTGACCTCGTCCTGTTTTCGTTCGGTTATGTCCTGGGTCGTGCCGTAAAGACGTATAACCTGTTTGGCAAGGTTGACCGACGGTTCGACAATCGTATTTACCCATTTTACCGTGCCGTCCCGAAGCAGGAGACGATGCTCGATTTCATAGTTGCACCCCTGCTCAATACCGCGCCTGAGATGATGCATGACGTTATCGTGATCTTCCGGATGAATCAGGGCAACGAATAATTCCTGAGTCGCTTCGGCTCGATTCAGACGCATAATACGCAACAGCTCATCCGAAACACCCAGGTTTCCCGTTGCCGGATCCGAACTCCAGGAACCGACGTGGGACATGGCCTGCGCCTTGGACAGCTTGTATTCACTTTCCCGCAGCGCTTCTTCCGACCGCTTCCGTTCAGTGATATCCAGCAGCGCGGCGTGGCACTCCTTCCCCGAAGCGGTTGCCATCATATCTATTCGGACATACAGCGGCGGTCCGCCAACGTTTGCCAGTTTCAGCCTACAGGTTTTTTTGTCCCGGCAGGCAAAGACCATCTGCAGAAACTCGGTAAATGAGCTGCGATCCTCGGCAGAAACGAACCGCTCAAACGGGAGTCCGGCCAAGTCGGGGCGTTCCATCCCCAGCAGCATGGCTCCTGTCAGGTTGACGGTCTGGATGTCGCCGCAGCCATCGAGTGTTACGTACCCAACCGGGGCAACATCGTACAAAAAGGCATATTTGTTCCGCGATCGCTCCAACTCTTCATTGGCACGTCGCAGCTCTTCGATCTGTTTTTCCAGTTCATGCTGGAGAACCTGATATTTTTTCACAGTAACGCCTTTTTGTATCGGTTTCCGAGGGCATCGGCAACCCGGATCGCGGCTTCCACCATAACCGCAGTCACGGGAAACCAGGTTGCATGAATGGTTTCTCCTTCGGAAACGGCAGCAATTGCGACCTGCCTGAGTTCTTCCGTTGTCGGATTTACACAGTCAAGGTCTTCAAGACAGAGAGGCAGTCCAACACTGTAGCAAAAATCCTGAACCTCCTTTATTACAGGGGAGGAGCGCCCTTCCAATACCAGTTGGGCAATAACCCCAAAAGCCACCTTCTCTCCATGAAGTCGTTGCTTCACGGCAGGCAGCGTCGTTAATCCGTTATGAATCGAATGTGCGCCTGCGTGACCTCCATTTTCAGAACTCAAACCACTTAACAGAGTATTTGCTTCAATAATTGCGTCGACCGCAGGGGTAACGACCTGCTTTTCGACTGCCAGCTTTGCCTGAACGCCCGATTCCAGTAATGTTTCATAGCAGAGCCGTGACAGCGCCCCGGCCGCCAGAGTTGGACTCCCCCCGCCGGTAAGCGGATTCGGCCTGCCACTTCTGGAACAGGTATCGGATTCCCAGAAGGTGGCAAGTGCATCACCCATTCCCGCGACAAGAAACCGTGCAGGCGCCCCGACCACTAATGTCGTATCTACCAGTACGCAATCGGGATTTTTTCGTAACAGCAGGTAGCGTTCAAATACTCCGGACTCGCTGTACACGACCGACAGGGCGGAACAGGGCGCATCGGTGGAAATAACGGTGGGAACGACAACAACCGGCAGTTTCATCTCATGCGCCACCGCTTTGCCGGCATCGATCGAAGCTCCACCACCCAAAGCAATAATAACGTCGCCCCTGTTTGCTGCCGTAATCCCGGCAAGCCGCCTGATTTCCTGTTGTGAAGAGACCCCCCGGAATGATTCCAGATGGCAGGAAATACCTTTTTCGGCAAGACTGGCCTCAATATCCGGACCGCAGACGGAGAGCGCGGTATTTCCGCCGATAACCATGGCGCACGTTCCAAAGCGAGACGTGTGCCAGCCAATTTCCTTGATAGCACCGGCCCCCTGAACGTAGCGGCCCGGAGCAAGCAGCATCCGGCTCATACTGACCCCTCTGCATTTTATAAAATTAGTTCTGCGCCGTTACCAACGACTGCGCCCGGAAGGTTCAAAAACCGGCTGGCTGCCGCCGCTTGTACCTCGGGTATAATAGTCTTTGGAATCATAGACGGCCTCTGTCGCCGCCTTTGCTTCCCGCAACCGTTTTTTGTCAATCGGATCTGCCTGATCCGCATAGATATCGCGCAACAGTTCTTCTACAACCAGACTCAGATCCTCGACCGTTTTCACGACCTCCACCCTGTTGCAATATGAACCGTAGATGTCCATCAGACAATCGCCACGGCTCCAGGTATCGCGTTCTTCCGGGGTAAGCCACAACATGTAGCGAGCTTTTTCACGGATCTCGTCCAGCACCCAGTCGTTGGCTTCGTCGTAATTGTTACGTGCATCCCCCAGGATGATAAAGGCAGGTCTCCCCCGCAAGTTTTCCAGATACCGTTTCTTGAAGGAGAGAAAAACCTGTCCGAAACTGCTGTTTTCATCCAGATCGACGACATCCCCTTTGTCTATGGTCTCCATAAGATCGTTCACCGGCATATTGGCAAGCATTTCAGTTATTTCCGCCACCTCCCGGTTGAAGATGAAACTGCGGACATCCAGCATTTGATTATGCAGGGTATGGAGCAGCAGCAGCATAAAGCGGGATGCATGGCTCACGGAAAAACTGACGTCACAGAGTACCACCAAACGCGGTTTTTCCCGGCGTTTGCGGCGCAGCGCCACCTGAAACGGCACCATATCGTGACGGTAATTTTTCTGGATCGTCTTGATAACGTGCAGTTTGCCGCGATTCTGGTTGTTTTTCATCCGCTTCATATCTTTGCGGAGACGCATCATCATGCGGGAGACCACATCCTGCATGGCAATCTGTTCTTCGAGGGTGAAGGTGATACCCATCTGGGTACTGTTACTCTTGTGAAGTTCAATCGTAAGCGGATTCTGCGTATACCGCCGCGTCGGCCGGGGCGCTTTCTTCGCCTTCCCGCGATACCCCTTCATCTGCACCACAATTTCTACGCCGTCGGTATCATCCGGATCTATCTCCGTCAGGCTTTTCAATTCCTGCAGATCTTCCGGGTTGATATCACTGTCAAGTTTGAGCAGAGGGCCGTTCTCATCATGATCATCACCCGACAGTTGGTCCAGATAGTTGAATTCCCCCTCCATATCGATGATGGCAGCATCCATGAGATCGGGAATATTTGTTTCCGGGTCGACAAACTGGAAACGGCTGAAAAAACGGTTGAAAACCTCATTAAATACCGGAATATCGGTGACATTCTTCACCAACGTCAGACGAAGAAGCCGCCGCATCGACGTACGACGCTCCATTCCGGCCAGACCCAGGGCCTGGACAGCATCCAGGCTTTCACCGGGTGAAACGCGGATGTTGTTTTCACGAAGAGTGGCGACAAATCTGGCGATAATCCGTTCCATAATCAGCTCAATTCCTGAACAGCGAGGTCGGTGACCTTCTGCAGGTCTGTCTGGTGTTTGGCAATCACCCCGACGGTATTAGCTACAACCTCCGGCGTGAGCTGTGTCGCCTTCATGATCGAAAGCACCTGGGCCCAGTCCAGCGTTTCTGAAACACTAGGGGGCTTGCGCAGGCTCAGATCGCGTGCCTTACGGAGAAACGTTACCATCCGGCGGGCCAGATCATCGCATATTTCCGGAAACTTTACCCGGACAATCGCAACTTCCCGCTCCAGCTCCGGATAACCGATATAGAGATAGAGGCAGCGACGGCGCAACGCGTCGGAAATCATGCGAGTGCCGTTACTGGTCAGGATCGTCAACGGCTTATTCTTGGCCTCTACAACCCCCAATTCGGGGATTGAAACCTGAAAATCGCTCAGGCACTCAAGCAGCAGCGCTTCGAACTCGTCGTCGGAACGGTCGATTTCGTCGATAAGGAGCAAGGATCGTTTTTCGGACAGGAAGCTGCGCAGAATCGGCCGCTGCACCAGGAAATTTTTGGAGAAAAAAAGACTTTCTTCAGCAGACAAGCGTTCGACCGCCTCGCGCAGATCGGCAGATACGGAGAGGTAGGTATCAAGCTGGGTACGAAGCAGTTGGGTGTAGAGCAGCTGCTTGCCGTATTCCCAGTCATATAGCGCCTTCCCTTCGTCGATACCTTCGTAACACTGCAGTCTCACCAGGGGAAAATCAAGGGAGCTGGAGAGCGCCTTGGCCAGGCCGGTTTTGCCGACACCCGGAGGCCCTTCGATCAGGATCGGCTTTTCCATGTGAAGAGCCAGAAATACGGCAGTGGCAATGGCGTCGTCGGCAATATAGCCGTTCGTGCCCAGAAGATCCTTAACCCCTTGTTCGGTAATCATGATTGCCTCGAATCGTTGAATTTAATAGCTGCTGGCGCTTACCATCTTTGCAAACTTTGCGCCCGTCAGATCAATGAATATTGTTTTTTTTGCCGCTCCGCAGTTTTGCAGATAAAGAAACCGCCGGCACCCGGTGAGGGGCATCATCCCTTCGGAGCCAGCGGCATAACATCACATGGGGGGAACAACAAGTTACTTTTTTTTCCGAGTGAAAACAAACAAAGCAATTACATGCATTGATGGAAAATCTTGATCATATCCTGCAAACCGGTATCGGTCGGGTTGCCCTCTGTGCAGATATCTGCAACCGAGAAGCGTGACAGCCCTTCAACATCTTTTTCAAGCAGGCCAAGATCCGTGAAGGTCTTGGTGATGCCCAGATCGGCTTTCAGTTCCAGACAAGCCTTGATGAATGCTTCACCGGCTCTCATATCGGACATGCCGTTTGTGTCGATACCGGCAGCCTGTGCCATCATCTTGAAGCGCTCAGGGCAGGCAGGCAGATTGAATGTCATGACAGGACCAAGGCCAATGGCGTTGCAGAGACCGTGAGGAGCATCGTACATACCGCCCAGTGCGTGGGCCATACTGTGAATGAGGCCGAGACCGGCGCTGTTGAAGCTGTATGCTGCAGCCATTTCGGCCCAGACCATCGCTTCGACGGCTTTGTCGTTGTTTCTGTTCATTGCCGATTGACGCAGATTGCCGAAGATCAAAGAAATTGCGCTCAGACCGGGGCCGTACGCAGAAATAACGCCCAGACGGGAAGTGATGGCTTCAACGCCATGAGCAAGCGCATCCATACCGGTGTAACCTGCCAGATCGCCAGGCATACATTGATGGATCAACGGGTCATTGACGGATTTGCTGGGGGTACAGTTCGGATCAAACAGAGCCATTTTGTATTTCTTGTCGGTGTGGTTGATGATCGAGAAGCAGGATACTTCGGAACCGGTTCCTGATGTGGTGTTGATAGCAAGCTGGGGAATCGTGTTGGCCTTTGTTGCCTTGAAAGCGCCTTCAAATGTACGAACGTCCTGACCGTCGTGGCTGTGAACAAGCTTGATTGCCTTGCAGCAGTCGTGTGAGCTACCGCCGCCGAGGCTGATGATACCGTCGAATTTACCGGCAGCCAATACCTTGGCGCCTGCCATAACTTCGTGATCTTTCGGGTTTGGTGTAACTTTATCAAACACTTCGGAAGCAACCCCGGCAGCTTTCAGCACGCCCTGGATCGTCTCGACAATACCGGTGCCACGGAGGCCGGTGGTTACGATCAGGGCATTGGTCATACCCAGCGCTCTGGCATCATTGCCAACCATTGTGTGTGCGCCCCAGCCGACATTTACGGAAGGATATGCGTGCATCATCTTGATCGGGTATTCCAGTCTTTCATTCTTAAGGGTCCGTTTTACGTCTTTGTTGTGTGACATGGGTACTACCTCCTTGTGTGGTGTGTGTTTTGGGTGAACTGATTTGATTTGATTGCATTGCATTGCACAGCTACGATCTCAGCTACAATTTTTTCCTTTCCGGTATTTAGCTCCTCACCTCCCCATAACCAGGTTTTACGATCATTTAATTATATTGAAAATGAGCCTGACCGTATTTCTTCAAGACTCATCATGATCGAGTTTAAATTGGTTTTAGCAAGTTGAGTGCCAACTAAAAAACATAAATAAAAACAGTATGTTATATATTTATTTTCAGGAATTCCGAAAAGGAGGAGGTGAGATGCGGGGTGATAAGAAACAGTTTTATATAATTTTGTCCACAATAGGTACTTTTTGGGCTATGGATTTTATCTACAGTGGGGAAATATCACACAACCGGTTTAACAGATTCAATACCGACAATTGCATCCATACCGATAAATGGCCTGCCTTACCTCGCACCGGTCATCAGCGGCCACTAAATCTCCCCGACTCCCCCATGCGCGCCCCATGCAGCCGCCCCCACAACATGGTTTTAGCGGACAATCGTGGCATTCATTGATTGTGTCGGTGCGACTGCGGCTTATTTGAAGCAGGGATGACCATGCTGGAGCGCCTTCGGCAAGGGCGGCGGCAAACCCCTTGTCAAAAACGCCTGAAACGGAGAAGTCGCCGGTGTGGCAGAGCAGGCAGGGATAAAGCACTCCCGATGGAGTGAGGTAGGGGTTTTCGACAAAGGTACAGTGCTCATGACGGACAGTCTCTCCTGTTCTCCACTCAAGAGCGGCAATCCTGCCGATTTTCCGGTAGAGTTCCCGGAAACGCGGATCGGTGTCGTAACGTTCCAGCAGTTTCAGATACTGTGCGCTGTCGGGAGGAACGGCGGCGGTATCTCCGACTGCACGCCCGCACTGCACAAGAGCACCGCTGTTGAAGGAGGAAATCCCCATGCGCTCGGCAAATTCAAGTAGTGCCGGAATATCTTCCAAATTGTGACGCATCTCCGTCAGGAAGAGTGTGATCCGACCGGCTAATCCATACTGCACAAGCTTGACAAGTCCGGACAGCGCCCCGTCAAACGCGCCCTTGCCGCGCACCAGATCATGGGTATCGGCTGTTGCGCCATCCAGACTTACCTGGATTGAAAGTCCCGGAAACTCCAGCTCGTGCAGCGCCGTGAGGTGTTCATCCTTCAAGAGCATGGCATTGGTCTGGAGGATGATGGCTTTGAACCCCAACGCTCGGGAGCTCTGCAAAATGTTCAGCACGTGTGGATGACAGAGAGGTTCGCCGCCGGTTATCCGGAGCCCCTCGCCGCCAAGCGCGGCAAACTCTTTGATGATCCGCATCAGACTCCGCGTCGGCACGTGGGCGGATACCGGCAACAGGCCGGCTTCAACCCAGCAATGTTGACAGGCGAGATTGCAGGCGGCGGTGATGGCAATGGTAAGCGTCTTTGGGGGTTTTAATCCCCATTGGCGTACTGTTTCCAGCGATTCGCAGCGAGTCATGCCATTTTTTCCCTATGCCATTGAGTGGGTAATTATTCTACACTGTGTAACAATTACCCATATCAAACTGTACCTGGTGTAGAAAAATGCTACAATGGCCACTACGTATATCAGGGTACATCTTCCAGTTCGTAGCGCTCCAGCTTGCTGTAGAGAGTTTTGCGGTCAATTTCAAGCAGTTTGGCTGCCTGACTTTTATTCTGCTCCACCAGTTCCAGAACCTTCCGGATATGATCACGCTCGACAACCCAGAGCGGCACGGCGGTAAAGGCCGAACCCTCGCTGCGCGGCACGCCTGCTGCCGGCGAATAGACCGCCTTTTGCGGTGCAAATGGAAACAGATCCGGGGTGATAATCGGCTCATTGGCGAGAATGCAGGCACGTCGGATAGTATTGCGCAGCTCCCTGACGTTTCCCGGCCACTCATAGGCACGAAGCGACCCTATGGCTTCATCAGTAATTTCCCAGCTTCGTGAATCATGTTCATTACACTGCTGAATAAAGTACCAGGCCAGCGGTACGATGTCATCGGGACGCTGCCGCAACGGCGGTACGGGAATCGGCAGCAGGTTGATCCGGTGATACAGATCTTCTCTGAATTCGCCGCGATTGACGCAGTCCACCAGGATTTTATTGGAGGCAAAGACAAAGCGGACGTTGACGCGAATATCATGATTTCCCCCCATACGGCGAAAAGTACTGGTTTCCAGGATTCTAAGGAGCTTGACCTGAACGTCGAGCGGCATCTCCGAGACCTCATCCATAAAAAGCGTTCCGGTATCGGCCAGCTCAAACAGTCCGGCCCGCATTTTGTTTGCACCGGTAAAAGCACCCTGCATATGGCCAAAGAGCTCACTTTCGGCCGTATTGGCGTCGAACCTCCCGCAGTTGACGGTCACAAACGGTTTGTTGCTGCGACGACTGGCATCATGCACCGCCCTGGCGATCAATTCCTTGCCGGTGCCGCTCTCTCCGGTGACCAGCACGTGCTCGTCGGTAGCCCCCCATCGCTGCACCGTTTCAAGAACCTTCGTAATCTGCTGACTTTTTCCTATGATACGATGATTGCCAAAACGGTTTATTTCAAGCTTGAGATTAATGTTTTCCAGACGTAACCGATTCTTATCACACGCTTTATCGATCAACATTTCCAGTTCATCTAGCTTGATCGGCTTGGTGAGATAATCGTAGGCGCCATGCTTGATGCACTCCACAGCAGTTTCAATCGTGCCGTGACCGGTAAACATGATGACCTCCGGAATTGCCGACTCCATACGCATCTGTTTGAGAGTCTCAACGCCATCCATCCCGGGCATTCGAACGTCAAGCAGCACCACGTTGAATATCTCTTCCCGGTAAACAGCCAACCCCTCTTCACCAGTCGCGGTGGCAGTCACCTTGTAACCGGTGCGGGACAGCTCCATCTGCAGCAATTCCCTAAGTGACTTGTCATCCTCGACAACAAGAACCTTTGTATCGTTACGGATTATTTCTGACATGCTGGCATCCTTACGGTAAATTTAGATCCTTTGTCTATCTGGCTTTCCACACTTATTTCTCCGCCAAGGCGCTTAACGATATTGTACGTGACCGCCAGCCCAAGTCCAATTCCCTGTCCGACATTCTTGGTGGTAAAAAACGGATCCCATATCTGCTCTATGGCATCCTTGGAAATCCCGCACCCGGAGTCCCGGATCTCCAGGGCAACCATCGATTCCGGAGTCACTCTTGTTGTTATTGCCACGAAACCGGCTCCTCTGATCGCTTGATGGGCGTTGATCAGCAAATTCATGCACACCTGGCGAAGCCCGGCCGAATCACCGCTTACATCCGGAAGATCACTTTGAAAGTCGGTCCGGATCTCGATTTTGTCATAACGGGACTTAAACCGGACAAGTTCGAGAACTTCGTTCAGTACGTCATTGAGATTTATGTTACTGGCAGAACCGTCGGACTTGCGGCTGAAGGAAAGCAGGCAATCGATAATTCTCTTGCACCGGTACGATTCCTGGATAATAACCTGTACATATTTGGGAAAAACATCAAACCGCGGATCTTCAATCAGTGCTTGTTCTTTTGAAATACGCCTGAGCAGGGCCTCTGCATAACCAGCTACCGAGGAGAGCGGGTTATTGATCTCGTGGGCAACACCGGCAGCAAGAATTCCGATACTGGAGAGCTTCTCGGCCTGCATCAGCTGCAGCTCATGGAGGCGTTTTTCGGTTACATCACGCATAAAGACAAGCGCACGGCTCTGCTCGCCGTTACTATCCTCTATCGGGGTCGCGGTCACATCAAAGTAGCGTATCTTCCCCGAGGAGGGCTGCGAAGCGATTGAAATTTCGACCCGTTCACCCCTCAAAGCCCGCTCTACAGGACAATCGAGGGGGGCTGATTCTTCTTCCGGATGAAACAGTTCACCGCACAAACTGCCGGGAAGGGTTTCCTGCGAAAAATACTGCGGGCAGACGTGGTTGCGATGCTGCACCTTCCCTCTGCTGTCATACACGATAACCCCATCGCTGATGGAGTCAAACAGCGCCTGAAATTCGCTGCTTTTACTGCGCAACCCGAGATTTGCCGCTTCAAGTTCGTGAATTTTCTGTTTAACTTCGGCATAGAAGCCAATTTTGGAATTATCAAGTCCAAGAAGACGCTCCAGCACCGATTCGTCAAACTTTGTCCGAACGGCAACCTTATCCATCAGTACGCCCTTTCCAGAATGCGCAGGAGGTCCTCTTCGTCTGCCTCACGCGGTGAAGTTGCAATACAGACATCCTTAAGTGCCTGACGAGCCAATTCCGGCAGGTCCTTACGCAGAACTCCGATACTGCGCAGACTGCGCGGAGCACCGCTGGCATCCAGGAGCAAGTCGAGCGTTTCCTGAATATTTTCACTGGCAGCGCTGTTATCGCCGCTGGCACGGTGCCCGAGTCCCCAGGCTAACTCCTGAAGCTTATCGGTAACCACCGGGATGTCGTAACGGATCACTTCCGGCAGCAAAATAGCATTGATGCTGCCGTGATTAGCGTCATAGAGGCCGCCTATCGGGTGAGCCAGGGCATGGACGATGCCAAGCATGGAATTTGAAAAAGCCATGCCGGCATGCAGACTGGCTCGCGCCAGATTTTCCATATCCTCCGGCCTGTGTTCCTGAACGGCATCAGCCAGACTGCCGGTCAGCAGACGCAGTGCCTTGATGGCATGAACATCGGTGAGAGTTGTAGAAGCAATCGAAAAAAAGGCCTCCATGGCATGACTGAGGGCATCGGTAGCGGTCGTGCCGATAAATTCGTCCGGCAGGGTCGCAAGGGTGTCCGGGTCTGTCAGACTGATGTAGGGAGCGACGCAGCGGCTCATGATACAAATTTTGCGTCGGTGTTCGGTGTCGCTGATTATTGCAAACTGCGAAACATCGGAACCGGTGCCGCAGGTCGTCGGGCAGAGGACCAGCGGCGGGAGGGGCCGGATGATCCGGTCCGGCCCCTCATAGTCACTGATTTTCCCGCCGTTCGAGACAAGAATGGCAATAGCCTTGGCGGCATCCATTGAACTTCCGCCGCCGAGTCCGACAATCACATCGGCGCCGTGGCGCAGATATTCCTTCACCCCTTCTTCCACCTCGTGGTCTTTGGGATTCGGAGTGATGCCGTCAAAATAAATAAATTCAAGGCCGGCCTCAAGGAGACTCTGCATGGCCACATCGACCCAACCGGCGCGAAACAGCCCTTTATCGCTGACCAGAAAAATTTTTTTTCCCCCAAGTCTGCGGGCACACCCGCCGACTTGACAGAGCATCCCTCTGCCGAAAATGATTTCAGGAACCTCGAACTTATAGTTTTGCAAAGTGTTGTTCCAATTTTTTTCCATTACACACCTTTCGTCGCGTACCGGATTTTCGCGACCATACCGGAAATTGCCCATTTATTTATAAGCAATGCTCGTGCCCAATACAAAACCAGGTTCTATGTTTTTTGCATTTTTCCCACACCTGCACCATACTTTTTCACTTTTGCCGCACATTACTCGCCATTCGTCAGGACGACAACGATTCTGGGACTATTTTCCACGGTGTAGAACTCTTACTCATCAGCATATCATATAATAATTACAGTTAGTTATAAAACATGTCCTGTTTATCCCCACTTTAGTCCGGCACAATCCACGCATGGCTCAATAGCACAACCCATTGATATTTAACACTAAAACCAATGTTCTATTTTTGGCACTGCCGTTGCAGTCAAGTAATGCAGAGCAACTATGTTCAACCAACTTACACGAGGGGGAGATGATTTATGAAAAAAAGCAGACTGGTAGCAGTTGGACTTCTGGCAGCGGCTTCGATGGCCACAAGCAACCCGGCAGGCGCGGCAGTTGAAATCGGCAGTGCAGGCGGCTGGAAAGTCAGTACGGACGGAATCGTCGATTTATACTCCACCTACGCTTCAACCGCCAAACTTCCAAGCGGCGCGCGTGGATTGAGTCTGCTCAGTGTCGGCGGCAATGAAGCGGTAAAAGATGATCGATTTGGCATGGGCATCGGCCTGCTCCCTTCCGTAATCGCCTTCAATGTCACGGCCCCCACCACAAACGGCGTTGAATCGGCTGTGCGGGTGGGCATTTATCCGGCTTTACAAAACAGCGCCAATGGCAACCGTTTCAATACATCACCCAATATCGATTTTCGTGAATTTTTCTATACCGCCAAAGGGGTCTATGGTGAATTGCTGGTCGGCCGCGCCCTCAATCTGTTTCAAGGAAAGAATATCCTGAATGATATGACCCTCCTCGGGGCCGGTGTTGTTCCGGGATCCGCATTCAAGGGCAATACCACTCTTGGCCATATCGGCTACGGGTATCTGTATACAAACTTCGGCCCCCAGTTCCGTTACACCACACCGGATTTCGGAGGGACCAAGGTGGCTGTCTCAATAGGTGAACCGTACAAAATCTCCGCCGACACCTCCAAAATGAATACGCCCCGCCTGGAGACGGAAATCTCCTACGCAAAAACCATCGGCGACACCGCAGTACAGGCATGGCTTTCCGGATTATTTGAGAGTGCAAAACGGAGCGCAACTGCCGCAGCACGTCCCGGAAAGACCAACACGGTGTTCGGCGCTGCATACGGCGTCAGCGCCGGACTGAAGAACGGTCTCTCTCTTATGGCATCCGGCTACGCCGGCAAGGGACTCGGCATGACCGGCGTACAGGATGGCGATTTCCTCGGATCAACTTCAACCGATGACGCCGGCAATGAGAGAACTGCATGGGGTTATCTGGCCCAGGCCACCTACGCTCTTACCTCCACGGTGACACTGGGCGTCAACTATGGTCAGTGCCGTCAGGAAACAGGCAAAGCAGCTGCTCCTCCGGTCACCAACCAGGAAGCGGCAACAACATCCGTTACCTATGCTTTCAACAAATTCACCAAATTTACCGCCGAATATACCTTTGCCCAGAATACCTGGTCTGATCGTGCAAAACAGCAATCGAACCAGTTTGCGCTCGGCTCGACATTTTTCTGGTAACCGGAAAACAGACTCTAAAGGAGAGATTATCATGCCAAAATATGTAATTGAACGCGAGCTTGCAGGAGCAGGACAATTGCCTGCTGAAACGTTACAGGCAATATCACAAAAATCATGCAGTGTGCTCAAGGGACTTGGTCCCGAGATTCAATGGGTGCAAAGCTATGTGACCGACGACAAGATTTACTGCATATACATTGCCCCCAACAAGGAAATCGTGCTGGAGCACGCCACACAGGGCGGATTCCCGGCCAACAGTGTTGCAGAAGTTAAAACGATAATTGACCCGACCACCGCAGAATAAATCAACCCTTTGCTCCCCATGCGGGACAGTACATTTTGGAGGATGACATGACGTTAGCTCTACTTGTTTTGATCAGTATTATGTGGGTTCCGGTCGGTATGTTCTTTCTCGGCTATGGCGAGGCCAAAAGTACCGGTTTTGTCAGTGCCGTTGTAGGAACCCTTGTTGTTATCGGAGCGACTCTTCAGGCAGCTGTCTTTACCGACCCCTTTACCGCCGGACTGCTGTTCGTATTCGGCGTCCTGTATCTGCAGACCGGTTATGCACTTTTGACCGGCGTGACTGACCTGCGTACCGTCGGAAATGGCGCCCTGCTTGTCGGTATAGTCTGCGCGGTATATGCATATCTGTTTGCCACCGGCGGCGGCTTGAAGCCCGACGGCAAAACATTTATCGGTGTAACCCCCTACCTGGCGTTCATGAACCTGACGTTTGTGGTTATCTGCTTTACCGTAACCGGCGTAACCTACGGTAAGATCAACCCCAAGGTAGCAGCCACCATGTTCATCGTCCTCAGCTTCACCTGCCTTCTGGTTCCGGCTTTTGGCCTGATGGCATATGGTAAATTGCCCTTTTAATATGTTGAATCCGCACTCGAAAGCGTGATTTCACCAATAAACGGCCGTGACCCATTGGCGGCATGGCAACCGTAGCGGTAAAGCTACCAAAAAAAACGATACAAGAATACAACAGGGGCGCTTATTCGACAAGCGCCCCTGTTGTATTTGTCGGGCGCCCTCCGAAAAGGATTGAGGGATTCGCCTGTATAGGATAAAATGCAGTTATAAATTTAAACATCGGGAGGGAATCATGTCAGAGGGTTTTCAACTGCGCAAGTTTGTGGCCCCTGAGTTCGTCTTCGGTGTGGGGGCACGGCGCCTGGCCGGACGTTATGCAAAAAACCTGGGAGGGCGCAAGATCCTGGTCGTCTCGGACCCAGGCGTGGTTGCGGCGGGGTGGACGCGCGATATAACTGACAGCCTCGAAGCCGAAGGGCTTCCCTTTGCCCTGTTTACCGGTGTTACATCCAATCCCAAGGCTGACGAGATCATGGCAGGTGTTGCGCTTTACCGGGCGGAACGGTGCAATGCGCTTATTGCCGTGGGTGGGGGGAGCCCCATTGATTGCGCCAAGGGGATCGGCATTGTCACTTCAAACGACCGGCACATCCTTTTGTTCGAAGGGGTGGATATGGTAAAACTTCCGATGCCACCCCTGATTTGTGTCCCGACCACCGGAGGGACATCGGCGGACGTCTCACAATTCGTGATCATCAGCAACCCGCTGGAAAAAGTCAAATTCGCCATCATCAGCAAATCGGTTGTCCCCGACCTGGCATTGATCGACCCGGAAACCCTGACCACCATGGACTCATATCTCACGGCCTGTACCGGTCTTGATGCATTGACCCACGCCATAGAGGCCTACGTGTCCACTGCCCGTTCCGCCATGACCGATCTGCACGCTCTTGAGGCGATACGCCTCATATCTTCAAGCCTCCTCCCCTCCATCACCAACCTCTCCGACCTTGAATTGCGCAGCAATATCATGCAGGGGAGCCTGCAGGCGGGACTGGCCTTTTCCAATGCCATCCTGGGGGCCACCCACGCCATGGCCCACAGCCTGGGAGGGGCGCTCGATATCGCCCATGGCGAGTGCAACGCCATCCTGCTCGATCACGTCATTGAATTCAATCTGCCGACGGCGCCGGAACGTTTTGAGCACATTGGCAAAGCAATGGGAGTGGAACTGCAGGGATTGAACTCCGTTCAGAAAAAATCGGCCCTGCTGAATCACGTCAGAGAGCTGAAAAAGGCAACCGGTATTGTCCGGACGTTAAACGAGCTGGGGGTAAGCCGTGGCGATCTGAAATTCCTGACCGGCAATGCCCTGAAAGATCCCTGCATGGCGACAAACCCGAGAAAAGCGTCACAACGGGATATTGAGGTGGTATATGAAGAATCCCTCTGACTCTCCCGACCCGATGGACGTGTTGCAGAAAAAGCTGGCCGGATTCGGCGAACATTCCCTCCGCAAAACCTATTACCCCGAACTTCAGCAGCGCCTGGAAGAGCTGCGAGAGAGCGAGGTTTTTCTCAAGAACATCGTAGAAAACATTCCGGCCATGGTCTTTGTGAAAGAAGCGGCTGAACTCCGTTTTGTCGCCCTTAACAAGGCTGGTGAAGAGCTGTTGGGATACTCGCGGGAAGAGATGCTGGGCAAAAACAACCACGACCTTTTTCCGGAAGAGCAGGCGGCATTCTTCACTATGAAGGATCGGGAAGTGCTGTCACGAGGTGTCCTGCTTGAAATACCGGAAGAGACGATTAAAACCAAATCCGGAGTCAACCGGATCATCCGCGCCAAGAAAATACCGCTCTTTGACAGCAGCGGAAACGCGCGCTACCTGCTCGGAATTGCAGAGGACATCACCGAGCGGAAGCATCTGGAGGAACAGCTCCGGCAATCCCAGAAGATGGAGGCAATCGGGCAGTTGGCCGGCGGGGTGGCCCATGATTTCAATAACATTCTCATGGTGATCATGGGGTACAGCAATATATTGAAAAAGGACCTTGGAATCGACTCCCCTCAGAAAGAAAAACTGGAGCATATCATTGAGGCGGCGGATAAAGCGGCTCAGTTAACCCGCGGTCTGCTGACGTTCAGCCGCAAGCAGGAAATAAAGACCAGGGTGGCGAACCTCAACGATGTAGTCCGGCAGGTCGAAAAATTCCTCGTCAGGCTCATCGGGGAAGACATTCACCTGACCTCAGATCTCGTCACAACCGATCTGCTGGTCAAAATTGACAGCGGCCAGATCGAACAGGTTCTGGTCAATCTGGCCACCAATGCCCGTGACGCCATGCCAAACGGGGGCATACTGACCATCGGTACCGGGCTTATGGACATTGATGCACTATTCGTTCAAAGTAATGGGTATGGCGAACCGGGGCGTTATGCCCTGATGTCGGTATCCGATACCGGTGTCGGCATGGATGAAAAGACCAAGAGCAAAATCTTCGAGCCATTTTTCACCACCAAAGAGGAAGGCAAAGGAACCGGCCTCGGCATGGCAATAGTGTACGGGATTGTCAAACAGCATGGCGGGTTTATCAATATTTACAGCGAACCACAGATCGGGACCACCTTCCGTATCTATATTCCGCTGATTGAGAACGAACTGGCTGAGAATGAGAAGGTAGCAACTCCCGAGCCGCCCAAAGGAGGAACGGAGACGATCCTGGTAGCTGAAGACGACAGTTCCGTGCGCACACTTGTGCAGGAGATCCTTACCGGTTTCGGTTACAAAGTAATTCCAGCCATGGACGGACAGGACGCCGTCGAGAAATTCAAGGCGAACAGAGATACGGTCAAGCTTATAATTATGGATATTATCATGCCGAAGAAAAACGGCAAGGAAGCATGTTACGAGATCAGGCAGCTCGACAGTGATGTAAAGATACTCTATTCCAGTGGCTACACCCTTGACATCATTCAGAGACACGATGTTCTAGACGAGGGGGCCGAACTTATCATGAAACCGGTCCAGCCTCTTGAGCTGTTGCGTAAGGTGCGGGAACTGCTTGACCGGGAGTAAACCTTCCCTTTAAAGGCGAGGCGTGGAGTAGTTTTCTTCCGGCGCCAGACCGCGCAGTTTCGATATAACTCCCCGAAGAGCGCGCTTGACCTGAATCGGCCATCAGTAGTATATGGTTAGGTTGAGAATACGTGATAAAGGATCATTGAATGTCTAAAGAACTTGCCAAAGGGTACGAACCCCATGATGTTGAAAAAAGATGGTACGCCGAGTGGGAAGCCAAGGGGTACTTTCATGCTGCCGCAACCTCGGATAAAAAACCGTACTCCATCGTAATCCCTCCCCCGAACGTCACCGGCGCCCTGCACATGGGGCATGCCCTCAACAATACCCTTCAGGATATCCTCTGCCGATGGAAACGGATGCAGGGGTATAACGTACTCTGGATGCCGGGCACGGACCATGCCGGTATCGCCACCCAGAACGTGGTCGAGCGCCAATTGGCTGCGGAAAGCAAGGATCGGCACGACCTGGGGCGTGATGCCTTCATCGAGCGGGTCTGGAAGTGGAAAGCTGAGTCCGGCGGCCAGATTATCGGCCAGCTGAAACGTCTCGGCGCGTCGTGCGACTGGGAACGCGAGCGCTTTACCATGGATGAAGGGTTGTCCAAAGCGGTGCGGACCGTTTTTGTCAAATTGTACGAGGATGGCCTGATCTATCGCGACAACCGCTTGATCAACTGGTGCCCCCGCTGCCATACCGCCCTGTCCGATATCGAAGTCGAGCATGAAGATCACAAGGGGCATCTCTGGCATATCCGCTATCCGGTAGTCGGCGAACCGGGACGCTTTGTAACGGTAGCGACGACCCGGCCGGAAACCATGCTGGGAGATACTGCCGTGGCGGTGCATCCGGAAGACGAGCGCTACCGCGACCTGGTGGGCAAGAAGGTGCTGCTGCCGCTCCTCAATCGGGAAATCCCGGTTGTTGCCGATGATTACGTGGATCGCGAGTTCGGCACCGGCGTGGTCAAAATCACCCCGGCCCACGACTTCAACGACTTCGAAGTCGGACTGCGCCACAGCCTGGACAGGATCAACGTGCTGGACGAATCCGGCATTGTCAATGCGGCCGGTCATCAGTACGAGGGTATGGAACGTTTCGCCGCCCGCACCCGCATCGTTGCCGACCTGGAAGCCGAAGGACTGCTGGAAAAAACGGATGACCATCCGATGTCGGTAGGGGGGTGTTACCGCTGCAAGACCGTGGTGGAGCCGTACCTCTCCCTGCAGTGGTATGTGAAAGTTGCGCCGCTGGCCGAACGGGCGCTGGATGCCGTTAAAACCGGCAAAACCCGCATCCTGCCGAAACAGTGGGAAAACACCTATTACGACTGGATGGAAAACATCCGCGACTGGTGCATCTCGCGCCAGATCTGGTGGGGGCACCGCATCCCGGCCTGGTTCTGCGATCACTGTGACGGCGTGACCGTGGCGATGGAAGCACCGGCCAAATGCAGCAAATGCGGCAGCGACGAGATCCGTCAGGAGACCGACGTGCTGGATACCTGGTTCTCGTCGGCCCTCTGGCCCTTCTCCACCATGGGGTGGCCCGATCAGACCGCCGAACTGAAAACCTTCTATCCGACCGCCTGCCTCGTGACCGGTTTCGACATTCTCTTTTTCTGGGTGGCCCGCATGATGATGATGGGGCTGCACTTCATGGACGAAGTACCGTTCACGGATGTCTACATCCACGCTCTTGTGCGCGATGCCCAGGGGCATAAGATGTCAAAATCGAAAGGGAACGTGATCGACCCGCTGACGGTCATCGACCAGTACGGCACCGATGCCTTCCGCTTCACCCTGGCCGCCTTTGCCGCCCAGGGACGCGACATCAAACTGGCCGAAGAGCGCATCGCCGGATACCGCAACTTCTGCAACAAGGTCTGGAATGCGGCCCGTTTTACCCTGATGAACCTGGAAGGATTTAATCCGGACGGCATCTGCCTGGACACGCGGGAACTTTCCCAGGGGGACAAGTGGATCCTGCACCGCCTGAACGAGACCGCCCGGATTGTTGATGAAACCTTGACCGGCTACCGTTATAACGAAAGCGCCATGGCGCTTTACCAGTTCACCTGGAGCGAATTCTGCGACTGGTATCTGGAGCTGTCCAAACAGGATATTTATAACGGCACGCCGGAACGCAAACAGGCCGTCCAGTACGTGCTCTGGTACACGTTGGAAAACCTGCTCCGCCTGCTGCACCCGTTCATGCCGTTCATCACCGAAGAGATATGGCAGGCGCTACCGGGAACAAAAACGACCCCGACCATCATGCAGGCCACCTACCCTGCGCCCTGTGACGCCTGCTCCTTCCCGCAGGATGCAGCCGACATGGAACGGGTCATGGCGGTTATCGGTGGAATCCGCAATATACGCGGTGAGATGGAAGTACCGCCGTCGAAACAGATTGCGGTTATCCTCTCCTGCGATAACGAAACCACGGAACGCCTGATGAAGCACAATGAGAGTGCCATCGTCAGCCTGGCCAGGGTTTCCGACCTTGCCATCGGCTTCGGTATCGAAAAGCCGGAAGACGCTTCAATCCAGGTTGCCAATGATGTGCAGATCTATGTACCGCTCAAGGGATTGGTTGATGTGGCCGCCGAGGAGGAGCGCCTGTTGAAGGAGATCGGCAAGATCGAAAAAGAGATTGAGATGTTCTCCAAAAAGCTGGAGAGCCCCGCTTTCGTCGATCGCGCCCCGGCCGAGATCGTCGCCAAGGAGCGTCAGAAACTGGCGGATGTTTCCGCCAAAAAACTGGTTCTGGAAGCGAGTCTGGATAAAATAAGGAAACTGAAGTAGGTACCCCATGGAGCAGTTCCAGAACGTCGCCATATTCGCCAAAGTTCATGACCCGAGTTGCCTTGGTATCGCCGGCCAGCTGATACAATGGCTGCGGGATATGGGGTGCGTCCCCCTGCTGGAACCGCAGCTGGCTCGCCATCTCAACTATCCGAAGGTGCTGACCGAGGGAGAAATTCGTGACCAGGCCGAACTGGTGGTGGTGCTGGGGGGGGATGGCACACTTATCTCTGCGGCGCGGCTCTTCAGCGGCAAGGACGTGCCGATCCTGGGGGTCAACCTGGGAAGCCTCGGTTTTCTGACGGAGATCACCGTTGAGGAGCTGTATACCCGCCTGGAGAAGTGTCTGGAGGGGAACCCGCGCGTCTCGGAGCGGATGATGCTGGAAGTGATACTGCACCGGGAGGGAAGGGAAATTGAAAAATGTCACGTGCTCAATGACGTGGTTATCAACAAAGGAGCTCTGGCGCGGATTGTGGACCTGGAAACCAAGGTCAACCGCCACTTTCTGACTACCTACAAGGCCGACGGCCTGATCGTATCGACTCCCACCGGTTCCACCGGCTATTCCCTCTCCGCGGGCGGCCCGATCATCCATCCGCTGATGAGTTGCATCGTCATCACCCCGATCTGCCCGCATACACTGACGCACCGTCCGATCGTCGTCACCGATGAATCAATCATCTCGATCACCGTCACATCTTCCTTTGACGAGAAAGTGTACCTGACGCTCGATGGCCAGGTCGGGTTCGAATTGCAGGAGGGTGACTCGGTCGAGGTACGTAAGGCGCTGAAAACAACGTCACTGGTCATGTCGCGCAGTCGTGATTATTTCGAGATTTTGCGAACCAAACTGAAATGGGGAGAACGCTGATAGCGCATGTTAACCGACCTCACCATTAAAAATGTCGCCATTATCGACACGTTGCACATTTCTTTCAAACCGGGTCTCACCGTGCTGACCGGCGAGACCGGAGCAGGAAAGTCGATCATCATCGATGCGGTCGGCCTGATCATGGGGAACCGGGCATCAAGCGACCTGATCCGTTCCGGTGAAGAAGAAGCGGTCGTCGAGGCGCTGTTTACCATTTCTTCCCTGCCGGAGATCAGACAGCAACTGGCGGATGCCGGTTTCGACGCTGAAGATGAGCTGCTGATAAAGCGTTCCCTGTCGCGCACCGGCAAGAACAAGATCTTCATCAACGGCAGCATGGCAACTCTGGCCCTGTTGACCGACATTGCGCCCCGCCTCATCAACATCTACGGACAGCACGATTCCCAAACCCTGCTTAAACCGGAAAATCACCTCCGTCTGCTGGATGCATTTGCCGGACTCGAAGAAAAGCGGAGCGTTTTTTCCCTCCTGTTTCAGCGTCTCAGCACGCTCCGCGAGACTATTGCCGGTCTGGACAACGCGGAGCGTGATGCCGCGCGCCGCGTGGACCTGCTTTCCTACCAAGCACAGGAAATTGCCCGGGCAGAACTGAAGATCGGGGAAGAAGAACAGCTGGAAGAACAGCGCCGGCTACTGGCTAACGCGGAAAAACTGGCCTGTGGCAGCAGCGATGCGTTTGAGCGTCTGTATGGCGGCGACGGCGCAATCCTGGGGCAGTTGCGGCGTATTGCCGGTTCGATTTCGGCTTTGTCGGTGATCGATTCATCTCTTCAGGACACCGCAACGTCCATGGAAAGCGCCTTTTTACAGCTGGAAGACGCTTCAATGACCCTGCGGGACTACTCTTCCCGGATAGAGGCCGACCCGGCCACCTTGCAGAGTATTGATGACCGCCTTGACCTGATCGGTCGCCTGAAAAAAAAATACGCACCCGCCATTGAAGAGATCCTGGCGTTCAAAACAACTATTGACGAAGAGCTGGAGCAACTGCTCGGACTGGAACATAGCCGGCAGGATCTGGAGGCAGAGCGTGACCGGTTAGAAACGGAGCTGAAACAACGGGGCGCCGAGCTCAGCACGTCCCGCTCACGCGCAGCCATACAGCTGAAGCAGGTTCTGGAGGCGGAGGCACACCAACTGGCGATGAAAGGGGCCATTATTGAACCGGCGCTGGATGCGCTGGCAGAGCCTCGCGCAAGCGGCTTTGAACGGGTCGAGTTCCTCTTTTCACCCAATCCGGGGGAAATCCCGCGTCCGCTGGCAAAAATCGCCTCCGGCGGCGAACTGTCCCGGCTGATGCTGGCTATCAAGCAGGTATTGCCCGACAGCGACGTCCCGACTCTGGTCTTCGACGAGGTTGACACCGGTATTGGGGGGGCAACGTCGGAACTGGTCGGAAAGAAACTGAAAAATGTTGCCGCCCGGCAACAGGTACTCTGCATTACCCATCTGCCGCAGGTGGCGGTTTTTGCCGATCAGCAACTGCGCGTGGAAAAACTGATCACCGATGGACGGACAGCCACCCGGATCATTGAGCTCGACCAGCATGAGCGTACCCGCGAAGTGGCGCGCATGCTGGCCGGCACGACCGTCACCGATTCCGCCCTGAAACACGCCGCCGAAATGTTGGCGGCACGCCGATAACGTTATACCGCAACTCGCCACGCTCTCAAAAACGAAAACCATCAAAAATTTACGCCTTCGTCCGTCAGTCCACACAATATGAACAGAGAGGCTCCCATGCCAGATATCGAACAGTTTTCGTACCCGCGTAACACCTCTATCAGGGAGTTTCTCGATGCAACGCGGAACACCCCGGATTCAACAGCCTTACTGTCACCCGGACGTCCCTCTCTTTCGTATCGCGACTTAAACCGACAGATTGACTTCATCCGCCTTTTTCTCAATGACCACGGCATCAGCAGAAACGACCGGGTCGCCGTGGTCCTGCCAAACGGGCCGGAAATGGCGCTTACTTTTATGGGAGTTGCTGCCGTGGCGACCTGTGCGCCGCTCAATCCGGCCTACCGGGAACAGGAATTTGATTTTTACCTCGGCGATATCAATGCCAAAGCTCTTATTATTCCTTCAAATAGCGAATCTCCCGCCGTAACGGTTGCCAGGGCACGCAACATACCGGTTATCGAATTGACTCCGGAGCAGGGGGCTGCCGCAGGGGTTTTCCGGCTTGATTATTTTGGAAGTCCGGTACCGGCCGTCTCACAGGGTGGCTATTCCGGATCCCAGGATACCGCTCTCATTCTTCACACATCCGGAACCACGGCCCGCCCCAAAATCGTATCTCTGTCACAAAATAATATTCTCTGCTCCGCCTGGAATGTCGGCCAGGCACTGCAACTGACTCCACGGGATCGCTGTCTTAACATCATGCCGCTGTTTCATATCCACGGGCTGATTGCCGCCCTGCTCGCGTCACTCAATGCCGGGGGAAGCCTGGTCTGCACACCGGGATATTCCCGTGAAGCTTTTCCGGATTGGCTGACTGAATTTCAGCCGACCTGGTATACCGCAGTTCCCACCATCCACCAGTCAATCGTGGAATACGCGGTACAGCATCCCTTACCGGGACAAAAACTATCACTCCGCTTGGTCCGCTCTTCATCATCTCCCCTGCCGCCGACCGTTATGGAATCGCTGGAGAAACTATTCCAGGTGCCGGTAATCGAGGCATACGGCATGACCGAAGCGGCACACCAGATAGCCAGCAATCCACTCCCTCCACGGGTACGCAAGCCCGGCTCTGTCGGGCTGAATGCCGGACCGGACGTTTCCATCATGAATGAAAGCGGCGAGTTGCTCTCCTGCGGCGAAACCGGAGAAATCGTTATTCGTGGTGAAAATGTCCTGGCCGGGTACGAGAACAATCCCGGCGCCAACGAGAAGGCTTTTACCCACGACTGGTTCAGAACGGGAGATCAGGGACACTTGGACGAAGACGGCTATCTCTTCATTTCAGGGCGTCTGAAAGAGATCATCAATCGCGGCGGCCAGAAGATTTCACCACGGGAAATCGATGAAGCGCTCCTGAGCCATCCCGGTGTACTGCAGGCGGTTGCTTTTGGCACCGTACATCGCCACCTGGGTGAAGCGGTCTGTGCCGCTGTTGTGCCGGTCAAAGAGAGAGGCGTTTCAGAAAGTGAATTGCGCCGGCATGTTGCCCAATGCCTGGCTCCGTACAAGGTTCCCCAGCAGATAGTATTTGTCGATGAGATCCCAAAAGGGGCAACGGGCAAGATCCAGAGGATCGGGCTGGCCGAAAAACTGCTGCACCTGCTGGAACCTCCGTACGTAGCACCCGCTACCGCCGGTCAGACGGCAGTCGCACTCATATGGCAGGAGGTCCTCGGCCTGGAGAGGATAGGTCTGCATGACAACTTCTTCGCAATCGGCGGAGACTCTCTGATGACAACGCAGGTTATTGCCCGTATCAGCACGGAAACCGGATTCGACCTCCCCCTGGATACCCTGTTTATTCACCCCACACTCGAAGAATTTTCACGTGTTGTTGAACGCAGTACGTCTGACTATGAGGAACTGGACCGACTACTGTCCGAAATCGAAGGACTCTCCGAAAGTGACGTACAGAAACGCCTTAAGGAGAGCTGACCACGATGCCGACTCTGCATGACCGCATACAGCAGCTTTCCGACAAGAAGCGCGCGCTTCTCGAAAAAACTGTTCTGAAAAAGGGATTGCATGTTGCCGTTTCGGAAACGGTCATCCCCATAATAAAAGGGGATGCGGCGCCGCTCTCTTTCGGACAGGAACGCCTCTGGATTCTGGACCGGATGGAACCCGGCAGCCCTGTCTACATCCGTCCGCTCGGCATGCGATTTCACGGCGCACTTCAGGTAGAAGCCCTCGCCGGGAGTCTGAACGACATTATCGCCCGCCACGAAGCACTACGGACCAACTTCACGCAAACAGACGGCCTGCCATTGCAGATCGTCCATCCCCTCTGGCATCTGGATCTGCCGTTTTTCGACCTCCGTTTACTGACGAACGATATGCGCGGGGAAGAGACACAGCGCATTACTGCCGAACTGCTTAGACGCAGCTTCAACCTCGCTCATGACAGGCTGGTTCGTGCATCATTGCTTCGTCTCGCAGAAGATGAACACCTTCTGCTCATGGCCTTTCATCACATTATCTTCGATGGCTTGTCGGCCGGGGTTTTCCTGCGCGAATTGCAGCATTTCTATGAAGCGCGCAGCACCGGAATTCCTCCATCCCTTCCCGAGCCTGCAGTCCAGTACGCCGACTTTTCCGTGTGGCAAAGAAAACATTTTTCCGGTTCGATCATCGAAAAGGGGCTCGATTACTGGCAAAGCATACTGAAGGACGTTCCGCCGATTCTGGAGCTTCCCGTAACCCGCTCCCGGCCACTACCCCATCCCGAACGGGGCGCAAGACAGCAGCTGACAATTGAGCCATCCCTGACAGCGAGACTGAAGGAAACGGGACGACAGGAAGGCGCCTCCCTGTTCATGATGCTGCTGACCCTGTTCGCAACGCTGCTGTACCGCTATTCCGGGCAGGAGCATTTTATCATCGGAGCGCCGGTAGCGAATCGGACCAGAAAGGAAACCGAAGGGCTGATCGGTTTTTTTGTCAACACCCTTCCCCTCGGCATGGATCTATCGGGTGAACCCACGTTTCGTGAACTCCTTCGAAGGGTTCGGGATACGGCAATCGAAGCATATGCCCACCAGAATATCCCTTTAGAACGGATTGTAGAGCAGCTGAATCCGGAACGTGATCCGGACCATACGCCATTATTTCAGGTACTGTTCGTCATGCAGGGGACTGCCCTTCCGGAAACTTCTTTTTCGGGGCTCGAACTGCAATTGGTAGAGATTGATAATGGAACGGCAAAATTTGATCTGACACTTAACCTTGAGGAGTCCGGCAATGGGCTCAAAGGATGGATCGAGTATAAAGAGGAGCTGTTCGACAGAGACACCATCGAGAGGATGAGCGGTCATTTACTGATTCTGCTCGAAGCGGCTGTCGGCAATCCGGATGAATGCATTTCCAGGCTGTCGATTTTGACAGGAGACGAGCGGCACAGGTTGTTGGTGGAGTGGAACGAGTCAGGAACGGACTATCCCAAAAACAAGTGCATCCACACACTGTTTGAGGAGCAGGCTGAGCGTATCCCCGAAGCGGTTGCGGTTGTGTTTGAAGATCAGCAGTTAACCTACCGGGAGTTGAACTCGCGGGCAAATCAGCTGGCACGACTGCTCGTCTTGCTCGGTGTCAAACCGGATGTGATTGTTGCCATTGCTCTGGAGCGCTCTATAGAGATGATCGTTGCGCTGCTTGCTATCTTCAAAGCGGGAGGGGCTTATGTTCCTCTTGATCCGGATTACCCGATGCAACGCCTGGCTTTTATGCTGGAAGATTCCGGCGCCAGAATACTCCTTACCCAGGAAATTCTCAACCGGCAGTTTCCATTTACGGCGGAAATTACTCTTTGCCTCGATTCAGAGAAGAAGTTAATTGCCAGCCAACCGGATTACAATCTGCTCCTTTCTATCGCTTCTGAACACCGTGCCTACGTCATCTACACCTCAGGCTCAACCGGGAAACCCAAAGGCGTTTTGACTACGCATGGTGCAATTTCAAATCGCTTGATGTGGATGCAGACAGAACTGAAGCTCAATGCAAGTGACCGTATCCTGCAAAAAACCCCGTCAAGTTTTGACGTCTCCGTCTGGGAGTTTTTCTGGCCACTTATGTTTGGAGCTTGCCTTGTCGTCGCTCGACCGGGTGGACATCTTGACAATCTGTATATGTCTGAGTTAATGAGGAGAGAGAGCATTACGACCGTACACTTTGTGCCACCCATGCTGCAATTTTTTCTCGATATGTCGGAGACACAACCATACACCAGTTTACGTCAGGTCATTTGTAGCGGGCAGGAACTTACTGTCGGCAACATTTCCCGATTCTTTGAAGTTTTTCCACACTGCGAGCTATACAACCTTTATGGCCCGACAGAGGCCTCAATTGACGTGACATGGTTTCACTGTTCAGCAGTGGAAACACGGCTGACTACCGTTCCCATCGGCCGCCCGATTGCCAACACACAGATCTACGTTCTTGACCGACAGCTTCAACCGGTGCCGATCGGCATTCCCGGTGAACTCCATATTGGCGGTGCCGGGCTTGCCCGCGGTTACCTGAACCGTCCCGAACTGACCGCCGAAAAATTCATTTCTGATCCCTTTAGTGATGTTCCCGGTGCCCGTCTCTACAAAACCGGCGACCTTGCCCGTTATCGTCCTGACGGAAATATTGAGTTTTTAGGACGGATTGACCATCAGGTGGAGATCCGCGGTTTCCGGATTGAGTTGGGAGAGATAGAAGCCGTACTGATGCAATATTCTGCGGTCCGGGAAGTTGTGGCCGTGGTGCGTGAGGATATACCTGGTGACAAGCGTATCGTCGCGTATGTTGTGCCAAAAGCGGGGTTGCAGCCTACGACAAGCGAACTGAGACGCTTTTTGGCTACGAAGCTTCCAGAGTACATGATCCCTTCACTTTTTGTAATTATTGACTCTCTCCCGCTTACCATAAATGGTAAAATTGATCGCCGTGCCCTCCCCGCGCCCGATGGCGCCAGGCCTGAGCTGGAAGATTTCTATGTTGCCCCGCGGACTCCCATCGAGCAGAAACTTGCTGACATTTGGGGAGAACTGCTTGGCCTGGAACAGGTCGGTGTTCATGACAATTTTTTTGAACTGGGGGGAGACTCCCTTCTGGCAACTCAGGCAATTTTGCACATCTGCAACCGGTTCCTGACAGAAATTCCGTTACGCACCCTTTTTGAATTCCCCACTGTTGCCGGTATTGCCCACTATTTGATTCAGCACTATCCTCACAATGAAAGCAATGCGAGCCTGTCCGGTGTTCTGGCTGATCTGGAATTCCTGTCGGAAGAAGAAGCAGAACGTCTTCTTGAATAAATACAACCATGAGCATTGATGCAACATATGACCATACTGCCTAATGCAGGTGAGTGAATAATGTTCCCGACCAACGAAAAAGACATAACGATCCGTTACCCTGCGTCTTATGCGCAGCAAGCCGTGTGGTTTCATCATCGGCTTTTCTCTGTGGACACCCTCTACAATCTCCTTTGGCAAGTAAATTTTTCCGGAACTTTTTATCCGGCTAAGCTCCGACACTCCTTACAGGAAATCGTAGACCGACATGACGTTTTCAGAACATGTTTTTCCGAGGATGAAAATGGGTTGCACCAGAACGTACGTGCCTTTACAGAGGTAGACTACCCTTTGGAAGATTTTTTGGAACTTTCCGACGACGAAAAGACTACCCGCTTTAGCCATCTGGTCAAAGAAATGTCCTCCACCGTTTTTGACTTGAAAGTAGGGCCGCTTTTCCGCTTTTGTCTGGTTCGCTTATCGAGCAATGAACACTCCTTTCTCGTACTGATGCACCACCTGGTAATGGACGGGACTTCATGGCCAGTCTTCGTTCACGAGCTGATCACTTTTTATGAAGGTAAACCTCTGCCAACGCTGCCACTGAAGTATGGAGAGTATGCCGCCAGACAGAAAGAGACTTTTGAATCAGGTAGCTGGAAACCTCACCAAGAGTTCTGGCATAACCAGCTCGCAGAACTACCACCATTATTAGAACTTCCAACCGCTAACATCCGGCCGACTATCCGCAATTTTTGTAGCGGCATCATAAAAATGACAATAGCTCCCGCTCTCACATCGGATCTTAAATCCCTCGCCAAACAGAATGGCAGTTCACTTTTCAAAGTACTGTTGGCCACATTCGTACTGTTTCTGCACCGCATTACCAGTGAGAATACTATTCTTGTCGGTACAACCCTGACAGGACGCTCCAGCGAAGAATTGGCCGGTCTAATCGGTTTTTTCGTCAATACGTCGGTGCTCCGAACCAACATAGAGGGTGGAATACAATTCCTAGAGTTGTTGCAACGGATTCATTGCGGGCTTGAAGAAGTTGTTCTGCATCAGGAGTATCCCTTTGAAAAAGTCGTCCAACTGGTCAATCCCGTCCGAGATTTATCCCGTGAGCCGTTGATTTCGACAAGCTTCACCAAACTCCCTTCCTCCGGGGAAAAACGGATTGTTGGACTTGTAGTAACAGAAGAACGGCTCTTTCCCGACCTTTCCATACGAGATCTATCTGTATATTCACAGGAGACTACGGAGGGTATATGGTTCACATGCGAATACGACAACAACCTTTTTGACGCTGACACTATCAATCGCTTTCTGGAATGCTATAAAACTCTTCTAACCGGGATCATCTCCGACCCGTCTCAGCTGATTTCGGAGCTGCCGTTCTTGCCGACAAAGGAAAGGAAGCGCATCTTAGTCGATTGGAACGACACCAACGCCAAATTTTCTGATGACAAATGCATACATCAGCTGTTTGAAGAACAGGTAGAACGAACTCCGGACAATGTTGCCGTTATCTGGAAAGAGCGACGTCTCACATACCGTGAGTTGAACGAGAAAGCAAATCATCTTGCTTTCATTTTAATAAATAAGGGGGTAGTACAAAAACAGTTTGTTCCGGTGCTGGCTTTGCAAGGCATTCCTCTCATTATTTCCGAACTTGCGATCATGAAAGCCGGTGCCGCATTTGTTCCCATTGATACCGGATGGCCGGAGGCAAGAATCAAACATCTGCTGAATGAACTTGGCAACGGGATTACACTGTCGGGTAGCAGCGAAGCAGAATTGCTGAAATCGATCGGTCAGGAGATTATTATCGTAGACGAAAAGAATCTGCCCGGCGCCCCTTCCAATCCGTTAGTCAAGATCACCCCATCGGATCCCATATATGTCATGTATACCTCCGGTTCCACGGGAGAGCCCAAGGGAGTGGTGAACAAACATCTTGGCATCGTCAACCGATTCTTTAACATGAATGACAGATACGGAGGCCATGAAGACGATGTGATCTTGATGACAACTTCTCATATGTTTGACTCATCGGTCTGGCAGCTGTTCTGGCCCCTGACAAATGGTTCAAGAACAGTCATTCCATCCCACACTATTTTCGACACTGATTATATATTTGATCTTATTGAACGAGAAAAGGTAACCTTTACCGACTTTGTCCCTTCAGTTTTTACCGCCCTTGTGGAAAAACTTGCTTTCCGATCCGATTATTGCGTCAAACTTGAATCTCTACGACAACTCATTATCGGAGGAGAACAAATAAATTTTGACGATGTAAACAGATTTAGATCGTTTTTCCCCGGAGTCGGGATAACAAACGCCTATGGGCCCACGGAAACATCTATCGGCGTTATTTTTTACGATGTCCCGATCGACTGCAAAGCTCCGGTACCGATCGGCAAACCACTGAAAAATGTTCATGCTTTCATACTGGATACTTACAAGAACCCGCAGCCTGTCGGTGTAACAGGCGAACTGTACATAGGCGGTGCCTGCGTAGGACTCGGGTATATCAACAACAATGAGTTAATCAGATCGGTATTTGTCAACAATCCATTCAAAGAAATCAACTGTCCTACTCTGTACAGGACCGGAGACCTTGCGCGCTACCGTATCGACGGTAATATTGAGTTTTTGGGGAGAAGCGACCACCAGGTGAAGATCCGCGGTTTTCGTATCGAACTCGATGAAATAGAGGCATCGCTCCGGCAACACCCTGGTGTTCGTGAAGTGGTGGTATCAACATGTGAAGATATACCGGGCAACAAGCGCCTTATTGCCTATATCGTGCAAAAAACGGACTCAGAATCACCAACCAGGGAATTGCGGCATTTTTTGGCGGGAAAGGTGCCAGAATACATGATCCCTTCACTATTTGTCATTCTCGAATCCCTGCCGCTAACCGCGAATGGTAAAATTGACCGGTGTGCCCTTCCCGCGCCGAATCATACCCGGCCTGAGTTGGAGGATCTATTTATTGCTCCGCGGACTCCCGTCGAGCAAGCAGTGGCGGATATCTGGGAAGAACTGCTTGGATTGGACAGGAATGGTGCTCATGACAATTTTTTCGAACTGGGAGGGGATTCGCTGCTGGCGACTCAGGTAATTTCACACATCCGCAACCGGTTCCTTACAGAAATTCCGCTACGCATCCTTTTTGAGTTCCCCACGATTGCCGGTATTGCCCACCATTTGACCCAGCACTATCCTCACAATGAAAGCAATGCGAACCTGTCCGGCGTTCTGGCTGATCTGGAATTTCTTTCGGAAGAAGAAGCAGAACTGCTTCTGGGGAAAATGCAACCGCCTGAGACTGACTCAAACTGATGTCAACGTAATGCCGTTTATCTCTTTTTTTACTGTTTAGCTCCGCTCAGTCCCCCAGCAGCCACAACCTGATTGCGCCCCCCATGCTTCGCAGCATAGAGCGCCTCATCAGCCGCCATGGTAAGCGCGGTTGCATCTCCGCAGAGTGAAAGTGCGGCAATGCCGCAACTGAAGGTACACGAGAAGGTTGCATCTTTTGCCTGAAAGCTGACCTCAGCAAAGCTCTCCCGCAACTCGTTAAGAAGGACAACCGCCTCCGTGACGCTGCAGCCGGGAAGAATAATCGCAAATTCCTCACCGCCAAACCGACCGACGGTATCAGCTTTACGCACGCGCTGACCGACAAGACGCGACAGGGCAATCAACACACGATCACCGATCGGGTGACCATAGGTATCATTCACCATTTTGAACTTGTCGACATCGACCATGGCAAAGCAGACATCTTCTTTCCTGCGCTGGGCATGGGCAATGGCTGAATCCAGAAGTTCCTTGGTGGCGGTATGATTGAACAGACCGGTCATACTGTCCCGCACCATATAGGAACGGAGGATCTTCATGCGATCGGCACGCACGGCCACAGAGGAAACCAGACGCTGGGGATCGACAGGCTTGGTCAGAAATGCATCCCCCCCCATCTGTATTGCCTGGAACTGTTTGTCAACATCGGTCTCGCTGGAGAGATACACAATCGGAATACTGAAATAGGCGCCGATCTGCCTGATCGCCTTGGCCAACTCCATGCCGCTGCAGCCGGGCATATACATATCCATTAAAATCAGATCCGGCTTGAATTCAAATATCGGCTCCATAACCTGCAACGGGTCGTTGACCGTCCGGGTGATCATACCCACTTCCTGAAGTATCAAGGCATGATATTCGGCCAATTGAGGCTCGTCATCCACGATCATGATCCGGGACGGTTCCGGCTTTTCCGCGGAAGTAAGCATCGAAAGGGTCGAACAGAGTTCCGTCATTTTGATCGGCTTTACGAGATACGCACTGGAACCGGCACGAACCGCCGACAAGCGGCTCGTAAGCGAACCCTGCGAAGAAATAAAAACCGTCGGAATCGGTTTTTCACGCCCCGCCTGAATGGCACGCATGGCCTCCGGGCCTCCAAACGGCATATCAGGAAAGATTATATCCATAACTATCGCATCGGGAGGAGCACTCTGCACCGCGTTGGCCAATTGGTCCAGTTCACCGAACGAAAGCACCTCGAAGCCGAAACAGCCTATCTGCGTCGCCAGCGTCAGCCGCTGATACGAGTCATCTTCGCAGAGATACACCAGCTTCTGTTCCCGCTCTGTAACTTCTTCCGCAGCTATCGCCAGTTCCTGAATCTGCAACTCCATCCCCTGCAGCGGGTCGATGATGGAAATTTCATGTTCCATCCTGGCAAACTGTTCCTGCATACTTTGATGCCAGTACCGGTCAAGGGGGGAAGCGGCCTGCAATGCCTCCTTCGCAAGTTGTTCCCCCACAGTGGCCACCGAACTCAACATACTCAGCCGGAATGACGCGCACGCACCTTTCAGAGTGTGGATACGGCGATGCAGATCCTCTAACGGTTTATTTCCCTGATCTCCGAGGACAAGCTCGGCATAGGAAGCCCGGATTCCTTCCAGTTGCGTGGGAAGCTGCTTTATGTAGGCCTCGCGGATCTTTTGCAGCTTTATCGCGACGGCCCCTGGTTTCATACTCAAGAAGGAACTTCCTTTCAGTTGCTGACAGAAAAATTACTTTCCGTGTCATCATGAAAAACAATCAGAACTGGATCTGTACTTTCTTTGCAGTACCCTCTTCCCTCACCCACAGCAGGGTCTTCCGGGCACGTGAGCACCAATCCCGTACATCCTTTTCAAATGTAGGACAATCGGCGATAACTTCAAGGACATCACCCGGTTTCATCTTGATCGACAGGACCGTGATCTTGAGTGTGGGTTGCGGGCATTTGAGCCCACGAGCATCGAGTACTGAAACAGCCATAACGTATCTCCTTGTGTGGTTTAATTTATGGTTTTGAAGCGTAGTAATCAGATGGCATCACACCATGTTCCGAAGGGAGCAAAAGCGGTCCCAGAGCGCGAACTGTTTCAACCATCTCGCGGATGACCCGGTTGAATTTTTCCCCTTCTCCTGCAGAGACATAATCCAATCGGCATCGCTCTTTTTCGATCCCGAGCTGTTCCAGCATCAGGTTCAACATGCTCTGGCGCTGCAGAACCCGGCAGTTCCCTTCTTTATAATGACAGTCACCGGGGTGACATGCCAGAATTATAACACCGTCGGCACCTTTGGCAAGTGCGGAAAGTATGAACTGCGGATCGACCCTGCCACTGCACATGACCCGTATGACCTGAACATTGTGAGGATACGGCTGCTGCATCCCCCCCGCCTTGTCGGCGCCGGCGTAGGAACACCAGTTGCAGAGAAATCCGATTATTTTAGGTTCGAACCCTTTTTCGGCGGTCATTTCAGGACTCCTTCCATCTCGGCCATGATCTGGGCATTGGTAAAATGATGGCCGGTGATGGCTCCGGCCGGACAGGCGGTTACGCAGGTGCCGCAGCCATGACAGAGTACGGCGTTAATGCCGGAGACGTTTTTCCCGGCGTCAAACGAAATTGCCCGGTAGGGACAGACCGAGATACAAAGATGACAGCCAGCGCAATGGGTCTCGTCAACCTCGGCGGTAATCGGCTCAATCTCTATCGTACGCCCCGGTTGAAGACCGGCCAGGGTATGACCGACCGTTGCCATCCCTTCGAGCATCGCCGACCGGATATCCATCGGTTCCTGGCATGCACCGGCCAGATAGATTCCCTTAATGCTGCTCTGAGCGGCATCAAGTCGCCCATGCAGTTCACGGAAAAAGCCGAATGAATCGCGACCGACATCCAGCAGGGCGGAAAGCGTATCGGCCCCCTCAGCCGGAATCACCGCCGGGCAGAGAATGACCATATCCGCCGGAGTAACCTCCCCTTTTGCGCTTACCTGGAGCCGGCCATGATCACCCTGGGTAATCTCCAGATCCGCGATGCCAACATACCGCTTCAGCGAGGAGTTCCTGTTCGAAACGGCATGATGAAAGAGCGTGTGCGCCTCTTTCCCCGGCAACATCAGTTCGCGGTGATAGTGAATGATCGTGGTCTCCGGAAGTTTTGCCGAGATCAGGTGGTTGAACTTGAAGGCGTACTGGCAGCAAATGCCGGAGCAGTACGGTTTATGTGCGTCGTCAAGACTTCCGACACAATGAATGATTGCAACCGATGACGGAGCGCAACCGCCCGCAGTCACTATCTCGCCACCGGTAGGGCCGGTTGAAGAGAGCATTCGCTCGAACTGCAGGGCATCATACACATCCGGCAGCAGCCCCATCCCCATGCCGGTCACGCGGGATACATCATACAGAGCGGCACCGGTAGCCAGAATGACAGAGCCAATTCTCCGCTCGACAATTTCACAGGCCTCTTCCAGATTGACCACGTCTTCGCCCATCGGGCAGGCATCCTTGCAGGCTCGGCACTCCTCCCCCCGTGAACGGACACAGACTTCCTCCATCAGGAACGGAGCGTTCGGCAGGATCCCCGCGAAGGCAAAGTCGATCGCCTTACGCTCACTGGCGTTGCTGTTAAATTCATTCATGGTAACGGCGGGACAGGCTTCCACGCATTCGCCGCAGCCGATGCATTCATGCAGTGACACATGACGCGGTTTCTGCCGGATCCTGGCAATAAAGTTACCGTAAAAACCGGTAACCTCGACCAGTTCCGCCATGGTCATCAGCTCGATCTTCCCGGCGTGGTCACCATGGAGCAGTTCCCCCATCAATGGTTCCAACATGCAGGGGGCACACTCAAGAGCCGGAAAAAGTTCCTCGAACCGGACCGGTAACCCGCCAATAAACGGCGTCCGCTCCACCAGCGTGACCTTCCGCCCCGCTTCGGCCAGTGAGAGAGCAGCTTTCATACCGGCCGGCCCGGCCCCGACCACCAGGGCATCGGGACAGACTTCCAGCTGTTTCTTTTCCAGCGGTTGCTGCAACCGCACCCGGCAGACCGCACCCCGTATCGCTTGAATAGCTTTTTCGGTCGCAATTGCCGGGTCTTCCGTCACCCAGGCGATCTGCTCACGGATGTTGACCATCTGCATCAGGTAGGGGTTCATCCCGGCATTGGTCAGACAACGGCGGAAGGTAGCCTCATGGTCACGCGGAGAGCAGGCGGCCACAACCACCCGATCCGGCTGTTCCGCTTTCAGGCTTTCCTCGAATTGCAGCTTCCCCTCTTCGGAACAGATGAAATCCACGACCTTTACATACGGTTGATCGGGGAAGGATGAAGCCGCCCCGGTCACCGTTTCGGAGCTGATTTTCTCGGCGATGTTACTGCCGCAGTTACAGAAATAGATATCTGTTTTCATGCAGTTCCCTCCCATTCCACCATCTGGGCAACGATATGATCAACAGCCCCCGATACCGCAGCAGCCACCTCGTCCGTTAATTTTTCGCCAAAAAGATCGAATTCACGCGCCTCGATTCCCCAGAAGGAAAACTGCTCCGGAAGATGAACGCCCGCCATCCGCCCCAGTTCGTATGCTGTGGCAAAGTCGGTATCGTGGCTGGAAAACGTGTTTTTGGTGGTAATGAAATCCTCCGGGTCGAAACGGTGGAGTGTGCCGGGAGCGGCTCCGCTCACCATGGCATCCACCACCACCGCCCGATTAAAACCGGCCATCGCTTCCATCAGCCTGATTCCGCCGGTGTGCAGTTCCGTCACAGTCAGATGCATCCGCTGTTTCAAACGCTCCCCAACAGCACGGGCAACGACAATCCCGACACCATCATCGGAGAGCTGCGGGTTCCCCATGCCAATGATGACAGTCCCCTCCCCTCTCATCCTTTCCTCCGCATCTCCCGCAACAGCTCGCCCCGGCTGTCGCGCAGCGACACGGTCAGCGGCATCTTGCCGGGCAGAAAATGGGTCGCGCAGGAAAAGCAGGGATCATAGAGCCGGAACGCCATCTCGATCCTGTTGAGGATCGCTTCTTCAGGAGCGGCAGTGGTGATCAGCTTTTCCGCTGCCCGCTTGATCGACATGGAGATAGGGGCATAGTTGTTGGTGGTGCCGACGATCATGTTGACTTTGGTCAGTACCCCCCGCTCATTGGTGACATAGTGATGGGTGAGCGTTCCGCGCGGTGCCTCGACGGAGCCGACCCCTTCACCGGTAAACCGGGCCGGATCGGGAATATTCCGGGTTTCCGGCGAGGTTAGTTCAGGATCGAGTGCCAGTTCCAGCATACGCTCCGACGCGTAGAGCAGCTCTATCAACCGCGCCCAGTGGGTGGCGAGGCGGTGATGGATCGGCTGATAACGGTCCGCCGTCACTTTCTTGCACCCGAACGTTTCGTACATTCGCTGATACTCGGCATTGGCAAGCGGCGTTGCCATCCCCTCGGATACATTGAGCCGGGAGAGTGGTGTCGCGGTGTAAACCCCGCTCTCCATACCGTCGGTAAGCCCCTTCCACCCCACCTTTTTCAGGTAGGGATATTTCAGGTAGGTCCAGGCTTCCACCCGCTCGGCAATATGCTCGCCATATGCAGACGGATTATATTTGACAAACTCGTTCCCTTCCGGGTCCACGACCCGGATCATGCCATCGTAAAAATTGGTCCGGTTATCGGCATCCACAGTTCCCATCGAATAGGTGCGGTGCAAGTACGTGTCGGACGTGACCATTTCCCGGTAAACCGGGTTCTTCAGGACGATTTTTTCAAAGATATCCAGCGAAAAACGAGCGAACTCGATATTTTTGCGGGCCGTATCTTCAATCTGCGCCCGCTCCTCCGGTGTGATGGCACGGCTCCAGCCGCCGGGGACCCCGGCCACCGGGTGAATCGACTTTCCCCCCAAAAATGAGATAATCTCGTGGTTGCGCTTGCGGCAGGCGATCACCTCTCCGGCAACCTCCAACCCGACCTTGCGCGCCACCCCCAGGATGTTTCGCTCCGACGGGGGAGCATCCGGTCCGACGATAAAGTCCGGACCACCCAACGCATAAAAATGGGTTGTGTGGTCGGTGACGAAAAACGCCATGTAGAGGGTCTCGCGCAACTTTTTTGCCACTGAGGTCGGCTCGGCGCCAAAGACGCCATCCAGCGCCTTGGTTGCCGCCAGGTGATGGGCTTCCGGACAAACCCCGCAGATCCGGTTAGTGATAACCGGCATCTCTTCGGCCATCCGCCCAACGCAGAACTGTTCGAAGCCTCTCAGTTCGGGGATCTGGAAATACGCATTTTCCACCCTGCCCTGATCATTCAAAAAGATATCTATACGGCCATGCCCCTCCAGACGGGTGACCGGATCAATTGTTAAGCGTGTTGTCATCGGTTACCTCCCACACGCCCGCCCAGTGTTGAACTGGCCAGGGAGTATTTATAAAACATTCCGGCATAATCGGGGATCGTTTTCAGGAAATCATTCACCCGCCCGGCAATGGCCTCTTCAGGCAACCCGGTGGTATCGCCGATGTCCATGACCGATCCAAGCGCCGCCACCATCTTTGCCCCCTGATCGCTGACCCCGTCCGGGGCGCCGTAGCAGCCGGTGCAGGGCATATTGGCCTTGGTGCAGGGGGCGCCGCAGCCGCTTCTGGTCGCGATGCCCATACAGAGCAGCCCCTGTTCCAGCAGGCAGGCTTTGGGATCGGGGTAGAATTCGTAGCTCCGCCGGAATGAGGTAATGCGCTTCTCCTCCTTGACCCGGTCGCAGTCGTCACAGACCGTCAAAGCGCCGCAACCGATCGTACTCCCCTTGGGAGGGAGATTTCCGGAGAGGATCGTCTCGATTACGTTCCATATCTGGTGCGATTCGGGCGGACAGCCGGGGACGTAGTAATCGACCTCCACCTCCTGGGCAAGATGTTTAACCCGATCCAGAAGCGGCGTCAGGTGGATATCTCCTTCGGGAAAGCCGGTTGTACCGGCAGGGATGCTTGATTCCGGATTGTCAAGCGCCGGAGTATGGCGGTAGACTGAGTCGAGCAGTTCCTCTTTCGTGGTGAAGTTGGCCAGAGCCGGAATGCATCCCCCCTTGGCGCAGGAGCCGAAGGCCACCAGTAATTGCGATTTCCGCCGCAACAGGTGGGCCATTTCGACATTTTCCCCGGTGCGAAGGGCCCCGTTAAAGAGGGTTATGGCAATGGCACCATCCGGGAGCGCCTCGATCTCGTTTTTCTTGGTATCAAGCAGACAGGGGCAGAACATGAAGTTTAGCGCCGCGTCAACAGCCAGGATTTTCTCATGCAGGTTGACAACGGCAATTTCACACCCACCGCACGATGCGGCCCAATAGATCGCCAGTTTCGGTTTTTCAGGCATTTCGTCCTCCGTTACAAAGAAGCTGAAATTTTCGATTTGTCCTTGGATTACAACGGCTTTTCCGACTTTAAACGATCTTTCAAACCACCATTGATCGGTTAACCGTCAAATCAGCATCGTGCTCACAACAGCATGTTTACTTCCCGCATCGACGAAAAGGGTCGTGTTGCATGGTTGATAAAGGAATTATAGCCGTCAAGGAAATCAATCACTTCATCCGCACTTGGCAGATCGGTCATTGAGATATTGCGGAGCTTGCTACAATCGCGTGTCAAAGAATCGGAATCCGTATCGACAAGCATGCTGTTTTCATCCTCCTGCATGATACCCCCACAAACTGACTGCAAAACCACCAATCAATGCATAATTGATATGCCTGGTTGGAAATTTAGTAGCTGAGTCTTACTTTTCGATTTGATGTTGGCTAACAAGAGGATAGTTTTCTGGATAGAGAATACTGTTTACGTCCAGATCAATATCAAGGTCAGGCCAGTAAAGGTGGTTTTCCGAGGGCATTTCGACATGCAGTATTTTCTTTATAGATGCCTCCTGAAACCACGGGAAATGCTCAAACGCCAGAAACATTTCTCTGGTATCAATCAGCATCCAAATTCCATTGCATGAAATATTGGTAACCTCAGCAGGAAAAATGCTGTTGCCACGCTGTGCGGATCTCATTTTGATGCTCCTTAATGAGGCTGTCTGCCTCGTTTAGTTCCCTCATTGAAAGACCGTGATTTTGGGCAATCTGTATTTCCGGTTCTAACCAGAACTTGGCTTCTCCGTTGCTTGACTGAACATGAACATGCATTCTCGGTTCTTCTCTGGAAAAGAAGTAGAAACGAAAACCGGCTTCACGAAAAACGGTTGGACTCATTATAGGGATATCCTCACAATTTAACTGATTTATCATGATCTTACCGACCTCAGCTAACAATGGTCAACCCAAATATTAGCCGTCAATATACAAAAACGTCATCCTTCCCAACGAGTAACTTACGGGGTTCAATCGCGGCTTACGGACTACATGGTTGCTGTCCTACGCTTAAAGCGGAATGTTACCACACAGCCTCTAAGGACTTGCTACCCGGTGGCTGGCCTACCTTCCGGGGTGAGGTGCTAAGGGGACAGGCTGCTTATTGCCCACGGCTCTGCATCTACAATATTCAGCCTGTCCCCTTATAGCGCCCTTTTTGCCACTGGAAACGTGCGTTTAAGGCATGCAATGAGGTCGTTTTAGCCATAGTTCGTTTGGCCAAGTTACAGCTCCAAATAGGATTCCGACGCGATTGAAGTAGTGTATGTCTTTTAGTTCGCGAAAAACGCCTCGATCAAGGTAAGGTTTCAGGTCAAATAGACCTTTACGACCGTCCTCAACTTCAACGTAGATACGATAGTCAGGCATTGGTTCAACAGTTTTCACATCCCAGTACATGTGTTCGCCCATTATCCCTCCCGTGACAAAAGCGCCTCCACAATCTCCGGCAGTGTCTCCTGCAAATCCCCGTCCTTGGTCAGTACGGCATCCATGTCCGGATACGCCTCCCGGAGAGGGGCGGCATCTTCCCCGGAAAGAAGTACAAATGGCTGGGTGCTCCCCTGCCGGCGCAGTTCTTCAAAGAGTTGAGCCCCGTCGATGAACGGCATGTTCATATCGGATACTACCATACAAATTGTGGGGTCTGCCGCAATCTTATCCAAAGCGTCCAGCCCCCCTACGGCAATCACAACATCATAGCCGGCTGCTTCGAGAATCATCCCGGTCAGCTCGGCGGTAAATTCGTCGTCATCCACCACCAGTATAGTTGCAGGTGTGTCACTCATGTTGTATATGCTCCTTATTTATCCGATCAGGCTGCGAACGGTTTCTATCAGATTTGACTGGTCAAAGGCGCCTTTAACAATATAGGCGTTGGCGCCAACCTGTATACCACGCCGTTTATCTTCATCCTTCTCGCGCGAAGTGACGATGATGACCGGCACATGCCGGTAACGATCATCGCCACGCAACCGCTCGGTAAACGAAAAACCGTCGAGCCGTGGCATTTCCACATCGGTTATGACCAGGTCAAACAGGGTTTCACGCGTTATTTCAAAGGCATCTTCACCATCTTCCGCCGTGACCACGGCATATCCGTACGCCTCAAGGATGCTCTTTTCGATCTCCCGGGTATTGATGGAATCATCTACAACCAGCACCGTTGCCGTACGTTCTTCCTTGACGACAGGGCGCATCCGCCCCGGCTCCGCGATCTCATGCGCCTGCCTGATCAGTTCCGAAACATGGAGGACATTGATAATACTGTCGCGCTCACCAATCGTAACACCGGAAACCATGCGCAGGTTCTGCAGGTGGGGAGGAAGGGGTTTTACCACCATTTCCTCGCGACCGATAATTTCGTCAACCTCCAGCCCCAGTTTTTCTTCCCCGACCCTGATGATTATGATCAGTGCCTCTCCCGTTTCGGGAGAAGCTCCATTTCCAAACCCAAGGAGAGTAGCCAGCTTCTCGACGGGGATGATCTGTTCCCGGAGACGGATGGCACGTTTGTTGATAATTTCAATGATATCCGTTCTCTGAACCGAAAGCATTTCGACGAGTGAAGTGGCCGGCAGAGCGCATGTCTTGCCGCCGGTGGTAACCAGGAACAGGGGGAAAACCGCCAGATTGAGCGGCAGACGCAACAGAAAAGTCGTTCCGGCCCCCTCTCTTGTTTCAATGAGTATGGTTCCTTTGAGTTCGTCCGTGATGTTTTTCCTGACGACATCCATCCCCACTCCCCGGCCGGAAACATCGGTGATGATGGGGCTCGTACTGAAACCGGGCATAAAGATCAGGTCGATGATCTCCGCCCGCGACATGCCCGCCAGTATCTCAGGTTCAAAGAGTCGCTTTGCCAGGGCTTTCTCGCGAATCTTTTCAATAGACAACCCTCTGCCGTCGTCACTCAGAGAGATCGTTACGCAACCGCTATCATAAAAAGCAGAGAGGCTGATGGTCCCTTTAGGAGGTTTACCGGCCGCAACCCGTTCTTCAAGGTTTTCCAGCCCATGGTCCATTGAATTGCTGATCATATGCATGAGAGAATCACCGATGCGGTCGATGATCTTCCTGTCCAGCTCCGTATCCCCCCCCTCCACGACAAAATCGATATCCTTGCCATATTCATGGGCAAGATCCCGGACGGTCCGCCTGAGAGGATCAAAAGCGGTAGACAGCGGCTGCATCCGCATTTTGAGGGAGGTTTCCTGCAAATCGCCGACGAGGTGATCCTGCAGCAGGGATGCGTCGTACATGGCCCGCACCGACTGGCGCAGGGAAAGCTGAAGTGCAGCGCCGGCTTCGATCAGCGATTTGCCTTTACTATCACGCTCGCCAAGATATTCGGCAATACCGGTCAAGTGCCGCTCCATGGCGCGCTCTATTTCCCGAAGCCTTCCGATTTGCCTTCTGGACCGGCCATGCTCGGAGACTATCTCTCCCATGAGTCTGATAAGGTCATCAAGTTTGGCGGCATCAACCCTGAGATAGTCCACCTGGCGCTTGGCGCCGGTTGCCGGCGATGGCACCGGTTCAACAGTTGCAGCGGTGGCAGGAACGGCGGAGACCGGTGCTGGAACGACCCCCGGCGTGCTGGCGGCAGGAGTATCCGCAACATGAGCTGAAACAGGGGTATCGGAGGCGGCAGAAATGACCGGCTTGACCACTTTGACCGATCCCCCTTCGGCGGCATGGTTCGTTGCGGCCTGGGCCAGTTCCTCACAGAGCGCATCCGGTGCATCCACCACCGTATCGCCCGCAGTTATTCGATCCAACATCGCCGAAAGAGCGTCCACGCCTTGAAAGAGCGCATCGGAAACAGAGGGGGCCAACGGGATCTTGCCGCCACGAACCGCATCAAGCACATCTTCCATCTTGTGGGCAAGCTCGGTAACACCGGAAAGTTTCATCATCCGGGATGACCCCTTGATGGTGTGGGCTGAGCGGAACAAGCCATTGACGGTTTCGGCATCACCGGGCGCTTTTTCAAGGTTGAGCAAACCTTCACTTATCCGTGAGCAATGTTCACGAGCCTCTTCGACGAAACGAGTCAAAAATTTGGAGTGGTCAAAAGCCATGTATTATCCGTTTTTCTGTAAGAGAGATAATTTATGCCGGCAGATAACGACAAACTGTTCCGCATTGAACGACAGGGGAAAAAACGCCCGCCCATGTTCCTTCAACTCGCCGTTGGCAAGGACTTTAAGTGTTGCTTCAAAGCTGCTTCGTGCCCGTTTCAGATCCCGCTGCGCAAACAGTATTTCTGCGGTATAAAAATGGGCGAGCCAACAGGATGATTTAAGGTAGATCGCCTCCCGGAATCGACGTAAGGCCTCGTCGTCGTTGCTGTTCTGCCGGGCTACTATACCGAGGATGAGACACGCTTCCAGACAGAGCGGATCACGCCCCAGTATATTTTCGCAGACGGTGCGGGCTTCATCGTATCGTGATGCGCTCAGCAGCAGGCTCCCCTTGAGGCAGTATGCCTTCTCGAAAGACGGGTCCTGCTCAATAATGTGATCAAGAATGGCAAGGGACTTTTCGTGCCGCAGATTGTGAGCCAGGCTGATGGCCTCGTCAAATTGCGCCTTGATATCCGGTTTCCGGGACGATCTGTGCGGTTCTTTACGAAAGCGCTCATCGACTTGACGCTCCTGTTCCCGATTCCGTTGACTCACAGACCCGGCAGCATGAACCGGAGCAGCCGGAACAACTCTTCCCAACGTCCGTTTACTCACAGAGTTACGGTTCGTCGCACGACGCTCTTCAAAAACAAGCGGCGCCGTCTTGTGGTAATAAAAGAGCGAATTCTGCTTTACAAGCGAAAGGATACCGACATCATGATGAATCGTTTCCGCTGCGCCAACCAGCAGCCCCCCCCCCTCGGAAAGGAGTTCCGCGAGCCTGCCGAATATCTCCCGCTGAACCTGTACGGGGAAATAGATGGAGACATTCCGGTACAAAATCATATCGAATATCTGCATTTTTTGCGGATACGATCCCCCCAGGAGGTTCAGCACATCGAATTCGACCAATTTCCTGATACTCTCTACAACCTGAAATTTCCCCTGACCGCATGATCTGAAATACCGTTCATGCAGTACGTTGTCCATGCCGCGAAACGACGAATTTCCGTATACCCCCTTACGGGCTCCGGCTATGGCAACAGAATCAATGTCCACCGCGGTAATGGCAAACAGCCGTTCACTCTCGCTGCCGAACCTCTCCCGCAGCAGTATGGCTATGGAGTAGGGTTCCTCGCCATACGAACAGCCCGCGCTCAATATCCTGACCGGCCTCTGTTTATGTACGGCCATATATGCCGGTAACAACGTATCGACCATCAGCTTCAGATGTTCCGGTTCCCGGAAAAAGTAAGTCTCGTTGACGGTCAGCAGCTCCGTCAGCCGGTGCAGTTCTTCGCCGTCTCGCAACAGCAGGGCGAGATACGCTGCATGTTCGTCAACACCCCGCTCCGCCATCCGTCGACAGAGTCCCGCGGAGAGAGCCTGTGCCCGCTCATTTTCGAAGCTGTGCCCGCAGGTACGCAACAACAGTTCCTTGAAGGGGGCAAGAGTCATACTGCCGGACATAATCGGTGACTTTTCCTGCCGGTCATTACTTGCCTCCGGCCAGCTGCATCAGCGCAGACGGGATCTCCGCAAGCGCCAGCACCCTGTCGATGCAGCCACGTTCAATCGCCACCCGGTTCATACCAAAAACGACGGAACTACCGGCATCCTGCGCAAAAGTAGTTCCTCCCCCCTTCCTGATTGCCTGCATGCCGGATACGCCATCTTCTCCCATACCGCTGAGAATCAACCCGGCAGCCCGCTCCCGATATGCCGCAGCAACCGACAAAAGCAGCGTGTTGCAGGAGGGATGATACAGATGCCTGACATCCCGGTCACTAATGATAACCATCCCCTGTTCGGTAATCCTCATCGAATGTTCGGCCGGATTGACATAGACGTGACCGGCGGCAAGATAGTCGCCATTGCCCGCCACATGAACCGTGAGCGGCGTTCCCGAATTCAGCCAGTCAACCATCCCCTGGGTAAACCCTTCGCCGATATGCTGGGTTATGACGATTGGAACGGGAAACTGGGCCGGAAGCCGCGACAAAATATTATTAATGGCCTGCGGCCCTCCGGTGGAAGAGGCTATGGCGATGATTCCTCCCTTTGCCCCCCCCTTTTGAGTCACCCTGTTGTTTACCCCCACGGTTCCGGACGGTCTTTTCATAGTCAGCAGATGTGAAGAGATATCCACCCCGGCAAGAAGCCGGACCTTTTTTATCAGGTCCCGCACATTTTCCAGGCTGATATCCGGTTTCTCAATGACATCCAACGCCCCTTTGGATACCGCACTAAAGGCGGTACGAACGCCGGTTAACGCGGTTACGACCAGAATCGGCACCGGATTATCGGCAATGATCCGCTCAATGGCCTCCAATCCCCCCATCACCGGCATTTCGATATCCATGGTTACGATATCCGGTTTGAGCAATGCCACCTTGTCGATGGCTTCCCTGCCGTTCGTAGCCTCACCGACAACGACAATATCCGGATCAGACTCCAGGATCTCGCGAATCATGTCGCGTACCAGCCGACTGTCGTCTACCAACAGTACCCGTATGACCTGTCCCGGTCTCATCATTGGTTACAGGTTTCCCCGGCGGTTGCCGTCCTCTGTGCGCTATCGGCTGCCCCGATCTTGAAGGTCGTGACCACCGTCCTCAATTGTTCCGACAATTCGGCCAGTTCGCTTGTTACGCTGTTTGTCTGGTGAATTGAGTTCGTGGCGAAACGGACCCCCTGTTCAATATCCTTGAGCGCCAGTACGACCTGGCTGCTGGCAATCTGCTGCTGCTGTGTGGATAGCGAAATCTGGCGAGCGGCACTGGCGGTCTCTTCCACACCGTCAACGCTCTCTATCAGCATCGATACCGTATGGGAGGCATATTCCTGCCCTTCCTGAATCAACTGAAAACTTTTTTCCGAAGACATTACCAGACGATTGACCGAATCAAGAATCTCGGTGATCTTCCCTTCAATCTCTCCGGTCGATTCGACGACACTGTCGGCCAGTCGCCTGATCTCGACCGCAACCACACCGAAACGCTTCCCGGATTCCCCGGCACTGGCGGCCTCAAGAGCCGCATTGAACGCAATCAACTTGGTCTGGTTGGCAATATTGTTGATGATTTCCATAACCTTGTTGATCTCTTTCGACTTCCGCCCCAACTCGACAATTTCGCTCAAATTAGCCTGAATATTGTGACTGATGTCGTTGATCTTGAAGCTGAGGTTTTCAACCTCGGCGGCGCCGATCTTGGTATCATCCAATGTTTTATCGGCCCGCTCTACAACACCGTGGCTATGCAGGGCAATCTGGCTTGCCGTGGAGGTAAACTCCTCCATAGTGGACGATATTTCCACCACCGAACTGGAAAGCTGGGTGGAAAACCCGGATTGTTGATCCATCGCCAGGGCAATGACTTCGACGTGGGAATGAATTTTGTCGGTTACCCCGGAAACCTTGCCAATGATTTGCTGAAGCTTACCGACATGCTCGTTGAACCAGCGCGCAAGTTCACCAACTTCGTCGGCAGTGGTCACCGGAACGGTTATGGTCAAGTCGTTATTATAGTTTTTGAGTACTCCCGTTATGGCTTGAATCGGTCCGGAAATATACCGGTTAACCAGATAAAATACCATGATCAGCATGATGACCAGAACCGCCAGCGTCAGAGTGGCGTATTGGACAATACTGCTCGAAACCTCCTGTCTGATGGCGCTCTGTTCTTTTGCAACCGCTGCCTCGATGTCATCAACATAGACCCCGGTTGCAATAACCCAGTTTCTGGAGGGAATGCCCTTGGCAAAAGAGATCTTCGGTTTCATCTCCTCCTGACCCGGTGCCTTCCACGAGTAGCTCAGGTATCCTTCACCCTTTTCCCGGCAGATCCGGGTAATCTCCCGCAGGATGTAGACACCGTTCGGGTCGCGGAGATCGCTTTTATCTTTCCCTTCCATACGGGGATCGGGATGGACAAGTACAACGTGGTTAAAATCGTTTATCCAGAGATAGCCACTCTCGCCAAAGCGCATGTTTCTTACAACTCGAATGGCCTCTTCAGGCGGCATTTTTTCCAGAACCCTCACCACCATATCCACATACCCTTTGATCTGCTGTTTCCTTTCGGATATGAGCGTCGCGCGATATGCTGCAATCCGTTCGCCTCCACGGGAAACTATATTCCAGATGGAGATGACTGAAATGACGGTCGCAAGCAAAAAAACAGATACCAGCATGAGCCCCATCACTTTTCTTCGTAGCGAAATTACCATATTATCTCCTTGAAACCAGTTATATGTTAAGTATAAATCAATAAATAAGAGTCAAAACATACCATCAGATATGTGATACCACATCCAGACTAAAACGTCCCATGAGGGCTTTCAGATCACCGGACATGACCATCAACTCCTTACTGATGCCGTTGATCTGCCGAATCGATTCCGAAGAACTCCGAGTCCCTTCCTGGATATCGCGCAATGCAAACACCACCTGGCTGCTGGCGATCTGTTGCTGTTGGGTGGAGAGAGATATCTGCTTGGCGGATTCACTGGTTTCGGCAGCTCCATCTACAACGTTGCAAAGCATTTCCATGGTCTGCCCCGAGTAGTCCAGACCTTCACGGATCCCGTTGGAACCTTTTTCGGAGGTGATCACCAGACGATTGACAGCATCCATAATTTCGGTAATCTTGCCTTCAGTCTGGCTGGTCGACTCCACAACACTGTCGGCAAGACGACGAATCTCCACCGCAACCACACCGAAGCGCTTGCCCGCCTCACCGGCGCTTGCCGCCTCCAGTGCAGCGTTGAAAGCAATCAGCTTGGTCTGGTTGGCAATAGTACCGATAATCTCCATAATCCTGGTGATCTCTTTTGACTTCCTCCCCAGCGCCATAATTTCGCGCAGGCTGGCCTCGTTGTCGCTGCTGATATCGCTCATCTTCATGGCAAGGGTTTCGACCCCGGCTGCACCGTCTTTGGTGCCCTGCAAGGTCCGCTCGGCAATATCCACCACTCCATGGCTGTGATTGGCTATCTGGCTGGCTGTTGATGAGAACTCTTCCATGGTAGTGGAAATCTCGGTCACCGAGCTGGAGAGCTGACTGGAAAACCCCGCCTGCTGATCTACACTGGCCGATAATTGGCCGGCAAAAGAATACACTTTTTCAGTCACGCCGGAGAGTGTGATAATGATGGCGCGCAGGTTCTCGGTCATGACGTTAAATATGAGAGCCATCTCGCCCAATTCATCACGGGAAAGCTCCGACGCCTCTGCAGTCAGGTCGCCATTGGCAACCCTGGTGGCAACATCCCTGATAGAGGCAATTCCCTCCCTGACGGACAGAAAACAACCGATGTTGAGATAAACTCCCAGTACAAAAGCCAGAAATGAGAGCGACATATACAGACACATCCGCGTCCGGAATGTATGAATACGCTCTGCCAGAAGCCCATCCAAAGCCGGCAAGATGATATCCACGGCTTTGAAGACCGCCTCACCGGCAACATTTGCATCCTTTGACATGACGTTTTGCGGGAGCGGGCCAAGCGGAGATTTGGCGACCGAATAGGATGTCGTTTCCTTCAAGAATGCCGCTACAGAAGCGTCCATTTCTTGAAACGGCTTTTGCAGAATCCGGCTCAGAGCAGGATTCTTGGCACACGCCACGCGGATATTCTTGTCTGCTGCGTCCACCAGTGTCCTGACCTGACCGGCAAGTACAATCAGATCGGTTCTGTCACCAACAGATGAGCTGTTCGACATGAGCCGGGAAGCGATAAGATCGATGCGCGCCAGCGCATCCGCCAACGGCGGAAGCTTGGTGGTGAGAGTGTCCATGAGATAATAACTATCGATATCCGGATCAAGAGTGAGGTTGGAATTATCAGCCACCAGCACAACCAGATCCAGCAGATCATTGACGCCTGCCGTATGCGCATCGAAGATCTTGCGTGCCGATACTCCGTGCAGGTTTGGTATCTCACCAAGTCTGGCTTTGAAGGTGCGGACGAACTCTCCCGTCGCAAGTTCACCTCCCAGACGCGCATCAATCCGGTCGAGTTCACCAAGGACCTTACCGGAAGAGAGCGACTTTTCTCCCAACACGCTTTCCCGGCGCTGATCAAGAAGAGATGAGAGAACATTTCTGAGCGGAGTAACATATCGGACACCGGCACGTTCCTTTGCCGCAAATTCCACCTGTTCCCGAATGTTGGTAACAAGGAAATAGGCGAGCAGAAGGATGGGTATACAGAAGAAAAAACCTGCAACAAGCATCTTGCGGGAATAGGTCAATCGGTGCATCAACCAGATTGCCGGATCACATATTTTCATGTTTTGCCACCTCTCCGAGGGCTGCAACAGCCGTACGTCCTCGCAGCAGACGTTTAAAATCTACCAGCAGAATCATCCGATCGTCCTTGACCAGAATTCCCCACATCCCGTTCCGCAGGGTACGGGGTTCCAACAGATCCGGAAAAAGCCGGATATCATGACGGCTGAATTCCGAAATATCTTCCAACGAATCGATAATCACCCGGTACGGTCGGGACTCCGGCATCCTGATCGTGACAATGGTCGGCGTCCGATACGTAACCGCCCTGTTGCCAAACCCCAATTCCTCATGGAACCAGAACAGATCCTCCTCCGTCTCGCCGGCGTAGGGGGTCATCCCAAGCGCCTGTTCGGCATCAACGGCAAAATGAACCCCTCCGACCGAAAAGAGAAACAGGTTGAGATATATTCCGCAGGGATCGTTCATAGTGATATTTTGGCTGCAAGTTTTTCGATATCAAGCAGAGAAACTATTTCGCCGCCGTATTCGATTTCGCCGATAACCAGATCACGGGCAGCGCCATTCAATGTGGTAAGAGGTGGCTGGATCGTGCGCAACGGAATATCGACCACATCCTTTATCGAGTCGATCAGTATCCCGGATTGAAAAGCACCCCGCACCGCCATGGCAATCAGCGGTTTTCCATGAGAGCACTTTTCCTCTCCCAAAAAATGGCGAATGTCGATGACCGATTCGATATCCCCGCGAACATTGATAAGTCCCGGAAGATAGTCGGGAAGACAAGGAACCCAGGAGATCTCAAATGAGGGAAGAATTTCCCTGATATCCGTACCATAAAAGGCATACCGGTTCTCTCCGCACGCAAAGATAACTACTTTGACCCGTTCCTCTTCAACATCGACAATTTCCTTCGTGTGCTTCCGCCTTTTAAGCTCTTCCAGGATCAATTCACTTTTCAGCTGCCCGGTTGATATCTCCATCTCGGTTACTCCTCAGGTACTGACAGCAACGGCAGGACAAAGGAAAAATCGCTCCCTTGTCCCAGACTGCTTTCCACCCAGATTTTCCCACCGTGGTGCTCCACAATCTGCTTGCAGATGGGAAGCCCCAGACCGGTCCCTTTCGGACGATCCGTCAGAGTGTCACCCACCTGCTTGAATTTTTCAAAGACATTCTTCTGATCTTTTTCGGCAATACCGATTCCGGTATCCGTAATCGAGATCGTGACATAATCTGCTCCATTTTCCGCAGGACACTCATCATCCGACATCCTCCGGGCCGTTACCGTAACGGTCCCGCTGTCGGTAAATTTCAGCGCATTGGAAAGGAGATTTATCACCACCTGGACGATTCTGTCCCTATCGCATGACACCGGCGGCAGTCCCGACACAATGTTCTTGATGATCACGATCCCTTTATTTTCAAAGAGCGATGTCGTTGCTGCAACGGCTTGTTCCAGGATTTCCGTGATCATGACCGGTTCCTGCTTCCACTCGATTTTGCCCGCCTCCATCTTCGAAAGATCGAGGACGTCATTAATGAGAGTCGTGAGACGTTCACCCTCGGAAACGATGATACCGATGTTATCACTTATCTGCTGCACCGTTCGGTCGATTTTGGCATCACCTGACGGAAGCTGGGAAAAAATGACCTCCTCAAGCTTTTTCCTGATAACCTTCGTGAAACCGAGCACCGATGTTAAGGGAGTCCTGAGTTCATGGGACACAGTGGAAAGAAAATCATCCTTCATCCGCTCTATTTCCTTCTCGGACGTAACATCACGGACAATTACCAGGTTGCCGATGAACTCGGCAGGTTTGCCGGAGAGTGCTTGCTTTTTATGAATTGACGCCGCAACAGCCGACCCAGTCCTCCCCCCCTCCAACCCGACCTGAACGGAAACGGGATGATCAATTTGCGAGCAGACCATTTCAAACAGCGGTGCAAGGTTACCGCTGAATACCTTCTGGCAATTTTCACCGAGAAGTTCCGTTTCATTCACCCCGTACATCCTCCCAAGAGCCGGGTTTGCAAGCGTGATACGAGTCAGGGCATTGGTAACAAGCAGGCCGTCGGGCATATTGTTGATGATTGCGGAGAGATAGGAAAGCGTGTCTTCCTGTTCGGTTGTCTTGGCTGCCAGATCGGCAATAAGCTGGAGATTCTGCAGTTTGAGCTGATGCTTCGCAAGGGCTCTCTTGACCGTAATAATGATGGTTTCCTCTATCCCCTCATCTTTGAGAACATAGTCGATGGCGCCACTACTGAGAGCATCCACTGCAACTGAAATGCTGCTTACGCCGGTCACCATGATAATCGGCACATCAAGCCCTTGATTCCGGACCTCCTTGATCAACTGGATCCCGTCCATTTCCGGCATGTTAACATCGGAAACGATCAGGTCGATGTCTGTATCGGCAATGCATTTTTCAAGCGCTTCCCGGCCATTTTCTGCCATCTCCGTCATATAGCCGCTGGATTCAAGGATTGATGAAATCATCTCCCGCACAAAGACATCGTCATCAACAACCAGTATTTTTGTTACAGGTATGCTCATATTCCCATTTCCTCCTCGACCGGCAGCACAATGGTGAACTCACTCCCCCTGCCCGGTTCGCTCTCAACACCGATCTTCCCCCCGTGATACTCCACAATCAGTCTGCTTATCGGGAGACCGAGGCCGACCCCCTTCGGTTTATCCGTAAGTGTATCGCCGATCTGGCTGAATTTTTCAAAAATGACCCCCTGCCGGGAAGCAAGAATGCCTCTGCCGGTATCGGAAATGCTCAGCACAATCGTGCTCTCGACCCTTTTTGCGCTGCATGTCACCCCCCCCTGATCGGTAAACGCGGCGGCATTAGTGAATATCTGGTTGATAACCTGGGAAATCCGGTACCTGTCCCCTTTGATCATCGGCAAATCATCCTCGATAGTTACGGAAAATTCGAGTCCTTTCTCCTTGAATACCGGCGAGAACACCGCCGCAGCATCCTCGATGACTTCCCGCAACTGCAGCGGTTCCCAACGCCACTCTGCCGTGCCCGCCTCCATCGCGGTCAGATCGAGGATACTTTCGATTAAACCGGCAAGTTTCCCGGATTCTGAGACAAGAATTCCCAGATTTTCTTCCACCTGCCGGATGCTTTTCGTCGTTTTCGGGTCATCGTCGCTCATCGCGGGAATGAGTTTCAAAAGTTTTTTTCTGCTGATTTCCGCGTACCCGATGATTGAGGTGAGAGGGGTCCTCAATTCATGGGAGACGGAAGAGAGAAATGCCGTCTTCACCTGATCCAGCTCCTTAAGCTTCTCGTACGCCTGCTTCAGAACCGCCGACTCCTCAATATTCTTCCCAAGCTTCTTAACCTCCCGCTCAAGTGACGCCTTTTCGATTGCACGTCTGAGTGTGACCATGATCCTGCTTATCTGGGGTGGTTTCTCGACAAAATCATACGCTCCACGCTTGATCGCCTCAACGGCAGTAGCGATGTCGCCATACGCCGTTACCATGATTACCGGCACCTCGGGATCCAGCATCCTCAACTCCTTCAACGTTTCAATACCGTCCATGCCCGGCATCTTGAGATCAAGAAGCACTGCGTCGAACGGCGTATTGCGAAAAAATTCCACCGCCTGCTGTCCGCCGGATGCCGCGATGACTGAAAAGCCTGACTCTGACAGCTTTTCCGACAAGACGTACCGAACCATCTCTTCGTCATCTACTACCAGAATATGCATCACACCCTCCCTCTACAAACAGTTCCTCCATAACTTTCTCGTACTCCCCGACAAATTTCGTAAAGTGGAGTCGGGCGGCATTCATATCTCCTTCTATCGCGCTCAGTTCTATCTTTCCCGCCTCACTGCTCATAACGCTCGCCCCCAGCATTGCCGAAGAGCCCATGATCGTATGAGCCAATCTTTCCGTGGAACCGGTATCGCCCAGAGCCAGGCATTCTTTGAGCTGTTCCACCTGAGGAGGAACATTTTTCATAAAAATGGCTTTTATCCTGACAAACATCCGCTCATCACCTTCCAGCCACTTGAGAGCCTTCCCTTTGTCAATTTGTCCCTGTTCGTTCATACCTGACCCCATTTAACTTCAGCCACTTGCGGCGTTTTATACCCATGTACCATGAAATTTCCCTGAAGATAAACATCACGCTACAGACGGAGGATCTCTCTGGCAACATCAAGAATTTCTTCAGGATTGAAGGGCTTTGTCATATACCTGTCGGCCCCCACAGCCATCCCCCTCTGTTTGTCGACTTTCTGCCCCCTCACCGTGAGCATGACAATTGTCAACCCTTCGATATGGAGTTCATTTTTAACCGCATTGCAGACATCGAAACCGTTCATTTTCGGCATCATCACATCAAGAAAAACTATCTCGGGAATTTCTCTTCTGATGATGTCGAGAGCGACCTCTCCGTTGCCGGCAGTGATCAACTCAACTCCCTCGTCAACCAGTTCTTCAAGAATCTGTTCAAGAAGGAGCCGAATACAGGGATCATCATCGACAATCAGTATCTTTGGCACGTTGTGTTCTCCGTTTATAACCCCAGGATACTTCGCGCTTTCTCAAGCACTTCATCCGGATTGAAAGGTTTTGTCATATAGATATCGGCTCCGACATCTGCCCCCTTCTGCTTGTCAAACTCCTGTCCCTTGGCGGTAAGCAGAACAATGTAGACGCCACTGATTCCGAGATCGTTCTTGACCGCATTGCAAACGTCAAAACCGTTCATTTTAGGCATCATCACATCGAGAAATACTATCTCCGGCCTCTCACTCTTAATTATCTCCAGTGCCGTCTCACCGTTATCGGTAGTGATCAGCTCCACACCGTCGTCCTCCAGTTCTTCCAGAGTCTGCTCAAGAAGAAGCCGGATGAACGGTTCATCGTCAACTATCAGTACCTTTGGCATTGCTATCTCCTTTATGGAATCAAAAGATAATCTTCCGGCGCGAATTCGCAGCAAAAAACGCTTCCATTACGTCGGCAGCAAAAAAAGCATCCACAACTATCGGATCAAACTGGGAGCCGGCATATTTCCGCAACTCACCAAAAGCTTCATCGAGACTCAGACCGCTCCGGTATGGCCTGTTGGTGGTCATCGCATCGAACGAGTCCGCCACAGAGATGATTCGTGCGGTAATATCGATCTCCTCACCGGTAAGGCCATCCGGATACCCCCTCCCATTAAACTTTTCATGGTGGTGTTTTATTCCGGGGATCGCCGACTGAAGCTGTGAAATACGGCTGATGATTTCCTCACCGTAAACGGCATGTTTCTTTATCTGCTCAAACTCATCATCCGTGAGAGCGGACTCCTTGAGGAGCACGTTGTCACGGATGCCGATCTTGCCGATATCGTGAAGTACGGCCCCAAGCTGAAGCCGTGCCATATCTATTTCCGATAACTTCAGAATTTTCCCGACGGCAAGACTGTACTCCATGACCCTCTTGGTGTGATTTCCGGTGTAGGGATCCCGTTTTTCAATCGTCTCGGCAAGAGTGTAGACCGTCGTATAAAAAGTTTCCTGCAACTGTTCGTAGAGACTTGCATTATCAATCGCAACGGCTGCGAGAGAAGCAAGCGTGGTAAAGAGCTTCAACTCTTCCGCCGTATACGTCACCGGCTGATCATTTCCCAGGTTGATCACGCCCACTACCGTCTCCTTGGCCTTGAGCGGAGCACACATGAGAGAGCAGATGGAGTCGGTACCTTCGACAAACCGCAAATCGGAGCGGACATCGTTAACGATCTCAGCCCTGCCCGAAGCCCATACGCTACCGGCGATCCCCACGCCTCGGCTGACGGTGGCCGTGACTCCGGGCTCATGACCAAACTCTCCAACCACCTCCAAAACATCGGTTTCCCTGTTCAGCAGCAACACCGCGACGCTACTTAACCTGAATACTCTTCTTGCCTCTTCGATTACAAGCCGCGCCACCTCCTTCGTATCCAGGCATGACGACACCTTCTCAACCATATCGTAAAGGAGTGTGATTTCTTTATATTTATTAAGAGTTTCGCTGACTAGTGCTCGTTTTTCCATTTCGGATTCTGCCAGGCAGGTAAGCAGAGAAGCAATAACCGCCACTTTTTCCGTACCATTCACCCACCCTATGACCTCACCGGTAACAGTCACCGGATACCGCGTACACCGCTCGGCGCCGTCGGTAGCCATCAGGAGTTTTCCCTCAGCGTCTTCGATAACGACTGAGGTTTCCAGATCGCTGACCAAACGATAAAACAGGGGTGTAAGCGCTCGTTTTTTTATCAACTTGCTGAGGCTGACCGGCGCCATGTGTTGTCTCCTTCAAAAATTACATAAATCTAAAGGTGGCAGAAAAATATCAATAATTTGCCTTAAAGTACACATTATTTAGGAATAATTATGAAATTTTACCGCACAAACCGGCATTCACACCCGTCTTCTGTTTTGTGGTTGAATTTTAGGCCTGCAATGGTACTATGCGGGAAAACAATTTCAGGAGTTACCGGTATGAGAAATGTTATTATATCAGCCTGCATGGCTTTGATCTGCTTTTCCACGTTTGCTCCGGCCGCAACGGTGCCGGTCGTGCCCGAAACCCGGCTGCAGCAGCTCGAACAGCGAGCAGCAAAGGGCGCAACAACAACTGCGGGCGAATATGCAAACGAGCTGCTGGATGCAGCAAAACAGTGTATTGCCGAGGCAAGAATCAATTTTTCCGCAGGAAAAGAAAGTGTTGCTACGCGGCAATTGGAGCTGGCCACTATCCAGCTGAATGCCGCCGATGCCAAAGCTGCCGAGAAAGAACTGTTGGAAAAAGTTGCCGTACGCCGGTCGGAATTAAAGAAGCTGGAAGCTCGACTGGAGCGTTTTCGGCAGGGGGAGGATAACTGACATGAAATGGCGATACCTTATACTGATTTCAGCATGGTGCGTGACGGTTTCAACCGCCTTCGCTGCGGATAAAAACAAAATTTCGGCTCAACTTGAAGCAATGCGATCAACGGTGGAAACGGTTGCCGGCAAAACGGAAGGAAACAGGGAAGCGGCAGCAGATCTGGACCAGGCACGAAACGCGCTGAGATATGCCGACGATAGTTTCAAGGCCGGCAAATCGATGTTCGGCTTTGGTGATTTAACCCCCGAAGCCGAAAAAGAGATCAAAATATCCCTCGACACCGCCGAACGTGCAACTGCAACAGCACTTTCCCGGATCGAGTATGTTCGGGCTACAGCCGAACTGGAAGCTATCGAAAAGCAGTTCGCCGTAGTAACGGGCAAGCTGAAGCTGTTTGAAGAGCGCAAAGCGGAAATGGAACGTCTGAGGGGTGAAGAGATAAAATGTCAGGTTATCTCAAAAGAGCTTGAAACCATCAAGGCGGAGAAAACTGCACTGGTCAGTCAGGTGGAGCAGCTTTCCGGCGAACGGAACAGAGCTGACAAACTCAAGATCGAACAGCTTGAACTGTCTCGCACGGTTGATGAACTGAAAACCGAAAATGCGCGGCTTACCGCTTTGCAGGAAAAGCAGACTCCTGAAATAAAAACGGCACCGGTAACGGCTCCGGTGCCGGACGACCAAAAAAAGACGATTAAGAAATAGGATATGCGGGGTACTCGGAAAAGAGAGATGCCGTTTCGGACAGATAATCTGTTCCACGATATCCCATCATCGCTCCAAAACGAGCTTTTTCAAACGCTGGCTGAATCCGACACGATCCGAATCGAACGGATCGTGTCGGACGGACATTCGACAGCGCCCGGCGAATGGTTTGATCAGGAATGGCATGAATGGGTACTTCTGGTTTCCGGTGAGGCGACTCTCCGGTTTGAAAACAGTGCCGTCCCCTTGATCATGCAACCCGGCGACCATGTCATGATTCCCGCCAACTGTCGCCATCGAGTTGAGCGTACCGACCCGGGGCAGAAAACGATTTGGCTGGCGGTGCATTATAACGGAAACGTGCCGCATCACCCCTGATGCGGCACGAAACACCATTCTTCCTCAGAACAGCCTTTTCTCAGCTCGGCAGTGTCGGCAGTTCCAGCCCGGCCATCTGCTGAACCATTCGTACCACCTGGCAGCTGTAGCCGAATTCATTATCATACCAGACATACAGGACGCAGCGATGTCCCTGGGTAATTGTCGCCAATGAGTCGACCACACCGGCATGTCGCGACCCGACAAAATCGCTCGAAACGACTTCGGGCGAATTGGTATAATCGATCTGGTTCTGCAACGGTGAATCGAGCGACATATTACGCAGGTAGGCGTTCAGTCCGGCGACATCAACCGGATGAGCCAGCTCCAGGTTAAGAATCGCCAGCGACACGTTCGGAGTCGGCACGCGAATGGCGTTGCCGGTCAGTTTTCCGTTCAGTTCCGGAATCACCTTCGCGACCGCCTTGGCGGCGCCGGTTTCGGTAATGACCATATTGAGCGGGGCACTCCGGCCACGCCGGGAAGCTTTGTGATAGTTGTCGATCAGGTTCTGGTCGTTGGTGTAGGAGTGGCAGGTTTCCACGTGCCCGCTTACGATGCCGAACCGGTCGTTGACCGCTTTCAGCACCGGTACGATAGCGTTGGTGGTGCAGCTGGCTGCCGAAAAGATCTGTTCCTGCTCGGAAATCAGCTCGTCGTTAATCCCGGCAACTATGTTGGGAATATCCCCCTTCCCCGGCGCGGTAAGAACGACCTTGGCAATTCCTTTGGCTTTAAGATGTTTGCCCAGCCCTTCCCGGTCACGCCACTTGCCGGTGTTATCGATCAGGATGGCGTCATGAATTCCGTACTGGGTATAATCCACGTTTTCAGGCGCGTCGGCGTAGATGATCCGGATCATGTTGCCATTGGCGATGATGGCGTTTTCCTGTTCATCGACCGTAATAATACCGTTAAAAGGACCATGGACGGAATCGCGGCGGAGCAGACTGGCACGCTTCAGCAAATCGTCGGCGCCCCCTTTGCGGACAACCGCCGCCCTGATGCGCAATTTTTCGCCACTGCCCGCTTTCTCAACAAGAATACGGGCCAGGAGACGACCGATTCGACCAAAACCATACAGCACGATATCCTGGGGTTCGGCGAGTAGCGCAGCGCGACCGGTATTGATACGAGCCAGTTCCTGTTTGACGAACGAATCGACATCCATCGCCCCGTTCAAACTCTGATACTTGACGATCAGCTTGCCGAGATCGACTCTGGCGGGCGCAAGGTCGAGTCTGCTCATCGCCTCCAGAAGCGGCAGGGTATCCGTGACGGACAGCTCGGTATCGATAATCAGCCGTGCGAATCGGTGAGCCTTGAGAATATCGATTACCGAACAATGCACCAGCGTACGACCGTACACCGTCGGTACCACATTATTCTCACGATACATCCGGCCGATTATCGGCAGCATCCGTTCGGCACAGTCTTCGTGGGTTTTCCAATCGTGAAGATAGGTATCCTGTTTTTTTAAATCCATTACACAATTCTCCTTTTTATAAGAAATGTACCACATAGCAGGCGTGTCAGACACCCTGCTGACAAGAAAAGTCGTTACTGCACACGCCCCACCAATCGCAACAGTCCGTCCAGTATGGTCAAGGGACTGGGAGGACAGCCGGGAATATACAGATCGACCGGTACAAAGCCGGCGGCGCCGTTATGTACTTCGGCGTGATCTTTGAACGGACCTCCGCTAATCGCACAGGCGCCGGCAACAATAACCAGTTTCGGTTCAGGAATCGCCGCGTAGGTGGCCAGCAGCGCCTCACGCATGTTTTCACTGACCGGCCCGGTCACAAACATGCCGTCAGCGTGGCGGGGACTGGCCACAAACTGGATGCCGAAACGTCCCAGGTCCCACCCGATGGTGGAGAGCACGTTGGTATCGGCCTCACAGGCATTACAGCCGCCGGCGCTGACTTCACGCAATTTGAGCGACCGTCCGAACAGGCGCAGCAGTTCTCCCTCCAGCGCCCCTCCCGGTTGATACTCTTCGCCGGCAATTACCCGCAAACCGTCGCGACTGCGACTTGAAAGACGGGCATCAGTTGAAAACGAAATCGCATTACGAGGACACGCTGCGACGCAGTCGGCGCAGAACAGGCAGGTTCCCATATCAACGGTCAAGGTCCCGGAATCCGAAATCGATCCATACGGGCAGGCAGCGGCGCAGGCGCGGCATCCGTCACCGCAGCGTGTCGCGTCAAGCAGCGGCAGGCCGCGAAAACGGGGCGGCAACGGCTGCGGTGCATCGGGATACGCCATGGTGCGATGTCCCTGACGGAAACGTGTAAGAATGGCTTTTAGCATACAAGCTCCAGTTTACAGATCAAACCCGCAGTACGACAGGTTAAAACTCTTGTTGCAGAGCGGAAAATCGGAAATTTGCTGGTTGCGCAGGGCAAGGCCCAGACCGCTCCAGTTATGAAACGACGGATCAACGATCTTGTACCGCTCAAAACGCCCCTGATCGTCAGTCAAGGCGACATGACAGATCTCGCCGCGCCATCCTTCGGTCAGCGCGACGGCACACCGTTCGGAAGCGGGCGCATTCGGCTGGTTACGATAACCGCCGCGCGGCAGATGACGCACCTGTTCATCAATGAAATCAAGTGAACGCTCGGCCTCCAGCCAGCGGACCAGTGTTCGGGCGGCAACATCACCGCTGGTTGCGGTAATCACCGGTATCTGACTCATCCGGAATATACCGAACGGATGGTCGCGCCGGACATCGCGGTTCAAACTACACGCACGGGCAGCCGGACCAACCAGGCCGATCTCGCGGGCAACCGCTTCCGAAACCGTGCCGATATCTTCCAGACGTGCCATAACCGAAGGAGTATCCCACAGCAACGTCACCGCCCCGGTGAGATCTTCCCGTGCCGTTTGCAGCCGCTTGTACAGCTCCTCCGTTAAAGCGGCATCACAATCATAGCCGAGTCCCCCCGGTTTCAGCAGACCCCGGCCAAAGCGGCTGCCGCATATCAGGGCGGTCATATTAAGAAAATCCCCCCGGATCCGGCCGCAGAACGACGCCGTCGGCAGGTACCCGACATCCCCGGCAATCGCACCGAGATCGCCGGTATGATTGGCCAGCCGTTCCAGTTCAAGAGCGATACCGCGCACCGTTTCGGCACGGGGCGAGGCAAACACCCCTCCCAGTGATTCCATGTTCATGCAGTAGGCCTGACCGTGCCCAACGGTCGTATCGCCGGCAATCGTTTCCATTACATGCTGGGTTCGTGGTGTCGGTCCGCCGATCAAAGCCCGTTCAATCCCGCGATGCTGAAATCCGAGCGCTATTTCCAGGTGGAGTACCTCTTCGCCATGACACTGAAAACGAAAATGCCCCGGTTCTATAATGCCGGCGTGGACCGGGCCGACCGCCACCTCATGAACTTCATCCCCTTCGACACGGTAAAAATCCATTACGGCCGGCAACAGGCCGCCGCCATCGCTCCCGCTCCAGAATCCTTCTCCGTCGCAGAGCGGCTTTTGGAAACGAACCGGCTTGAACCAGGGGTGCCCTTCCGGGCGCACCAGACACTGTTCCGCTATCTCGCGTTCAAACAGGTGCAACTGTGGACAGAGTACGGCAAGTGAGGGAAAAGAGCGGCCGACCAGAGTGGCAACGATTCCGAGAGTACCGTTCCCGGCGCGGGCGGACATAACGCAATACAGTGTCGCCCCGGCGGCATTCGGAACGCCGAAATAGGAACAGACGCGCCACCCTGCCGTGATTGCATCCAAAATTCCCTGGATGAACGTATCATTATCCGGCTGAGGAATTTCGCCACGATGGAACGAAGTGCCATTATAGAACGTTTTCATACCAAAGCTCATTGCGGCACCTCCAGCAGCGCAGAAGCATCGCGTAACAGGGTCATCAGCGGAGCCGGTATCCATACTCCCAGCACGAACACCACCAGCAGCAACGCCAGCGGCGGCCCGACAGTCAGGAGCGTATCTCGATACGACGTCGTCTCGCTGTCGGGAGGCGCTTCACCCATCACCATCGGCAGAACCGTCAGCGCCATACCGATAAAAATGACCGTGAGTGACAGCAGAAAAATCGCACCTACCAGCATGCGCCCCTGAATAAACGCGCTGCTGATGATGGTAAACTCGCTGATAAACGGCGCAAATGGGGGTGAACCGGTAATGGCGATGAAGCCGGCCATGAAGAGCCCGCCCGACCAGGGGAGGCGGCGGAGGACACCCCGAACATGATCGGTACTTTTGCTGTTGTATGATCGGTGAATATTACCTGACGACAAAAAGAGGACACCTTTGGTCAAACCATTGGCAAGAATATGGAACAAAGCGCCGAAGATAGCCCTCCCCCCTAATCCGAGCGCTACCGCCATGATACCGACATGCTCGACGCTGGAATAGGCGAGCATCCGCTTGAAATCAGCCTGCCGCGTCATGAAGATCGCGGCAAAGATCATCGAGATCAACCCCATGACAACCAGGGCGTTTTGAAAAAAAACAATCTCCTTGGTAGCCAGACAGAGCTGGTAGACCCGGAGAAGCGCCAGAAAAGCCAGATTAACAAGGCCACCCGACAGCAGGGCGCCAACCAGGCCGGGAGCCTCACCGTACGCATCCGGCTTCCAGGTATGAAGCGGGGCCAGTCCCATTTTGGTCCCGAAACCGATCAGCAGGAAGACGAATGCCGCATGAACCCAGCCGGAGGAAAGTTTACCGGCATCCAGCAGAAGATCGTCGAGCAGCAGCGAGGGTTCGACTTTGGCGACAATTGTGGCATACGCAAGAAAGTAAAGACCTATCAGGGCCAGAGCAACCCCGACCGAGCAGATCAACAGATATTTCCAGGTTGCCTCGATCGAACGGGCATTGCGGTTGAAATAGATCAGCGGGGCCATGGATATGGTCGTGGTTTCAAGCGCCACCCACATGAGTCCCAGATGATGCGTAATGGTAACCATTGAGGCCGCCGTCAGGCAGATCAGCAGCCCCATGCAGAGGAGGCGGTTGGAACGTTCATGACGATACACAAGGTACCCGATCGAGTAAATGGCGCAGGTCAGAAAGAGGGTACTGGTGCTCAACAGGACGATTTTTCCGAGCGCATCCAGATGAAACCAGCCACCGGGAGATTCAGGGGGAGTCACTATCAGCATCCGGACCGTTATACCGAGATGGGCAAGCGCAAAGAGCGACAAAATCTTGGGACGCAGTCGATCAGACGGAATCAGCCAGGTTACGGCGGCGCCGATGAGCGGAAGAATTATCAGGGCAGCAAACATGGAACTACTCCTCTTTCAGCGAGGTCAGAAGCGAAGTGTCCAGCGACGAGAACTCACGGTTAATCTGGTTGATAACTATCCCCATGACAAACGTACCGACCAGCAGATCAAGAAGCGCTCCCGCTTCCACCATGACCGGCATCGCTTCCGCCAGCAGCAGGCCGAAGATAAAAATGCCGTTTTCAAGGACAAGATACCCGATGACCTGGGAGATCACCTTGCGGCGCGTCGTAAGAATCAGAAAACCGGTCATCAGCGTGGCAATCGATGCCGGAACAAACAGGTAATTCTGATGTTCGGGCAACAACGGCAGCTTGTCGGCAAAACCGAATGAAAGCGCCGTAAAAATCGCACCCAGCAGCAACGTGGGGACATATCCGAGGAAAGGTTCCACTTCGCGCTTGATTTCTGCAGAACGGACGGCCCGGGCAAGCAGCAGCGGAATGACAAACCCCTTGACCGCTACGATGACCACGGTAATCGCAACCAAATGCCAGGAAAACGGGTGTATCATTCCGGGCAGGATTCCCAGAATGACACCCTGAACCGCTACCGCACGAATGGAAAAAATCAGACGGCTGGTGCCGAGCGAGATGAAATTGATCAGCAGCACCAATACAAGAAGTTGATCGGCCAGAGTAAACATTTGAGTCACCTGATGACAAGCAGGGTAGAAAAAGCCGCCAGTATGGAGGCGGCAACCAGTAGTTGCGGAACGCTAACCAGACGGAGGCGGGCCATAATCGACTCAACAACGCCGATTACAACCGCCAGCTCCAGCATGGAAATGATGAAAAGCCCCCAGTCAGCAAGCGGGTTGCCGGTCGAATACGGGAGCGCCAGATGAACGAAAAAAGCTCCCAATACAAACAGCTTCAGGGCGGCGGCATACTGAATAATCGCAAAAGCAGGACCGCTGTGATCAAGTACCATGACTTCATGAATCATGGTCAGCTCAAGGTGCGTGTTCGGGTCGTCAAAAGGGATGCGGCAGTTTTCGGACAACAGCACGACGAACATCCCGCCGATCAGAAGCAGCAGCGCGGCTCCGGACTGCAACCATGACGACAAGGTGATATACCGCAGCATACCGGAAAGGGAATACGATCCGGAGAGGCGCGACAGGGTGATCAGGGCAAAAAACAGGGTCGGTTCGGCAAGGCAGGAGTAGGTTGCCTCCCGGGCCGACCCCATCCCTTCAAAACTGGAACCGGTATCCAGCGCTGCCGCCATCGTAAAAAAACGTCCCAACGCGAACAGATACGCATACAGGATCATGTCGCCATCGAATGATATCGGCGCCGGATGTGCGCCAAACGGAATCAGCAGTGCCGCGACAGCGGTGGTCGCCAGTGCGACAATCGGGCCGGCACGAAAAACCCAGCTGGTAGTCGTGCTGAATACGGTGCCTTTCTGCAACAGGCGAATGATGTCGTAGTAAGGTTGCAAAAATGGTGCGCCGACCCTCCCGGCAAACGCCGCTTTCGTTTTGCCGATCACTCCCAGGAGCAGCGGCGGCATAACGAGCGCCAGTAACATATGGATCGTACAGGTAATGATAGTACTGTTCGTCATGGCAGCTCCCAAGCGTCAGTTGGCCCAAAGCATCAGAATAAACAGGGTGACAAAAATATAGAGCATATAGATATGCATAAGACCATGCTGCAAGTGATGCAGAAAACCGAACAAAAACCCGGTCATACGAAACAACGGTTCAACAATCCGCTCCAGAAGCGTTTCAGTCGGTATATCGCTGCACCGCCCCCCCTTCGGAAAAATTCCGGTCAACACCGGTCGCTCGATACGTTGATGCACGACGCCGTCGAATACCGACACGGCAAGCTCGGAAAACGCCGTCCCTCCATACTGCATACGGGCCGTTCCGCGCTGATACCCGCACCCCCAGGTCGGAGCGGAAGATATCCGTGCGCGCCCCAACCGCCATTTCCAGAGCAGTGACGCAGCACCAGCGGCAGCCAGCAGCAGCACTCCGGAGAAGGAGAGCGTATCCAGAAGCGCACCATACTCCGCGGAAAGCGCCGCTATCGGCAACTGAGGATTAAACGCCGCAATAGCCGGTGAAACCAGACGAATCGCCAGATGCGGAACAAACCCGATCAGCACGCAGAGCAGGGCGAAAAACGCCATCGGCGCCAGCATCGTCACTCCAGCCTCGTGCGGGTGAGCCGCAGCGGCACTTCGGGGCATCCCGAGGAAGACCGAGCTGTACAGCTTGGTGAAAGCAACAACGGCCAATCCCCCCACGAGCGCCAGCAGGGGCGCCAGGAATACCAGATAGATCAGGCTGTTCGCCTTAAGTTGCGAAAAAAAACCGAGATACAGCAGGAATTCGCTGACAAACCCGTTCAGAGGCGGAATACCGCAGATCGCAACCACTCCGACCAGAAAGAGAAACCCCACTCGCGGCATCCCTTTTCCGAGCCCCCCCATAAGGTTCATCTCACGTGTTCCGGCAGCATGAATTATAGCCCCGGAGCCAAAAAACAGCAACGGCTTGAAGAAACTGTGATTCAGAATATGAAGCAGGGCGCCCGCCATGCCGAGGTACATCAGCACGGGATTATGACTTGACACCCCCAGCAGGGCAACACCAAGACCGGTAGTGATGATGCCGATGTTCTCGATGCTGCTGCAGGCAAGCAGTCGCTTCAGATCACGCTGGGCCACCGCGAAAGCGATCCCGAGCAGCGCCGATGTAATGCCGCATACCGTCAGGATCGCACCCCAGAACAGCGGCGGATCGTGAAAATAGGTCAGGGTCCGAAAGATGCCGTACAGCCCCATTTTCAGCATGACACCCGACATCACCGCCGATACGTGGCTGGGAGCATTGGCATGGGCTGCGGGGAGCCAGGTGTGAAGCGGCATGATGCCGGCCTTCGCACCAAAGCCGATAAATGCTGCCAGCGCAATGACCGTGGCTAAGGGGGAGAGCGCCGACAGCGCTCCGGAGGCCGGAAGCATAAACGAACCGGTCTGGGCCGCCAGCAGTGAAAAAGAGACAAACAGAGCCGCAGTGCCGGTGTGGGTCGCAATCAGGTAAATTATACCGGCGCGCCGGACATCTGCCCGGTCATGTTCGGTTACCAGCAGGAAATAGGCCGAAAGCGCCATAACCTCCCACACCATGATAAAAAAGACGCCGTTGCGGGCGGTCAGCAGAATTGCCATCGATGAGGCCAGCAGACCGTAAAAAAAAGTCAGGCCACGTTCGGTAGAGCGATGTTCGGATGCAGGCCAGTACCCGACCGCAAAAAGGGAACCGGCGGCAGCAACCAGAAAGACCGGAAGCATAAAAAAAGCGGACAGGGGATCAATGACAAGATCACAGGGACCGAACGGCAACCCCCACTCAAGAGAGTAGGTAGTCGTAGAGTGACTGAAGAGGAGCATCATGGCAGCAGACACACCGGCCACGGCAGCCAGAATGGTTGCTACTGCCGACAGGATCTGGCCGGGGCCCGGTTTACGAAGGAACAGGCCGGGAAGACCGGCACAGCCAATAACAAGCGCGGCAGAGATAGCCACGAACGCAGGGTCAAAAACAAAAGAACCCTGCAGAGCGGATAACATAATAGCGTACTCCTAAAAGCGTACGGGAACGGTCAGTAAAACAAGACAGGTTCTCTATTCTTCTGCGGACTTGCATACTGAACCCGCAATCGAGTGCGTGTCAATAAAAAAGTGTTACAATTTGGCTATTTTTCGATCAGCCGGAGGATGCCCGGTTACTTTTCACCGTTTGTCTGACCTGCCTGATGTACAATCCGCTTCAGCAACGCCTGATCAAATGATAGTACAACAGAGCCTTCGATTGCAGTCATGGCGATCAGCAGACAATCAACCGGGTCCAACGTGGTTTCCGCGAACTGTGACAATGCTCTGTCCAGTACATCCCGGTTGGGGTTTATTACTCCTTTGTAGAGGAGGATTCCATGAAGACTATTTGTTGCCTCTACACGAGGTACCTTGTAATATTTCGTCAATACATACAGACACTCTATCAGCACCGATTCGGCAATCAAGGCAGGTTCTTTCCCGACACGAACCTTCTCGAAATAGTCTGCCGCCTCAACAAAGTGCGCCTCATTATCATGAAGCAAATAGCGCAGGATGAAGTTGGTATCAGGAAGGCTTGCCCGCTTTTTCATCGGCAACCTCCTGCCACACCTTGCTTCTTATTTTTTCAAAGGATTCAGTGCCATGTTGATATGCAGCCAGCGAACCGGCAACACTCTGCACCGGTCGCAAGATCACCAGATTGCCTTGAACCTCAATGTCAACAGTAGACGAATTTAACGCCTGACGGGCAGCGCGCGGGATCGTGATCTGTCCTTTTGATGTAATAGTCGCTGAATATGCCATTTTTTGAAACCTCGCACCATTTAATATTTTCATTACTTCTGTTTATTGTAATGTAATATTTAGTTTGCTGTCAACAATGATAACGTAAGATCCATCTGATGGATGTTGTTGCAGCACTGAGCTTCGGTAAAATATGGAAACTCAAAACCCTTTGGGTTTATTTCACATCACCCGAATTCCGCGAGCATCTGCTCCCAAAAAGCGGCTGCGGCGGGAGACAGTTCCAGGTTGGAGCGGCGGACCATGTAAAAGCTCCGCATAATTTGTATGCCTTCGACCGGCACAACTACCAGAACCCCTCGTTCCAGCTCGCTTCGAACAGCCAGATCCGAGAGAAACGAGATCCCGACCCCGGCCATCACCGCTGCCTTGACGGCGTCATTATTTCCCACCTTGAGGCGAATCCTGTGCCTGGAAGCATCTATCCCGGCCTGAGCAAGTGCCTCCACCACCGTCTTGGCTGTTCCTGAGCCCGATTCCCGCACCACGAACGGAGCGTCGATCAACTCATCGGTCGTCACCGAAGGACGCTCGGTCCAGGGGTGACCGGCAGGCACAACCAGGTAAATTTCGTCTTTTCCCACCGGGACGTAGGTTAGCCCGCGCTCCTCGAAGCGATGCCCCACTACCGCCACTTCCGCCTGCCGGTTAATTACCGCTTCGACGACTTCCCTGCTGTCTCCTTGTACGACCCTTACCGCCAAATTGGGAAATTTTCCGCACAGGCCGGCCACAACCCGCGGAATCAGATAGGTGCCGGGAATGGTGCTTGCCGCCACCCGTAACGTCGCATCTTCAATCCCTCGATACCGGCGCAGAGCTTCTTCGATCGCCCTGATTTCGCCCATGATTCTTCGGGAGTGTTTGTTAAATATCTCCCCGGCCTCCGTCAAACTCACTCCGTTTCTGGATCGTTCCAGAAGTTGCACCGCAAACTCTTCCTCCAGGGCAGCGATATGTTGGCTTACGGTAGACTGTGTTGTGTGGGCGTTCCGGGCACCAGCCGAGAAACTGCCTGAATCGATTACAGATAAAAATACTTCCAACTGTCGAAGAATCATAGGGCCTCTTATCGTTATTAGCGATGGAATAAATCGTTAATTCAAAAATAACAATTTGACGGAGGTGTGTCAATTGTTATAAAAAACTCCGGCTGATTGGCAGAGTATCCGACTCTTAATCGGCAGGTCGAAGGATCGAATCCTTCCGTGCCCACCAGTTTTACTGTCATTCATGTTGCAGAGAGGATGTCGCATGGTTGAAACTGATCCGCTTGATGAGCTTTGCGAAGATAATGTCCGGCTGGTCGAAAAATATCGGCTCGTCCCGAAAAAGATCAACAACAGGCTGTTCTGGGTGCGACAGTTCGGCAACCGCCCGGATCATCCGTATGCCACGCATCGCGCGTTTATGAGATGCAACCCTCTGGAACTCGTCTTCAGTTTTTACGACCTGTGCGTCGCAAAGATGACCTACTTCACCAGGAACATTAATGACTATGACAGTTGCAAGTTCAACTACAGGACGCAGAAACTGGAGCCATGCCCTTTATGGGACATGGAATTTCTGGTCCAGAAGGGAACAGGGATTCCGGTTGACTTGAGGAATCTTGCGGCTATTACCGACATCACAGTATTCCGGGAGATGTGCAACTGGCTGGAGAAGCAAAAACAGCAGTCTGAACCGGTGATGATTCCTGAGCTATTCGGCCATGAATTCTCCTATTATTTTGAATCGCCGGCGTAATTGGCCGTACAAAGGATTGACTGTGGGAGATAAATAATTTGTTAACGTACAATTTGCAGTAAGTACTGGGCATGTAGCTTAGCTGGTAGAGCAGCCGACTCTTAATCGGCAGGTCGTTGGTTCGATCCCAACCATGCCCACCATTTTACCCACCAAGTTGTACGTGGAGTTGTAATACATGGAAAACCGTACCAACAACTAAAAGGGGCTCATTAACTATGAAAAAAGGTATTGTAAAATGTATTCTGGCGTTTATAATCGCGGTGTCGATGATGGGGTGCGGTTCATCAACATCAACACCAACTTCACCGCAATTACCGCAGCCGCATTACGAAGCGCTTGTGGATCCAGCCTGGGTTAATGCTCTTATAAATGGCGGTAACCCCGGTACGACCGGTACTCCGAGCAGCTATCCCGGCAAAGGCTATGTGATTGTCTTTACGTCATGGTATCCCCGTTATCAAACAAATGAGATATCCACAACCGGGGCCGGACTCCCATTCGCTACGGCCGGACATATACCCGGTGCCATATTTCTGGATACATACTCCATAGAAACCGGCCCAACCTCGGAGTTTGGAGCTGGTTACTCGAGTCCGTCTAATTCCTATGTAAAAGACCTTCCCACTCTGCAGGCATTTTTTGCCGGCATGGGAATTACCAAGGATAAAACTGTTATCGTGTACGCCGATGATGATATCAGCACGATGACGGCCGGACGCATTGCATGGGGACTATTATATGCAGGGGTAAACGATGTCCGTATCCTTAACGGCGGCTATAAAGCATGGGTAGCGTCGGGAAATCCGGTCGCGACAGGTACAACGGCATGGACGCCCGCTGCAGGTTTTGGCGTAACGTCGGGGCACCCGGAGTACATTGCTACCACCAAAGACCTCTTTGATGTTATTAATGGTATAAACACGGGTTCAATGATCGTCGATGACCGGGCGTGGGATGAATTCATTGGTGCGACAAATTCATATTACTGGTGGTTTGACGAGAAAGGGCGTATCCCTACAGCCAAATGGATAGGAGACTGGGTCGACATTTCAAGTGCCGATGCCCAGTCCTTTATACCCTTTGAAGAAGCAAAGTATAAATGGACACAGGCAGGATTTACCCCTGGTAAAAAAATGAATTTTTATTGCGGTGGGGGTGCGAGGTCAGCCATGTATACCTTTTATGCGTATATGATGGGATGGCCTGCCGCCAACTATGAAGGTGGATGGTATCTCTGGTCGACTAATCATGCAAATCCCAGGGAGACCGGAATACCGAAGTAAGCAGTAAAAGATGAAAAACCTCATGCAGTACCGCTCGACATTGGAGAAGTGCTGTTATCACAACGCGAGCGGTATTTCATAATTTATCCAATTTACCCCCTTGATTATGCCTGAATCCGTTACGGATTCAGGCATAATCTTTTGTCTTGACTTCCTGTACCGTCAAATATATCTTGCATGCAAGGGATATTGACATAACTTCACATCAGCAGTAATAAACCTTTTCCTCCGATGGAAGTCCATCAGCAATAATATTAAAAACAGAACCATGTTGAAATAATTATGTGTAATATCGATAAGTTATACTCATACATACAATCTCGTATGCAAGATAATTATTTCTGGCTGAAAACGTATAAAAAAGGTAAAATCAACCCTACCGTGAACATTCCCATAAAAACCGTGTTGTATCGGCAATGGAATACCACCTATTGGAGGCAGACAGATGAAAACGGTAATAAAACTGAATGTCAACAACGTCGAACATGAACTTTTTGTGCCGCTGCATAAAACTCTGCTGGAGGTTATCCGTGAGGACCTGGGGCTGACCGGCACCAAGCACGGCTGTGAACTGGGTGAATGCGGCGCATGCACGGTTCTGGTGGATGGTGTTCCGCTGCTTTCCTGCATAACGATGCCGGTGGACGTTCAGGGGAAAAAGATACTGACCATCGAAGGAATGGGCAGCATGAGCAAGCCCCACCCCCTGCAAACCTCCTTTACGGAACTGGGGGCGGCCCAGTGCGGCTATTGCACGCCCGGCATGCTGCTGACCTCCAAGGCCCTTCTGGATAAAAAAGCGGCGCCAAGCCGGGATGAGATAAAGGCTGCCCTGTCAGGCAATATTTGCCGCTGCACCGGATACCTGAAGATCTTCGATGCGGTGGAACTGGCAGCCCGGCGTATGCATGACCACGACTGCTGCGGCGCCGGTGGGTCGGCCTGCCATGGTGGAGAGGTGCCGGCATGAAAGAAAATTTTCAGGTTATCGGCAAGTCCCACCCTCGCGTAGAGGGGATGAGCAAAGCCACGGGCACTGCCCAATATACCGCGGATATTTCCTTTCCCAACATGCTCTTCTGCAAGCTGTTGCGCAGTCCCCATGCCCATGCCAGAATCATCAGCATAGATTCCCGGGCGGTACAGGCGCACCCGGGTGTTGTGGACATCATGACCGGCACGGAACTGACGAAATCATTCGGAGTTCTGCCGGTCAGCAAGGATGAGCATGCCCTGGCGTATGACAAGGTCCGCTATGTGGGGGACCCGCTGGCCGCCGTGGTGGCGGTGGATGAAGCGACCGCTGAAGCTGCCCTGGCGCTGTTCAAGGTCGAGTACGAGATTCTGCCGAGCTTCATGTCTGTTGAAGAGGCGCTGCAACCGACCGAGGACCCTATCCATACCTACACCAGGAGAGGTAATATTTCGAAAGAAGTCAACCTGGAATTCGGCGACGTCGAGAGCGGGTTCGCGCAAGCCGACCATATCCGGGAGGATCTCTTCTACTACGGCGCCAGCACGCATATGGCCATGGAGGAACATGCCACGATCGCCACGACTGACGACCAGGGTTACCTGACCGTGTATTCGTCCACCCAGACCCCACACTATCTGCACAAGGCAATGGCCGACGTCCTCGGCAAACCGGCCGCCCACATCCGGATCATTGCGCCAACCCTGGGGGGAGGTTTCGGCGGCAAGAGCGAACCTTTCAGCCACGAACTGGTCGTTGCGTATCTGGCCTGCAAAACCGGGCGGACGATCAAGTACGTGGCGACCCGTGAAGAGGTCTTCTATATCCACAGAGGCCGCCATGCGGTGTTGATGCGACTGAAGACCGGCGTCAGGAAGGACGGCACGATAACGGCAATGCAGTATACCAACTTCGTGGACGGGGGCGGCCACGCCAGCTTCGGTGTTGCGACCCTGTTCTATACCGGCATCATGGCGACAACCACCTACAAGATTCCCCACTACAAGTTCGACGGGGTGCGCATGTTCACCAACAAGCCCCCCGCCGGTCCGAAGCGTGGGCATGGGACGCCCCAACCCCGTTTCGCCCTGGAGCTGCAGCTGGACAAGATAGCGGAAGAGCTGGGCATGAGTCCCATTGACCTGCGCATGGTCAATATCGTTTCTCCAAACTCCATTACCGCCAACCATTTGCGGATAACCAGCTGTGCCATTGCGGAATGCATCCGCAGGGTGGACAGTGCATCGGGATTCTCCGAAAAGCGTTCAAGCCTCCCCCCCGGCAAGGGGATCGGGTTTGCCATGAGTTCCTACCTGTGCGGAGCGGGGCTGCCGCTCTATCACAATCCGCTGGATCATTCACAAGTCATGGTGCGGATCGACAGGAGTGGCGGTGTGACCGTGTATACCGGTTCAACCGATATCGGTCAGGGGTCCCGCTCGATTCACGCCTTACTGGTCGCCGAAATACTCGGCCTGCAACAGGAGGATATCTTCACAATTTCCGCCGATACCGCCCTCACCCCCGTAGACCTCGGCAGCTACTCCAGCCGGGTTACCTTCATGTCGGGCAATGCCGCCATCAAGGCCGCTCGCGAATTGCGGGGATTTATCGCCGAAGCGGTTGCAAAAAAGCTGGAAACGCCATTGAAAGACATTATTTTCCACAATGGCCAGGTTATGGACAGAAACAATCCGGGGAAAACCGTCACCTTTCCGGAGGCCTGTACCCTGGCGGAAGATCACGCGGGTCCCCTGGTCACCGTGGGGGGGTACAAGCCCCCCGAACTGGCCGGACCGTTCAAAGGCTCAGGGGTGGGGATTTCGCCGGCCTACAGTTATTCAGCCGCCGTGATCCAGGTGGATTGCGATGCCGAAACCGGATTGGTCACGGTGGAAAAGGTATGGATAGCCCATGACATCGGCCGGGTGCTCAGCCTGGAGAACGCCCTGGGGCAGATTCACGGCAGTGTGTACATGGGGCTTGGGGAGGCGCTCATGGAGGAGCAGGTTACGCGGGGCATTCTTCTCAAGGCCCCTTCCGTTCTCGATTACAAGACACCCACCAGCCTGGACATGCCTCCGGTTGAGAGCATCTTTGTTGAAGAGCCCGATGCCGCAGGACCGTTCGGGGCCAAGGAGATGGGTCAGGGACCGATACTCTCGGTGATGCCTGCCTTGGTGAACGCCATCCATAATGCGCTTGGCGTGCGAATAGATGAACTCCCCGCAACACCGGAAAAAATCCTCAAGGCCCTTGAAGACAAGGCCAAAGGCGGATCGGGGCGGTATGGCAAAACCACGGAACCGTCGTTCCAATTTTCCAAGCCCCGAAAGGTCGCCAGACCCTGGGATTCTCCGTACGGAGAACAGGAACCATACGTCAAGTGGCAGCCGGAACAGAGTGAGGTGGCCTGATTATGCTGAGATTACCGGAACTGAATATTCTCACCCCCGGCACGTTAGCCGAGGCATTAGTCTTCCTGAAGCAAGATGGCGCCATCGTGGTGGCCGGAGGCACCGACCTGTATCCCAATTTAAAACGCCGCCAGGTCAATCATGGCACTCTGGTTTCTCTTGCCGGGGTTGCCTCCCTGAAGGGGATTTCAGGCAATTCTGAAAGCGGACTGGTCATCGGCGCCATGACCACTCTTACCGAAGTCGTCGAGCATCCGATGATCGCCGCGTGGTATCCGGCCCTCGCCCGGGCCGCCTGCCTGGTTTCCACCCCGCAGTTACGTAATGCCGGGACCCTGGGCGGTAATGTCTGCCTGGATACCCGCTGTTTGTATTACAATCAGAACGAGTTATGGCGTCAGGGATTGGGATATTGCCTAAAATCCTTCGGCACGATCTGTCAGGCAGCCCCCAAAAGTCCGCGCTGTTTTGCCGTATCATCGGCCGATACTGTCCCCGTGCTGCTCGCACTCTCCGCCACCTTGCGCTTGACCGGTCCGGATGGTGACAGAGAGATACCGATTGAGGTTTTTTTTCGGCGCGACGGCATCGATTATCTCGCAAAAAAGCCGGGAGAAATCCTTACGGCCATTGCCTTGCCGCCTGCCGGGGCACTGAAAATGGCCTATTTAAAGATGCGCACGCGCAATTCCATCGATTTTCCGGTGGCGGGTGTGGCGGTTGCCCTGGAAACAGACGCCGGCAACAAGGTAACCAGGGCCAGGGTAGTGCTCGGCGCTCTGGAGTCTACCCCCCTTCTGCTCGAACAAGCGACCACATGTATGGTTGGCAACGAATTGACAAGTGAACTGATAGACAAGGTGGCGGACATGGCCGGCAAAGCCGCAAAGCCGATTGACAACACTGACATGAGTCCGGCCTACCGCAAACAGATGGCGCGGGTCCTGACGAGGCGAGCCCTGCAGCAGCTGATCTGTTGAGTGAGGTCAGCCGATCGCCGGTTACAGATAATCACTCAACAACAGCACGACCAGCGTCATCAGGATATACAGAACATACTGCTGCACAATACCGTTCTGCATTTTGCGGATTGAATGGAAGCGATCATAGAGGCGTTCCAGAAACGGGATGTAGACCAGTTCCAGTACCACCTCCGGAACATGGCTATGAAAACGGGTATCGGCCGGAAATATTCCGGAAGCAATACCGGGGCGATGGGTCTGCGGTTTAAGCACAAAGGCGAAGAGTCCGGTCAGCATCCCGGCAAACGATGAGGCGCTGTACTGCATCCGCGCTGCAGGCCGCTGATAACCGCACCCCCAGGTGACGGTTTCGCTCCGCGGGGCCGCCGCCAGCCGGCGGCGGTACCAGAGTCCCAACAGTCCGAGCAGGACAAGAAGTGCTATTCCGATAATCGACACCATCAGAAGCGGGGTCAGTGCCGCGAGTGTCGTGCCGGCAGAGGCCGGAGAAATCGGGAACGCCGTCAGGCTGACCCTCTGCAAAACAGAGCCGAGCAGCGACGGCGCCAGGCCGACCCCGGCACAGAGCAGGGCCAGGATTATCATCGGCGCCAGCATCTGCCACCCCGCTTCATGACCGGCAGCATGTTCTTCCGAGCGTGCTACTCCCAGAAAGACAATGCCGTAAACCTTGACAAAACAGGCCACCGCCAACCCGCCGACCATGGCGAGCGCCGGAACTGCCAGCGCCGTTACGGCAGCCGACATCCCGGTTCCCTGAATGCCGCGGAAGAACCCGATGTAGATCAGGAGTTCACTGACAAAACCGTTCAGCGGCGGCAGACCGCAGATCGCCACGGCCCCTACCCCGAACAGCAGAGCCGTGTATGGAAGGCGCCGGGCGACACCCCCCATCAGATCGATTTCACGCGTGCCGGTAGCATGGATAACCGAGCCGGCTCCCAGGAAGAGCAGCGCCTTGAAGGTGGCATGGTTGAGAACATGCAGCAGCGCTCCGGCCGTACCGAGAAGCACCATGGTTGGCGAACCAACTTCCCGTCCGATCAGCGCCACTCCGAGCCCCATAAAGATAATGCCGATGTTTTCAATGCTGTGATATGCCAGCAGCCGTTTCAGATCGTGCTGTCCGATGGCAAAGACGACACCGGCCACCCCGGACACGACTCCAAGGATCAGCACTACCACGCCCCACCAGAGCGGCACACCGTAAAAGAACGAGAGTGTTCTGATCAGTCCGTACACCCCGACCTTAAGGATCACCCCCGACATGACGGCCGAGACATGACTCGGAGCGTTGGCATGGGCTGAAGGAAGCCAGATGTGAAACGGCATGATGCCGGCCTTCAAACCGAAGGCAAACAGGGCGGTCAGAAAGATAGCCGCAGATAACCCGGAAGCGGCATTCATCGAGGCGGAGGCGGGAAAAAGCCACGACCCGGTCAGCAGATTCAAAAGAGGAAAAAGCGCAAACAGGCCGAGCGTCCCGGTGTGAGTGGTAATCATATACAGCGTGCCGGCCTTGTTCACCTCCGGTTTTTCATCTTCGGTCGATACCAGGAAGTAGGCGGACAGCGCCATGATCTCCCAGGCAAACAGGAAGCTGATGCCGTCGCGGGCCAACGTAACTCCACTCATACTGGCGGACATCAGACCAAAAAAGAAGGTCATTTTGCGAACAGTGGCGGGGTGATGATCGGCATGCCAGTAAGCACGGGCATACAACGCGGCACAGCCGGGGATAAGAAAGATGGCGAAAAGAAACCAGGCGGAGAGAGGGTCTATACCGATCTCAGCCGGACCGAAGGGGAGTGTCCAGGCCAGTTGAAACAATTCGGAACGACCGGTTATCAGCGCATAAACAGCACCGGCCACTCCAAGGACAGAACTTGTCAGCATCAAAACGATTGACACCAACTGGCCGCGGGAGGCGCGCACACGCGCTGGCGGCAGTAAAGGGACTCCGGAGAGAGCTGCCAGCAGTGTAGCGATAAAAATCAGGGTACTTGCGGAAAGAAACTCCTGCGCCATGATGCCGTCACCTCCTGACTATCGTTTCCTCCAGCGAGCGGACCGCCGCCATGATATCGGCCTCTGTTCCGGGGCGATGCAACAGATCCTGAAATCCGTGATCATGGAGCAGAAAAGCGAGTTTTGCCAACAGATGCAGATGAGCCTTGACGCTCGGGGTTACCAGGGTGAAGAGAATTGTAACCGGCTTGCCGTCGATGGCGTCAAAGTCGATCGGATTTTTGAGAAAGCAGAGGTTGATGGCAGATTCATTCGTTTGTCCGACTATCGGATTACGGACGTGCGGGATGGCAATGCCGTTCCCGAACGCGGTCGAACCGAGCGCTTCACGCGCCAGCAATGTTTGCAACAGAAATTCGGGATCAAGGGAAGGTGGCAGCTTGAGCCGGGAAACAACCTCGCGGAGTGCGGTTTCCGGGGTATCGCCCGGCAGATCAAAAAATATCCCCCCCTGACGCAGAGCATTGGAAACCAGTTGACAGCCCGAAGCCTCTTCATTGGCGGCAAAGATCCCGGGAGGAACCGTAATGCCATGATTGGTGGCCCACTCCAGCAGGTCAACCCTGTTGACCTGATACCGTTCATCCCGCTTGTGGGCCGGCAACCCCTTGGTTTTAATCCAGCCTAACACTGTTTTTTCATCAATGCCGATAGCGGCAGCAAGATCGGTAACCTTTAGAAACATTTCACGATTCTCCGGATAAACAGTATCATTCCACGCAAACAACCGCTGATTATGGCTGACGTACAAAAAACAATATGTTCTTATCAAGCGGTTTACGGCAATACAACATACTGTTTTTTTTGAAAATTTGTTTTATACTTTTTGTAGCGACTGTACAAATAATAGTACAAAAAGTAAAGGGCAATATGTACCCTTTCCTCTCTGTATACTTCAGCAACCACTGCCTGAGTTTTAGAAGATCTGCATACCCACTTTTCCGACTGGCGAGTAAAAATATATTTCAATCTTCCTCCAGACTTATTCTTTGATTCTACTTACCTCAATTATGTATCTTGACACCCACCCGTTTTTCATTAGAATGAAAACCGGTGTCTGACATAGTTCCTGACAGTAAACAAAGTCTCTTAAGGGGCTTACCATATGAATGTAACTTCTGAAGCGCAAGAATACCTGAGCACTCTTTCCGTTTTGTTCGTCGATGATGACGAGATAGCCAGAGAACTGGCTAGAGCCCTGCTGTCTGACTTAATAGGACAATTACTATTAGCGGAAAACGGAGCTGAAGGGCTGGATGTATTTCGGGAGTCCAATCCAGACATAGTAATCACTGACCTGACCATGCCAGTAATAGACGGTCTGGTAATGCTGCAAAATATCCGCGAGGTCAACAAAACAGTACCCGTAATTATCATGACTTCATCCGACGATGCGGTCTCACTCAAACAGAGCATAAACCAGCGGGTACACGGTTTTATCAGCAAACCGTTCGACAAAAACAAAATCAGCGAACTGCTGCTCAGTTGTGCTCGCAACATGTTGTTTGAGAAGAAGATCCAGGATCAAAAGAAATTCCTCCTGGCCACAATAAACGGCTTGAGCGCTCACATATGTGTTCTTAACGCCAAAGGTGACATCATCATCACAAACCATGCCTGGCAGAAATTTGCCAAGGAAAATAATGGGTATGACCGGCTTTGCCTTGAAGGAGCAAACTACCTGAATGCCTGTAAGGGAACAAACATTGAGGAGGAAGATAACATAGAAGCCTTTGCCGCCGGAATCCTGGCGCTCACCGAAGGTACCCTGTCTGAATTCGAGTATGAATATCCGTGCCATTCACCAACCGTCAAACGTTGGTTTCTCTGTAAAGCACGTCGATTTTCCGTTTCCGGCGATACTTACACCATTGTTTCACACGAAAACATTACCAGACGCAAATTGGCCGAAGTTGAGATGAGTAAGGCACGCGATGCTGCTTTGGAAGCCTCTAAAATAAAGAGTGAGTTTCTGGCCAATATGAGCCATGAAATTCGTACCCCCATGAATGGAGTCATCGGCATGACTGAGATGCTCCTGGGAACCGACCTGACTCACGAACAGCGGGAATTTGCGTCTTTGGTGCAAAGGAGTGGTGAAAACCTGCTGACATTGATCAACGATATTCTCGACTTTTCCAAAATCGAAGCGGGAAAAATGGACCTGGAGATAATAACTTTCGATTTTCGGACAGCTATTAACGATACAGCGGCACTGTTTAACCAGCGAATCAACGATGCCGGTTTAAAGTTGATATGCCAAATTGACTCTTCCATCCCGCCTCTCTTGAAAGGCGATCCCGCGAGATTGGGACAGATCCTGACCAACCTGATTGGTAACGCTATCAAATTCACCCACCAGGGAGAAATATCACTCCGCACAACGCTCAGCAATGATAATGACGGCGTTGCAACTGTCTTATTTGAGGTGCAAGACTCTGGCATCGGTATTCCGGCAGCACGTCTTGATGCCGTTTTCGATTCGTTTACGCAGGCATCAGGCTCTATATCTCGAAAATATGGGGGAACCGGCCTTGGTCTCGCAATATGCAAGCAGTTAGTGGAACTCATGGGAGGCAGGATCGGAGTCAGAAGCGAAGTCGGCAAAGGTTCGACTTTCTGGTTTACCGCCCGATTTAAAAAGCAGGGAGATGGGGTGCTGGTGTTTTCAGAGCAGGGTCAGGACTCGAAAGCAGAGGTCATTGATTTGACCATGATTAAATGTTCACGAGTCCTTCTGGCCGAAGACAACATGATAAACCAGAAAGTAGTACTGCATATGCTCGACAAACTGGGGTGCATAACGGATACTGTTACAAATGGCGACGGTGCGGTCAAAGCACTTGAAATGAATGAATATGATCTGGTTTTGATGGACTGTCAGATGCCGGAGATGGATGGATTCGAGGCAACAACGAAAGTCCGGGCAGTCGATTCAAACGTTAAAAACAGAAAAATCCCGATTATTGCCCTGACCGCTAATGCCATGAAAGGTGATAAAGAAAAGTGCATCCAGGCAGGTATGGACGATTATCTGTCGAAACCTCTCAGGAAGGATGAACTTGTAAAGGTACTCTCAAAGTGGCTTCTGTGAGCTAAATCGCAGGCTCGACCGAGGCAGCCATTCTTCAGGCGGGGTAATTAGCTTGACAAATCCAAGCCCTGCTGCTCGCGCGAACCGTACCTACGATTGTTTTCCGGCGTCACTTTTCGTTTTTGCGCGTCAAAGATTTTGTGGAAGAGGAAAGCGGCTCCGAACCTTGCATATAAGGGAAGGCAGGCACGAGCCTGCCTTCCCTTTGTTTCGCTATGACGGGTAAATTTAATGAGGAAAGTTGCCTCGCATTTTGTTACTGGGCCGCTGCTGGCAGGGGCAATGCATTGGCGATAACCTCCGCAAAAGGCTGCAAACTTTTGGCAACTTCCTCAGGGAAATTTTCAACTGGCGTGATGTTGTAAGAGGATGAACTGCCGCCGGCACCCATAAGAGTACCAATAACCAACGCTGCTGTATCGGTAACACTTGTTGCTTTTTTCTCCATACTCGCAAAAACCTCACCCGGCAGCATGGTTTTCTCCAGGAAAGAGAATTGTGCCCCTTTACCATTAATGTGCACTCGTACCCAGCCACTTTTTACATGTAATGCAGGTTTATGCTCGATTTGCTTCCACTGGAGCCAAACGCCCTTATCGCTGGCTTTCGTCATCGCGACGATGTCCACATCAAAATCCAGCTCCAGCAAAATGACACCACTTTTCGCTCTGGACACGGCGTTGGCATCCATTGCTCCATGGCCCATGCCTGAAAATGGTGCTGTTTGCCCGGCGTAAGCCGTAACAGCCATTTCTTTTTTAACCAGTGCTTCAGAGGCTACCGGGCTTTTGGTTGACGCAACAGCGTCAGCGAATTTGGACTCGCTCAGCAAAAAGTCCTGCGACTGCACCGCATACCCTCTGCTGGTGAGTAACTTGGTCAAATCCGCATAAAATATATCCACCATTTTTTGCACATCTTTAGGTTGAACACCCAACAGGTTGTAGTCGACGTATTGGCTACTCGTCTTACCCCCGCTTCTGTTTTCGGTCGACGACGCAGAAGATTGAGTGGCAAAATTCATGCGGATGGTTGCAATGGCAACTTTGGCCGGATTGGGTGCGGGCAGTTTTGCAACCTTGTCCAGTGCCGAGTCGTCTCTGACCAACTGTTTGAATTCTTCAGCGCGGTTGCCCTGTGCTTCCAGAAAAACGGGTTTGGGCGTTTTATCGAAAAGCCCCGCATTCGCAGGCACGGTAACTGCAAGCATCAGTAACGCAAAAGTTAATGCTACACGTTTCATATTTTTTACTCCATGAATAAAATGTTAATACAACCTATTGCTTGACCATGTTGTTGCAGGATGCAGCACTGAACTGTTCCAATGTCTGCTCGTTCGAATCCGAGTAGCTTGCGGTGCTTTGAAACAGTTGCACCTTTATGGTGTGACCATTGAGTAGTTTGTAATCTTTTGCCGTTATTTGCGGATACACGGGATTCGTGAAGTCACCGTGATCGCCGCCCAGCAGTGCCGAGGCATCAATTGCAGTAGCGTTGCTGGCAACATAAGCAGTACCGGACCATCCCTGGCTGGCAGACAGCGCAGTGGCTGCAGGCAGGGCAAATCGCATGGTACCGTCGCTACTGATGACCAATTGGCAGTTGTCAGCATTCTTGTAGGTGCCGACCTCAGCCGGAGAAAGGTTGCTTGCCGTCGCGACAGACGCTGCCAAACTGAGTGCGGTACCAACGGTAGTCTGGTTCGGGTTGGGGTTGGTGCAAGTCAGTCCGGGCGCTACCGCTTTGAACACATTTCCATCACTCACTACAACGGTAATATGAGACTTAAAATCAGCGGCGGATACGGTGACATTCATTGCTGCTGTTCCTGTGTTGGTTCCCGAAGTCCAGTCTTGAGAGCTGCCGTAATACGTTTTCCCTGAGACGCTTGCCGTGTAGGTGTACCCCCCACCGACCAAAGTAAATGTTCCATCAGTGGCAACGTCCAGAGTACAGTTGCTGATCAAGCTGGAGCCACCCGTCAAAAGTCCTTGCGGCATAATGTAGTGCCCCACCATCGGCGCAATGGTGGCTGCAGTGGCCACATTGGGGTACGTCGATGTCAGAATAATGCCTTTAGGATTGGATGCAGCCGAAGAGCTATTGGTTCCGCCGCTGGAAACCGCGAAAGTGACGTAAGCAGATGAGGGGGGGAATATGGCTGCGTTGGCGCTTCCCGGATAGACTGCGGTAATATAGTACGAACCCGCAGGCAGCCCTGCGGGCACGGTCACAGTGATGCTGGTGGCGGTTTGTGCAGAAATGCCGGCTTCAACCACCCCTGTGGTTGGCGCGATTTGAGTTACAAGGTTAACTGGCGCGAGTACATCCACCCAAAGCACTTTGCTCACCGTTGAAAGATTCGTCCCTGCAATCGTTATTGTGTCCCCCGGCAAGCCTTTGACGGGGCTGAAACTGACCAGGGCAGGCGCAGTGCTTGAGGCCGTAACAGTAAACGTTCCCACCGTGACCACACCTGTACCGTCCAAATTGGACAGCGTAATCGTGGAATTGCCGGTTGCAAGGCCTGTCGGAACCGAAACAACAATGGACGTGGCGGTTGCCGAAGTGGGTGTGGCAACGGTTGTGCCAAACTTGACTACTGGCGCCGGGGTGAAATTGCCCAGATTGGCGCCGGTGATGGTCACCGCCGTGCCTGTTGTCCCCGTCAAAGGACTAAACCCGGACACCGAAGGACGCGTCACACTGGCCCCGCTTGAAGTACCCTGATAGGCGATAGTCAACGCAGGACCGAGAGCCACCGGTGCGGTGAAGGTGGCTTGCGAGGCATTGGTCAGCAGCGCGGCGTGAGTGACGCTGGCGTTGGTCAGCGCGGTTTTGAGCGCGGAAAGCATATCGTCACCGACGGTACCGGGGGTTGCTGTGAAGGACATGGTTATCGGGTTGTTCGTGCCAAGCGGCGTCAGGGTGCTCAGGGCAGAACGAACTTTGGTGAGCGAAGCATCCACGTTGGCCTGGGTGATGGCGGAAAGAGGAGCGGGGGTGGTACTCAAACCGGAAAACCAGGCGCCCGGTGTGGCTACGCCAGCCAGACTGGCGACAATCAAGTCGGTGAGTGGAGTCACGTTCACCGTACCGGGTGTCGTGGCGATCGAGTGATACGGTGTGGTATTGGCGGTGCCGGCAGGCGTACCGATAGTGCCGCCACTGACCTGAATCGCGCAAGGCAGTGTTTGCCCGGAAAGAGCGACTTGCCAGACACCGGTGCTGTTGGTGGTGGTATCGGCAAGAGCGCTACCTGCCGCACAACTGACCTTGACTGTGGCGTTGACAATGGGTGAACCGACCGCAGCAACGCCACCCAGGGTCAAGATGTTGGCAACCGGAGCGCTGCTTCCGGTTCCTCCGCAACCAACCAGCAACAATGCGGAGAGAGCGGTGAGGCCAATGCCGAGTTTGGTTGCTTTTCGAAGTATATATATAATTTGCATGATAACTCCCCTCTTAAATAGTTGACAAAAATAGTCAAACACTAGTTAAATCGCCATTTTTATTAATTTATTTGCATGAGTAGCCTCCATAGTACATTATATTCAAAATTGTCCGACAACTTTGGCAGGCGCTTTGAATACATATAAGATATTAGTGATCTTATTTATCTTTTATAATACAGGTTTGGTTTAGTCAACTCTTTTTCAACAGATATTCATTATTCGGAGAACATCATTATGCGGCTGACATGGAGTGTCTGGTCACGGAGGGGAGTCCATCGTTTCTGCTTTTCATCTCTTTATATCTGATAGCGCTCTTGCAGGTCTTTCGGTGCAGGTAATCGGAGATAGAAAGTATCCTGAATTCGTGCTAAATAGTCCGTGTAATTATTCCCTGTTTTTGCAAAATAGTGTACCAGCTCCAAACACTGAAAAAACAGCGTCTAAATACACCTATAAATCAGGCGGTTAAACACAAACACAACGAGGAAACGTCAATCGCATTTTCCGGCGAAATTAGACGCGTCGTAACCCTGCAAGGCGGTATAATGGACAACGAACTGACATCACAACTCAAGCAGGTGCTCACATCCCTGCAACTGCTGCTGCCGAAACCGGTGGCCGGGATCGACTGGGCACTCTGCCACGCTGCCAACTGGCGGCGCCACTCCTTCAGCGGGTATCTGGAACCGGTTGACAGCATCGAACAGATTGCGCTTGGCGATCTACTCGGCATTGAAGAGCAGAAACAGACCGTTGAAGAAAATACCCGCCAGTTTCTGGCCGGGTATCCCGCCAACAACACCCTGTTATGGGGGACACGCGGCACCGGCAAATCATCCCTGATCCGGGCGATGCTCAACCATTATGCCGCGGACGGTTTGCGCATTATCCAGGTTGACAAAAACGACCTGATCCACTTGCCGGATATTGTCGACAACATCAAAAAACTGCCGTACCGCTTCATCATTTTCTCCGACGACGTGTCGTTCGAAGTGGGGGAATCCAGCTACAAAATGCTCAAAAGCGCCCTTGACGGCGCCGTCTATGCGCCGCCCGACAACGTCCTGATCTATGTCACCTCGAACCGCCGCCACCTGCTGCCGGAATTTGAGACCGACAACCGCGGCGCCATGCTGATCAACAACGAAATGCACCACGGCGAAGCAATTGAGGAGAAGATCTCCCTCTCCGGCCGCTTCGGGCTCTGGGTCGGCTTCCACCCGTTCAGTCAGGATCAGTACGTCACCGTCACCCGCCAATGGGTAGAAAAGCTCTTTGCCGGCCAGGGGTCGCCACTCCACTGGAACGATGAAGCCCGGGCGGCGGCAATTCAATGGGGATACGACAAGGGAGATAATAGCGGCCGGATCGCCTACCAGTTTGCCTGCCGATGGGTCGGCATGCAGATGTTGAAACATCAGCAGACGGGCACACGGTGAAGCGCCATCTGCACGTAGCCTGCGCCATCATCGAGCAGGAAGGAAAGGTGCTGACGGCCCAGCGGAGCTCGACCATGTCGCTGCCGCTCAAATGGGAGTTCCCCGGCGGCAAGATTGAAACGGATGAATCGCCAGAAGAGTGCCTGAGCCGTGAGCTGATGGAGGAACTTGGCGTCAACGTCGTTATCGGCACGGCGCTTTCCCCCGCTACCCACAGCTACGCCGATTTCACCGTCACCCTCTACCCGTTCATCTGCCGTCAGGCCGGCGGAGTCATCACCGCATACGAACATCACGCCCTGCAATGGATCGAGCCGCATCGGCTGCCGGAACTGGACTGGGCCGACGCCGATCTGCCGGTTATCTCCGAATATATGACCATGACCAGAGCGAGCTGAGCGCATTATGACAACGTCGAAAACACCCGCCATGAACCGGGTCTATTTCTTTCTGGTACTGACCACCTTTTTCTGGGGAGGGAGCTTTCTCTTCACCAAAATCGGTATCGCCACGATCCCGCCGCAACTGTTCGTACTCTCCCGGTTTATTCTGGCAACATTTATCATGCTGCTGGTCTGTTCAAAACGCCTGCATTTGCTCGACAGAGTTACTCTGTTTCGCGGCATGGCGGTCGGAACTGCACTCGGACTGACCAACCTGAGCTTTGTTTTCGGCGTGCAAGGAACCAGTATTTCACGCGCCGGCGTCCTCAACAACCTCTTCGTCCTTTTCATCCCGGTGATCACCAAGATCATCTGGCGCGACCGGATCGGGCGGGTCAACATGGCCGGTATCGCACTGGCAGTGGCCGGCATCGCATTGCTGGCAACCGGCGGAGGCGGAGGCTTCAATCGCGGCGACATCATCTCGACCTTCTGTGCCTTCATGATCGCCTGCCATATTATCTCGGTTTCCAAGGTGCTGCGGGATAACGACGTACTCCTGATAACGCTCGTTCAATTTGCCACCGTTTCCCTGATCGCCGGAGTCGCCTCGCTGATCCTCCCCCACCCTGCTTTCACGGTCACCGCACCCGCCGTCATGTCGATGGTCTACTGCGCCGTTCTTCCGACGGTACTCTGCTTTACCCTCCAGAATATCTACCAGCGCTACGTCACTCCCACCCGCGCCGGATTGATTTACACCCTTGACCCGGTCTGGAGCCTGATCGCCGGTTTCTTCGTGCTGGGAGAACGGCTGAACGGCCGGGAATGGCTCGGCTGCGGCATCATCTTTCTGGCAGCCCTGCTGCCGCTGCTGTTCCGTTTAAGCCTGGAGAGCCGGCTGATCAGTTCCTATATCAACCGGAAAAATTAACGTGCAGACTACAAATCATTCCCGGAGGAGCCGACACATGACCTTACCACCCGCCACGCTGGAATCGGGAAACCGGATTCCCCTGCTGCAAACCCTCGGAATTCATCTGTGTGAAATAGGGGACCGCCATGCCGTCATGGAGGTAACCGTCAGCGACATACATTGTAATTATTTCGGGGGCGCTCACGGCGGACTTCTGGCAACCCTGGTGGATACGGCATCCTTTTTCCCCAGGCCGCTGCTACCCTCCGGAACGCTCTGCGCCACAACGAACCTGAATGTTACCTATGTCCGTCCGGCACAGCCTGGCGATATACTTACCGCTCGTTCCGAATTGCTCCATTTTGGGCGCAAGACCGCAAGCGTTGGCGTACAGGTTACCAACCAGGCGGGAAAACTGGTTGCCCACGGCACCGCCACATTGATGATTACAGGGTAACCAGGGCATACATACCTTCACCCTGCCCGTTATGAGGAAATATGGAAAAAGCACCGATAATCGAAAAGATCAAAAAACTGCTGGCCCTGGCCAACTCCTGCAATGAACATGAAGCCGCACTGGCAGCCGGCCATGCCCAGCGCCTGTTGGCGGAGCACAATCTGGCCATGGCAGATATCGAGGCATCTCACCGGCCGGACAAGGCCGATACGGTTGAGACCGCCGTGGCAAAGACCCTGCCGAAATGGCTGCGTCACCTGAGCTCCGGAGTCAGCAGTGCCTTTGACTGTCAGGCCATCCACCATCCCGCCACCGGCAAAATGACCTTCATCGGCGTAGGAGCCGATGTCCAGATCGCCGCCTATACCTTTACCTATCTGGAGAGGACCGTCAGAAAACTCTGCGGAGCCTATATGAAGCAGCATGACAGCGGCGCCATTACCAACCGTCACCGCGAGCTGATGCGCCAGTCATACTATCTGGGAGCGGTATCCACCATCACCGCCCGCTTGAGGGAGCAGAAAATTCAGACACCGGTTACCACCGGCGCACTGGTTCCGGTCAAAGAGGGGCTGATCAGACAGGCAATGAGCGAAATCGGCGCCATCAGGACCCTGCACAGCCGCAGAAGCTACGTCAACAGCGAAGCCTACGACAGGGGGCAGACGGACGGCAGCCGGGTCGGCATCCGCCACGGCATTGCCGCCGGTACGGCACGGCAGGCATCATTGAAACCGGGAGGGTTGCATGAGTAAGTACCATACCTATCTACAGGAGGCGGTCAGTGCCGCCCGAATCGCCGGACGCTACCAGAAATACCGTTTCTCTTCCGTTCTGAATGTGGAGATGAAGGGAGACAAGGATCTGGTGACCGAGGTTGACAAGGAATCGGAACGGCTGATCGTGGCGCACCTGCTGTCACGTTTCCCCGATCATGATATCGTCGCCGAGGAGAGCGTCTACCCCCAAAACGGCTCTCCGTTCCGCTGGATTATCGATCCGGTTGACGGCACGACCAACTACGCCCACGGTTTTCCCTGGTTCTGCGCCTCAATCGGGCTGGAACGGGAGGGCGAACTGGTTGCCGGGGTGATTTACAACCCGGTGTATGATGAACTTTTCACCGCCTCCAAAGGTGGCGGCGCCTTTTTGAACGGCGTCCGCCTGTCGGTTTCAGACCGCTCCCCCCTGAAAAACTCGCTGCTCGGCACCGGTTTTCCCTACGATTGCGCAACCGACCCGGCCACCAATTTTGACAATTTCATGGCCTTCCAGAAGAGCGCCCGGGGCATTCGCCGCGCCGGCGCCGCCGCGCTCGATCTCGCGTATGTGGCCGCCGGACGGCTGGACGGGTTCTGGGAGCTGAAGCTGAAGCCGTGGGATGTGGCGGCGGGGGTTCTGCTGGTACGTGAGGCGGGCGGTGTAGTGACGACCTTCGACGGTTCACCCTACGACATTTTCACCGACCGGGTCGTGGCAAGCAACGGCCTGATTCATGACGAGATGGTTGGGATGCTGGCGGCGGTTGCCGACGGGGCATTCCAACACGGGAAATGACTGACAAAGCATTTCATTTGATAACCCGGCCAGGGTTGTCAGATATTTTCATTGCCCCAACCAGCCACAAACCTTGACAATAGCGGCCGTGAACGGTATAGTCGCGCGGCATCCATAGGCGCGTTGCATATAGTTTGATTATTACGCGCTCGTAGCTCAGCTGGATAGAGCAACGGCCTTCTAAGCCGTAGGTCACAGGTTCGAATCCTGTCGGGCGTACCAATAACAAAACAAGGACTTAACCAATCACGGTTAAGTCCTTGTTTGTTCACGCCGTATTAAACGCCGTAATAAAATTTCCTCAGTGTCATGCTTTCTGACGCTCCGCCATCCACGCATTAATTTCATCATGAAGCCACCCACCCTGTTTTTCGATAAATTGCGCCGCACCGGAAACTTCTTGTCATTTTCAAGCCGCCAGATCGTTCAGAAACGCATACTCAGGCCGTACAGCAGATTAAAATTAAATACGTTTATTGTTTTGAAGTACTGTGATATGAGATTATTTCAATCATCGTAAGATTACCGGAGAACAGTATGAAGACGCGTTTGATTCTGAAACCGGGGCAGAAGGGTACGAAAAAACTTACCGACAAATACGGCGATGCTCTGGTATGTGTCCGGTTTCGCTATGATGCAGAATTGCGGCAGCGGATCAAGACGGTCGAGTTGATTGTTGAGAGAACGGGCTGGACTCCACCAGCACCGAAATATGCAACTGACAGTCTGGTTCCGCTTCGCATCGAAGGTTATGAAAAGGATTTACAGGCAAAAGCAAAGGCAGCAGGTGGGCGGTGGAATCCGGAAAAGCAACTCTGGTTTGTGAAGTACGGCAAGATTGTTGGCACGCAATTAGAAAAGCATATACCGGTAGATGAAAAGGATAACACCGGAAAACCGAAAAAGCATCTATATGTATATAGTTCGTAGGCATCTATCTGTATATCCTTCTATCTACAGGTAGATGCTTGTTTATAGATGTATATACCACACTCTAACCGGTCAATAACGAGTTGGACTTCAAAATTACAATTCAGGACATGAAATGATCGAACTATCTTCCCCTTGGAAAAGAAAATCAATACTTGCTGAACCAGAACTATTAAAAATTCAGACAGGGACGGCAAGCGACGTTAAGACGCCTAAAGCGATGTATTTGTTGCCGCTATCAGCATATATCGCTGTTTATGCTTTCGCCGTGCACTATGTGTTTCAGACAATTTCAGATTCAGCACCAGATAAATCAAACTACATATTCTCCTTTTTAGTTGTAACGCTTGTTTTTGTGAGCATTGCTGGTCTTGTAATAATTTTATTATCAAAAAAACCATTGATATTTACCAGTGTTGGAA
>Ga0118677_10000302_pt1 | contig 108817 bp, 84 predicted proteins | sample AliMusrvi5mmetaG_FD_86154 | JGI IMG/M metagenome (GOLD analysis project Ga0118677, IMG submission 86154)
CGATTAGTGACATAAATCACTAATTTCGAGTTATGAAAAGAACATGGAGTATTGAAGAGAAGATTTCCATTCTCAATGAAGCAAAAACCAGCGGTATTGTTGAGACTTGTCGCAAACATGGCATTTATGCAACTACGTATTATTCCTGGAAACAGAAGTATGATCAGGGGGGAGAAGAGGGACTTCGGCCTGGTTATTCCAAGAGAGAACACAAGGATTTGAAGCGGTTGGAAAAGGAAAACGAACGGCTTAAAAAGATGCTTGCAGAAAAGGATCTGGAGCTAGGAATCAAAACCGAACTGCTAAAAAAAAAGATGGAACAGTGGAAGAACGCAAAGCGATAATCCGTAAATATGTTTCAAAGGGGATGAAGGTAGCAACTGTGGCGGGCTTCGTGGGCATGAGCAAGAGCAGCTATTACTACAAACATCGTCATGGCAAGCGTGGCCGCAAGCCAAGCACCCAGACACTTTTGGGAGATAGCCTCATGGTCCCAAATGAGCAGGTTGTGGTTGAAATGAAGTCAATTTTGGCTACTGAATTTTTAGAGAACGGCTACAGAAAAGTTGCCAACGAACTGAAAGACATGGATTATCATATTGGTAAAACAAAGACTTTCCGCTTAATGAAAGAAAATCGACTTCTGCTTCCAGCAAAAAAGAAAAGAGCCCGGGAGTTTGTCCGTTTTACACAACCTTTGCCTTTTGAGCCATTTGAAAAGCTCGAAATGGATATCAAGTTCATTTATATCCGGGGAGAAAGAAGGAATGCTTTATTGATAACGATATTAGATACATTCACCAGGCTCGCCCTTGCATGGGATCTACAATACAGTATTCGCCATACAACCGTTGGCCGCATGTTTGATAAGGTTATAGAGCAATGGCTCCAGCCTTACCGGCCCCCTTATGGTGAGGAGTTAACAGTAACTTTACGATGTGATAATGACGGTAGATTTGTTGCTCATGACCTGCAAAAATACATGTCGGACAACTTTATCAATCAGGAGTTCATATTGCCCGCTACACCGCAACAGAATGCTCATATCGAAAGCTTTCACAGTATTATTGAGGAATTGATTTGCAGAAAATATGAGTTTGATGACATTCATCACACCAGAGAGATTTTCCAGCGGTTTTACCCGACTTACAATGATCGCAGGACAATCAGCTCATTGTTATACCTGCCGCCATCTGTCTTCCTAAATGAATGGGAAAACAGCAATGTCGGAATTAACATGAGAAAAAACAGAGGGAAAATAATCCAGAAATTTTTCTTCAGAGGGCAGAGGCCGAAATGGCACCCTGCGCCTGCTGAAGACATTTTTGATTTGGGTATTTGCAAAGATAAAACCGAAACGTTTAAATTTGTTCAACCGTCGCTAAATGAGTCCTAACAATAGGGGGCCAAACCAGTTTGAGTTCGTGTATGCTGTAAATCTTGTTTTTGTCTTCATGCTCCTGAGCCAGAACCCGATAAAGAACAGAGAAGGTGTCGTAATAGTTGTGATCCGGTAGTTTGAGTTGTTCAACCAAATCGTTGTGTATTTTGGCTGCAATCTTGTGAAGCTTGTGCTGTAGGTGATCTAACTGATCTTCGACAGTTGCATTTTGCAACCTATTCATAAACAAATCAATAACGGTCATAATAAACTTGTTGGCACCACATATGCCAAAACTATTATATGAACAATTCTTACCGACCTTCTAATCATTACGCTATGGATCGTATTGTAGGTGGTATTGCAACACCCACTGCCTTAAACACATCGGCACATATACCACGGCAGGCTGTTCTGACTGCAAGCTTTGACAGATCTTCTTCCAGTGTTACTTCTCTTAATCCGGTTAAATCTTGTTTAATATCGTACCATTCGTAATCCATGCCTTGTAATTCCAGCCGTTTGTCAATTCTTTTCTGAGCACCAGTGCCAGGAAGCTGCAAAAAACATGGCCACGGATGGTTTCATCCATCTTATGGAAAATGGGCCGGGTGGTGAGGATGCTTTTTACATCGCGGAACACCAGTTCAACCGTAAGCCTTCGGCCACGAGCATCTTGCCCAGTTGAACGATCATGACCAACTTGCGGCCAAAAAACACCATGACACTTCAGGACAAACGTACGATGATGCTCACCCTGGTTGAGCAATGGCGTCAGAGTGGCCTTAGCCAGACAGAATTCGCACATATTCAGAACATCCCCACGGTAAAATTGCGATATTGGATCTATAAGCTCAATAAAGCCGAAAGTGCCAACCCGGGATTCATCCAACTCAACGGTTTGGCTTCATCGGGCATCAGCATCCGTTATCCCAACGGGGTTGAACTGATACTGCCAGCACAGGTGCCTGCCGGATATCTAAAAATGCTGATCAGCATTTAGGCACGATGTTTTCCCTTGGCGCAGCCCGGTACTACCTTTACCGGGAACCTACCGATATACGCAGAAGTTTTGACGGTCTGTGCGGACTTGTGACAGAACGCTTGGGACAAAACCCCATGAGCGGCGATGTGTTCATCTTCATCAACAAGCCCCGAAACCGGATGAAATTGCTGAAATGGGAACCGGGCGGTTTTGTGCTGTTCTATAAGCGTCTTGAACGAGGCACTTTTGAACTTCCCGGCGCATCTTTTCATAGCCTGTCCTATCAGATCGGCTACGGAGAATTGACCATGATGGTCACTGGTATTTCAATGAAATATGCAAAAAAAAGACGTCGTTTTTTACAACAAAATGATATTGATAAATATCGCTGAATGTGTTATTTATCAAGGCTTTTCCGTGGTAAATTTGACTCATGTCAAGCACGGAACTGGTCACCATATCGAAGGAAGAATTTGAAGCTCTCAGGTCTGAAAATGCCTGGCTGAAGCACCAGCTTGCTGAACTGAAACGCCTGATCTACGGGGCAAAAAGCGAGCGTTTTGTAACCCAAAACCCGGATCAGGCCACACTGTTCGACCTTCCGGCAGAACAATCGCAAGAAAATGACTATTTCGGACCATACCATGCCACTCATTCCGGAGTAAACCGTGCCAGTGATTCCGGTGCAAACCATGCCAGTGATTTCGGAGTAAACCGTGCCACTCATTTCGGAGCAAACCATGCCACTTTTTTCTGTTGAGAAAAACCGGAAAAAGTGTTGAATTTTGGTTTTCTGTCTGAACAACTAGACTGACATTCCGGCATAAAGTGAGCCAGTAGAACAAAGGCAACATGGGCTCGTATAAAGGAAAAACCTTTCTACGATGTCAAACAAGCCAATCGCCATGTTGCAAGTCAGACGCATTCTGCAATTAAAATCCCAAGGCAAATCCAACCGTGATATTGCCCTGGAAGTTCACAGGTCACGCAATACCGTGAATGAATATGTGAAGCTTATCCTGAGGTTAAATAAAAGCACAGAAGAGCTTTTAAAGCTAAATGACGAAGAACTATCGTCGCTGGTTTATGATGACCCTCCTTCTGTTGAATTAGACCGAAAATTTGCAGATTTTCAGCAGCGAATACCAGGATTATGCGATGAGCTTAACAAGCCCCATGCCACCCGGATGATCTTATGGGAAGAGTACAGAAAGGTGGTTTTTGATGGATACGGTTATACTCAGTTTTGCGAACATCTGAGCCGTTTTCTTGAGACCCGTAAAGCGGTTATGATTTTTGATCATGAACCGGCTGCCAGTATGATGTTTGATTTTGCGGGAGATAAAATTGCGCTTACTGATTATCAAACCGGCGAAATCATCTGGTGCCCGGTACTTGTCTGTGTGCTTCCCTTTTCAGGGTTCACTTACATCGAGGCTATGTTATCGGCCAATCAGCAAAGACTTCTTAAAGCATTGAATAATGCTTTAAACTTCATGGGCGGTGTTCCCCAATCAGCAAAGACCGATAACATGAAACAGGTCGTCAAAAAGGCCAACCGGTATGAGCCTGCTTTTGAAGAACTCGCCCAGCAATGGTCTCTGCATTATGGAACGACCATGATGGCTGCCCGGGTAAGGAAACCCCGGGATAAAGCTTCGGTTGAGAGCCATGTAAATGCTGTATACAACCGGATCTACGCAGCTTTGCGCAATAAGGTCTTTCATAGCATTGAGCAAATTAATGAAGCATTATGGGAAGAGTTGGACAAGTTCAACCTTCGTAACCTACAGCGCTGTGACTACAGCCGTCGTGATCGCTTCATACTTCATGAAAAAGTCCTGTTGCTGCCATTACCTGCCGGACCTTTTGTGCCTAAAAACAAGGTTGAGGCCAAGGTTCAGCGAAACTATCACATTACACTTGGAGAGGACTGGCATCATTACAGTGTTCCATTCCAGTATATCGGGAAGAAGGTACAGATTATTTATGACACGGATCATGTTGAGATCTATCTTGACACTGTTCGTATTGTCTGTTACCGGCGCAATTATAGCCGGAATGGACATACCACCCTGCCGGAACACATGCCACCGGATCAACAGCATTTTGCCAGGACCAAGGGTTATAACCGTGATTATTTTATTGAAAAAGCCACTCAGATAGGAGACAATACAGCAAGTGCGATCGGCAAGGTACTTGAACAAAAGATCTTTATTGAACAGACCTATAACTCCTGCCTGGGTGTGTTACGCCTGGGTGAAAAATACGGCAGTGATCGCCTGGAAGCAGCCTGCCGGCGTGCCCTTACAGGATATAAAGTAACCTATATGGGTATTAAGAACATACTCGAACATAATCTTGACAAAGCCGTTTTGCAAACAGATATTTTTATCCATATCCCTGACCATGAAAACATCAGGGGCCCAGAATCATATCAATAAACCCAATAATCTAATCTAAACCACAAATCCATGATCAACACAGACCAAACTTTAGAACAACTGCAACAGTTGAAGCTGCACGGGATGGCACAGGCCTACGGGACCACCCTTGCACTGCCATCCCACGAACTTCCCACGGCACACGAACTCATGGCCTTGCTCGTAGATGCAGAGCAGCAAAGCCGGACACACCTGCGAACACAAATGTACCTTAAACTCAGTAATCTCCGGTATGATGCGGTAATCGAACAAATCCAGTGTTCCCCTGAGCGTAACATCACCCGGAATCAACTACTCGCACTGGCTGATTGTAACTTTATTCAGAGGGCAGAAAACATCCTTATCACCGGCTCGACCGGTTGTGGAAAAAGTTATCTCGCCTGTGCCTTCGGTCGGCAGGCGATCACGCTTGGATACAAATCCCTGTATCTGGGCATGAACCGGTTTGCAGAAAAACTCGCACTCGCCAAACTCGAAGGATCCTATATAAGACTGCTGAACCAGATCGAAAAAATACCCCTTATTATTATCGATGATTTTGGACTTACTCCGCTGGATAGTCAGGTCAGGATAACTCTATTGCAACTCCTGGAGGATCGGTATGGCAAACGTTCTACGATCATAACATCCCAACTTCCGGTTAGCAAATGGCATCAATACATAAATGAACCAACTCTGGCCGATGCAATTATGGACAGATTGTCAGGTTCTGCCCATCGTTTTGAACTAAAAGGAGAATCACTCAGAAGAAAATCAATTGAAAAAAAATAGTACTTTTATCACCCCTGTTGTCCTTTGAAAAACTAGCTCACTTTACTCCGAAATCACTGGCATGGTTTGCACCGGAATCACTGGCACGGTTTACTCCGGAATGAGTGGCACTGTTTGTCCGAAATAATCAAGAAAAGGCCACAGAGGAGATCACCTATACCCGCAACAAGCCGCAGCGGGAGAAGAAACAGCCCTTGCGCCTGGAACTGCCCTCACACCTGGAGCGCCGTGAAGAGGTGATCGAACCTGCCGATATCCCTGCCGATGCAAAGAAAATCGGCGAAGCCGTTACGGAAGTCCTGGAATATAAACCAGCCAGCGCCTATGTTCGTCGCATTGTGCGCCCGAAGTATATTGTGGAGCAGAATGATGAAGAAACCAACATCGTGATTGCCCCGCTGCCCACACTGCCCATTCCCAAAGGAAACGCCGGACCCAGCATGATCGCTCACCTGTTAGTAAGCAAGTTCGTGGATCATCTGCCATTCTTCCGCCAGGTTCAGATCTTCAAACGCCAGCAGCTGGAAATCGCGGAATCGACCATCAATGGCTGGTTTAACGCCGGTTGTAACCTGTTGCATCCACTTTACGATGCCCTGAAAACAAAAATGCTGGCCGGATGGTACCTGATGGCAGATGAAACGCCCATTGCAGTGCTTACCCAGGATAAACCGGGATCGACACATAATGGATACCATTGGGTCTATTATGATCCCGTCAACAAACTGGTGCTGTTCGATTACCGGAAATCCCGGGGCATGGAGGGTCCCGATGAGATGCTCAAAGAGTTCGGCGGATATCTTCAAACCGACGGTTACAGTGCTTACGATCATTTTGAAAAACACCCCAAAATCACCCTGTTGGCCTGTATGGCACATGCCAGGCGCAAGTTCGAGCATGCCCAGGAAAACAATCCCACCCTGGCGGGAGATGCCCTGAAAATGTTCCAGGCTTTGTACGACATCGAACGTGAAATCCGGGAAGTAAACATGGAACCTGACGCCATCCAAGCACTGCGTCAGGAAAGATCAAAACCCATTCTCGATAGGATGGAAATCTGGCTGCGGGAACAAATCATCCTGGTTCCCCCAAAGAGCGCCATCGGTGTTGCCATGGCCTACACCCTGAATCTCTGGCCGCGCCTGGTCCGTTATATCGACGACGGTCGCTTCCACATCGACAACAATCTTATCGAAAACAGCATCCGGCCCGTGGCCCTTGGAAGAAAAAATTATCTGTTTGCCGGATCTCATGAAGCCGCTCAGCAAGCCGCCGTGATCTATTCAATCCTGGCTACCTGCAAACTCCATGGGGTGGAACCCTTCGCTTATCTCACCAAAATCCTTTCAATCATCCCCGACTTCCCCGCCAATCAACTGCACACACTTCTGCCCGGGCAAACATAATCATCCCGGTTTTAAGCGCCAAGATGCTCGTGGCGGAAGGCTTACATTATACGGGGAACTCGGACTATTAAAAATAGAATCTGTTGTAATGCAAAACGTTTCCAAGTAATAATAAACTGTAGGATTCAAGTTATTAATATTAAATATTATTTGTTTTTCAAGAGTTCCAGTCTGGAATTCATTTGAAAAACATAAGTCAAGTTCAAAATGTCTTTCATTTGATGGGTTCTGAAAAACCGTTGAATTATTTTCTGAGTAATAATAGTCTCCAAAACAATTATCTTTCATAACTTCATCCCCATTCGGATCATTTGAAAAATATTTGGTTTGAAATGTTGTTCTCTTTACTCCAACAAATTCAATTGAATCGCCATTAAAATCTTTAAACACCAGTGTCTCTGTTGCGAAATAGGGATTGACATTTAATTCTTGTTGACTAAATGTTTGCGAGGGAAGCTGTGCTTCTTGACATTTATGACAGGACGAAAACCAAAAAAAGGATACTATTAATGAAAAAAGCAGAAAACAGTTTTTTTTCATAGGGATATTTTTCATATTAATTGGTGCCTAACGTGCTACTTGCAACCGCAGCAAAGGTGAAGCTTTGCTAAGCCTCATGAATGCTGGTTTTGTTGCGGGTGCAAGTTCGTTAGGTACAGTTAATCCATTTATGGTTTTATTGTTTTTATTTTTTTACCATTCTTATATAGTTCGATGTATTCTAGTTTTCCTTCGTCGCTATAATTATTAAGAGTTCCATTTCCTTTGTTTAGGGTTCCTTTCTCCAGAGGTCTTCCCGAATTATCAAAAAGTGAGTTTATTTCAATTAGTTTTTTATTGTCATAAACCAGTTCACCTTTAAATTGACCATTTTCGTAATACCAAAATTCCTTGCCGTTTTCTTTACCATTCTTAAAGAATTTTATTGCCTGTAATTGTCCATTCTCATAATGACTCTTGTTGATACTGTCCCTTTTCCCGTTTTTAAAATTACATTCACATCGTAGTTCTCCATTTCGATAGTAAATCTTTCTAAATCCATTGTATTGAAAGTTGTTAAGAATCCCATGTTCCTTGATGGTGCCATCAAAATAGATCTCCTTGTACTCTTCATATTTTGGCTTTATGCCTCGTTTATCAACTGTATAATACCCAAAATAACCCTTTTTCTTTCGATAAAAATACCATCGTTAAAAGCACAGTTTACCCGATATAAATATGTGTTCATCCGTTAATTTCTGTCCATCATACCATTTAACAACAGTGGTGTCGGTATTTGGAATTCTAATAGTGTCAGAATGAATATTCTTTTGACAGAATGATGCATTTAAAATGCAAACGAATAGCCAAGATAAGATTAAACATTTATTATCCATTTAGTTACATCCTCACTAGTTGGTTTTCAATTTAATTGTACCTAACGACTCAATAATCGAAATATGGCGTCTATCCTGTTCAAAATGGTGTTGCTAATAGCAGGGGAGGGGAGATAGACGCAATATGGGTCTTATGAGCCATTTGGATTTGGGTTTATAAAAAATCAAAATGTACTACTTCATCAATGGGTTAGAAAGGATATTCCAAGTTGTAACTTGCATTTGTTTCAATGTTTACAGATGACCTTCTAATTATAGGTCTAATATATACCTTTACGTTCCCTCCTGTCAAATTTACACAATTATTTCAATTCACATAAGAAACGTGAAATATTTAACAATAAAAGGTCATAGTCCGAGGTTATCGAGCGGACTTTTGAGTTGATCGAGACCTTTTGTCGTGATATGTGTATAGATTTGCGTGGTTTTAGGATTGGTATGCCCCAGGAGTTCCTGGATGTACCGGAGATCAACATTATGTTCCATCAGATGGGTGGCGAATGAATGCCGGAGGGTATGCATCGTGGTGTGCCGTATGATTCCCGCATGGATGCAGGCCCGCCGAAGCACATTCTGTACGCTGCGCTCCGAATACCGCCCCCCGCTGGCTCCCTCGAAAAGGAAAACTTTCGGATGATACTGGATATAGTAGGTCCGGAGCATCTTAAGCAGCGTGACCGAAAGCAGGGTAACCCGGTCTTTTCTCCCTTTCCCCTGGTTCACGCGGATCAGCATCCGTTTTGAATCAATGTCGGGGATACGGAGGTTCAGCAATTCTCCAACCCTCACTCCCGATGAATAGGCGGTCATGATCATACACTTGTGCTTGAGGTTGGTGATCGACCCGATGATATCTTTGATCTCCTCCTCGCTCAGTACATTCGGAAGGAATTTCTCACGCATCGGGCGTTCAATGTAAAAGGTTTCGCGAGGTCTTCCAACAATCTTCTCATAATAGAATTTAATGGCGCTGATGGCCTGGTTCTGATAGCTTGTGGAAATACAGCGGTCGGTGACAAGATAACGCAGGTAAGTCATGATCTCAGGACGCTCAATCTTCACGGGATCCATGTCGTGGTAATAGTTGATGAATTCTGAAAAACAATCGGTATATACGTCGATTGTCCGCTGGCTGTAACGCAGGACCGTCATTTTTTCGATAAAAACCTCGGGGCACTTCCGAAATGACGGCAATGCGGAAAGTTTGGGTTTTGGTTTCCGGTTCAGCTGTTTCAAATCTTCAGCATACCTGTATTTCCACCCGTGATGGTCGCAGAAATCACGCAGGCTCACCAGTATCTTCTCCGTATGCGGCAACGTCCATGTTTTGGATCCGGGATCCCAGGTATGGTACGGGAGTTGCTTAATGAGATAAATCAACTCCGCGCAATACCTGAACACCAGCCTGATACGCCCATTGTTATAATGGACAACCAGCAGCGTATTTGCTTCCACCCTGATGGGTTCATCCGGTTTCTGGATATTGTCTCTGGAAAGTTCGGTCCACCGGATGCGGGTGTTGAAGTACCCGTTCAGCCTGGTGATGTTCGCCGGATGGTTCTGGACCACCCAGCAAAAGCCAGTTGCATCCCACCGCGTGAAACCCAACGAACGTATAAAAGCGATGTCATCCCTGTTTTTCGGCAGCCTGATCAGGATACTTCTTCCCGAGGTGATGGCAACAACATCCTGATATTGTTTTTTGTCATTTGTTTCCATATGATTTTGTTTTATTGCTTAATCGGTTTCAGGTGCAAAAGGTAATACGTCCGGGATCAATTATTTTTTAGATTCCCCCAAATCCACTTTTGTACGCAATAAAGGACTACCTTTGCAGACTTTTTGCATCATCCGTCTAATAAACATAAAATTAAATGATTACAGTATCAAACCTGGGCATCCAGTTCGGCAAACGCATCCTGTTCCAGGATGTCAGCATGGTGTTCACCCCCGGCAACTGCTACGGGATCATCGGGGCCAACGGCGCCGGCAAGTCCACCTTCCTCAAGATGCTTTACGGCGACATGGACGGCACCAAGGGTTCGGTGACCTTCGGTCCCGGCGAACGCCTTTCGGTGCTGAAGCAGAACCACGCCGAATTCGACAGCTACCCGGTGCTCACCACCGTGCTGATGGGCCACGCCCAGCTCTGGCAGATCATGAATGAAAAGGAGCTCCTGTATGCCAAACCCGATTTTTCGGAGGCCGACGGCAACCGCGCCTCTGACCTGGAGGAGCAGTTCGCCGCCATCGACGGCTGGAATGCCGAGAGCAACACGGCGAGCCTGCTCAGCGGCCTCGGCATCAGGGAAGACCTGCACGGCAAACTGATGAGCGACCTCAACGCGAAGGACAAGGTGAAGGTGCTGCTGGCCCAGGCGCTTTTCGGCAAACCCGACAACCTGCTCCTCGATGAGCCCACCAACGACCTTGACCTCGAAACGGTGAACTGGCTCGAGGGCTACCTCGCCAATTTCGACAACACGGTGCTGGTCGTATCGCACGACCGCCATTTCCTCGATTCCATCTGCACCCACATCGTCGACATCGACTTCGGCCGCGTGCAGCAGTTCCCGGGAAACTACAGCTTCTGGTACGAGTCGAGCCAGCTGGCCCTTCGTCAGCAGATGGCCCAGAACAAGAAGGCCGAGGAGCGCAAAAAGGAACTTCAGGAATTCATCGCGCGCTTCAGCGCCAATGCCTCAAAATCGAAGCAGACCACCAGCCGCAAGAAGATGATCGAAAAACTCAACATCGAGGAGATCAGGGCCTCCACGCGCAAATACCCGGGCATCATCTTCACCCCCGACCGCGAGCCGGGAAACACCATCCTGGAGGTGCAGGGGCTGAGCAAAACGGCCGACGACGGCACGCTGCTCTTCAAAAACATCAGCTTTACCATGCAGAAGGAGGACAAGGTGATCTTCCTCTCACGCGACACCCGCGCCATGACCGCCCTGTTCGAGATCATCAAGGGTCACGACAAGGCCGATTCGGGGAGCTTCGAATGGGGACAGACCATCACCAAGGTCTACCTGCCGCTTGAATATGAAAAGCTCTTCCAGACGGACAAAAACCTGATGGACTGGCTGGGACAGTTCTCGGCCGACACCACCGAAAACTACCTCCGCGGATTCCTGGGCAAGATGCTCTTCTCGGGAGAGGAGATCTTCAAAAAGGCCAACGTGCTGTCGGGAGGGGAGAAGGTGCGCTGCATGATCGCCCGGATGATGATCCGGAACGCCAACGTGATGATCCTCGACACCCCCACCAACCACCTCGACCTCGAGTCGATCCAGGCCTTTAATAACACCCTGATGAAATTCAAGGGCAACATCCTGATGTCGTCGCATGACCATGCTTTCATCCAGACCGTCTGCAACCGAATCATCGAGATCTCGCCCCGGGGGATGATCGACAAGCGGATGGAATATGACGATTATGTGACGGACGAGAAGATACGCGAGCAGAGGAACAAACTTTATTAAAAATTACTAATTACTGATTACTAATTACTTGTGAAATTGAGTGGGCGAGGTGTTTTTGGAGAAAGAGAACCTTTCAAAGATTCCGAACGACTTTTTTACCATTAATCCTTGGTCAACATATTAATTATTAATTAGTAATCAGTAATTATTTGACCCAATCTTCTTTAATTCCTGACCACAACCTATGATTGCAGCCGAAGGACTGACTGTTGAATTCGGGGGAACGACCCTCTTTAAAAATGTTTCGTTTGTCATCAACGAGAAGGACCGCATCGCCCTGATGGGCAAGAACGGGGCGGGGAAATCGACCCTGCTGAAAATCCTTGCCGGCGAGCGTCCGCCCACCAGCGGCCGCGTATCCTCCCCGAAGGACACGGTGATTGCCTACCTGCCGCAGCACCTGGCGACCAACGACACGCACACCGTCTTCGAAGAGGCCTCCCAGGCCTTCGCCTCGGTGTACGGGATGAAGAACCGCATCGCCGAGCTGAACGAACAGCTTTCGGCCCGCACCGATTACGAATCGGAGGAATATTACGCCATCATCGAAGAGGTTTCGGGGCTGAGCGAGAAATTTTATTCCATCGAGGACATCAACTACGACGCGGAGATCGAGAAGATACTGATGGGGCTTGGCTTCCTCAGGAGCGATTTCACGCGGCCCACGGGCGAGTTCAGCGGGGGCTGGCGCATGCGCATCGAGCTTGCCAAGATCCTGCTGCAGAAACCCGACCTCATCCTGCTCGACGAGCCGACCAACCATATGGACATCGAATCGGTGCAGTGGCTCGAGGAGTTCCTTATCAGCAGCGCCAGGGCGGTCATCGTGATCTCGCACGACCGGGCCTTCGTCGACAACATCACCACCCGCACCATCGAGGTGACCATGGGGAGGATTTACGATTACAAGGTGAACTATACTGCTTACCAGCAGCTCCGGCTCGAGCGGCGCCAGCAGCAGCAGAAGAAATTTGACGAGCAGCTGAAGATAATCGCCGAAACGCAGGAGTTCATAGAACGGTTCAAGGGTACCTACAGCAAGACCCTGCAGGTGCAGTCGCGGGTGAAGATGCTGGAGAAACTGGAGCTGGTTGAGATCGACGAGGAGGATACCTCGGCCCTGCGGCTCAGGTTCCCTCCATCGCCCCGTTCGGGCAGCTACCCGCTGATCCTGGGCGGGCTGTCGAAAAGTTATGGCGACCACCAGGTATTCGGCGACGTATCCCTGAGCATCGAGCGTGGCGAACGGGTGGCCTTCGTCGGCAAGAACGGGGAGGGGAAATCCACCCTGGTGCGCGCCATCATGGGCGAAAAGGGCTATACCGGCACCCTGACGCTGGGCCACAACATCATGATCGGCTATTTCGCGCAGAACCAGGCCTCGATGCTCGACGAGGAGATCACCGTGTTCCAGACCATCGATGATGCCGCCAGGGGCGACATCCGCGCGAAGATCCGCGACATCCTGGGCGCCTTCATGTTCGGCGGCGACCTATCCTCCAACAAGGTGAAGGTTCTGTCGGGCGGGGAGCGTACACGGCTGGCCATGATCAAGCTGCTGCTCGAGCCGGTGAACCTGCTCATCCTCGACGAACCCACCAACCACCTCGACCTGAAGACCAAGGATATCCTGAAGAGCGCCCTGCAGGATTACGACGGCACCATGATCCTCGTTTCGCACGACCGCGATTTTCTCGACGGGCTGGTCAACAAGGTGTTTGAATTCGGAAACCGGAGGGTAAAGGAGCATCTCGGCGACATCCACAGCTTCCTGCAGAAGAAAAAACTCGAGAACCTGAAAGAGCTGGAGCGGAAGAGCTGAGAAATTCATTTTTTGTACCTTTGTCATTCTGTTATTGCCGGTTGAATTTCGAATATCGAATGTCGGATATCGAATGTCGAACGGAATAAATGAATGACGAACAAATGAAAAGCACCTCCTGCCTTTTACCTGCGTTTCCGTAATTTTTAATTTTTAATTATTTTCCTCCAAAACTTATGAACTCTTCCCGCGACACCAAACCCCACATCGGCATCTTCGGCAGGCGTAACAACGGGAAGAGCTCCCTCATCAACGTTCTGACCGGGCAGGAGATCGCCATCGTGTCGGAGACGGCGGGCACGACCACCGACCCGGTGAAAAAGTCGATCGAGATCGGCGGGATCGGCCCGGTGGTGATGATCGACACCGCCGGCATTGACGACAGCGGCGAGCTGGGGATGAAACGGGTTGGAAAGACGCTGGAGGTGCTGAAGATCATCGACATGGCTATCCTGGTGATCGCCGGCAACCAGTTTGACGAGCCGGAAAAGAACCTGCTGCGCGATTTCAGGGCCAATGACCTGCCCTGCATGGTCATCCACAACAAATCGGATGAGGAGGAGATTCGCCCGGAATTGTCAGGCGTGATCGCCGAAAAATACAATGTGCCGGTCATCGGTTTCAGCGCGCTGCTTCCCAGCAACCTCGAAGCGCTGGTCAGCCTGATCCGGGAGACGATCCCCGAAACGGCCTTCCGGAAGCAGACCCTCGTGGGCGACCTGATCTCCTATGGCGACATGGTATTGCTGATCACCCCCATCGACATCGAGGCACCCGAGGGGAGGATGATCCTGCCGCAGGTGCAGGTGATCCGCGACGTGCTCGACCACGACGGGATTGCCGTGGTTTGCAAGGAGCGGGAGGTGGATGCCTTTTTGCGGAAGATGAACCCGAAACCCGTGCTCGTGGTCACCGACAGCCAGGTCTTCCCGAAGGCCGATGCCTCCATCCCGAAAGAGATACCCCTGACCAGCTTCAGCATCGTACTGGCGAGGCAGAAGGGCGATTTCGCGAGCTATATGAAGGGAACCCCGCACCTGTCGAAGCTCGGCGACGGCGACCGGGTGCTGATCCTGGAGTCGTGCACACACCATGTGTCGTGCGACGACATCGGCCGGGTCAAGATCCCCCGGTGGCTGACCAGTTTTTCAGGAAAAAAGCTTGAATTCGAAGTGGTTGCCGGGTTGAGCCCCATCCCGCGGCCCATCACCGATTACGCGATGGTGATCCAGTGCGGCGGCTGCATGATCACCCGGAAACAACTGCAGAGCCGCCTGAAACCGGCCATCGACGCCGGTATCCCCGTCACCAACTACGGCATGGCCATTGCCTACATCCATGGCATTTACAACCGCGCCATCGCGCCGTTCACCGGGGGCTCCGAAGGGGTCGAAGATTATTTATAGGCAGTAGGCATCAGGCAATAGGCAATAAACAACTCCAACCCGTTTCTGCTTTTTCATTTTTTTTCGCTATTTCGCTACCTCGCTACCTCGCTACCTCGCTACCTCGCTATCATTTTTCAGGGCACCGACATCGACACCGGCACCACCTTCCCGTTGAAATACTTTTGCCCGCTGATGCAGAAATCGGCGATGAAATGGGCCAGTTGTTCGGGGTTCTGGAGCGCCTTTGCCCCCGGGAAGGCTTTGGCGAACATCTCGGTCTGAACGGCGCCGAGAGCCAGGCAGTTGACGGTTATTTCCTGTTCGGCAAGTTCTTCGGCCAACACCTCGGTGAGGATGGCCAGGGCTCCCTTGCTTGCGCTGTAAGCGGCAAGCCCGGGGAATTTTTTGCTCCCCTGGACGCCCCCGATGCTCCCGATGTTCACCACGTGTGCCCCTTTGTTCAGCATCGGCAACAGCGCCTGGGTGAGGAAAAAGGGACTTTTGACATTCACGTTGAAGGTGTCGTCGAAATTGGTTATCTCGAATTTGCTGAAGGGTTTGTTGAACAGCTTGCCCGCGTTGTTGACCAGTATATCGCACTTGTGGATGAACGTTTCGAGGCGCTGGACGATGAACGGGTAGAACTCAAACTGGTTCAGGTCGAACTCGTAAGGGATGACTTTTGCATCGGGATATAGCCGTACACATTCCGCCACGAGCTCTCTGAGCGCTTTCCCGTTGCGCGAGATGGCGACGATCTTATTCTGCTTATGTTTGGCTAACACCTTAACAAGTTCGAAGCCGATTCCTTTGCTGGCCCCCGTTATAATTATATTCATAGAATGATGATTTTTAAAATAAAAACAAATAAATCTCACTTAGCGATGGTCAAATATAGAGAACTTTTCAATAACTTTGCTGTCTGAACCTTAACCAAAATTATCCACATGAAAAAGTTGTTCCTCCTGTTCCTGCTGGTCATCGCCGGCATGAACTTTTTATCTGCACAGAACCAGCCGCTGAAACCGGAGGTGGCTTATCCTGTGTATTTCGACATTTCCCCGCCACTGAGGGATATGATCAAAACTGCGATACCCAAAGCCGACAATTCCTGGAAAGACGGGATTATTAAAAATAAGTTCAATATTTTCAAGGAAGATCCGAACCAGAACCCGCGCATCGCCAGCATCCTGAATGCCGTTTACCAGGATCATTTCGGCAGGCTGTCGACCGATACCACCATCCAGAATTTTGACGGTGTCAACAACATCGGCGGCTACAATCCCCCCGACACCCACGGCGACGTTGGCAAGAACTTCTTTTTCCAGGTCGTCAACTGCTCCTATGCCATCTACAACAAACTCGGCGTAAAGGTCCTCGGACCCTTTGCCAGCAGCACCGTCTGGAACGGGATGCCCAACAACTCAAACGACGGCGACGCGGTTGTCCTGTATGACGAAATCGCCGACCGCTGGCTGTTCACCCAGTTTTCACTACCCAGTGCAGGTAACTTCCAGATGATCGCCATTTCGCAGACCAACGACCCGACCGGTTCGTGGTACCGCTACCAGTATTCGTTCACCGCCATGCCCGACTATCCCAAGTTCGGCATCTGGCCCGATGGCTATTACATGAGCAGCAACCGGTTTGCCAACGGATCCTCCTATTCGGGAACCGGTGCCGATGCATTCGACCGCACGGCCATGCTTTCGGGCAGCCCCACCGCGGCAAGGGTATCCTTTACACTTCCTTCGTCGAACGAAGCTTTTACAGCCATTCCCGCCGACTGCGACGGCCCGTTCCCCCCGATGGGAACACCTGAGTATTTCGTCTATATCCGTACCAGCGGATCACAGCATCTCGGCATCAATGAATTCCATACCGACTGGGTCACCCCCGCAAACTCCACCTACGGCAACAACCTGGCCGTGCCGGTAGCCTCCTTCAACTCGTCGCTTTCAGGCGGCATCCCCCAGAAGGGAACCTCCGTCAAGGTGCCTGCCATTACCGACCGTTTGATGTACCGTGTACAGTATCGCACTTTTAACGGCTATAATGCCATCGTAACGAACCATGTTGTGAATGCAGGTTCAGGCGTTGCCGGCTGCCGCTGGTACGAACTGCGCAACAGTGCAACAACTCCCTGGAGCATTTACCAGCAGGCAACCTATGCCCCGGCCGACGGCAATTCACGCTGGATGGGCAGCATCGCCATGGACTCGATCGGGAACATCGCGCTTGGATTCTCCATTTCAGGATCAAACATGTATCCTTCGATCCGATACACCGGCCGCATGATTTGCGATTCAGTTGGACTGATGACCATGGCCGAAAAGGGGATCATCAATGGCGCCGGCGCACAGACTGCAACCGGTAACATGAGCCGCTGGGGCGACTACAGCAGTATGACCGCCGACCCGTCGCAGCTGCGTAAATTCTGGTATACACAGGAGTATTATTCCTCCACCTCAGGAAGCAACTGGAAAACCCGCATCGGTTCATTCTCTTTCTTCGCAGCTTCAGCATTCGCATCACCGCAGCAGGTGTGCGCAGGCGATTCTGCACAGCTCAGCGTGCAGGCCAACTGCGGAGCCCCCGGCAACTATACCTATTCATGGACCTCAATCCCTGCCGGTTTCACTTCGACGCAGCAGACCCCCAAGGTGGCCCCTGCCGTGCCGACACAATACATCGTTGCAGTCAGCGACGGCACCAACAACCGCACCGACACCGTGATGGTGGACGTGGTGGCAAAACCGGTCGTTTCAGCAGGCGCTGATACCATCGTGTGCTGGTATGTGACCTCCATCAATGTCAACGGAACCGCCACCAATGTGAATTCCATCAACTGGACCACTTCCGGAACCGGAACATTCGCCAACCCGTCGACATTTTCCACCACATACGCACCTACGCTCGCCGATAAACTTGCCGGCTCGGTGAATCTCCATTTTACCGGGGTTCCCTCTCCTCCCTGCACCCAGAACGTGATCGCCACCAAGCATGTGACGTTTAGCGTCTGTACAGGCATCGATGGTAAAAACAACAACATACCGGCCCTGCTGATCCAGCCCAACCCGGCCCACAGCAATGTCACCTTCGCCATCAGCGGCATCGGCACTGGCTACTACGGACTTACCATTACCTCTATGGACGGGAAGGTTCTCTTCACCGAACGCAATGAGGCCACGGGAACACCGGTTCTGAAACAGATTGATCTCTCCGGCTTTGCAAAAGGAATCTATTTTGTACAACTCAACGCAGGGAGCAAGGTGATCACCCAGAAGATGATCGTTCAGTAAGAAAAGGATAAAATTAAATCACTGTTAAAATTTTAACAGTGATTTAATTTTTGTATCTTTGCAGTCTGAATTGATGATCACTTGTTCATACACATAGAATTTGGTTCTTCAGGGCAGGGTGAAATTCCCGACCGGCGGTAAAGTCCGCGACTTCCTGACGAACGGCGATCCCCGGACCGCCTGTTTACAGGGAACCGAGCCGTTGAAATTACGGCACCGACAGTAAAGTCTGGATGAAAGAAGAAACTTATTTAATCTGACCATTTATCACGTTAAATAGGATTGAGCCCTGTTGCCATTGAGTGACGGGCTTTTTTTTTTGAATAATTGAATATTGGAATGCAGGAATATTCGAATAAAAGCAATTTGAGGATTTGAGGATTTGAAAATTTGAGGATGTGGAAATGATTTTGGTGTGATATTGCCTGTTGCCTATTGCCTGATTCCTTATTTTGAAATAATGACCGCTGACGAAAAATACATGAAACGTGCCATTGCCCTTGCTAAAAAGGGCGCGGGATGGGTGAATCCCAACCCGATGGTGGGTGCTGTGATCGTCAGCGACGGGAAGATCATCGGGGAGGGGCACCATGAATATTTCGGCGGGCCTCACGCGGAGGTGAATGCAGTCAGATCAGCCAGCGGGCCGGTTGCGGGTGCAACCCTTTACGTTACGCTCGAACCCTGCGCACATGAAGGCAAAACGCCTCCCTGTTCAAAAATGCTGGTCGATGAACAAATCGGACGGGTGGTGATCGGTACCGCCGATCCGAACCCGCTGGTCAACGGGAAAGGGATCCGTTTCCTTGAATCGAATGGAATCGTCGTTGAAACCGGCGTCCTCCGCAATCAGTCCAGGCGGCTGAACGAGGTGTTCAACAAATTTATCACCAACCACCTGCCATTCGTGGTGCTGAAATCGGCCATGACCCTCGACGGGAAGATCGCCACCGTGACCAATGCATCCAGATGGATCACGGGGGAGTCTTCACGCAGGAAGGTCCACCGGCTGAGGCAGGAGCTGAGTGCCGTGATGGTGGGCGTTGATACCGTACTGGCCGATGACCCCTTGCTGAACATCCGGCTGAAGGGCAACTGGAAGAACCCGCTGAAAATTATCGCCGATACCCATTGCCGCATCCCCATGGGGGCAAAGTTACTGGCAAATGATCCACAACTGGCCATCATTGCCAGCACCGGACTGGCCCCAAAGGCAAAGATAAAGGAGCTGGAGCGGATGGGGGTCCAGGTGATTGTCTGCCCGCTGAAAAACGGGAAGGTCGATCTCGGCTATGTGATGCGGTCGCTTGGCGAAATGGAGATCGACAGCGTGATGATCGAGGGGGGGAGCACCCTTGCCTTCTCCGCGCTGGAAGAAAGGATCGTTGACAAGGTGATCACCTTTATCGCACCCAAAATACTCGGGGGGGCCACCGCGCCGACCCCGGTTGGCGGTGCCGGCATCGCAAACATGGACGGTGCGTTGGATCTGAAAGATTTGAAAACCACCCGGATGGGCAACGACATCATGATCGAAGCCTGGCTGTAAAATATTCTGGATTAAGTTTTTAATCCTGGTTTGAGTTTTGAGTTTTATATGTAAAGTTAATAACAAGCCGTGTTTACAGGAATTATTGAAGAGACAGGGATCATCAGGGCGGTTCAGCATGGTGCCCGGTCGTCGCAGGTCACCGTTGGGGCACAGAAGATCCTCAAAGATGTAAAGATTGGCGACAGCATCTGTACCAATGGCGTTTGCCTGACGGTAACGACCTTTGGCAGCGACTGGTTCACCCTCGACGTCATGCCCGAAACCCTGCGCCGTACCAATTTCGCCACCCTGAAACCCGGAAGCCCTGTCAACCTGGAGCGTGCGCTGAGACTGTCCGACCGGCTTGGCGGACACCTTGTGAACGGCCACATCGACGGTACAGGTAAAATCTCCCGGAAATGGGAGGAGGACAATGCAGTCTGGTACACCGTCACAGCCGATGAACCGGTCCTGAGGTATATCGTTGAAAAAGGTTCGGTGGCGCTGGATGGCATCAGTCTGACAGTGACGTCGGTCGATGCACGCTCCTTCAGTGTGTCGGTAATTCCCCACACGCAGCAGGTTACGACCCTGACGGAAAAAAAGGCCGGTGATCTGCTCAACATCGAGTGTGATATCATGGCCAAGTATATTGAGAAATTAAGTTCACCGGGAGGTCACGGATCGAAAATCGACATGGACTTCCTGGCAAAAAATAATTTTCTATGACAAACTACAAATTCAACACGATTGAAGAGGCGCTCGAGGATATCCGCAAGGGAAAGATGATCGTAGTCGTTGATGATGAGGACCGTGAAAACGAGGGCGACCTGGTGGTTGCAGCCGAGAAGGTTACACCCGCCATCATCAACTTCATGGCCAAACACGGCGGCGGCCTCATCTGCATGCCGATCATCCGCGACCGGCTGGAGGAGCTCAACATAGAACGGATGGTGGTGAAAAACACCGATCCGAACCGGACCGCATTTACCGTTTCCATCGACGCCATCGAATGCTCCACAGGCATTTCGGCCCAGGAGCGGGCGCTGACCATCAAGCGCGTCATCGACAACCAGACCAAGGCCCGGGACTTCACCCGGCCGGGGCATATCTTTCCCATTGAATACCGTGAGGGCGGCGTGCTCATTAGGGCAGGCCACACCGAAGCCTCCGTCGACCTGGTCAAGATGGCAGGGCTCTATCCCGCCGGGGTGATCTGCGAGATCATGAACGAAGACGGTTCCATGGCCAGGGTTCCGGAGCTCATGGATTATGTGAAAAAACATAACCTGAAGATCATCACGATCGTTTCCCTCATCGATTACCGCAGGAAGTCGGAAACCCTGGTCGAACGCGCCGCCGTGGTCGACATGCCTACAAAATACGGCAAATTCACAGCATACAGCTATGTAAGCAAGATAAGCAAGGAAAACCACCTGGCGCTGGTCAAGGGCGATATTGCCGACGGCGAGCCGGTGCTGGTGCGGGTGCATTCGGAATGTCTCACGGGTGATGTGTTCGGTTCGATGCGGTGCGACTGCGGCGACCAGCTGGAATATGCCATGAAACAGATCGCCAGGGAAGGCCGCGGGGTGCTGCTCTATATGCGGCAGGAGGGTCGTGGCATCGGCCTGAGCAACAAGATGCGGGCCTATTCGTTGCAGGACAAGGGGATGGATACCGTGGAGGCCAACGTAGCGCTGGGATTCGACGCCGACCTGCGGGATTACGGCACCGGCGCTGAAATACTGGTCGATCTCGGCATCAAAAAGCTGCGGCTGCTTACCAACAACCCTCAGAAGATTTCGGGACTTGAGGGATTCGGACTGGAACTCATTGAACGCATCCCGATCCAGACCAAGTGTAACGCAAGCAACATCCGTTACATGAAAACAAAAAGGGAAAAACTCGGGCACCTGCTCACCTTTTCCGATGATGTCATCAAGGATTAGGGCTGCAGTGTTAACCCATACCATTTTTTAATATAAATAGATCACACTTAAATTGAATTGATATGAAGACCATCGAAGGGAAACTTGACGCAAAAGGACTGAAATTCGGTATCGTGATAGCCCGGTTCAATGAATTTATCAGCGGGAAACTGCTTTCAGGCTGTATTGACGGATTGCGGCGCCATGGCGCTGAGGAGGATAATATTGACATCGTCTGGTCGCCAGGCTCGTTCGAAATTCCGCTGTTGGCCAAGAAACTGGCCACCGGGAAAAAATACGACGCCATCATCTGCCTGGGTGCGGTGATCCGCGGGGCTACGCCCCATTTCGACTATGTTGCCGCGGAGGTGTCAAAAGGTGTCGCCCATGTGGGACTTGAAACAGGCATGCCCGTCATTTTCGGGGTACTCACGACCGAAAACCTGGAACAGGCCATCGAACGTGCCGGTACCAAGGGTGGCAACAAAGGTTTCGACGCAGCACTTGCCGCCATTGAAATGGCAAACCTGATGCGGGAGATTTAATACAGGTCGCAGAGAAGTATAACCTTTGTTCTGTGGATTACTTATGGGTGATCACAAAGACGGTACGGCGGTTTTTGGCGCGGCCCTCTTCTGTTTCATTCCCTGATACCGCCATCGACTTGCCAAATCCCTTGTAGGTGAGACGGTTTTCTGCGATCCCTTTTTCGATGAGGTAGCTGTATACTGATTTCGCACGATTTTCGGAAAGTTTCAGGTTGCTGGCGTCGTTCCCGATGTTATCAGTGTGTCCCTGTATCTGGATCTGGATGGTCTGGTTTTCGTTCAGGAAATCGAGCAGTTGGTCGAGGACCACCTTCGATTCGTCGGAAAGGTCAAAGGAGTTGAACGGGAAATAGATGTCGTTGATGCGGTATGATTTGTTCAGTTCGATGGGCTTCATCTCGATATCGATCTTGGCGGGCGTTTTAAAGATCGTATCGACCTTCGAGATGTATTTTGATTCATACACGTGGTCGGCTTTTTTGACCGTCATGATATAGTCGCTGTTGAAGGGGGCCACCGCGACATAATTACCGGTAATCGAATCCATGGGGATCCGTGATATCTTTTTCGTTTCGATGTTCTTCAGTTCGATATGCGCGTTGAGCGGTTCCATCGACGATTCCGATTTGACATTCCCCTTGATGAACAGTACCTTTTCTGGACGCGCCCCTTCGTACAGGTCGAACGAATAGAGGTCCCAGCCACCTTTCCCGTTGTATTTGTTGGATGCGAAAAAACCCTGCTGACCGTCGGTGCTCACAAAAAAACCCACCTCGTCATCCGGAGAATTGATCGGGTATCCAATATTTTTCGGTTTCGACCAGTTGCCGTGTTCATCGAGCTTGCTGAAAAAAATATCATACCCGCCCAACCCCTGCCATCCGTCGGATGAGAAATAGAGCGTTTTCCCGTCGGGATGGATGAAGGGCGCCTTTTCATTACCCTTTGAATTGATGGTGGGTCCCAGGTTGATCGGTGTTCCCCATTCGCCCGAATCGTTCCTGATGGAGCGGTAGATATCATAACCCCCGTATCCCCCGGTCCGGTCGCTGACAAAATAGAGCGTGCGGCCGTCTGCCGAAATCGAGGGCTGCGATTCCCAGGAGCCGGGCAGGTTGATCTTGTTGCTGACGCTTTTGATCGGGCTCCACTCACCGGCAATATTCTCCGAATAATAGATGTCGCAGTTCAGGTATTTGCTCACATTATCGTATTTGCACACGGTATAATACAGGGTGTTGTTGTCGGCTGTAAGCGTTGCCCCGCCTTCATTGTCGTTCACATTGAAGGGTTCGGGCATCTCCTCGCCTTCGGCGAATTTACCGTCGGGCTGGCGTTCGCTGTACATGAACTTCTCTTTCGTCCGCGTTGTCTGCACCACGCTGTTCCTGCCGGCATCCATCTTTTTCTCGCGGGTGAAGAGGGCCACCTGGTTGTCGGGCGACAGGATCGGGAGGTACTCGTTCTCGGCGGTTGAGATTCCTTCGACCACCTTCGGGGCGAAGGGCACCGGGTTGCGAGTCAACTCGAGGTAAAATTTCGAATATTTCTGTAACTCTATCGCACGGTTGTAATCTTCATCCTTTTTGATCTTGTCGACATCCTTCAGGAAGAGATCGAGGTTGGCGGCAGCGAGCTCGAAGTTTTCCTGGCCGTAATAAATCTCGCCGAGATAGTAGTAGGTATAGACATCATAGGCCGGACAGAGTTCCACCACCTTCCGGAATGCTTTTTCTGCCTCTTTGAAATTGTTGTCCCTCTTCTTTACATTGATAAGCCCGAGCACGAACCATGCATCCACGCAGCCGGGCTCGGTTGCCACGACATGCCTCATCTGCAGGCCGGCCATGTTGTACTCGTTGTGTTTCAGGAAATCGATGCCATCCTGGTAAATTTTCTCTGTTTTTTTATCCAGCTTTATCTTACACGAATCGCCTGCAGGAAAGGCACCGGCAAGGAACGGGAACAGGAGGATGAACAGCCATAAAAAAGGGAGGAAATGGCAGGAAGGATGCGGCTTCATCGGGAAATTTTTTCAAAGATATGCCGAAATGTCTTAATTTTACATCATGGAACCCGGCACCATCTGAAAATAATGCCGGGGACTGTTAAAAACTTAAAGATCAAAACTCAAAACTCAAAACCGGGTAGTCGACATTCGACATTCAATGTCCGATATTCAATATTCATTTCATACATCACGCCAGCCATGAAAAAAATATTCTCCCTGCTCTCTTTTTTATTATTCGGAACAACTGCCATGGTTGCCCAGACGGTAATCCCGAACCCGGGTTTTGAGAACTGGACCACCTTCAGCAACTATACCGACCCGACGGGCTGGGATACGCCCAACCAGGAGCTGATGTCGATACCTTTTTTCGGCTTCTCGGTGGTGACAAAAAGCACCGATCACCAGGGATCGGGAAGTTATTCAGCCCGGCTCGAGACAAAGCACCTGACCCTGCCCCCGCTCGATGTCCCCGGGTTTATGACCTGCGGCACCCTGACGGTGAATATCACGGCAGGAACCTACATACTCTCGGGTGGCGTCCCCTGTGTTGACCTTCCGACCCACCTGAAGGGATATTACAAATTCTTTCCCAAGGGCGGTGACAGCTGCGCTATCGGGATCGGGCTGACCAAGACCACCGGGGCGGTGAAGGATACCATTGCCTACGGCAGTTTTTCAACCAAGGATACCATCCCCGACTGGACCCCCTTCTCGGCCTGGATCGATTACATCAGCACCGTTCAGCCCGATACCATGAACATCATTGCCATGTCGACCGCGCAGCAGGTGATGACGCCGGGAACAGTTTTGTATGTTGACAATCTCTTCCTGGATTACACGACAGGGTTCAACGAAAAGGACCCCGCCGCCGGCGTCCAGATCTTCAACGATCGTGAAACCTCTAGGCTGATGGTCTTTTACGATTTTCCGAAGGCGCAGAATGTCCGTGTCAGTCTGACCGACATGAGGGGACGGCGTGTATTCAGCTGCGACCCCGGTTTCGTTGATAAAAGCCGCACCATTCTCCCATACGACAACCTTCCGCGGGGCGTTTACGTGGTGCAAGTGATCCATGACCACCTGTCCTTTACCAAAAAGTTTTTCCTTAACAAACAATTGTAGCCCTGTATTACAGCGTACCAGGCAGAAAATGTATTTTTTTATTCCAGGAATCACCGGCCGGAAAAACCATCCTTTAAATTTTCAATGATGATCGCAAAAACAATCAAGGCAGGCATGATCCAGATGACCTGCTGCCCGGAAAAGGCATCCAACCTCGGAAAGGCCAAAAAAAACGTACGTGAAGCCGCCGCCATGGGCGCAAAGGTCATCTGCCTGCAGGAGCTCTTTTCCACCACCTACTTCTGCTGGGAGGAAAATTATGATAATTTTTTGCTGGCCGATGCCATCCCGGGCCCGGTAACGGAAACCTTCGGCAAACTGGCGCGTGAACTTGATGTGGTGATCATTGCCTCCCTGTTTGAAAAACGGGCCGAAGGGGTTTATCACAACACCGTGGCCGTTTTCGATGCCGACGGTTCTTTGATGGGCATTTACCGAAAGCATCACATTCCCGATGATCCCGGGTATTATGAAAAATTCTATTTTGCACCCGGCGACGGCGGCTACAAGGTATTCGACACAAAATACGGCCGTATAGGGACCCTCATCTGCTGGGACCAGTGGTATCCCGAAGCTGCCCGTATCACCAGCCTCATGGGTGCCCAGGTCATCTTTTACCCCACTGCCATCGGGTGGGCCTCCTCACAGCCGGAAGCCTTAAACCGCGAGCAGTATGATGCCTGGCAGATCATCCAGCGCGGGCATGCCGTCGCCAACGGCGTGTTTGTTGTTTCAGTCAACCGCACCGGGAAAGAGGGAGAGATGAATTTCTGGGGAGGCTCCTTTGTTGCCGGCCCTTTCGGCGAGTTGCTGTACAAGGCGCCGCACGATTCAGAAGTGATCCATGTACATGAACTCGATTGCTCCCGGACTGAGGCAATCCGCGTGCACTGGCCCTTTTTGCGCGACCGCAGGATCGACAGTTACGGGCCGGTGCGGGAAAGATACATCGATAAAAGTAAAAGCGAGGTAGTGGGGTAGCGAGGTAGCGAAAATAAAAACTGCTAATATGACCTGATTCCTATTGCCTATTGCCTATTGCCCACTGCCTATTGCCTATTGCCTATTGCCTGAATATTAACCTGAATTTGCGAAATGACCGACTTTCACGATCCGAGTCCCAGGGAGCTGGGTTATACTTTTCCGGCTGAATGGGCGAACCACCGGGCCACCTGGCTGAGTTACCCGCACGATGATTCCTACTCGTGGCCGGGAACCCTGAAGAATATCTTTCCTTTTTACAACCGCTTCATCCTCGAGTTATCGAAGGGGGAGGAGGTTTGCATCAATGTCCGCGATGAGGCGTTGCAGCAGCGTGTCAGACTGGAGCTTGAGAAACTGGGGGTGAATATGTCGCGGATAAAGTTATTGCTCCATCCGACAAACGACGCATGGTGCCGCGATCATGGCCCTGCTTTCCTGCTGCGGCCCGGGGCAGCCGACCCCAAAGTCATCGTCGGTTGGAAATACAATGCCTGGGGAAACAAATACGACCACGACCTGGATGAGCAAATCCCGGGGCTGGTTGCCAAATACCTCGGCCTGCGCCTTTTTACACCCGGGATTGTCATGGAGGGGGGATCTGTCGATTTCAACGGGAAGGGAACCCTGCTTACAACGACACAGTGCCTGCTGCATGAAAACAGGAACCCGGATCTTTTCCAGCATGAAATCGAGGAGTACCTGAAGGACTTTTATGGTGTGGACCAGGTGCTCTGGCTTGACGAGGGCATCGACGGGGATGACACAAACGGGCACATCGATGATATTTCACGATTCTTTTGTGAGGATGGTGTTGTTACCATGGTTGAACCCAGGCGTTCGGATGCAAACCACGCGATCCTGGATGAAAACCTGCGCAAACTGAAGTCATTCCGCCTGTTGAACGGCAAGCAGTTGAACATTGCCGAGATCCCGATGCCCAAACCGGTGATCTATGACGGTCAGCGGCTGCCCGCTTCCTATGCCAATTTTTACATTGCCAACAATTCGGTGATCGTACCCAATTTCAGGTGCCGCGAGGACGACCAGGCCATGCGCCTTCTCGAGGAGTGTTTCCCGGGCCGCAGCATCATCGGCATCGATTCGGTGGAGATCATCTGGGGACTGGGTTCCTTTCACTGCCTGTCGCAGCAGGAACCCGAAGCACCCGGTGGATTGTTCAACCCGCTGATTTAATTTTTCACGCACCGCACAGGGAAGGCATTGCACCGGGAATTGATGTAATAGGAGACGCTGGGGTTGATAAGATTCAACCCACGGGCCACCGCATTGAACGAACCTCCGGGGGTTGACGACCAGTACATGGTTCCCGTTAGCGGGGCTGCGGTGAAATCCCATGAATTATCCATGTAATCGATCCCGCCCAGGAGGCCCTGGAACCCGTTAACGGCAGCCAGGTCCTTCAGTTTCGATCCGGAAAGCCCGTTTGCGTCCGGCGCAATGATCCCCGCCGTGATGTTGTCGATCAGCGCCTGCCATTCGGCGTCTGTCGGCACATGCCATTCGGGGGGGCAGGCCCCTTTGCTGCCGGGTGTGCCGGCATACTGCATGATCTCGTCCCATTGGTAAAAGCCGCCGTTGGCCGTACAGTTCGGGTCGCCGGGGCCACAGTATTTTTCAACGATGCAGTTGTCGGTCTGCGGAATTGCAATACCGCCTGCCAGGATGGTCCCATAATCAAGGTTTTTGGTCATCCAGCATTTGCCATTGAACATGGCGGTAGAGTATGTCTTACCATCGCGCACATCGGTGAGGGTGCCGCCGCAGTTGAAATTCACCTGCTGCACCTGGATGGTGACGGGTGCCGCCTGTGCGGTACAACCGTAATTATTGGTGTAGGTGTAGGTGATGGCGGTGCTGCCCGCCCCGGCGACTGACGGGTTGAATTCAAAGACGCCCGGTGATGGCGAAGTCACGCCCGAACCGCTGAAAACGCCCTGTCCGGCAATGAAAGGCGAAGCACCCCTGAGGAGGTATTTCACAGCGTTCAATGTTGTTTTCGTGTCGAAGCAGGCCGTAAACTCCGGAACAGGGGTGGGCTTAACCGGCACCGCTACCGATGAGGCGGAGAAGCAGGGATGGTAGTTGTTCGAACCAGTTACCTGTACCTGTGCATCTCCTTCGGAAAGCCAGTTGATGCTGATTGCATTCGAACCCTGGCCTGAGACGATGTTCCCGAGCCCCGGCGGGGTTATGGTCCAGGTGAAGGTACAGACCGCATCGGGGGGCACCTGGTAGGGGTACGACAGGGTGGAGCAGATCACACCGGGGGCGGTGGTGATGGTCGTGTTCGGGACCGGGGTCACCACAACCGGCTGTTGGGCCGGGGCGGCAACTGTGCAACCGTTGGCATCGGTATAGCTAACCTTTACGACAAATGAACCGGGCAGGTTCCACTGCACCAGGATTGAGGAGGTGCTGCCGCCCGAAAGGATAGTTCCTGCCGCAGGCGGGGTGATGGTCCAGGTGTAGTTGCTCATCGATCCCTGGGTGGTATAGGTTCCTTGGGAAGCGTCCAGACAAATAGTTGCGATCCCCGTGATGGAGGGGACCGGAAGAGGAACCACCTGTACCTGGAATACTGCCGGTACCGGCGCGGTGCAAAGGGTGCCCGGTTCCGAATAATTGACACTGATCGTACCCGTTCCCGGTGTAGTCCAGGTGACCATTGCAGTTGAATTGCCGGCTCCTCCGCCACCGGTGATGCTGCCGCCGGTGATATTCCAGACATAGCTGACCTTGCCGGGCTGGGTTGAATATACATGCCCGGGAATGGTTACACAGCAAAGCGCTTCCCCGGAGGTGAAGGACGGGACCGGCAGCGGGTTGACAGTAACAGGAAGGATGGCCGGTGCCAGTGCCGTGCAGGTGGTCACCGGGTCGGTATAGACCACGCTTACCGACTGCGATCCTGTTGATGTCCACGTCACGGTGCAGGCTGCATCACCGGTGCCACCGCCCAGTGATACTGACCCCCCGGTAACAACCCATTGGTAATTGGCTTTCCCTGCCTGTGTGGAATACAGGTGACCCGTGGAGTTGAGGCAGAAACTCTGTCCGCCGGTGATAACCGGAACCGGCGTATCCATCACATTCACGCTGATGGTCCTGTTTACCGTTGAGGTGCAGCCGGTCACCGGGTCGGTAAACCGCACGCTGACGCTCTGGCTCCCTGGGGAGGCCCAGGTTATGGTTACAAAATTGCTGGTTGCGTCGCCGCCGCCGGCGATCTGTGCCCCGGCCGATTCGCTCCACACGTAGTTGGTCATCCCTGCTTCGGTGAGGTAGGTGACCGTGCTGCCTTTGCATACCGATACCGGGCCGGTGATGGTAGGTACGACATGCACCAGGGCCGAATCGTAGTGAACCACCCCGAGACAGGTGTTCATGACGGCATATACCCAGGTGGTCACGGTCGGGCTGAAGGTTACCGTGTCGCCGTAGCCGAGCACCGGGCCGGTGGAGGATCCGCTGTGCCAGGAAACACCATTGGGAACAAACCGCATGCTTTCCTGGGTGGCGGTCCAGCTGGTGTTGTTGCGGTTTGTGCCGTTGACCACGGCGGTAAAGGCGATGGTCCCGTTGTTGTTGTGCACGCCCTGGGTGGCCTTGTTGCCCTGCCAGACGCAGTAGGGCTTGACCTGGAGGTGGTTTTCGATAACCCCGCCCTGCTCCTTCAGCACGATCTGGAAACTCCCTTTGGTGGTCGTGCAGCTGAACATGGGGCAGTTTTTCCAGTAAACCACCAGTTCCCGGTTGGGGGCCATACCGGTGGTGTAATAAAAAATGTCGTTGATCCCCGACAGGGTTGGAAGCCAGTCTTGCCAGGGGGCGAAGATGCAGTCCTTCGGGGAGGCCGAATCTGCCGCATGGTCGGGAATCGCCCGGGCAATGTAGGTGTTCCATGGGTTGGCCCCGGGCGAACGGAACCCGATCCATCCGTTTGACCCGACAAAGAAGTTGGTGTAAAGCTGGCTGAAAAAGCAAAAATTGAACCCGATGTTGTAAGGCCCGCCCCAGCAGTCGTCCTTCCCTCCGTTGGTAGAGGAGCAGTGGGTGAGGGTCTGGTCAAGCGGGGTGCCGGTCGTCGTATCCATGGGTGCATAGGGGATCACCTGGAAAGAATAGCTGTCGGTCCCGTAATCGGTACTGGTGACCACCGCCGTCAGCGTGGTGCTGTTTCCAAGGCAGGTCGGGTCGGTGAAGGGCTGGATGGTGATACCCTGGCCGTATGCCCCGCTAATGGCAAAGAGGACCATGATGCATGAGCACAGAAACTGTCTGGATGCGTGAAAAATCTTAAAACCGGACCATCGGTGGAGAACCAACATGATCATGTGTTAGGCAGGTAACTTAACACAAAGATAGCAAAAAATTGATACGGGGTTAAATCCCGGCAAAATTCCGGATCATTTCAATTTTTTTTACATCGGGCAGATTGCCGTCGAGCCAGTTTATCTTCATTCCCCGGCGTTCCATCCGCCTGAACCAGGTCATCTGCCGCTTCGCAAACTGCCGGATGGCGATGTTCAGCGAGAAAAACATCTCGGAACGGGAGAGTTTTCCTTGGAGGAACAGGGTGATATAGCGGTATTCAAGCCCGTACCTGATCAGTCTTGCAGGCGGTATTCCTTCCGCGAGCAGCGCTTCAACCTCACCGATCATCCCGGTTTCGAGACGGTTTTCCAGCCGTTCGGTGATCCTTCGCATCACCAGGTCGCGCGGGAAGGCGACCCCAAAGATGACGGACCTGATCGCGGGGAAAGGAGGTTTGTCGCCGGCAGCTCCACGGGAGGCGCCGGTATATCCGTTATCATCTTGTGCACGGGCCACCAGGATGGCCTTCAGTATTCTTGGCCGGTCTTCAAGATCGGTGGTGTTGTGCAGGGTTTTACAGGACATCAGCATGCTGACCAGTTCTGCATCGGTCTTATCCCGGAGCACGTCAGACAGCGCATGATCCTCTTCCGCTTTCGTGAGACGGTAGCCCTTCAGCACCGCTTCGAGGTACATGCCCGAACCCCCGCAAAGCACCGGGATCCGGCCGATCCCGGTGATCATCCGGTAGGCATCCAGGAAATCGCGCTGGTATTCATAGATGTTGTACTCGTAACCCGGTTCCGCAATGTCGATGAGATGGTGCGGAACGACCGTGCCTTCAACCATGTAATCGCCCAGGTCCTTCCCTGTGCCGATGTCCATCCGGCGGTAAACCTGCCTGGAATCGGCGCTGATCACTTCGCCGCAGATCTCGTATGCAAGCCTGGCGGCAAGGGCGGTTTTTCCCGAGGCCGTAGGGCCCAGGATGGCGACCATGTCAGTTGTCGAGCTCTTCATACACGGAGTTCTGGCTCTTGTATTCAGGCACGATCTGTTTCATCTTGCGGATGATCTCGAAATTATTCCGGCCGGGCAGCATGCCGGTCAGTTCATCAATCTCATGCCCGATCACTTCCGCTGCACACGGGCGTACTTTGGCCGCCAGGATCAGCGGGTGATGGGTGGGGATGGTGTTTTCCTCGACATTAAGCAACTCCTCGAAAAGCTTTTCACCCGGACGGAGCCCGATATAACGAATCTGGATATCCTTGTCGAGGGTCAGCCCCGAGAGCTGGATCATTTTTTTGGCAAGGTCGACGATCCTCACTGATTTGCCCATGTCGAAAATGAAAATTTCACCGCCCAGTCCGCAGGCGCCCGCTTCGAGCACAAGCTGGCATGCCTCCGGGATGGTCATGAAAAAGCGCGTTACGTCGGGGTGGGTGATGGTGACCGGCCCACCCTTTTCGATCTGGCTGCGAAACATGGGGATGACGGAGCCGTTGGAACCCAGTACATTGCCGAACCGGGTGGTGATGAATCGTGTACCGGCCGGGGAATTGAGTGCCTGGGTGTAAATCTCGGCGATGCGTTTGGACGCCCCCATGACATTGGTAGGGTTCACTGCCTTGTCGGTTGAGATCATGATGAATTTCCTGACCCCCGTTTCAACGGAAAGGTCGGCGATGATCCGGGTTCCCCTGACGTTGGTCAATACCGCCTCCGCCGGGTTGTTCTCCATCATCGGAACATGCTTGTAAGCGGCGGCATGGTATACAAGGTCGGGGCGGAAAGCGCTGAAGATCTTCCGCATCCGGTTTTCATTGCAGATGTCGCACAGGATAAACTCAACCTCAAACGACGGGTTGCCGGCGAGGGTTTCAAGCTCCAGGTAATGGAGCGGGGTTTCGGCCTGGTCGATCAGGATCAGTTTGCGCGGGGCAAAACGACCGAGCTGCCTCACCAGTTCACTGCCGATTGATCCGGCAGCACCGCTTACCAGGATGGTCTTCCCGGTGATCTCCTGCGACAGGCGGTTTTCATCAAGTTTGATCTCCTCGCGCTCGAGCAGGTCCTCGATGTTGATATTCTTGATCTGGTTGAAGCTCAGTTCCCCGTTGATCCAGCGGATCATGGGGGGGACGGCGAGCACCCGGGTATGATATGCCAGGCATTTGTCGACCAGCGCCTGCTTTTTTGCCGGGTCGATGTGCATGACGGCCAGGATGATCTGGGAAATATCTTTTGCCGACAGGAGATCGTCGAGCCGGTCGGGGCTGAGGATGTCGACCCCTTCGAGTTTTTTTCCCTGCTTGTTCGGGCTGTCGTCGAGGAATGCCAGTACTTTGTAACGTGTCCCGGCATCGCGGTCGAGGGTGCGTTTGGCGGTGATCCCGGCTTCGCCGGCGCCATAAATCAGTACGTTTACCTTTTCGCGGTCGGTGTGGAGGAATTCAAGGTAGACCAGTTTGACCAGCAGGCGGAAGGCGATCATCCCGAAAGAGGTGGCCAGGAAGTCGATGATGATCACCGAAAACGGGATGAAGAAAAAATGGCCGATGATGAAAAAGGTGCAGAGGTTGGTGAGTGCGAAGAAGATGCTGCCGGCGAAGACCGTCCCGAACACCCGGAGGGCGTCGCCCGTGCTGGTGTAGCGGATGATCCCGGCGTAGGAGCGGGCGATGATGAAACTCGCCGAGCGGACCACGGCCATGTAAAGAAGGATCTGTGGCAGGGGCCTGAGTTCCCTCGCCGGGATCGCGAAGTTGAACCTGAGCATGTAGGCCAGGATGACGGCCGAAAGGGCGATCGCGAGATCGATGAGAAAGATCAGCCAGCGGGGCGTATTTTCACGGGTCAAAAGCATGCGCCAAATTTACAGATTATTCGCCTGAACATATGAACATTTGCCGTAAAATATGAACACTCGGGAAATCTCCGTGCAATTTTTCCTACTTTTGCCACGTTTGCAAATCAACCCATCCGGCATTTTTGCAGAAACCGGGATTTATCCCGCAGATACTCCCGCAAACTGGCATTTTCAAGACCTTAAGGTAAATATAAATACTGAAACATGAAAAATACAGCATTCACAAAGTATCATGAAGCGATGGGCGCTAAAATGGTCCCTTTTGCAGGTTATTACATGCCACTGCAGTACGAAGGTGTCAACGCGGAACACGAAACGGTTCGCAAAACGCTCGGCGTTTTCGACGTGTCGCATATGGGTGAATTTTGGGTGAAAGGCCCGAAAGCACTTGACTTTATCCAGTGGGTGACCTCCAACGACGCTTCAAAACTGGTTCCCGGGAAGGTTCAGTATTCCTGCTTCCCGAATGAAACCGGCGGCATTGTCGACGACCTGCTCGTTTACAAGGTCGACGATTTGACTTACCTGCTCGTGGTCAACGCGGCGAATATTGACAAGGACTGGGCCTGGTGCAACAAACAGAACAAAATGGGCGCCATCCTCTACAATGCCTCCGACGAAATTTCCCAGCTTGCCATCCAGGGCCCCCTTGCGCTCAAGGCCATGCAGAAACTCACCGACACCGCGGTCACCGACATGGAGTATTACACCTTCAAAAAGCTGACCTTTGCCGGGGTTCCCGATGTGATCTTTGCCACCACCGGATATACAGGTTCCGGTGGTTGCGAAATCTACATGGCCAACGAAGATGCCCCGAAAATCTGGGAAGCTGTGTTCGAAGCCGGCAAAGAGTTCGGGATCAAGCCGATCGGTCTTGCCGCACGCGACACCCTGCGCCTGGAAATGGGCTACTGCCTGTACGGGAATGACATAAACGACACCACCTCTCCCATTGAAGCGGGACTCGGCTGGATTACGAAATTCACTGATTACAAGGACTTCATCAATAAAGCTGCACTGCTGAAGCAGAAGCAGGAGGGGACCGCCCACCGGCTGGTCGGGTTCGAGATGGTCGACAAGGGCATCCCGCGCCACGAATACGAAATTGTGGACGCAGCAGGTAACAGGATCGGCGAGGTCACCTCCGGCACCATGGGCCCGAGCGTGAAGATCCCGGTCGGCATGGGTTATGTCCCTTCAGCCCTCTCGAAAGAGGGAAGCGAAATCCACATCAAAATCCGCGAAAAGATACTGCGGGCGAAGGTGGTGAAATTTCCTTTCTACAAATCATAATGCTAAAACGTAATGTGTAGCGTAACACAGGTAAGCATTGCGAAACAGGTTCATTCATTCATTTAAACAAAAGGATATGTCGGAAATCATCAATAAAATCAAAATCGTACGCTGGCAGCACGTGATGTTCATCATGCTGATGGCGCTCATCGTGGTTGGAGCGGACAGCTGCAAATCAAGCGGAAAACTTTCAAAAAAGGAGCGCAAAGCCCAGATTGAAAGCGCCAAGAAACAGCTGGAACCGATTGTCAACGGAACGTCAACACTTTCGCTTGAAGAACAGCAGCGCATTGTTAAGGGAATCATTTCGAAGAACTACAACGACCCTGTGCTCAATTCCATGATCGAGGATGCACAGGCTAAGCTGAAGATCGCGTTTGCCGAGCAGGAGAAGGTCAAAGCCCAGAAGGTCGATGTTGCCCGTGCGGCATTGTACGACATGCTGCTGAACAAGGACAACAGGTCGGCCGATGAACTCGAACGCGACCTGGCCGCGATCAAATCGCAGAACCTGAAGGATTCGCAGATTGACGACCTGGTCAGCCGGGTTGAGAAGAAGATAAAAGAGATGCGAGCCTCGGGCGGAAACGGCGCCAACCTGCCGGTCAAGACGCAGCTTGAAAATGCCTTTGCCGCCATTGCCAGCTCGGCAAAAAGCGGAAACCTTCCACAGGCCGACAACACCATCCAGAAGACCCTGCAGTTTTTCAGCTCGGAAGATGTTCCGGTACTGATCATCATCAGCAGGGAAGGCTCCATGGTGGATTATGACAAACCCACGACCATCAAACGGTACCTGAATTTCCTCAGGGATACCAAAGCCAGCAAAAACGACATTGACGCCATCATGACCGATGCCAACGGCAAGATCAAGGGACTCGATTTAATTAAAAAGTAACCGGTATGAACAAGATACTTTCAGTAATCATCATGGTCTCCTTTTTTGCAGTGGCAAACAAGGGTGCCGCCCAGGATAACCTCTCCCCGCAGCGCAAACAGGCCATCGACAGTCTCGCGCTCGAAAAGGTCCGCGACCTGAGTAAATACATCAGCATCATCGGCGATAAAGCGACCCCATGGTCGGATGCCCAACGCGTGATCGAGCGGGCCACCGAACTTTTCATGGAAAGCAGCGAGATCGGCGTTTCCTCCATCGGCAAACAGGATGTGAACTACTACAAGGTTCGTGAATATTTCGACCGCCTCATCCAGCTCAATTACGATAAGGTTACCATCGACTGGTATAAGATCCAGTATGTGAGCGACCTCGTGCGCCAGCCCGACGGCACTTATGTCGGCGTCATCACCATTTACCAGCGTTTCCAGGGCTTCAGCAAGGAAAAGGGACTGGTGTATGAAGATACGACCAAGAAGGATATCACGGTATATGTCAAGCGCAAAGAGACCCAGATCGGCGGAAGGCTCATTAGTTTCTGGGATGTTATGCTGGGCGATATCCGCGTAAAAGAAACCTCTAAATAATTGCAGATTAAAATTTCGAATTACAGGAGTAATTTTTAATTCCAGACTATGCGAAGATTCTCATGGTTGTTGTTCCTGTTACTGCCGGCAGCCGGCTTTTGCCAGGGATCAATCGGCTCATTGACCGGCGATGAGTCGGTATTCTATGCCCAGACCAAACAGGTGAACCAGTTTTTCCTGCGTTTCAACGGAGAGGAAGACATCAAGGGAAAACGTTATTACCCGGGCGATCCCTCATACCGTGACCTGAAGTTGAGGAAAAAGTTCATGAACATCCTCTTCGATAATTCGAACTCGAACATCACGGCCGACACGAAGTTCGTCTTTATCGACGAGTCGCTGAACAAAAAAGCGCCCGCCATGCTCGATTTCTATTCAAAAGGATGGTTTGCCGAAGTAACGACCACCTTCCAGTACAAAAAGGAAAAGGTGAACATCATCCTTTACCTGAAGATCGAAAAACAACTGAAGGGATACAAATGGGTCATTTCGAACGTCTATTTCGACAAGTTCGAATCATGGTTTACCCATCTTAACGACACAGTCAACTTGAAATATTTCATCCACCCGATGAGCCACGAACTCGATTTCATGAACCTGCACAAGGTATTCAGGGAACCAGAGAACCTCGATTACTACTTCGAACGAGAATACCAGCCCGACATGACCTCCCTTTTCGTCATGGAAATGAAGAACGGGAATCTGAATTTCATCTCGGTCAACAATGTCAAATTTCATGTTTTCCAGGTTCAGAACTGGTATTTTGAAATTTCCTACTTCAACAGGAACGACGCAAATTCCGGCTGGCTCATCTCCAACATACTGCGGGTAAACGACAAGGAAAAGATTGAACTGTTGCGGCATTACACACACATTAATTAGAAAACATGAGGAAAGTCTTATTGCTGCTGTTGCTGGTATGGTGCACAGGGGTGATCCCCGTTGCGGCCCAGCAAAAGCCGACGACCACAAAAAAACAACCGGCCACTTCCAAAACCACCCCTAAAAAAGCCACGCCTGCCACCCAGAAAAAACAGCCCCAGCCGGCAAAAACAACCCAGGCAAATTCAAAGGCCGGCATGATCGCCGCGAGCAAACTCGACACTTTCAAACTCCAGGTCACCCCGCTTGTCAAAACATTCGAGAATGCGCTGAACTACCTCAAAGACAAGCGCACATCGGTGCAGGAGCGGCAGACCATCATCACCGAAAGCTACCTGAAATGGTGCTGGGACGACAAGGTGCAGGTGGAGGACGACCTCGACGCCCACCGCCTGGTACCTATTGCCAAGGACATGCGGGCCTACCTGAGCGATGTGGATTTCTTTTTCCGCTCCGCCCGGTTCCAGTACATGGTCCAGGATGTGAGCGTGGAAACGGACCAGCAGGGGCTGACCTATTTCAAGGTTACGGCCAACCGAAGCCTGAAGGCCATCGATCTCAAAGGCGATTCGGTCAACAACAACCAGGTGCGTTACATCGAGATCAATTTCGACTCGGTGAAGCAGCAGTTGAAGATTAAAAGCGTTTATACAACGAAACTGAACGAAAAGGACGACCTGCGCAACTGGTGGAACGGTCTGGCGCAGAACTGGAAGGATATTCTTGCAAAGGACATGCAACTGGGTTCAATGCCGATGGCGAAGGTGGAGAATTTCAACGATACGGTCGCCCGTTCAGGCGGCGTGACCCAGGCGATCGACAAGGGCCAGTTTTACCAGTACCTTTCACAGATCATCCAGTCGGGCAGGGTGGATATTTCGGGCAACCGCCAGATCACGAGCATCGAGCCTCTTGGCAAACTGTCGGGCCTGCGCGAGGTCAACCTTTCGGGGACCGGCGTTTCCGACCTGATGCCTTTGCGCAACCTGAACAAACTCGAAAACCTGGATATTTCGGCCACAAATGTCACAAGCCTCGAGCCGCTGCGCTTCTGTCTGCTGATCAGCCAGCTGCGGATGAGGGGCATCCCCGTGTCCGATCTCTCCATCGTATCGACCTTCAGCGGCCTGACGGTGCTCGACCTTAACGGGACACAGGTTACCTCCCTTGAACCTCTTGAGGGACTTGCACACCTTAAAGACCTCCGGATCAACCACACGCGGGTAAAGGAGCTGGCGCCGGTGAGCGCCCTGGCAGAAATGGAAATGCTCAATATTTCATCCACTCCTGTTGAGACGCTCGATCCGGTTAAAGGAATGACCAACCTGAACATCCTGTTGTGCGACAGTACCATGATCAGCAGCCTGGCTCCGCTCGACGCACTGAAATCAATGCAGCGCGTTTATTGCAACAATACCAGGATCAACCAGAAGGCGGCGCTGAGTTTCCTGAAAAAACATCCAGACGTATCGCTGGTATATGCCTCGAAAGAGCTGGCCGCCTGGTGGAAGGGAATGAGCAGTGAGTGGCAGAACCTCTTTAATTTTTATGTCAAGATGGGCGACACCCCCACCACCGAACAACTGCACAAGCTGGCCCTGCTCGACAGCATCAACATCACAGGCCGTATGACCATCACTTCGCTCGACCCGCTGCAGAAACTCATCCTGCTCCGCAACCTGCAATGCCAGAGCACAGGAATCAGTTCGCTGGCACCACTGTCGGAACTCAGCGAACTCCAGGTGATCAATGCATCGAATACAAAGGTTGCCGACCTGCAGCCACTGGCCGGACTGGAAAATCTTGAAGTACTCAACTTCGACAATACCCCGGTCGGGAACCTGTCGCCGTTGTACACGATGAAACAACTAAAATTTGTTTTTGCCGACAACACTGCAGTCAATCCGAAAGAGGCCGATAATTTTTTCATGAAGAACCCGGGTTGCATGCTGGTCTTCCAGACCTTCGACAACCGTGACTGGTGGAAAAACCTTAGCCCTGCGTGGAAAGAGATCCTCCTGCAACAGGTGGAAATGAAGGGTGATCCGGACAAGATCCAGCTTCAGCAGATCGCCGGCATGACGAAATTCAGTGTCGCCGAAAATACCCAGCTGACCGACCTGGCACCCCTGCAGCACCTGGCCCGCCTCGCCGAACTCCAGTTTTCAGGAACTTCGGTTTCCAAACTCGACCCGCTTTCCAGGATGGCCCGGTTGCAGGTAATCCGGTGCCCGAAAAACCCGGTGAGCGATCTTGCCCCCATTGCGGGTCTGCCAAACCTGAAAGAACTCGACTTCTCCAACACCCTCGTGGAGGACCTGGAAGCCATCCAGAACATGATGCAACTGGAGGTGCTGAAGTTCAGCGGAACGCAGGTTAAAAATCTCAAATACCTTCAGAAACTGGTGAACCTGAAGGTACTGGAATTTTACAATTCCCGCGTGGGCAATGTGGATGTGCTCGAAGGCATGAGCAAACTTGAATCGGTGAAGATGTTCAAAACGAAAGTCTCGGAAAAACGCGTGGAAAAGCTGAAGCAGGTTCATCCCAAATGTGAAATTATTTTTTATTGATCCGGATGGCGAGCCCTGCAGAAAAACACAGCATTGAAGTTTGTTTCACCCCGAAACTCTTCCCGGAGGTGGTAACCTGCGGGAACTATATCGTAGTGCTTGTGGACATTTTGCGTGCCACAACTTCCATCTGTACCGCCTTTGCCAACGGGGTTAAAAACATCATCCCGGTGGCGACCCTTGAGGAGGCCCGGAACCTCAAGTCGGAGGGGTATCTCGTCGCTTCGGAGCAGGATGGAAAGAAACTCGATTTCGCCGATTTCGGAAATTCCGCCTTTAACTTCACCCGTGAGGCGATCGGCGGGAAGACACTCGTATACTGCACCACCAACGGCACACGGGCACTCGATACCGCCAGGCGGGCTGAAAAGATCGCCATCGGGGCCTTCGTCAACCTTCAATCCCTGTCCAACTGGCTGAATGCGCAGGAAAAAAATGTGGTGATCCTCTGTTCAGGCTGGAAAAACAAATTCTGCCTTGAAGATGCCATTTTTGCCGGGGCATTGGCCCAAAACCTTTTGCTTGGAGGCCGGTTCGAAACCCACTGCGATTCGGCACATGCCGCCATCGACCTTTGGTCGGTCGCAAAGCCCGATGTGACCGGATACATCGAAAAGGCCGCCCATCGCCACCGGCTTAAGAAACTCGGGCTGGATGATGTGATCCCCTATTCCTTCACCCTAAACAGCACCGAAGTGGTGCCGGTGTTCGAAGGCAGTGAAATATTAAACGTGATACCCGTGGTAAAAATTTAGTCATTTCTATCATCTGATCCATTAAATTCTGATCCCCTATATGAAAATAATTAGAACCATCCTGATCATGTCCATAGCAATAGCAATCGCGAGTCCACTCCGGGGCACAGCGGAAAAAAAAGGAAAAAGCCAATTTAAATTCCTGACGGAACAATTTGCCGATGCAAAGATTCTCCGGTACCAGGTACCCGGCTTTGAAACCCTCACGCTGCAGCAAAAGAAGCTTGTCTATTACCTGAGCCAGGCGGCTTTGTGCGGTCGCGACATCACCTACGATCAGAATTTCAAGTCAAACCTGCTCATCCGGAAGACCCTCGAGGCCATTTACCAGGATTTCAAAGGGGACCGGAAAAGCGATGATTTCAAAAAGTTTACGGTATACCTGAAAAGGGTGTGGTTCTGCAACGGCATCCATCACCATTATTCAACGGATAAGTTCCTTCCGGAATTCACCCAGGCCTATTTTGCCACCTTGGTTAAGGAGACCAAAAAGGAGTTGCTGCCCCTGTCGCCGGGGCAATCGGTTGAAAAATTTATCGCGGAACTTTCCCCGGTGATGTTCGATCCTGCAATCGCCCCGAAAAGGGTGAGCCTCGACCCTGGCAGCGACATGGTACTGAAATCGGCATCCAATTTTTATGAAGGATTAACCCAGGCGGAGGCCGAAAAGTTTTACAACGGCATGAAACAGGATGCCAAAAAGAACAAGCTCGACACCCTCATCGCCCATGGCCTGAATTCAAAACTGGTGAAGGAAAATGGGAAAATCTTCGAAAAGCCCTACAAGGTCGGCGGACTCTATTCCCCTGCCCTCACCCAGGTGGTTTCATGGCTCGAAAAAGCGCTGACCGTTGCCGAAACCCCCGAACAGCATGTGGTCATTGAAAAGCTGATCGCCTATTACCGCTCGGGAAGTCTCACCACATGGGACGAATACAACATCGCCTGGGTGAAGGACCTGAACTCGCTGGTCGACTTTGTCAATGGTTTTATTGAAGTATACGGCGACCCGATGGCCATGAAGGGAACCTGGGAGTCGGTTGTCAATTTCAAGGATGTGGAGGCCACCCGCCGCACGGAGATACTGAGTAAAAATGCCCAGTTCTTCGAGGACCATTCGCCGGTAGCCCCCGCGTTTAAAAAGAAAACGGTAAAGGGTGTCACGGCCAAGGTGATCACGGTTGCCCAGCTGGGTGGTGAAAACGACCCGACCACCCCGATCGGGATCAACCTGCCGAATGCCAACTGGATCAGGAAAGAATACGGTTCAAAGTCGGTGACCATGGACAACATCACCTATGCCTATGACCAGGCTGCCCTGGGAAATGGTTTCCTCGAAGAGTTCGCCTTTTCGAAAGCGGAGATTGACCGCAGCACGAAGAACGGTCACCTGGCCGGCAACCTCACCACCGACCTGCACGAATGCCTCGGCCATGGCTCCGGCCAGCTGAACGAAGGGGTCAACGCCGATGCGCTTAAAAATTATCATTCAACCATCGAAGAGGCACGCGCCGACCTGTTCGCACTTTATTACATCATGGATCCTGTCATGGTCAAGTTCGGGCTGGTGCCCGACGATGAAACAGGCAAGGCCGAATACGACAGTTATATCCGCAACGGGTTGATGACGCAGCTCGTGCGCATCCACCCGGGCAAGACCATAGAGGAGGCGCACATGCGCGACAGATCGCTGATCGCCCACTGGGTGTTTGAAAAGGGGAAAGAGAAGAACATCATCGAGATGGTGAAGAAAGACGGGAAAAGCTATTTCCGTATTAACGATTATGAAGGTCTCCGGAACCAGTTTGGCGAGCTGCTGAAAATCATCCAGCGGATCACCTCCGAAGGGGACTACAATGCAGCGAAAACCCTTGTTGAGACATACGCCGTCCAGGTTGACGGGGAGTTGCACAAGGAGGTGCTTGAACGTTACGGCAAGTTGAACATCGCACCCTATTCGGGGTTCATCAACCCACAATACACGCTGGTGAAGAAAGGTGAAACCATCACCGATGTAACGATCAGCTACCCGGAAGATTTTGCAAAGCAGATGATGTTCTATTCGAAAAAATATTCCTTTTTACCGGTCAGATAATCCCCATGTACAACCGACCCGCCATCCTGGTGATGCTGCTTCTTTTACCCGCTTACCTTGTGATGGGCCAGCAGGAATACCCGAAGAACTACTTCCGGTCGCCCGTCAGTTTCCCGGTCACCCTGGCAGGGTCGTTCGGGGAGGTCCGCCGGAACCATTTCCACTCGGGCATTGATATCCGCACCGAGGGGGTTGTCGGGAAACCGGTGTATGCCATTGCCGACGGGTACATTTCCAGGATAAACATTTCGTCTGGTGGATTTGGCAAAGCGCTGTACATCATCCATCCGAATGGTTACCTGTCGCTTTACGGTCACCTGAGCCGGTATGCGGGAGCCATCGCAAGCTATGCAAGGGCGCAGCAGTTCAAACAGGAATCGTTTGCCATCGATCTTGAGGTGCCTGCCGGTCTGCTGAAGGTGAAAAAGGGCGACATCATTGCCTACTCCGGCAATTCCGGAGCCTCGGGAGGACCACACCTCCATTTCGAAATCAGGGATGCGAAGACCCAGGAGATCATCGATCCGCTCGATTTCGGCTTCATGAAGCCCAGCGGTATCGTTCCCGACATCAACTGGCTCAAGGTTTACCCCATGGACAACGACGCGATGGTGAACCATCTTCCCCGGCCGCTGCTGTTGCCGGTTACAGGCAAGGGCGATAACTGCCGGCTGAAGATGGTCGACAGCCTGGCGGTTTCAGGCAATGTCATGTTCGGCATCGAAACCTTTGCCATCGCCGAAGGAGGCATGAAGACCGGCGTACACAACATCACGCTCACCGTAGACGGGGTAAAGGTATTCTCACAGAATATCGACCGGTTCGCCTTTGCCGAAACACGCTACGTGAACAGCCTGATGGATTACCCTGCTTTCCTGCAGAACGGCCGTAAGGTCCAGCGTTCCTATGTGGCCCCGAACAACAAGCTCAGCGTTTATTCCGAAGTTAAAAACCGGGGGATCATTAGCTTCAACGATTCAAAACTTCACACCATCCGCTACGTGGTGAAGGATGCATTCGGGAAGGCCTCCGCGCTTGAATTCAGGGTCATGAGCCACCCCCCGGTGAAACAGCCTGCCCGGCCGCTCCCACCGGGAGCCCAGTTCATGTCGTACAAGACGGACAACCACGTGGAAAGGGCCGACCTCAAGTTTGACATTCCGAAAGATGCCATATACGACGATCTGCAGTTTGAATATGATGTAACGCCGCCTGTGCGTGGTTCCTTCGCCGGGGTTTACCACCTGCACAACCGGTACACCCCCCTCCACACCTTCTGTACCCTGTCGATCAGGGCCGACAAAGTTCCTAAAAACCTTGTGTCGAAGGCGGTCATTGTTTCGGTAGGAGAAGGAAACTCGTTTGCCAGCGCTGGCGGGACTTATGAGAACGGGTGGGTTACCGCAAAGGTGCGCGATTTCGGGAATTACACCGTCACGGTCGATACCGAGCCCCCGGTCATCAAGCCGATAAATATATTCCCGAACAAGAAGGTCAAAAAGCAGTCATCGATCATGGTGAAGCTGCATGATAATCTTTCGGGGGTTAAGAGTTACCGGGGAACGCTCAACGGCAAGTGGATCCTGATGGATTATGATGAAAAAAACCACCTGCTCACTTATGCCTTTGACGAACTGATGAAGCCCGGCAAGAACGTGTTCGTGCTGCATGTCACCGACGGGGCGGGAAATACCTCAAAGTATGAGGCAACCCTGATCCGGTAAATATTTGTAAGTTTGTATCATGCAAGAAACCATCCTGATCCTTGATTTCGGTTCCCAGTACACCCAGCTTATAGCCAGGAGGGTGAGGGAACTGAACGTTTACTGTGAAATTCATCCTTTCAATAAATTCCCGTTGGAAGGTAAAAACTACCGGGGGGTGATCCTTTCAGGAAGTCCCTTTTCGGTGCGCGATGAAAATGCCCCTTTCCCTGATCTTGAAAATATCAGGAAAAAGCTGCCGTTACTGGGAGTGTGCTATGGCGCGCAGTACCTTGCACAATCGTCGGGCGGCGTGGTGGCGCCTTCTAAAATCCGTGAGTACGGCCGGGCCAACCTTTCGTTTATCGAACACGACAGCGAGCTGATGCACGGCCTTTCGGAAGGAACGCAGGTGTGGATGTCTCATGCCGACACCATCCTGAGTGTCCCGGGGGAATTCCACGTAATCGCCAGCACCGGCGATGTAGAGTTTGCAGGTTACCGCATCCTGGGTGAACCCACCTACGGCATCCAGTTCCACCCTGAGGTTTATCACACCACCGAAGGGCTGAAACTACTGAAGAATTTTGTTGTTGGCATTTGCGGCTGCCAGCAGTCGTGGACCCCCGAATCGTTCGTGGAAACCACGATTGCCGCGCTGAAGCAAAAACTCGGTAAAGACAAGGTGGTGCTTGGACTTTCGGGCGGTGTCGACTCGTCCGTGGCGGCCATGTTGCTTCACCGGGCTGTCGGCAGGAACCTGTATTGCATATTCGTCGACAACGGCCTGCTGCGCAAAGATGAATTCAACCGTGTGCTGGAACGCTACAAACAGCTTGATCTCAACGTGACCGGCGTGGATGCATCCGGCCTTTTCCTTGATGCCCTGAAAGGGGTGGTCGACCCGGAGAAGAAGCGCAAAATCATTGGCAAGACCTTCATCGATGTATTCGATACGGAGGCGCACCGGATCGAGGAGATCAAATGGCTTGCCCAGGGAACCATTTATCCCGATGTGATCGAGTCGCATTCGGTAAAGGGCCCTTCGGCAACCATCAAATCGCATCACAACGTTGGCGGACTTCCCGACTACATGAAACTGAAGATCGTGGAACCGTTGAACAGCCTTTTCAAGGATGAGGTGCGCAAGGTTGGAAAGACGCTCGGGCTGGAAAACGAGTTCATCGACCGTCACCCCTTCCCCGGTCCCGGGCTTGCCGTGCGCATCCTGAGCGATATCGACCGTGAAAAGGTCAGGTTGCTCCAGGATGTCGATGATATCTTCATCTCCGGGTTGCGTACCTCCAAACTTTATCACACCGTATGGCAGGCATTTGCCGTGCTGCTGCCGGTTCAGTCGGTCGGCGTGATGGGCGATGAACGTACGTATGAAAACGTAGTGGCATTGCGGGCGGTGACCTCCACCGACGGGATGACCGCCGACTGGGCTCATTTGCCATATGAATTCCTGGCGAAGGTGAGTAACGACATCATCAACAAGGTGAAGGGGGTGAACCGCGTGGTTTATGATATCAGTTCAAAACCGCCGGCAACGATTGAGTGGGAGTAAAACAGGTAGCGAGGTAGCGAGGTAGCGAGGTAGCGAAATAGTGAAACTTTTTTTGTATTTTTAGGGTTGGATTTTAGAGTTTCCCGATGAGATATTTCCAGGCGTTTGTTCTTCTTGTGGTATTTATTATGTTCGGCGGGTCGGGGGCGGAAGCCCAGACTTCGCAGGAACTGCTGAAACAGATGCGTTCAAAGGTTTATGAGAAGGTCGGCGGAAAAGAGTATTACATCCACAACGTCAAAAGGGGGCAGACGCTTTACATGATCTCAAAGGCGTATGGCGTGGAGGTGAACGACCTGATCCGCGAAAACCCGCAGGTCAGGGAGGGATTGAAAGCTGATGAAAAACTGAGGATCCCGGTGGTCGGCCCGAAACCAGCCGATGCCATGGAGGCAAACCAGGCCGCTGCGCGCCAGGTGGATGAAACCCCGGCTGTAAAACCGGTTGATGGGGGAACAACCACAAAACCAAAACAGGAAAAGGTACAGGTGAAGGGAACCAGGACCGGGTCCACGGCACCCAGACCTCCGGTTGCACCCGCAAAACCTGTGACCCCCGAACCCCAGGCTGTCAAAAAGGACTCCGTGATCGCGGAGGAACTGCCATGCGGCAAGGATCATTCAACCAAAAAGCCGGTCTATAAAGTGGCCCTGATGATTCCCCTTGTCCTTGCGGATGTTGAATCCCTGAATGCCGAAAATCCCGATCCCAATATTCTTGAGACGGAAAAATCATTCCAGTTCCTTCCATTTTATGAAGGGCTTCGCATGGCGCTTGATTCCCTGGAAAAGGCAGGTGTGAAGATCAGGCTTTTTGTTTACGATGTGGACAAGGATACCGCAAAAACGAAGCAGATTCTCCGCAAACCCGAAATGAAATCGATGGACCTGATTTTCGGGTTGTTGTATCACCGTAATTTTCAGATTGTCGCTGAATTTGCGAAAAAAAACAGGATACCCCTGGTAAATCCGATCTCGGAGAAGAGCGAACTGGTGAACGGCAATCCCTGGATTTTTAAGGTTCAACCTTCCAGGAAAACGAGGATCGCGGAGGTGAGCGAGTATATGTCGGGCGCCTTTAAAGAGGGGCAGGTCCTTATTGTCCGCAGTGGCAAATATCCCGATCACGATGCCCCGGACCAGTTGAAGAAAGAATGCCAGGATCGTGGCCTTGAAACGAGGATCGTGGACGGGCAGGATGGTGCCATCGCGGCGCTATCAACTGCAAAACTGAACCACCTGGTGGTTTTCAGTGAAGATGCGGCCTATGTTTTCGACCTGACCCGCCGGTTGTTCGAATTGCGGAACCAGTATAATATGAATCTTGTAGGACTTCCCGACTGGTCAACACTTGATGGACTTGAATCGGAGTATCTTGTGGCACTTAAAACCCACATGGTTTCTCAATCCTTCATTGATTACAATGATCCTTCCGTTAAAAAGTTTGTTGGCCGTTACCAGGAGGTTTATCACGCCGATCCCGCGCTGCTTGCGTTCCAGGGCTACGACATTGCCTTTTATTTCCTTGAGGCGCTCCATACTTATGGCACGGCTTTCCAGAAGTGCATTGATGAGTTTCATCCAAAATCATTGCAGACACGGTTTGATTTCAGACAGGCTAAAGGAAATGGTTTCGAAAACCAGCACTGGATGATCTTTAAATACGACAACTACAGCCTGGTGCCGGTCCACTGAGATTAAACCGCTTTTGGAATCGCCAGCAAAGGTACATTCGCAGCAAACAAATTCTTTTTGGTAATGTTCCTGGTAAATACCAGGGATAACAGGCTGTGTTTATGCGGGCGGAATACGATAAGGTCGATCTTTTTCTCGACCACGTAATGGTCAATTGCCTTTTGATTGTCATCGGCCACTTCAACCATTTCAAAATCGATCAGGTTGGCCTTCTCCTCTTTTCCGAATTTCTGCTGCAGCGCCTTCATCCTGTCATATTCGTCAGAATGGCGGCCCTTTGTCATGAAATGAACAACCTTGAGCCTGAACTGGAAGGGTTCGAAAAGCAGGAACAGGTTGGAGATGATCGAGGCACTGTCGTCGGTGAGGTCGGTGGCCACCATGATGGTCTGGAATCCGTGGAAACTCCTGATGTCGGGAACCGTAATTACAGGCACCTTGGCGTGGTCAATGATGTATGTTGACACCTTGCCCCAGACATTCAGGTTGTTGCCTTTGCCGGTAGTGCCCATTACCACAAGGTCGGGGTGGTATTCATGGCAGAGCATGTTCAGTTCATGTTCGATTTCACCACCGGCGACCTGTGAAACGATGGTGATGTTTTCAAGGTGTTCCTTCACGATAAGATCGTTGATCTTCTCTTTAAGTTCCTCCATGTTGCGTTCGGCCTGCCTGAAGATCTCCTTCATCAGTTCTTCGTTGTACATGGTGCTCATGTCGAGCGTGTCGGGAAAACTGGTATCTGCGATGATGATCTGGTCAAAATAAGTATGGAACAACCTGATCTCGGCACCATAAGCCCTGCCGAATTCCAATGCATACCTGCAGGTGATATCGGTGTGGTTTGAAAAATCTACGGGGACAAGAATTTTTTTCATCTGAGGTTGCTTTAAGTGCTTAAAGGTAAACTAAACATCAACGCAAATTTAATATCTCCATGAGCAATTTGCAATTAATTTGGTTTGAATACCCTGCCATGAGGATCGTTTCCCTGCGGGTTATGAGCGCCCCGGTAAAAGGCTGGATGAAGTGTGCCAGTACCTCCTTTTTCAGCCCGGCAGCATCGGGGGCCATGACACACAGTTCGCCCAGGGAGGTCCCGGTGACCATTTGCGGGTTTACGAGGCAAAACCGGCCGTTGAAAAGGGCATTCAGCAGCTTCAGCTTCAGCCCGGTCGGCTGGAAGGTTACCATGATGTTTAGCTGGGCTTCGCGGATCAGGCGGAGCATCTCCTCATCGGATGGGTTCGCGATGAACCTGATGTTTGGACGGTTCCCGGAAAGTTTCAGCAACCAGCCCGGAGGATAAAGCCCTGCAATGATCAGTTCGGGAAAGGAATCCTCCCAGACCCGGGTTACCAGGTACTCGGCAGCCACGCTGTTCTCGGCCACCGAAAGATTTCCGTGGTAAAGGGCATAGTTCCCCTGCCCGGTCAGGATGTTCAATCCGTTGTACCGGTGAAAACTCGGAAGGGTGATGATGCGTTTCCCCGGGAAAACCGATAAAAGATATCGTGTGTCTTCCTGCGATACAGGCAGCATCAGTGAAGCGTGGACCAATACTTTCTGGAACAGTTTCAGGCGGGCGCTTTCAACCAGGAAAAACAACTTGCGTCCCAGGTTTTTTTCAGCCCTGAAAAGGTGGAAGTAGTAATGGTGCTCGATATTGCTTTCCCTGTAAACCAGGAAACGGCCACGAAGCCTCCTGTCGCGCATCAGGCCGCAGGTATGGAGTCCCTCGAACAGGATCGGGTAATCGTCGTTCAGGAGGTTCAGCACCAATGCTTCCGACATCCGCCCGGCAACTATGTAGGGTGTGGTTCCGAAGTTGGCGCTGAAACCGACTTTCCGGGGATAATAATGAACGGAGGCACAATAATTTTCCAGTTCTGAAGCATGCGGGCGATGGTTCTCATAACAATGCAGGTGAACCCCGACCCCTGCCTCATGCAATGCAACGATCTTGTAAAAAACATCGATCACCCCCCCGTAATTTGCCGGGAAAGGAACGTCGAAGGAAATAATATGCAGCGTGTTGTGATTCAGAAAATTAAAAATTAAAATTACGGTCAGTAAAAAGACCAGGTGACATCGTTCCCAACACCCGGTTGGTATTTTATCAAATCGTCAATCGTCAATCGTCAATCGTAAATTATTCGTCACTTGTCATTCGTCATTCGTCACTCGTCATTTCTATTGTTTTTATCAGAATTATTTCTTCATTTTCCCAGCAAAGTTCCGCTGCGGCAACCGCAAGGTTTTGTTTGTACAGGGCCAGGTTCGCTGCGTTGCCGAGCATGCTGTCCATTTTTGCGGCAAGGGTGGCCGGATCATGGTTCTCAATAAACTCCCCGATCCGGTATCGGTCAACGATAAGTTTCATCTCCGGCAGTGGCGAAACCAGCACGGGCACGTTCGCCTGGATGTAATCGAGGAACTTGTTCGGAAGGCAGAAATGGTAATTGATGCTGACATCTTTCTCGATGGAAAGCCCGAGGTCGGCCATCAGGGTGTAAGAATGCAGTTCGCCGAAAGGGATCTGCCCGGTGAAGCATACCTTTTCAGTAAGGCCGTTCGACGCGGCAAGGGCCGCCAGGGCAACGGAGATATCGCCGATCCCGGCAATCACCAGTACCGCGTCCGTTTCAAGGTATTTCATAGCCAGGATCGCCTCCTCCAGACCGCGGTCGACATTCACGGCTCCCTGGTACAAAATAACCTTCTGTTGCCTGCCTATGTTCAGTTTTGTCTTATCAAAGGCCCCTTCCATGGTTTTCCGGTAGGGAACATTCCTGACAACTGCGATGGTGTTCCCGTATTCTGCCGAATAGAGATCAGCAACCGACCGGTTAACGGCTACTACGTTGCGCAGGTGTGGGAAAAACCGGTCTTCCAGCCATTTCCAGGCCTTTGTCACCCTTTTTCGCCCGACCAGTTCGGGAACCCCGCGGAAGTATTCATGGCAGTCGTGCAGGTGTGGCCGGCGCGTGAAGGGATGCTTTACCAGGTTGGCCATGCAGCAGGCAGGCAAAGTGTCAAGGTCATTGGAAACCAGGAGGTCGTAAGGACGAAACAAGAGGAAAAAAAAGAGGCTGATGTTGTATTCGGCGTAAAATAAAATTCCCTTGTCGAACAGCAGCCTCAGGCGATGGGTCCGGTAGGAGCGGGGCGACAGTACTTTGCTGTTCCGCACTCTTCGCCCTACAAGCACTACCTCGTATCCCGCCTTTACCAGCGTATTGCAGGTGCGGTCGACCCTCTGGTCGGTGGTGAGGTCGTTGGTCACGGAAACGATGGCGGTTTTCGAGGACTGCGGAATCATGGATACTTTGTGAATGGGTCAAACGATGCCTTGGCGTGAACAAAATTAGTTTTTTCGGCTGAATTATCGGCCATTTCAATTAATTTTGGCCTTTTAAATCCCATGCATTTAGACCAGAAAGTTTCGCTCAAAACCCTTCACACATTCGGCATGGAGGTGGAAGCCCGGTACTTTGTCGAGGCAAAGACTCTCCAGGAGGTGCTGACCCTGCTGAATTACCGTCACATGATCCATATGCCGATCCTGTTCATCGGAAGGGGAAGCAACCTGCTTTTTACCCGCGATTTTCCCGGTATTGTAATCAGGATCAACTCAAAGGGAATATCTGTAAGAGAGGAGGCCGGTGAAGTTTTCGTGACCGCGGAGGCAGGTGAGGACTGGGACCCGTTTGTTCAGTATTGCGTGGATCGCGGATGGGCAGGGCTTGAAAACCTCTCCCTCATCCCCGGAACAGTTGGTGCGGCCCCCATCCAGAACATCGGCGCCTACGGCGTAGAGGTGAAAGATGTGATTGATTCGGTGCAGGTGGCGGAAATCAGTTCGGGGAAACAAAAACGGCTGACCAATGCCGAATGCCGGTTTGGTTACCGCGACAGCATTTTCAAGCAGGCATTGCGCGACAAGGTCATCATTCTGAATGTTACCTTCAGGCTTGTTCCCCAGGACCCGTCGGTACTCAGGCTCGGCTATGGAAACCTGGAGGGCGAACTTTCGCAGGCGGGCGTCGTTAGCCCCGGCATCGCCGATGTTCGGGAGGCGGTGTGCAACATCCGCCGCCGCAAACTGCCCGACCCTGCCGTGATCAGCAATGCAGGAAGTTTTTTCAAAAACCCGGTTGTGACAGAGGACCAGGCTACTGCCTTGCTGGAACGATATCCGGCCATGCCCTTTTATCCCCGGGCAACCGGGCAGGACCGGTCACAGAAACTAACCGGGGGCTCATCCCTTCCGGGTTTCTCCGACGGTACGACACCCCGGGGCCCGGTAAAGATCCCGGCGGCCTGGCTGATTGAACAATGCGGCTGGAAAGGATTCCGTGAGGTAGATGCAGGTGTGCACGTAACACAACCGCTGGTACTGGTGAATTATGGTAATGCAACCGGCAGCCAGATCCTCGGACTGGCCTCAAGGATCGTTGATTCGGTCAGGGAGAAATTCGGGATCAGCCTTGAAACAGAGGTAAATGTAATCGGATAATGCCTGAAACGATCGCTATTCCGTGCGGAGCGCACCGATCAGCTCGCTGACGGCCCCGATCCTGTGGCGGACCAAATACGCTTCAATGTCATCGGCAATTTTAACGGAGACCTCCGGATCGATGAAGTTGGCAGTTCCAACCTGTATCGCGGTAGCCCCCGCCAGGATGAACTCGATGGCGTCGGTGGCATTCATGATGCCCCCCAGCCCGACAATGGGAACATTCACCGCTTTATGAACCTGCCAGACCATCCTCAGCGCCACCGGCTTGATGGCAGGACCCGACAACCCGCCTGTGATGGTTGAAAGCACCGGTCGCCGCCGTTCCGCGTCGATGGCCATCCCGAGCAAGGTGTTGATCAGGGTCACGGCATCGGCACCGCCGTCGACCACCGCCTTGGCAAGGTCGGTAATGCTGGTGACGTTCGGGGAGAGTTTCACCATTAAAACCTTTTTATAAACCTTCCGCACCTCGGCGGTCACCTCCGTGGCCATGGCAGGAACGGTTCCGAAGGCCATTCCCCCCAGTTTGACGTTCGGGCATGAGATGTTCAGTTCGATCCCGGGAACCTTTTCCAGCTCATTGATCCTTTCAGCAACCTCAACATACTCCTCGACGGTGGAACCCGATACATTTACAATGATGTTGGTTTTGAAGTCCTGGATGCGCGGGTAGATTTCGCGGCAAAAATGATCGACCCCCTTGTTCTGGAGTCCAACCGAGTTCAACATGCCCGCCGGGGTTTCGGCCATCCGCGGGTAGGCATTACCATCGCGGTTCTTCCCGGTGACTGCCTTTACGAAGATGCCGCCAAGCCGTCCAAGGTCAATGAATTCCAAAAACTCATCCCCGTATCCAAAGGTCCCGGAAGCGGTGGTCACCGGGTTTTTGAAGTGCAATCCTGCGATATTTACTGAGAGATCAGGCATGACAGATGGCAAATGGTAAAATGGTAAAATGGCAATCTTATAGCTGGCTGACGGGTTAACTTATGACGTCGCAATTTTTAATTTTTAATTTATAATTATTCCTACCTCCATTTCAGCCTGTTGATATTGAAAACCGGTCCCTCCATGCAAACCCGTTCGTTTCCCTTGTCGGTCGGGGTCACGCAGCAGAGGCAAACTCCAAAGCCGCATGCCATGGTATTTTCCAGCGACACTTCGCAATCGGTTTTGTGCATCCATGCCATCCTGGCTATGGCTTTCATCATGGCATCCGGGCCACAGCAAAAGATCTTTTTGAAAGGGATGCTTTCACGCTGCAGGACCGGATGGTCAACCACCAGCCCTTTTTCGCCCGCAGTTCCGTCATCGGTGGTAACCAGGACCTTCCCGTATTTCGAGTATTCTTCAATTTCCGATACCTCCTCACTGGTCCTGAATCCCAGCAGGATGGTCGGATGAATGTTGTTCTGGTTCAGGAATTGCGCCAGGAAAAGGAGTGGAGCCACCCCGCAGCCTCCGCCAACCAGCAGAACATCTTTGGTTGCGGGAAGCGAGAAGGAATTTCCCAGGGGGTAGATCAGGTTCAGCGTATCGCCGGCTTTTAACAGGGAAAGGTGACGTGTACCTTCTCCCTTGATCTGGACCAGCAGACGCAGGGTATTTCTGCCGTAGTCCACTGAATGGATGGAAAAGGGTCGGCGCAGGAAGGTCGAAGGCGAACCGGTCACCAGTGCCTGTGAAAACTGGCCGGGCAGGATCAGGGGCAATTTGTCGGGTGCCAGCAACTCAAGAATAAAATGGCGCCTGTTTAGATGGATCGTTTGAACCACCTTCAAATCCCTGACAACTTTTTTCAGCTCCATGGCCAGGAGTGGTTAATTTTCGGATTGCCCGGTTTCCTGTTCATCTGCAGCAGGTTTTTCTTCCGCCGGTGTTTCCACGGCGGGCGTTTCCACGGTTTCGTCGGTAGGATCGAGGAGCCCTTTTTCAACCAGCACATTGTACCAGCTGATCATTTTCCTGATATCAGACACATAAACCCGTTCCTGGTCGAAATCGGGCACCATGCTGAGGAAGAATTTCTTTAGGGTGGCATTGTCCGATTTCGATTCAATGCCCGGTTTCCCTTCCAGTTTTTCATAAAAGGCCTTGAAAACATCCTTCAGGGGCATGTCCTCCCCGGTAGTGAATACACTGATCTCTTCGAGCGAGCTGATCTTTTCATGTCCGAAAGCCGGAAAACGTTTGTTATCATTCAGTGATTCAACGATCACCGCATTTTTTGCCTGTGAAACAACTTTGAATAAACCGTTTTTTCCTGCGATTGATAAGATCTTACTTAAATCCATGGTCTGATAGTTTTTTGCAAAGATAAAAAAAGAAAGCCACTTTTGTTATGCGATGGGCGTTACCTTTTTCTTTATGATCGTGTAGTTCCTGTATTCACCAGGTCTCCAGCCCGTCCGGATCTCAATGAAACGAAGCAACCGGGCTATGAGGGAACTAGGTCGCTTTGAGGGACCGGGGCTGAACACCCAGCTTTGATTTAAAATCCTTTCCTTCATGACCCCGGGATGACTTTCTGAGAAGGGCTTCAGGAACCCCATCCCGGTGTAATCAAATGCCCCGGTTTTCGGTATTTTTTTGTCAATCCAGGAATCGCTGTGCCAGAAACGGTTGAAAGACTGCTGCTTAGCCTGCTGGGCGTCGGGTGGTTTAACCCAACCGTAATGGTAAATGGAGGCGTCAACAAGTGACACGTTCAGCTTTCTTCCGTTTATCCTGAATCCCTGCGCATCCTGGTACGACCTGATCCGGTGATCGTTTCGTATGATCCTCACTTCGCGGCGGTACCACTGTCTCGAATCGCCGATATACCCATAGGAACCCCAGAAATGGAGGTAGCTGAAAACCAGCCCTTCAACCGCCGGGTCGCCCGCCATGGCTTCCATTGCCGCCCTGATCGCAGGAAGGTACTTTTCATGAACCACCTCGTCGGCCTGGAGGTAAAAGGCCCAGGTGCAACCGGGCGAAATGGCATCGAAGGCCTTGTCGGTCTCAACGGCAAGCACCCTGCCGCCCTGGCGCATGGTATCATCCCAGGTGGTATCGATGATCCTGATCTTCGGATCACCGATCGAAAGGATCAGGTTGCGGGTGTCATCTTCGGATTTTCCAACAGCCACCACGAATTCATCACACAAGGGAAGGATCGAAAGGATCGATTCGACAACGGGGTAATTGTATTTGATGGCATTGCGGACAAAGGTAAATCCGGCGACTTTCATGACAGTTCCTGTTATTCCGCTTTGGTTTTGTAAAATTCCGCATTGCGGTAGATATAAATATTTTTGGCTTTGTTCACCGGGTTCAGCCGGTGCATGATTTTGTCGACAAAACCGGGTTCAATGGTGGTTTCATAAACCAGCTGCGGGAAGCTTTTTTGTGCCACGAGCACCCTGCGGTCGAGTTCTTTTTCGCCGTAAAAAAGGAAAAACTGGGGATGGTAAAACCTCGGTCCTGCCGCAATAGCAGCAACCCGCTGGTAAATGGAGGTTTCGCCGGGGATCTTTTCGGGATACCCGGGCCATTTACCGGTATAGAACAACGGCAGCAATGGGACATTTGCCTCTTCGTCCTCAAGGATCATGTTGTTCACATAGGGGTATCGGTAGAGGTAATACATCGCTTCAACCTGCGCGCGTTTTGAATACATGAAGGTCAGCCCCGTAAGCAGCAGCAGGTTGATGACCCAGAAAAAGATCCAGCTGCCCCGCAGCCACGCTTTCTTACGCGTCCAGAATGGCGATGGAACGACATACCGGTAATAGCCCATGACGCCAACCATGATGAAAAAAGGGATGAAGGGCAGAATGAAGCGTTCCTGTTTGTTTGGAAAATATGAATGGAAAGCAAAAAAGAGCGCCGCCGGGAAAAAGAGCGTCATGTATCGTTTCCACCCGCGGAAAAAACCATAAAACAACAGCAGGCTGACAGGAGGGAGCATAATGCCGCCGACGGTCAGGAAATAGTTGTACCAGGGCAGGATAAAGTAGGAATTCCGGTCGGTAATGTTTACCCTGATGTACCCGACAAACTCTGCAAAGGGATATCCCCAGTTGATGATGTCGATGACCGACTGGATGACCAGGAAGGAGCAAATCACCCCAGTGATGATACCGGCGGTTTCTTTCCAGCGACGCTGGAATATCATTTGCACCGCCACCCCTGCCGGGAAGAGGATCAGCTGGTACCGTATGTCGGCCGCCAGCCCGAAGAGAATCCCGGCCAGGAAAGCAACACCGAAGGTTGCCGGGTTCCTGCATGGCCTGAGCAGTTGCCAGAATCCGAGCATCACAAAGGGGATGCAAGTTGACTCAGCCAGGTTCCGCACGCTGGTCCATGGCATGAAAAAGGTGATGGCAAGCAGGAGTCCCGCCAGCCTGGCCGGTTTTTTACCATCCATCGTTTCAACGATCCGGTAACCATAAAAAACCGTGATCAGTGAAAAAGCACCGTGCAGGAGCCTCACCACGAGCATTTTTTCCTGCGGATCGTTGAAGTTGACCCATTTCATGAAGGTAAAGAGAACGTAATGGAGACCGGGATAGAAAAAGTTATGGCCGCTCGGCCCGGTATTGCCCCGGCTGCCCGGAAGCCAGGCATTATAATCGTGCCCGAAGATCCACGACTGGGGTGCTTCGATGATCAGGTAATGGTCGTCGAGCATGCCCCATCCCCTGGCAAAAACCGCAGCCAGGAGCCGGAACAGGATCGCCAGGCCCATGATGATGATCAGCGGTTCTTCATTCCAGGTTTTCAGAATATTGAAACCGTTCCTGCGGGTTTCCTGCGGGTAAGTCATCGGTGGCTTGTGTTTCGTAAAATATTGGATCAAAGAACGGGAAGGATGCCCGTGTAATTATGGGGTGTGATGGCTTTCAACTCCTCCTTTAACTTTTCCGGCACTGAAAGCTGGTCGATAAATTGCACAAGGACCGGTTGGGTGATCCCCTCCCTGCCACGGGTCAGTTCCTTGAGTGCCTCGTAAGGATTCGGGTAATTCTCGCGACGCAGGATGGTCTGGATAGCCTCCGAAACAACAGCCCAGTTCTGGTCAAGATGCTTCGACAGCCCGGCTTCGTTCAGGATCAGCTTGTCGAGTCCCTTCAGGAGCGACCGGTAGGCAATGACCGAATGCGCCATCGGCACGCCGATGTTGCGGATCACCGTGGAATCGGTGAGGTCGCGCTGCAGCCTCGAAACCGGGAGCTTTGATGACAGGTGTTCGAATATGGCATTGGCCATCCCCAGGTTCCCTTCCGAATTTTCAAAATCGATCGGGTTGACTTTGTGTGGCATGGCAGATGATCCTGTTTCGGTTTCCCTGACCTTCTGCTTGAAATAGTCCATCGATATATAGGTCCAGATATCCCGGTCAAGATCGGTGAGGATGGTATTGATCCTTTTCAGGTTGTCGAAAAAGGCCGCCATGTTGTCGTAATGCTCGATCTGGGTGGTGGTCTGGCAACGTTCCAGTCCAAGGGTGCCATTCACGAACTTATTGGCGAAATCAACCCAGTTGATGCCAGGATAGGCCACGTGATGCGCGTTGAAGTTGCCGGTTGCGCCACCGAACTTTGCCGAAACAGGGATGGTCTCCATCAGGGCCAGCTGCATGCCGAGCCGCTCGACAAACACGTACAGCTCCTTGCCCACCGTTGTCGGCGAAGCCGCCTGTCCGTGCGTGTGGGCCAGCATGGGTATGTTCAGCCATTGTTTACTGAGGGTGTAAAGCTTTTCGTAGATTGTTTCGACCAGCGGTTCTACCGTCTTTTTCCAGGCATCCCGCATGGCCATCGGAAAGGCCGTGTTGTTGATGTCCTGGGAGGTAAGCCCGAAATGGATAAATTCCCTGGATCCGCCCAGCCCAAGAAGCTCGAATTTCTCTTTCAGGAAGTATTCAATGGCCTTCACATCGTGGTTGGTCACCCTTTCGATCTCCTTGACCCTCAACGCATCGTCATGCGAATAATTTTCATAGATTTTCCGAAGCCGGGGAAACATTTTTTTATCCACCCCCGAGAGTTGCGGCAAGGGTAACTTGCACAATGCGATAAAATATTCCACCTCCACCAGAAGCCTGTAGCAGATAACGGCTCCTTCAGAAAAGAATGCGGCCAGTGGCTCCGTAAGTTTGTGATACCGGCCGTCGACCGGGGAAACAGCATTCAGACAATCCATTGATGAAAAAATTAAAAATTAAAAATTACGGGGAACCTAACCGATATCAGAAACCGTAAATCGTAAATCGTAAATTTCACTTGTCATTCGTCATTTTTTTTCGGACAGTCAAAATTAACACTTTTTAATTCAATGTGGCTGAATAACAAATGGTGATATAGTTTAAATTTGCAGGATATCCACCCTGAAAAACATCAAGTATGAAAAAAATTCTACTTTTTATCCTGATTGCCGGCCTGGCAGCATTTTCCGGCACCCTGTTTGCCCAGGCGAAGCATTTTGCAATGTTTGAACATTTTACGCAGGCCAGCTGCGGCCCATGCGCCGCCCAGAACCCTGCCATGCAGGCCACCCTGAATGCCAACGTCGGGAGGGTCCACCACATTGCCTATCATACCAGCTGGCCAGGCGTTGACCCCATGAATGCCTACAATCCCACCCAGGTGGCCGATCGTGTCACCTATTACGGTGTAACGGGTGTTCCCGATGTAATTGGACAGGGAAACCAGTATGAAGGAAGTCCTACCGGCGTCACCCAGGCCCTGGTCGACAACTTTGCCGCCGATCCCGCCCCCATCCGTGTGATCGTAAAGGAAACCTCCAACGGGGTCGCCCGAACGGTCAAGGTGAAGGTCTTCACGGTTGATACCGTTCCTTCCGGAAATTATAAGATCAGGCTTGCCGTACTCGAAGAGTGGATTCACTATGCCACACCTCCGGGTTCAAACGGGGAAAAGGATTTTCCGGATGTCTTCCGCAAGATGCTGCCCTCAACAGCCGGAGACGCATTCGTGCCCCCTGCCATCGGTGATTCCGTGACCTTCACCTATACCTATAACCTCGACCTGACCAAATGGGACACTACGCAGATCTATTCCTGCGCCTTTATCCAGAATGAAACCAACAAGAATATCCTCAACTCGGGTTCATCCATCGATCCCACCTGGGAACTCGTGGGTATCGATCCAACCTTCAGGAAGGGAACCCTGGGCGATGTGAAATCATTCCATTACAAGGTGCACAACCTTGGAAATGCCCCTGAACTTTTCCGGTTCAAACTTGCCTCCAAGCAGCCAACGGGCTGGAGTGCCGGTTTCACCCTTCTCGGTCAAACCTACTCTGATTCAGTGGATATTTCAGTACCTGCTAAGTCAACCTCCGATCTCATCGTGAATGCAACCATCGGCACGGGAGTGGGGATCGCATCATACGGTATTTCGATGAAATCGCTTGTTAATACCGGGTTTGCACCCATCACGCTGAATTCCTTCGTCATGTCGGGTGTCAAGGAGATGCTCATCAACAACGATGGCGGCTGGGGCGACGGCAGCGGGCTGAGCACCCTCAGTTTCCAGCAGAAATACATCGATGCGCTGGTCTATTCAGGAAGTACCGCATACGGCGTTGTTGACCTCACCACCTTTAAAAAGGCCTACAAGTACGACTGCCTTTCGGATGTTGCCAACTATTTCTTTAACGTTGGCTGGTCATTCCCGGCATTTACCGACGAATCGGTTGCGATCTTCAAATCGGAACTGAACGCCGGTAAAAGAATGCTGGTTTCGGGCCAGGATATTGGCTGGGACACATGGACGGCTGCTGCGAGCGGCGGACATGGGACCGATTCGACCAAGGCGTTCTATACAAATTATCTCGGCGCCCATTTCATCTCCGATGGTACCACGGCAAACAACCAATATATCGCCAATGCGACCGATCCCGATTTCGGACTGGTTCCTACATCGCCGCTGACCAATGTCTATGGAGGTACCAACTTTTTTCCCGATGAGATCAACGCAGTGGGAGTCGGTGCCAATATCTTCTACTACAACACCGGCCTGACGAAGATCGGTGGTGTTAAAGCAACGAACGGCACCTGGAAAACTGTCTATCTGGCGACCAGTCTTGAAATGATGTCAAGCGATGTATCGCGCAATGAACTGATCAAAAAGGCCAGGATATGGTTCGGAGGAACCCCGGTGGACGTTGATCCGCTTGCTTCAAAAACAGGCCATCTTGGACAGAATTACCCGAACCCTGCCAACCAGCAGACTACCATCCTGCTCAACTCAATCAACAATGACATGACGATTGAAGTGGCCGACCTGATGGGCAGAACGATCATGAATGTTCCGGTTGCCGAGGGTTCAACCCGTGTCGGGATATCCACTTCGGGTATTCAGAATGGCCTCTATTTTTACCGCCTGGTCAGCAATGGACGTGTGATTGAAACGAAGAGGATGGAAGTGCAAAAGTAAATGGCGAAATAGCGAAATGGCGAATATTTGCCTGCGTGGCATTCCTGTTCCATAATGCCTTTTGCCTGTTGCCTAAAAAAAACGGGGCTGCATGATATGCGCCCCGTTTTTTTTTATGGCCTGGTGATTTTTTGGATCCATTTCCCCATCACCTCCAGGGCGTCGGGCGAGATGGTCTCCTCAATTTTGGAGTATTCCGCAGGGTTCCCGGTGGTGGTATGCTGGAAAAGATGGTTGAGCCCCGGCAGCTCTTCAACGATGTAGTTTACATTGCCCCCGAAGATCATGGCCTTCTCGATGGCCGGAAGATTCTCACGGGGAGGAACCTGCAGGTCGAGGCTGCCGTTGATGGCCAGCAAAGGACACTTGACTTTCGTGAGGTAATCCTGAGGATCGAGTGTGAGGAAACAGCGGAACCAGGGCGACGTAAGGGACTTTACCTGGGCCGACAGTTCCTCTGCAGTCATTTTGTGATAACTGGTGTCCTTCGCATTCCGGCGATCGGTGGAGGCCATCAGATCGCGGATTTTATTGGCGGCTTTATCGTTATCACTGTTTTTTTTCAGGATGGTATAGATTTGCCGGTCAATTTTATCGCTTGTCCTGATCGATTTCTCATCCGCCTTTTCAGCTTTTGCGATCAGCGCCGACTGGAGGAGCAGGATCTGCTCGCCCGTAATGCCTGGACCGGCCATGAGCACGACAAACGCCACGTTCCTGTTGCGTGAGGCCACGATGGGGGCGATGATCCCGCCCTCGCTGTGACCGATGATGCCGGTTTTGCCGTGGTCAATGTCGGGGCGTTTGGCGAGGAAGTCGAGTGCTGATTCGACGTCGTTGGCAAAATCAAGGGTAGTGGCTGTTTTGAAATCACCTCCCGACTTTGCGACCCCGCGGTCGTCGCAGCGCAGTACCGCGATGCCGTTGCGCGTGAGGTAATCCGCCAGCACCAGGAAGGGTTTGTGCCCGAGCAGCTCTTCGTCGCGGTTCTGGGGGCCTGAACCGGTGACCAGGATCGCGCAGGGAAAGGGACCGCCGCCTTCGGGAAGGGTGAGGGTTCCTGCAAGATCAAACCCGCCTTCGGCATTCCTGACGACAACCTCTTCTGAACGATATGGAAACGGGGGGTTAGGCTCCTGCGGGCGGTTGAGGGTGAATTTTTTTTCCTGCCGGTCCATGGTCAGCGGGAAGTTCATTCCGCCCTGACGCCAGGTACCGGGGATCGAATTATGCCCAGTGTTCACTTTCCCGCTGAATTTTCCCCCGATCTTTTTGGAAGAGACAAAAAGTGAATCTTCCCTGATCGTTACCTTGCTGGTCGGCAAGTCCTTTGCCCCCTGGTCGGGACTGTCGAAGGTGACAATCATGCTGTCGGAGGGATTCAGCGAGATGTTCATCACCAGGTGAAGTTCAATACCCTGCACCTTGAGCACTCCCAGCCATGAACCCTGCAGGTCGGCTGGTTTAACCTGTGCGATCAACCTTTGACCCGGCACAAAGAATCCGGCCATCATCAAAACCAAAAAAACGCAACTCTTTTTCATATATTGATTTTTTAACGATCCCCAAATTCCCAAATCCCCAAATTTCCACATCATTTTGCAATCGTCTTCGCGAAACTGTTCGAATATGCCGCAAAAAAACCGATCCCTCCGTTGTTGACATTTCCGACAATGTTTGCAGGTGGCCCGGTAAAAAATGGTATGTTGAACCCCGAACGGTCGACCTCTTCGATAAAATTATAATATTGTTTTGTAATCGCCGACATCTGGACCATAATGGTATCGCCCGGGTAAAGCGTCTCCCATTTGTTGGCATTGTTGATCCGCCTGATCGGGATGCCGTTCATGTAGCTGCCGTTGTAAAATTTGTCGTTGGAGATTATTTTTTTTGTGATGGTATCCGTCATCAGGTGTCCGTTCCGGTATATGTTGAAAAGGTAATAATTTTCCTGGTCGGCCGGGTCCTGCGCCCAGATTTTTATGATCCACCTCCCTTCGGTGCCGAGGGTGGGATCAAAAATAGCGCTCACCGAATCGAGGCGGGTCACCGGTAGCAGGGCTGAGGAGGCCTCCACATTTGTTTTGCCGGCAATGGCTGCGTGGAGGCTGACATGGAGGGTATAGGTTTTGCCAACCTGCCCGGCAAATCCCGGATCGGTATGGTAAATCCCGGAGACTCCCGGGACTGTTTCGTGCAACTGGAAAATGTTCGATCCGTCGCTGAGGGTTACCCCGGCGCTCACAATCCTTGGGGCCGGCTGATCAGAAAAATAATCCGATGATTCCGTCAGTGCGATCGCGTAGGTCCCCGTATCCGATTGCACGCTCCCGTCAACCACGACCCGCGTGAAGGTGGTGTCGAGCTTCACGTTTATCTTTTCGGTACAGGATGCTGCCAGTAAACCCAGCAGGATCAGATGCAGAATTCTTTTAATCATTGTTGAAGTGAAAATTAAAGGTGACAGAAGGAATGATGCCGAACAGGTAAACTTTTTCGGCATAGGTGGTATTCGGGTTGACATTGTCCTGTGTAAAGTTGATCGACCAGGTATTGTGGCGGTTGTATGCGTTGTAAACGGAGAAGTTAAGATCCCAGCGGAACTTCTGGCCGGGTTTCTCCTTGCTGTAAAGGGTCAGGGCCAGGTCGAGCCGGTGGTAATCCTGGTAGCGGTACTGGTTACGGTCGGAATAGATCGGCACGATCTTGCCACCGATCTCCGCCCTCCCGGTCGGAAAGGTGACCGGCGCCCCGGTGGCATAAACCCAGTTTGCAGAAATGGAGATCCTTTTGCTGATGGCATAGTTTGCAACAACTGAAATATTGTTGGGCTTGTCGTATGGCGCAGGGTAGGGGTTGCCGCCGTTGATCCCGCTGATCTGCCTGAAAGTACGCGACCATGTGTAGCTTACCCAGCCGTTGAGCTTTGTACCGTTTAGCCGCACCAGGCATTCAACGCCATAAGACCACGCATTTCCCGTCCTGATCTCGCCCTCCAGCTTGTTGTTGAGCAGCAGGCTGGCAAAATCCTTGAAGTCGACCACGTGCTGCATCCATTTGTAATAACCTTCCACGGAAGTTTCAACGGTATTTTTTCTGAAATTCCTGAAATATCCCACAGCCACCTGGTCGGCGATCTGTGGCCTTACATTTGGACTGGCCGGGAACCATATATCGAGCGGCGTTCCGACTGTCGAGTTCTGCGCCAGCTGAAGGTACTGGAAGGTGCGGGCGTAGCTTGCCTTGATCGACTGGCGGCTGTCAAAGTCGTAAAGCAGTCCCAGCCTGGGTTCAAGTCCGGTATAGGTGTGATACAGGGTACCTGATTTATAAACGGTCGAATCGACCGCCTTGTAAGCAGTGTCATAATGAAATACCGTTCCCGGGCCGGTATTCTGGAACATCGAAAATCTCAGCCCGTATTTTGCCGTGAAATGATCCCCGAGTTTTTGCTCGTTGCTGGCGTATACCCCGGTTTCAAAGCCATAGTTGTTGGGTACTTTCACCGTGGATACAACGGTTTTGTCGCCGGTTCCCTTTGCCTCCCCCGGGCTGAACATATGGTAAATCTCAGAAACCCCGAACTTGAGGGTGTTTTTGGTGTTCAGGTAATAACTGAAGTCGTATTTCAGCCCGAGGTCGCGGAGGTTCGAGGTCCAGACAAACGAAGTAGTGCTGGCATCCGGGGTGCCCAGGTTATAGAGGTAGTTGCTGTAGATAATAGATAAATTTGAAAACAACTGCCTCGTAAAGAGATGGTTCCATCGGAAGCTGGCTGTTTCATTGCCCCATTTCATACCTGCGAAACTGTTCTTGAAAACATCGCGGCCGAAATACCCCGACAGGAATATCTGGTTGTTGTCGTTGATCTTGTAATTGATCTTGGCGTTCAGGTCGTAAAAGTAAAGGCTGTTGTTGTGAAGGGCTTTGTTGGAGGAGAGCGGCAGGAAAATATCGGCATAGGTGCGTCTCCCTGAAACCACGAACGAACAGCGGTTTTTCAGGATCGGCCCCTCGATGGTGAGGCGGCTGGCAATAAGGCCGATGCCCCCGTTGACTTCGAATTTTTTTGAGTTGCCTTCGTTCATCCGGATGTCCAGTACCGAAGCAAGTCTTCCACCGTAGTTTGCCGGCAGGTCGCCCTTGTAAAGTTTGACGTCCTTGATGGCATCGTTGTTGAAAACCGAGAAAAATCCCATGAGATGCGAAGCGTTGTAAACCGTTGCCTCATCGAGCAGGATCAGGTTCTGGTCGGGCGCTCCCCCGCGCACGCTGAAGCCGCTCGAACCTTCACCCACCGACTGCACGCCGGGTAGCATCTGGATGGCCTTGATGACATCCACTTCGCCGAACAGGGCCGGGATGTGCTGGATGGTCTTGATATCCATCCTGAAGGTGCTCATTTCGGGCTTGACAACATTCTTGTCATTTTTTTCGCTGGTGATCTCAACCTCCTTCAGGTCGCGCATCAGGGGTTCCATCTCCTGGTTGATCTTCAGAACAGACTTCGGGTCCAGTTCCAGGGTTTTGTAAACGGTCTTGTATCCGACATAGGAATACACCAGCGACCATGTGCCGATGTTAAGGGTGAGCGAATAATTCCCGTACATATCGGAAACGGCGCCACTCTTCAGTTCTTTGACGAACACCGTCGCACCTACCAGCGCTTCACCACTGTTTTTGTCGGTTATTTTTCCGCTGATGGAGACATGGGTCGGCCCGTCAACCGGAGAAGCTGAACCTAGAAAGGATATGAAAAAGAAAATACAAAGAAAAAAGGAGGAAACAGGATTCTTCATAAATAATGGATGATTATGCAGTTATTTTCGTATGATCCGGAATTCTCCGTTAATTTCAAGTTTGATGATCTGAGAGGGTTTTAAATTCCTGCCCTGGTCAATGGTCTGATTCACGCAATAATCGACACCTGCAATGATTTCAGCAGAAATGTCCTTAAATCCGGCAGGCGGAGTTTTCCCGGTGATGTTGGCCGAGGTTGATACAATTGGCTTATGGAGAAGACGTATCAGCCGTCTGCAGAATTCATTTCTCACAACCCTGATGGCGACGGACTGATCTTCGGCGATCACATTCGGTGCAAGTTTCATGGCCCCGGGATAAATGACGGTGAGCGGCGAATCGGCATATTCAATGAGGTCCCAGGCAATTTCGGGCACCACCTTGACATAATCCATGACCCGGTTGGCCTCGTCCACCAGGATGATCATGCTTTTGGAATCGGTCCTTTTCTTGAGATGATATATCTTTTCAACGGCCGCCTGGTTGGTGGCATCACACCCGATGCCCCAGATCGTGTCTGTCGGATACAGGATGATCCCCCCGTTTTTCAGCACGCTGAGACATTGCTGGATTTCCTGTTCGTATGGCAATATGTTCATTATTTTTCAGTGACTATAAATCAAATGTAAAAGGCAACCCCGATTCAGTCGGGGTATAAACGTACAAATTTACCCATAAATTGCCTATCCCTTGTTTTAGACGGAGAAATCAGGATGACGCTTTATAACCTTGTTGTGAGTTGTTCAATGCGGATGTCGAGTGCGCACCTGAAATGGTGCTCGGGGCAAGACCTGTAGCCATGCAGGCCACAAGGTCGGCATGAAAGCTGTTCCCTCACCTCCACCACGGCCGAATTGCCGGAGAGCGGACCGAAGCCGAATCCCGGGATGGTGGAGCAGTAAACGGCGGTGACCGGGGCGTTCACGGCTGATGCCAGGTGCATCGGGGCCGAATCGTTGGTGAAGTTCATCCGGGCATGCTGCATAAGGGCGGCCGACTGGAGGAAGGTAAACTTGCCTGCAAGATTTTTAATCGGCCGTTGTCCCGACGAAGAGATGATCTCCTCGCACAACGCCTTGTCATTGCCAGCCCCGAGAAGGTATACGGTATCTTCAACAGGTATTTCCTTTACAAATTCGATCCATTTTTCAACCGGGTATTGTTTTGTAAACCACAACGAAGCAGGTGAAATTGTATAATACCTGCCTGTTTTATAAGGTTCAACATGGCTTAAATCAGCAGCCGTGGGATACAAACGCGGCATTACACGCCCGTTCCCGGTAATCCCTTCAACCAGCAACAGGTTCCTGTCGGTTTCATGGATCCCGTCGAGGGCATGGCCGATTCTTTTGGTGAAAAAAAACGACATGGGGTTCTTGTCGAATCCAATCGTTGTATCCGCCCCTGAAAAAGCAGTCAGGAAACCGGTTTTGAAAAAACGCTGCAGGTTGACAACAAGGCCGTATTTAGCCTGCCTGGTTAACCTGAATAGTCTGAAAAAATTCCGGGTGGCATGCGAACTTTTATCCCAGGTCAGCACCCTGTTGAGATATGGATGGCCATAAAACAGCCCTTCGTTTCCCTTCTTTACAAGCAGGTCTATCCTGGCTTCCGGGATATACTGATGTAATTTTTCCAGTACAGGTGTGGCAAGGATAACATCCCCGATGGAGGCGGTCTGAATGATAAGTATTTTCATGAGCGTTAAAATTCCCTAAACAGCAACATCGAATTCCCGTAATGCCTGGTTCAGTGAAGTTTTCAGGTCGGTGGAGGCTTTCCGCCGGCCGATGATCAGCGCGCAGGGCACCTGGTAAATCCCTGAGGGAAAGGTTTTCGGAATGGTTCCGGGAATTACCACCGACCGCTCTGGAACAAATCCCCGGTATTCAGCCGGTTTTTCACCCGACACATCGATGATTTTTGTCGAACCGGTAAGTACGACATTTGCGCCAAGAACGGCCTCCCGGCCGACGCGCACCCCCTCAACGACAATCGAGCGCGATCCCAGAAAACAATCATCTTCGATGATCACAGGTGCTGCCTGTACCGGTTCGAGTACGCCGCCGATGCCCACGCCGCCGCTCAGGTGGCAGTTTTTGCCAACCTGGGCGCAGGAACCAACCGTGGCCCAGGTGTCGACCATCGTCCCGCTGCCGACGTAAGCGCCGATGTTTACGTAGCATGGCATCATGATCACCCCTTCGGCGATGAAGGAACCGTACCGGGCGATGGCATGGGGAACCACGCGCACCCCCAGCTTGTCGTAATGAGTCTTCAGCGGGATCTTGTCATAGAACTGGAAAGGCCCGGTTTCGATCAGCTCCATTTTCCGGATTGGGAAATAGAGGATCACCGCTTTTTTGATCCATTCATGCGTAATCCACTCCCCGTTGTGTGGCGAGGCGATCCTCAGCAAACCTTTGTCGAGCCGTTCGACCACCGCGCAAATGGCCTCCTGTGTAGCCTGCTGCCTTAACAATTCCCGGTCCTCCCAGGCGGATTCTATGAGTTGTCTGATATTGTCCATGGTCGTTTACGTTGCAGGGGAAAAAAAGTGAAGAGTGACGAGTGACAATTGACGGGTGATGTTTTTTGCATTTACCAGGGGTGGCATCAATTTTTAATGAATTTCCACATCCTCAAATCCTCAAATTTGCAATCGTTTTTTCCTGCTTTTCAAAATTAGCTAAAATTTCAAATCTTTGTACCTTTGCACAAAATATAGGGAATGGGCAGGATCATGGCGATTGATTACGGGCAGAAGCGGACGGGCCTCGCGGTGACCGATGAACTGAAGATCATCGCAACGGGGCTGACAACTGTCAGTACGGCGGAGGTGATGGATTTTTTAAAGGATTACTGCCTGAAAAACAAGGTTGAATGTTTCGTGGTGGGCGAGCCGAGGCAGATGAACAACGAACCTTCCGAATCGGCCGTATTTATTGAGCCCTTTGTCAGGAGCCTGAAAACCGCATTCCCGGCGATCCCGGTAAACCGGGTCGATGAACGGTTCACCTCGCTCATGGCAACCCGTACAATCAGGGAGGCAGGACTGAAGAAAAAGGACCGGCAGAACAAGGCGCTGGTTGATACGGTGAGCGCGACGATCATGCTGCAATCATATATGGAGGTAGCGAGGTAGCGATATAGCGAAATGGCGAAAAGCTGAAATTTTAACAAATAAATTTTTCATATGATATTGCCAGTTGTTGCATACGGGCACCCGGTGTTGAAAAAAGTTGCGGAACCGGTAGCGCCCGACCATCCCGATTTCAAGGAGTTCCTGGAGAATATGTGGGAAACCATGTACCAGTCCGACGGGGTCGGCCTTGCAGCGCCCCAGGTGAACCGGTCGATCCGGGTGATCGTGATCGATGCATCGGCATTTACGGAAAAGTTTCCCGAATCGGAGCACTTTAAGAAGGCCCTGATCAATGCACACATTTATAAGGAGGAGGGGGAAGAATATCCCTTCAACGAAGGATGCCTGAGTTTTCCGGGGCTGCGTGAAGATATTATGCGTAAACCCGTGATTCACATCAGGTACCAGGATGAAAATTTTGTAGAACATGACGAAACCTACGACGGGGTGATCGCCCGGATTATCCAACATGAATACGATCATATCGAAGGTATTGTGTTTGTGGACCGCCTGCCATCACTGAAAAAAATGCTGCTCAAACGCCGGCTTTCCGATATCAGCAGGGGAAATGTGGAAGTCTCCTACCGGATGACCTTCCCGCAACTCAAACGGGGGCGGAAATAACCCCTTTGCATATTGACGATTTCAGATTTCAGATTTCAAATTTCAGATAGTGTTATTGGTATGATTCATTCAATATAAAGGATATGATATTCAACATTAAATACAGTACGATGAAAAGATTGACATTTTTGATGCTTTGCATTTTGACCGGCATGCTGGCCGGCTGCAGCCCGTCGCGGGAAAAAACGATCAGCCGGATCAAGTCGCTCGAGAAGAGCCTCTACTCACCCGAATCTGTCAGTTTTGATAAGGTGAAGGCCGACAGCCTGATGGCACTTTGCGAAAATTTTATCAAGGATCATCCGAAGGATTCCCTGGCGCCGGTTTTTCTCTTCAAGGCGGCGAATGTTGCCATGAACATGAACGACGGCAACAAGGCCATCAGCCTGTTCGACCAGTATATCAAGGATTACCAGGACAAGCCCAAGGCGCCGGTCTGCATGTTCTTCAAAGGTTTTATCTATGAGAACATCCTGCACGACCTGGACAGGGCCCGGGAGGTATACCTGCAGTTCATCGAAAAATATCCCAATAATGATTTTGTGAAGGATGCCAAAATGGCCATGGCCAACCTGGGGAAATCACCTGAAATGCTCGTCCGCGAATTTGATGCAAAACAAAAGGCCGACAGCGCCCGCATCGCCGATTCCGTTGCCAAAACCAAAAAGAAAAAGCGCTCCTGACCCCCTTCAGTAAAAAACCCTCACTGCCTGCATTGCCTGCATTGCCTGCATTATTTAAAAAGGTTTTCCAGAAAGTTAGAAAGCTCTGCAGGCGAAGTGTTTTCGAACAGTTTTCCCTCGTGGCTGTATGCAATGTCGCCCCGCTCCTCCGAAACGATGATGGCGATGGCATCCGATTTTTCGGTGATTCCTACGGCCGCGCGGTGGCGTAACCCGTAAAAAGTCGGGATGCTGGCCTTGTTCGAAACCGGGAGGATGCACCTTGCGGCCTTGATTTTATTCCCGATGATGATTACGGCGCCGTCGTGAAGCGGGCTGTTCTTAAAGAAGATGGTTTCAATCAGCACCTCCGAAATGCTGGCTTCAACCGGCTGGCCTGTATCGATATACTGGGCAAGTTCGTTCTGCTGCGCGATGACGATCAATGCGCCCGTCCTGGTCTCGGCCATTTTCTGGCAGGCCTTCACAATCTTGTCGATGTTGAGATTCACGGGGTTGTTGATCTTAAAATGCCAGAAGAGAAATCTTTTGCGCTGGTTCCTGATGATCCGCGTGTTGCCTACCATCAGCAGCACCTGCCGTATTTCAGGTTGAAACACAACGATCAGGGCAATCACCCCGACACTGATAAACTGGCCCAGGATCTCCGTCAGCAGCTGCATCTGGAGGGCTTTCACCACCTTCCATATCAGGTAAACCGCGATGATGCCGATGAAAATCCTGATCCCCGCCGTTCCCTTGACAAGGTTGTAGATTTCATACAACAGGAATGCAAAAAGGACAATGTCGATTACATCAACAATTCGGAGAGAAAACAGGCCGGTCAGTAACATTTGGGATTTACGATTTACGATTTACGATTTACGATTTTATTTCTTAGCCATACTTGGTCCTCAATTTCGCTATTTCGCTACCTCGCTACCTCCCGCAATGGCCTGGTGCAAAAGTACGACTTTCCCGTCAACCCGTCATCCCCACCAGCCTCACCGCCTCCACCGCCTCTTTCACATCGTGGACCCGCAGGATGTCGGCCCCTTTCAGCAAAGCAATAGTGTTCAGCACAGTGGTGCCGTTCAGCGCGTTTTCAGGGGTCGCATGGAGGACCTTATTGATCATGGATTTGCGCGAAAGTCCTGCAAGAAGCGGGACTCCTTCCGAACGGAACTCGTCAAACCGGGAAAGAAGGGTAAAATTGTGTTCTGTATTTTTGCCGAACCCGAATCCGGGGTCGAGGATCACCTGGAGAACGCCCTTGTCGCGGCAGCGGGCAAGTTGTTGTTCAAAAAAATAGCTTACTTCGGCAAACACATCTGAATAACCGGGATTATCCTGCATGTTTTCAGGGGTTCCCTTCATGTGCATCAGCACGTAGGGCACTTTAAGCGTTGCAACCGTTTCAAGCATTGCGGCGCCGAAACGGCCACCGTATACATCGTTGATCATCCCTGCGCCATGTTCCACGGCGGCGCGTGCCACCTCCGCGCGAAAAGTGTCGGCTGAGAAGATCATTGCCGGAAACTCCCTGCAAAGCATGTCGATGACGGGGATCAACCGTGCCAGTTCCTCCTCCTGGCTGACAGGAATAGCTTTCGGACGGGTGGAAACAGCCCCGATATCGATGATGGAGGCGCCGTCGCCGATCATTTTTTCAACCTGCGATATCCTGGACGCAGTATCGGGATACCTGCCGCCATCGAAAAATGAATCGGGTGTGAGGTTGAGGATTCCCATGACCACGGGAGAGGAAAGATCTAACAGGTGTGAGCCGCAATTTAATCTGGTCATGATTTGATTTCTTAACTGCCTGGCTGATTTCAGATTCACTCCCAGGGAAACTGTCGGGTGCCGGTAAAACAGCCCCGGACTGTTATTTTTTTGTTAAAATCGGAGCCCAAAAGTACGACCAATAGGCAGATTTTTGTTACTTTTAGCATCAAATTTATCACGCATGAAAATACTCAGAACGATTTTCAGAATCCTTGTCGGCATTGTCTTCGTGTTCTCCGGTTTTGTAAAAGGGATCGACCCGCTTGGAACGGTCTACCGCATGGACGATTATTTCATTGCCTTCAACCTTCCCTGGTTCATGAATTTCAGCATATACCTGACGATATTTTTGTGCACGATGGAATTCATCCTTGGCTTCAGCCTCCTGTTCAACCTCTGGATCAGGAAAACCGTGTGGCTGCTGGTACCCATGATGATGTTCTTCACCATCCTCACCTTTTTCGATGCCGTTTACAATATTGTTCCCGATTGCGGCTGCTTCGGCGATGCGCTGAAGATCACCAACGTTCAGACTTTTGTCAAGAACCTTTTCCTGATGGGTTTCATCCTGATGATCTTCGCATGGCGGAAGAAATACAGGAGCCTGCTGCCTGTCCGGGGGGATGTAATGGTACTGGTGGTTGTGATCCTTCTTTTTTCCGGAATGTCGGTACAATGTTACCGCCATCTTCCCATGGTCGACTTCATGGGATGGAAAGTGGGAAACCGGGTCGACAAGACCGAAACACTGCCTGTCACCTTTTACGTTACCTATAAAAACAAGCACACCGGCAAAGAGAAGGAATTTGTGGCGCCGAATTACCCGTGGAACGACTCGACCTGGCTGGCCACCTGGATATTTAAAAGCCAGCGGGTTGTTGACCCGAACAAAAACCAGGGTCTGGCCCTGCGTGTGGAGGACCAGTTCGGGGGCGATTTCACGGCAAGTATCCTGAAGAATCCCGATTACCAGTTCATCCTGGTGGCCTATGATCTTACAAAGACCAATACCGAAGGGTTCCATAAAATTCTTCCATTGTATAAAAAAGCCACGGCAGACGGGTATACTTTCATATGTCTTACAAACAGCCAGCCCGCCGAAATTAAAAAGTTCAGGATGGCAAACGGCACAGCCTTCGATTTCTACAATGCCGACGACGTGGTGCTTAAAACCATGGTGCGCTCCAGTCCCGGCCTCATCCTGATGAAAGATGGCATCGTGCTCGCAAAGTGGGGCTTCCGCGACTTCCCTGGCTACGCAGAGGTAAAAGAGCGGTATATAAAATCTACAAGCCAAAAACAATAACCCCTCACTCGTCATTCGTCACTCGTCACTCCACAATCGTAAATCGTAATTTGTAAATCCCCATGTCCCGTTTTATCCTGAAGCGATTTTGGTACGGTCTGCTGGTCCTCTTCGGGGTGGTTGTGGTGGTTTTTTTTTTATTCAACGTTCTCCCGGGCGACCCTGCGCGCATGATGCTCGGGCAACGGGCTGACATTGCTTCCGTGCAGGCCATCAACAGGGACCTTGGACGCGACAAACCCCTTTTCATCCAGTTCCTCAACTACCTGAACGACCTTTCGCCAATCTCCCTGCATAACACCGCCGACAGAAATCATTTTTTATACCTCGACCCGGCAAAATACGGTTCCACGCTGAAACTGGTGTCGTTCGGCCGATCGGCCCTGGTTCTGAAGTATCCTTACCTCCGCCGTTCATACCAGTCGAAGCGGAATGTCTCGGAGATCCTTTCCGAAGGGTTTGTCAACACCATCATCCTTGCACTCGTGGCCATGGCTTTTGCCATCATCGCCGGGATTGCCATAGGAATTGTTTGCGCGATATACAGGAACAGTTTCATCGACCGGATCGCCCTGGTCTTTTCGGTCCTGGGCATGTCACTGCCTTCTTTTTTTGTTGCCATACTGAATGCATGGATTTTTGCGTTTATCCTTGGAAAGTATACGGGGCTGAACATGTCGGGCAGTCTGTTTGGCGTGGATGATTTTGGCAGGGGCAGTTATCTCGACCTGAAAAATCTTGTTCTGCCAGCCTTTACACTGGGAATCAGGCCACTGGCCATTATCGTGGAACTCACCCGGAATTCGCTTCTTGAAGTGATGACACAGGATTATATCCGTACGGCAAAGGCAAAGGGGCTCAGCAAGACAAGGGTGATCCTGAAACATGCATTGAAAAACGCCATGAATCCCGTAGTCACTGCCGTTTCGGGCTGGCTGGCCTCATTGCTGGCCGGGGCTGTTTTTGTAGAGTTCGTGTTTGACTGGAAGGGTATTGGGGTGGTGATCGTCAACGCCCTTGATAAATATGATTTCCCGGTGGTGATGGGTGCGGTGCTCTTCATCTCCATCATCCTGATCGGCATCAATTTTTTTGTAGACATCCTTTACGGGTTGCTGGATCCGAGGATCAGGCTGCAATAGTACAAATCTGTAATTTAAATTCAAATCATCTAATATGAGAAAAAAAATTGTTGCCGGAAACTGGAAAATGAACAAAACGATGTCCGAAGCTGAACTCCTCCTGACTGAGATCGCCGATGCACTCGACGATGTGGAACTGGACAATGCCGAGGTGGTAATTTGCCCGCCGGCGCTTTACCTCGAAATGGCCACCGATGTGGCAGAGGAGGCCAATTTTTATGTTGGCGCCCAGAATGTCTATCCCGAAGATTCCGGAGCATTCACCGGGGAGATCAGCCCGATGATGCTGAAGAACATGAAGGTGGCCTATTGCATCATCGGCCATTCGGAACGCAGGAAGTATTTCAGTGAGAGCAATGAGTTCCTGATGTGCAAGGTTGACGGCCTGCTGAAAAACAACGTCCGCCCGATCTTCTGTTGCGGGGAGGTGCTGCCCGAACGTGAAGCCGGCCGGCATTTTGCGGTAGTGAAACAACAGGTTGAGGAGTCGCTGTTTCATCTTGGACAAGATCCCTTCGCGAAGGTGGTCATCGCTTACGAACCGGTTTGGGCTATCGGGACCGGTGTCACAGCCAGCAAGGAACAGGCCCAGGAGATGCATGCCTTTATAAGGCAGCTGATCGGTGAAAAATATGGTGCAGAGGTTGCCGGTAATACGACCATCCTTTATGGCGGCAGCTGCAACGGCAAAAACGCAAGGGAACTCTTTTCCCAGCCCGATGTCGATGGCGGCCTGATCGGCGGCGCGTCACTCAAACCGGATGAATTCATGCAGATCATCACATCCCTGTAAATTATGGACTATATTGAACTGAATATCACCAGTATTCGTGACATTGATCCCGAAATAATCCTTGCGCAACTTGCAGAACTTGGATTTGAAAGTTTTTCAGAATCAGAGAATATTCTCCAGGGATACGTTCGCGAAGATGTTTACGATGAACAGGCAGTCGCTTCATATCTTGCCTCGCTCAAAGTGTCGCATGATCTTGAGTTTGCTTTTCAGAGAATTCCTGAACAGAACTGGAATGCGCTGTGGGAAAGCGCCTATGAACCGGTAACCATCCGGGGCAAATGCCAGGTGAGGGCTCCCTTTCATCCGCCGGTACCCGGGATTGAATATGACCTCGTGATAGAACCCCGGATGTCCTTCGGGACCGCCCACCACGAAACCACTTCCCTGATGCTTGAACTCATGATGGAAGAGGAAATCGCCGGGAAAGATGTTCTGGACATGGGTTGCGGTACCGGTGTGCTTGCCATCCTTGCTTTTAAAATGCAGGCCGCCCGGGTGGTCGCCATCGACAACGACGAATGGGCATTCTCCAATGCACTTGATAATGTCGCGGTCAATGGTGCAGCCGCCATCAGGGTGATAAGGGGAGAGGTTGACGGGATCCCACTGCCGGGGTACGACCTGATCGTGGCCAATATCAACAGGAACGTTTTGCTGAAGGATATTCCCGGATATTCCGGGTTCCTGAATGGGAAGGGGGTCCTGTTGCTGAGCGGTTTCTATGAACAGGACCTGGAGATGATCAGCGAAGTTGCAGCAGGGGCAGGGCTTCATTATGTTACGCACAAGTCGGCAAACCATTGGGTGGGCGCCAGATTCATGAAATGAACAGGATAGGCAAGCGATTTCTCCTGGTACTCCTGGCAGCCGCGTTTACAACAGGGCTTTCAGCGGTCTCGCATGCGCAAAAACCGGGATATTTTACCGGCGATTCCACCAAATTCGTGGGTGAACTCAACGCCATATTTTTCAATCTTGCGGAAAACGAAAAAAAAATCATCACGCCTTACATGCAGGATTTCGTCCAGAAATGGAACCAGGAGAAATTCGATGCCGCACATAAAAAGATCGTTTACGGCATGTTTAACGAGCTGGTGAAAAAAAAGGTAAGACCCTATCCCGATTTTTTCAATTACATCAACGCCCTGAATATTTTTGTCAACACGCAACAGCCTGACAGTTATTTTGTACCATGGTCGGATATCCTGAAAAAATTGATCACGGACAAGAACAGCAGGAATTTTTTCGCCTTTCTCGAATCAACCACAAGCCTCTTTTCGGGGGGCCTGGTGTACCAGTCACAGACCACGCGCTGGAAGATTACCCCTGCTGCATGCAGGTTTACCTTCGATTCGGTCCCGGTCATATCCTTTGAGAAGGGAAACCTTGTGTGCTACGCAAACGATGACAGTCTCAGCATCTACGACACCCGCGGAAGGTATTATCCGCTTGCAAACCTCTGGGCCGGAAAAGGAGGCGTGGTAAACTGGAAGAGGGCAGGAGGAGACCCTGGGCAACTCTTCGCCACCCTTGGCAGCTACAAGATACTCCTGCGGTTTTCAAATTTTACAGCCGATTCGGTGCTGCTGACCAACAAAAAATATTTCCCGACCCCTGTCCTGGGGCGGTATACCGATAAGGTGCTCGCCGATGTGACCGAGGAAAAGGCGACCTACCCAAGGTTCAGCTCCTATGGCAAGATGATCGGGATCTCGCACCTTTTCAACAACATCGATTATCTCGGCGGCTTCGCCATGGAGGGCCGCCGCATCATTGGCACCGGCGACCGGACGAACGATGCCCGGCTTTTTTTCAAAAAGGACGGAAAGGATTTCGTGGTGGCAAATTCCCAGTCCTTCATCATCAGTCCCGACCGCATCAACTCGGGGATGGCATCCATCACCATTTATCATGACAACGACTCGATCTACCACCCAGGGCTCCAGCTGAAATACATGGACGACAAAAAGGAACTCTCGTTCAATAAGGATGAACGGGTAACCGCCACCAGCCCGTGGTACGATTCCTATCATAAAATTGAGATTTACTGCGAGGCGCTGTACTGGAAAGTCGGTGAACCGAAGATCAGCTTTGAAATGATGAAAGGGCCTTCTAAAGAAAGCAAGGCGGTATTCGAATCAAGCAATTACTACTCGATGCACCGTTACGAGAAGCTTCGCGGGATCGACGATGCAAACCCGCTGTCGCTCGTAAAGCTTTTTACGGGTCAGAAAAAATCAAAGGAGTTTACCCTTGATGAAATTACCAGGTACATGAACAAACCGGCCGAACAGGTCGAAGCACAGCTGCTGAACATGGCCACCCGTGGTTTCATTCTGTATGATATCGACAACAAGACCGCGCGGGTTAAAGATAAGCTTTACAACTACATCAACGCTTATTCCGGGAGGTCTGACTATGATGTGATCTTCTTTAACTCATTTGTGACCAACACCGCCAACGGGATACTGAACCTCGAAACCTTCGACCTCAGGCTCCAGGGGGTGCAGATGATCGCCCTGAGCGACTCGCAGCAGGTTTATGTTTACCCGAAAAACGGGGAGGTGGTTCTGAAAAAGGACATGGATTTTGTCTTTACCGGTAAAATAAGCGCAGGACTTTTCGATTTCAGCGCCCGGGAATGTTCATTCGAATACAACAAATTCAAGGTGAATATGCCCCAGGTTGACTCGATGCTTTTCTATGTCACCAGCAAAACGAGGGATCCAAAAACAGGCAACTTCCCGCTCGTAAGAGTAAAGACCGCCATCACCGACCTGAGCGGCGAGTTGCTGATCGATGATCCGGCGAATAAATCCGGGATGAAAAATTTCAGGCAATATCCCATTTTTACCAACAAGAGCATGGCCATGGTGTACTACAACAACAATGCTATCCAGAAAGGGGTATATGCCAAAGATAAATTTTATTACGAGGTCAAGCCATTCACAATCAACAGCCTCGATGATATGGTCACCGACAGCCTGAAGTTTGCCGGCACCCTCTTTACCGCGGGGACCTTTCCGCAGATTGATGAATCACTCAAAGTACGTCCCGATTATTCACTGGGAATCGAGAAGACCACCACGCCCGAAGGGCTGCCTGTTTATGGAGGAAAAGGGACCTTCAGCGCGAAAGTTGATCTCAGCAACAAGGGGTTGCATGGCGACGGCACCTTCAGGTTCCTGAATTCTGTCAGTACCTCGCCCGATTTTACCTTCCTGCCCGATTCCATGAAGACCCTCGCCAAAAATTTCAGAACCACAGAGGTGGAGGGAGGTGTCGAATATCCGCAGGTGAACGGCGATTCGGTAAAGGAATTCTGGATGCCTTACAGCGATTCGCTTAACATTACCAGCACGGGAAAACTGATGGGAATGTACAACAACCAGTCGACCTTTGCAGGCAGTCTTGCACTTACCCCGCGATCGCTCAGCGGCGATGGAACAGTAAGGATCAGGGATGCTGAAATGGATTCCCGCGGGTTCAACTTTAAACGGAGAACCTTCGATGCCCTCATCGCCAACTTCCGCATCAAATCGTACGACCTGGCCGACCTGACCATCTCGACGAAAAACTACCAGACCCATTTCGATTTTGACCAGCGCAAGGGTGAGTTCAAATCGAACATCGGGATTTCGAGGGTCGAATTCCCGCTCAACAAGTATATCTGTTCGATGGACCGTTTCGACTGGCTGATCGACAGCGAGGAGATCATGCTGTACAACGAGCAAAGCACCAGGAAGCTATCCGATTCTCTCAGCCTGGCCCAATTGATCGACCTGGGCTATACAGGGGCCGAATTCATTTCGGTGCATCCGCTCCAGGACTCCCTGAAATTTTTTGCCGCCAAGGCGCGGTACAACCTGCGCACCAACGTGATCAACGCACAGGAGGTCAGGATCATCAAGGTTGCCGATGCAGCCATTTATCCCGATTCGGGAAAGGTGGTGATCATGAAGGATGCACAGCTCCGTACCCTGACCCATGCCATTGTCATCGCCGACACGAAGACCCGGCATCACCAGTTTTACAATGCCGACATTTCCATTGCCTCACGCAAAAAATATGCCGGGAGGGGCGATTACGACTACCTCGACCGTACCAGGAAACACGAGAAGATTCACTTTGACCAGATCAGGGTCGACACGACCCTGCAGACCGTGGCCACGGGGGCCATCAGCGATTCGGCAGGGTTCGGGCTGAGCCCCGAGTTCATGTTCCAGGGGGAGGTCGCTCTTCGGGCTTCCGATAAAATCCTGGCCTTCGACGGGGGCTTCCGCCCGGTCACCAACTGTTTCAGCACCAACTCCGAATGGGTCAGGTTTAAAAGTCCCGTCGATCCCGACCATGTGCAAATCCCGGTGAATGTTCCCCTCAAAAACATGAAGAACGAACCCATCAACCTGGGAATGATGTTCTTCAACACCGAGGTTAGGATTAGTCCTTCGTTTTTCAGGCGCAAGATCAGTTTCAGCGATACCATCATGGTCACCGCAAGTGGTTTGATCGAATACGACGTGCCTACCTCCCAGTTCCGGATCGCCCGGCCCGAAAAGCTGAAAAACCTTGCAGAACGCGGAAACTTTTTCTCGCTCTCCACAGGCAATTGCATGGTTCGCGGGGAGGGAAAACTCAACCTGAGCCTGAAGTCAGGCGGCCTGGCGATGGAAAATTTCGGCACGCTCGACTATTTCGTCATTCCCGATTCGATCAGGCTCCATTGCGCGACCGCCTTCAACTTCCCGTTTTCAGAAGCAGGCCTGCAACGTTTCAGCACCAGGCTCGAATCCATCAACCTGCCAGGCGTGAACCTGATGAGCACGCCCTATGCAATGGCGATCGAGAACCTGGTTGAGAAACAGGAGGCGGAACGGCTCACCAATGAGCATGCCCTGCTCGGAAAATATAAAAAATTCCCGGAGGCCCTTGAACGGACGATTTTCCTGGCCGATGTCACCATGAAATGGGATTCAACCACCCATTCCTATGTTTCTTATGGAAACATCGGGGTTGCCAATGTGGGCAAGAACCAGGTAAACCGGTATGTCAAGGGGATCATTGAATACACCAAAAAACCCAACGGCGACGATTTCACGATCTACCTCGAACTTACAAAGGACGACTGGTTCTTCTTCAACTATCGCAACAACCAGCTGATGGCGCTTTCTTCCGACTTGAATTTCAACGACATCGTTCGTGAATCCACACAATCGGGAGCAGAGCAGAAGCGTGTGAGGAACCTCGCAAAGGGATTTAGCTACACTGTGGCAACCGAAAGGAAGAAACGTGACTTTCTCAGGAAATTTCAAACAGAGGAGACACCATAGTTAACCGGATTTTCTTTTACTTTGCAGCTTGAATTCAAATTCTTAAAACTTGAAGGATGGTCGTGGTGTATATTATTCTGGAGATCCTTGCAGCCTATTTACTTGGTTCCATTCCAACTGCAGTCTGGGTAGGGAAAATGCTTTACGGTATCGACATCCGTCAGCATGGCAGCGGGAACGCAGGGGCCACCAACGTAATCAGGGTCCTCGGGTATAAAGCCGGGATCCCCGTGTTGCTTGTGGATGTGTTCAAGGGATGGCTCGCGGTGCAGCTGGCTCTCTGGCTCCCGGTTCCCCGGCACACGCCTGAAATGATGATATACATGTGTATCGGGATGGCGCTTGCAGCCGTGCTCGGCCATGTATTTCCCGTGTATGTCGGCTTCAAGGGAGGCAAAGGAGTCGGCACGATTGCCGGGGCGGGCATCGCGCTTTTTCCCGTGGCCATCCTGCTGGTCCTGGTGGTATTCATCGTTGTACTGGCTAGCACCCATTACGTCTCCCTTTCATCGGTCATCGCCTCCCTCATCTTTCCCGTGGTCGTGTGGTTCGTCATCGGTGAAAGGAACCCCGCACTGATCAGCCTCTCATTCCTGGTGGCCGTTTTCATCCCGGTTACCCACCGCAAAAACATCAAAAGGCTGCTCCGGGGAGAGGAACGGAAATTTGATTTCAGCAGGAAAAAAGCAACTTCCGACAAGTTAAACTGAATATAAATAATATTGTTCAGACCCGATTTATATCGTATATTTGACACAATTTTAACGAAACAACACTACCATGAAATTCATTATCTCCAGTACACTTTTGCTACGGAACCTGCAGTCCATCCAGGGGGTGATCAACACCAACAACACCCTTCCCATCCTGGATGATTTTCATTTTGAACTTACCGATGATTCATTGACGATAACCGCATCCGACCTTGAAACGACCATGCGTGCCACCATCAGACCCGACAAGTCGGAGGAGACAGGCAGCATTGCCATCCCGGCCAAGATTTTAGTTGAAACCCTGAAAACCTTCCCCGATATTCCCATCGCCTTTTCGATCAACCCAACCACGCTGATGATCGAGATCTCCGCCGGAGAAGGCAAGTACAAACTTTCGGGTCATAAAAGCGACGAATATCCCCGCACCCCGCTGCTTGAGGATACCACGGCCCTTACATTCGATTCGCACCTGATGGCCCAGGCCATCAACAAGACGCTGTTTGCCACCGGCAACGATGAACTGCGCATTGTCCTTTCGGGCGTTTTCTGCGAGCTCTCTCCCGAAGATGTGACCTTCGTGGCAACCGATGCCCATAAGCTGGTCCGGTACAAACGTACCGACCTCAAATCGGAGGGGTCCACCTCCTTCATCCTGCCCAAGAAGCCGTTGAACCTGCTGAAGAACATTCTGTTCAGTCAGGAGGTACCCCTTACCATCGAATACAACAAAACGAACGCTTTCTTTTCCTTTTCAAACATTCACCTGATCTGCCGGCTTATTGACGGGAAATACCCGAACTACGACGCCGTGATCCCCAAGGAGAATCCCAACAAGCTTACCATCGACCGTCATGCCCTTCTCACCACCATCCGGCGCGTTTCGATCTTTGCCAACCAGTCGACCCACCAGATACGTTTCAAAGTGTCCGGACAGGAACTGATTCTGAGCGCTGAGGATATCGACTTCTCGAACGAAGCAAGGGAGCGGCTTAGCTGCTCATACGACGGCGAGGACATGGAGATCGGCTTCAATTCGAAATTCCTGCTGGAGATGCTGAATAACATCGAAACCGATGAGGTACGTCTTGAGATGTCGGCCCCGAACCGCGCCGGAATCCTCACGCCTGTCAACAGCGAGAACAAGGACGAGGACATCCTGATGCTGGTGATGCCGGTGATGCTGAATAAATAGGGAGATTGATAAGATGAAATGAAAAGAGCGGGGTCCCAGGCCCCGCTCTTTTTTTGATTTGGCTGATTTTTCTCAGTCTCTCCGGACGTTGATCGCTTTTTTGCCCCGGTTGTCTTCCGTAACATCGAAAGAAACCTGGTCATTTTCGCGGATTTTGTCGACAAGTCCGCTTACATGAACAAAAACATCCTGCTGGCTTTCATCGTCAAGGATGAAACCAAAACCTTTTCTTTCATTGAAAAATTTAACTTTACCTGTTGACATAATACATTAATATTAGGATGAATAACCATGGCGAATATACAATTAAATATGAATATGAAAAAATATGTGCCCGTTTTTTTATCCGCTTCATTTTGGAAGATCCATAATAATTCTATAATTTTACGCAAAATCAAACGCCATGAAAGAAATCTCACTGACCTTAGAAAACCTTGATGAAGCATTTCCTGTCGATTTTACACCTGAGCAGATCGCCAAGGCAAAAACAATTTTCCTGAAGGCACTTTCACAGGATGCTCACCGGTTTTACCAGGGCAAAATTCAAACAGTACCCAAAGCCCCCGTTGTCGGCTTTAACTGGTTCAACGTTTGGTATACCCCCGGTGTCTCGAAGGTTTCGACCGACATCCGCGATAACAACGATGCATCGTTCGACCTGACGAACCGCGGAAACTTCGTCGCGGTCGTGAGTGACTCCACGCGCGTACTTGGCGACGGCGATTGCACCCCTTCCGGCGGTCTGGGCGTAATGGAGGGAAAGGCCTTCCTGATGAAATACCTTGGAGGGGTGGATGCCGTGGCCCTGTGCATCGACAGCAAGGGTAAGGATGGCAAAAACGACCCGGAGAAGATCATCGATTTTGTCAAGATGTGCCAGTCTAGCTTCGGTGCTGTCAACCTGGAGGATATTTCCCAGCCCAACTGTTACCGGGTGCTCGACGTGCTGCGCGAGGAGTGCGATATCCCGGTTTGGCACGACGATGCCCAGGGAACCGCCTGTGTAACGTTGGCCGGGGTGCTCAACGCGCTCAAACTTGCCGGTAAAAAACTGAAGGATGTCAGGATCGTGCTGAATGGTGCAGGGGCGTCCAATACCACCATTGCCCGCCTGCTCATAACCGACGGGGCCGATCCTGCAAAAATGATCCTGTTCGACACCAAGGGCTCCCTGCACAATGAGCGGGAAGATATCAGGGCCGACAGCCGTTTTTACCGCAAATGGGAATTGTGCGAAAAGACCAATCCGGGAAAAATCCTCACCATGGATGAAGCCATGAAAGGCGCCGATATCCTGGTCTCCCTTTCAACACCGGGTCCTGATGTGATCAAACGCCCGTGGGTGAAAAGCATGGCCGACAAATCGATCGTCTTCTGCTGCGCCAACCCCGTTCCTGAAATTTATCCCTATGCCGCCAAGGAGGAGGGCGCCTATATTGTTGCAACCGGGCGCGGAGATTTTCCCAACCAGGTAAACAATTCAATTGGTTTCCCGGGCATCCTGAAAGGAGCCCTCATGGTCCGGGCCAGGAAGATCACCGACACCATGGCGATCGCTGCTGCGCATTCGCTTGCCAATTATGCAGAAAAGCGCGGCATTCATCCCGAAAATATCGTTCCCAACATGGAGGAGGCCTCCGTGTTTCCGCACGAAGCTGCGGATGTGGCCATGCAGGCAATCAAGGATGGGGTCGCGCGCATCACCATGACCTGGGAGGAGGCCTTTGAAAAAGCCAAAAAGGATATAGAACATGCCCGCGGGCTTACCCGTTCCCTGATGGATAACGGTTTCATTGAAACGCCGCCGGCCGACATGGTGAAGAAGGCGCTTGATTATGCCGTTCAGCAGGTTAAAAAATGTTCCTGATATCTTTGATAAAAAAAAAGCGGGGTCAAACGACCCCGCTTTTTTTTTATTTCGAAAGTTTCACCAGTCGTGCCCCGTGCGGTTGGGTCCTCATTTCAAAATGTCCGCTTACCCTGCCATGGTCGGTTTGCGACCACAGGTCGCGCATGACAGGTTTCCCTGTAATGTTCAGACCTTTAAGATCAACAGGTATGTTGAGAGGCTGGTCCGTTTTGTTGAATAAACCGATGGCCTTGCTTCCGTCGGCCAGGTCACGGGCCCAGATTTCGTAGTCGTCGCCCTTGCGCATTTGGTATGCCTGTTTTCCAAGAGGATCCTGGTTGACCTCCAGCACTTCGTCGTTGGAGAGCAGGTTGAGGGTGAAGGCATCCAGCTGGCTCAGGTCGCAGCCAATGAGCATGGGGGCTGCCAGGAGGCTCCAAAGGGTAATGTGGGTGTATTGTTCATCGGCCGTCAGCCGCGTGTTGTGAAGCGCCGGGCCCCAGCCTACAAGGCCAACCACAAGCATGTCGGGATCGTTCCACCTGCCGGGAGCCGAATAGGGTGAACATTTGCCCTGGTTGAAACCGATGGTCGAAAGGCTTTCCCAGGTATCTTCAATGTCACCGGTGGTTCGCCATGAATTGGCATCCACTTCGGCACCCCAGCTCCATACATCGCCCATTCCATACTGGCAAAGGCTGTAGTGGATGTCGCGGTTCGCTTTCCTGATGGCGTGTTTCATCTCCCGGTAGGGATTTTTCATCTGTTCAAGAGTCGCCTTCGGGGCGAGGTTCCAGTAAGAACACCAGTCATATTTGAGATAGTCGATCCCCCAGCTGGCATAATTTTGTGCGTCCTTCGCCTCGAAAGTATAGCTTCCTTCATAACCGCCGCAGGTTTTGGGCCCCGGCGATGAATAGATGCCGATCTTCAGCCCCAGTGAATGGACATAATTGCACAACCCTTTCATGTTAGGAAATTTCGAATTGGGTATGATATTCCCCTCCCGGTCGTGTGTGTCTTCCCACCCGTCGTCGATGTTGATGTAGGCCCAGCCGTGGTCGATCAGTCCGCTCGATTTCATGGCGTCGGCCGATTGCCTGATCTTCTGGTCACTGACGCTCAGACCCCAGCAGTTCCAGCTGTTCCATCCCAGGGGCGGGGTGAGTGAGATCACATCGCCCACTACGATCTTCAGGTCGCGTTCGGCAACCCCGAGATCGTTTTCCACCTTCAGTTTAACGATAAAATCGCCCTTTTTCTTCAGGCTTCCCGTGATAAGGCCATCCGCAGGGTCCATCACAAGTCCCTGGGGCAGATCCGTGGCGCTGTATTTCAACGGCGGTTTCCCGGTTGCCGCCACCTTGAACTGGAAGGGCGACCAGGGCCTGACACCAAACACCTGTGCCCCGTTGATTCTTGGCTTTAACGAGACTTTTGGTGTCAGCAGGTAGGGGATTGCCACCATTTCGGTAATCGTTTTTCCGCTGGTCGATTCCTGGAACGTCACCCTCAATATTGCGGGGGCTGAACGCTGCTTTTTGAAAGTAACCGGTTTGTCAAGTTTCAATTTCGGAGTAATGTCAATGCCCGTAGTTTCGGAATAGATGCTGATTCCGTTATCCGACAATACAGCTTCGATGGTAAGTTTCCCCTTAAACTCCTCGGTCCCGGAAAGGTTCTGGATGGTAATTTGCTTGGTGATGACGGAATCGCCGGTGAAGATAAAGGCTGAGGTTGTAAAATCGAATTTAAGATGGTCCTTCAGGTCGGCCATGGAAATTTCGAAGGGTTTGCCAAACATACCGCCGGCGCCTCCCTGGTCAAAACTCCTGATGGCAAGGATGTTCTCCTTGTCCCAGTGGATGCGGGGATCATTTGCCGCGAGTACATAACGACGGTCGATGTACCATCTTCCCTGCTCCTTGAAGAAATCGACCGAGGGTTCCTTCTTTGTATAGACCGTCCGGCCGTTTTCACCGATCAGCTCCCCATTCAAAAATACCTGGTCGCAATCATCGATCTTACCCAGGAGAATCTGCAGGCTGTCCTTGATAAATGCCTGTTCCTTCAGTGAAGAGGGAATCACGGTGTGAAAGCGGTACCACGCGAAACCGTCGTATCCCTTGTAGCCCTGCTCTTCCCAGTTTTTCCGGGGACAGATGGTATCCCATTTTGAATCATCCAGCGCAGATGTTGCCCAGGAAGGGTCATCGCCGGTTTTGAATTTCCAGCCGCTGTCGAGGGATATGGCATTCTTCGGAGTTTGGGTCGTGCACGACAACACAAGGAACACGAGGACTGTTCCGGCAACAATGAGAAATTTTTTCATAGGATGTTCTTTAGTCAATTGTGGTGCTATTTCTGAATTACAAGTTTCCGGGTAATCTCCCCGGTGCCGTTTGAAATCCTTACGATGTAAGCCCCCTGGGGCAGGATACCCGCATCGATTTTTTCACGCGTCAACCCGGTGACCCGGACATCGGTAACCGAAAAAACAGGTTCCCCTGAAGCGTTCATGACGGTGATCATGAGCTTTTCAGGTTTTTCCGACCTGATCTCGAGCGTAACCAGGCCGCCGGAAGGGTTCGGGTAGATGTTCAGGCTGACACCGGTCATCTCATTGATCCCGCCGCATACCTTGAAGGATACGGAAACAGAATCCTTGCCCGTACAACCGTTGTTATCCGTCACCATGACCTTGAAAAGCCTTGTGTGAAGCCCGGTCCCTGTCGAATCGACATGGATGGTGGGGGTTGTCTGGTTGGATGGCAGCCAGAGGTAGCTGGCAGCATTCGGCGTAGTGGCGCTGAGCAATACCGTCTTATTCGCGCAGACCGAGGTATCCTTGCCGAGATCAACCTGGGGCAGCGCATGGATGGTAAGCAGGAGGCTGTCGGCAGCCGCGGGACAGGAAGAGGCTCCTGTGGCAGTTACCCTGAGTTTGACAGAACCCTGCAGTTTGTCCTGTGTCCCGGGGGAATAGACAGGGTGGATGATGCCCGCCTGGTCGAAGGTGCCGTCGCCTGCCGTGCTCCATGCAAGGGCCGTGTAATTGGCGGCGGAAGAGGCGCCTATTTCGAAGGTGCTTCCCATGCAGATGGAATGGTTGCCACCCGTTGAAACCGCAGGTACACGGGCGATCATCAGGGTCATGGTATTGGTGGTATCGATGCCGTTCTGGCCATAGGCGGCAAGGGTAAGATGAACAGTTCCTGCCGTAATGTCGGCTGAACCCGGGGTATATACCGGATTCAAAATGGCCGGGTTGCTGAAATTACCGGTTCCGCTGGTTGACCAGTGCAGCGAATCATAACTTTCGGCCATTCCATGCAGCTGGTAAGTCCCGGTTTCGCAGATTTCGGCATCACCGCCCGCACTGACCGTCGTTTTATACTGGGGGGGAAAAACGATAAAATCGGTCCATGCGGCATCAAACCCCCCGGCCACCGTGGCGTCCTTTTCATAAACCCATTTGAAGGTATGTGGACCCGCAAGGACAGGGAAGGCCACGCGCCTGAACATGGAATCGGTGACATTCGAATAGAGACCGACCATGTTATTGTCGATGTAAAATTTCAGCTTGTCCATGAAGGGCTGGCAGGAGACATATTTGAAAAACGAGATGCTGTCGTCGATCGATACGTTGTAATTGATGTAAATGCCCGATGATTCGCTGTTGCCGATCACTCCCGACCTGGCGGAATAGTTCTTTTCATATTTCCTCGCCGGGTCGATGGTCCATGGTTTGGCAGTATTGGTGAACTGCCAGGCGAATTTTGTGAAATTGCCTGTCTCCCAGTCTTCGACGATCAGCCCGATCTTCGCGTTGAAATATTTGTCGGTCGTCCGGTATTTTGAAGTGGCCACATTGTGGAACCGGGCAACGGAACCGATAGCGGCCCCGCTGTTGACCGTGACGGGAAAGGAGGCCATCACGGTTTCGCCGGCATGAAGGGTCCCGATATTCAGCGTCGGCGCCCCGATGGTCACATAGGAGTTCTGGCAGCTCAGATGGCTGATGACATTTTCGGCATTCCAGATCCCGTTGTTCTTTGTTTCAATGAGGATGGTCGCCTGTTCGCCCGGATCAAGACGGCCGTTGTTGTTCCCGCCCGGAAGGGGGTCGGAGACGGTCAGGGAAAGAATGCTCAGGTCGGGTGCATGCGACAGGAGCTGGAAGGTGCTCCAGGTAATGCTGTCCTTCTGGTCGACAGCTTTCACGGTAAAGGTGACCAGGACATTGTTCGCGATGGAATCATTGACTTTGAATTTATAGCCGTCGGTTACCATTTTTTCCTGGCCGATCTCAAAATGGCCATAACTACGGATCGAATCGAGCACGGTGATATATGGATTGTCGCACGAAAGCGTCACCTTCACACTGTCGGCCGTGGCAGTACCGACATTCTTCATTTTGAGGGTCAGAAGTTCGGTTTCACCATAATCCATCAGCCCGTTCCCATTCCCGTAAGTGACGTCGTTCAGGATATTTCCCGAAAGTGCGATGGAGGCTGCAGGGATCTGGATGTCAATCGGGGATACATAAGTGAGACAGTGTCCCGAGCGGGTATCGGTCCAGCATGGGTAGGTTTTACCACCATATGCGCTGATGGCCAGGTAGTCTCCCATGTATTTGGCCGCCATTTGCGGGATAGGCGACGGGGTAAAGGTAACATCGCTCACCTTCATGTCCTGGAAGGTGGTTCCGCCATCCGTCGACCAGGCCATCCAGGCCTCGGCTTCGGTTGAAAGGCAGTTGCGGTTGTCATAAAATACAACACTCACAAACCCGGTCGCCTGGTCGCAGGTGATCCAGGGCAGGTAATGATGCTTGCCGGCTGTTGAATCGCTGTTGATGCGCATGGGGGCTGACCAGGTATCCCCTTTGTTGGTGGATTTGATCAGGTAGGAAGAACTTCCGGTTCCGGTGTTGATCCCGGGAACGCCGGTGTTGGTCCAGACGATGTAGATCGTGCCGCGGTATGGACTGTTGCTGAGGTCAACCGCCATCGAAGGAAAAGAATTTGTGCGCATGTTCTGACTCACACCGACGGTGCGGATCCCCTTTAAATTGTTGATGGCCCTGAAAGCAGTCGACCAGGTGGAGCCGCCATCCAGCGATTTTGAAAAGCCAATGGCCTTTTCGTCCCCCGGCCAGTTGTCATAAACCGCCCAGGCGGCATAGGCTTCACCATCGGGACCACCTTTGAAGTTGATGCCCTGGTTGTGGCTGCCGGCATTGGTGCCGGCACTGATGCTCACTGCCGACGACCAGGAAGCACCGCCGTTGACCGATCGTGAAACACTGATGTTGTTGTTGACCATCCACCCGTCGTACAGGTAGCCTTTATAGGGACTTGCCGGACCGATATCGACCCACAGGTGGTTTTTGTCAAGGAGGTTCAGGACGGTTCCTGATGCCACTTTTTTCACGGTCCATGTTGCACCGTTGTCATCTGAGTAGGAGACACTCTGCCCGTTTGCAGCATCGATATAGCCTACGAACCAGCGGCCGTTCAGGTCGATTACCGCGGCAGGATCCCCTGAATTAGCGCCACCGGCTCCTTCAACAGTTCCCGACCAAGTACCACCGGCATCGAGGGTTTTCAGCGCATCGGCACCCTTAACCGTTCCATTGCTGGGTTGCGGCGTGGAGTTGTTCGAGTTGAGGAGCATGTCAGGCCCGTTGGGATTGATAACGATCGAATTTTCACTCTGGGTCGTGTTCGATGGTTCGTTCGTCACCGGGATGTCTGGAGAATCAACCACGGAGGCACCGCGAAGCAACAACCTGCTTCCGGTATAACGGGCCGGCGGTATCGGGGCAAAGGGTTCAACGGGAACCAGCCCGAGCCTCGCACATTTCTGCCAGTATCCCATGTTGTCGATCCTTGTATCCACCTTGTAACCAGGCGGGAATGCGGCATTGTTATCCTGTGCGTTTACGGAGGTAATAGCCATCAGAAATATCATTCCTGACAACAGACAGCGTATGTTTCGTTTCATCTGGGTGTGGTTAATGGGGATTTTACTACACAAAGTTAAGTATTTATCCTCCGGTCGACCCTGAGTCCGGCACAATTTCAGGAATTTTTGCAACAAATCGCATGATGACCTAGATGTTAGTTATTCATTCACTTTAAAGCCGGCAGGCCTATCCGTTTTTCATTATTTATCTGCATGAATAAAAAATATGTTATTTTTGCAATAGCAAAATATATGGAAACAGTCAGGCGCATCGGTTCAGTCGTATTATTGCTGGTATTCCTCTTCGGGATTAGCGGCATTTCCATTTTTCACCATACCTGTACAAGCAGCAACCTGGACCGGGTGACGCTGTATGCGGACATTTTTCATGAAGCACCGCCCTCCTGTTGCGCCGACGAAGCCGGTGACCCGGTTGCCCCATCCTTTTCAGGTGTAAACACGGCCATTGATGCAACGCCATGCTGCAGGAATGTCAATGCTTTCCTGGTACTTCACATTGTTTCAAACCAGTTTTCAAGGTCACTGCAGGTAGTCAGCGTCCCGGTTGTTGCCTTCTGTTTTTCAGATTTATCCGTCAAGTCAACATGCGATCCGTTTCAGATTGCAAGCGGCCGGTTCCAGTTCCATTCACCACCTCTGGCAGGCCGGCAACTGGTTCATTTCCTCCACCAGATCAAGATCCCATCGCTCCCTGACTATGCCTGATCAGGGATTCCCTGCACCGTGCATGCTGCCGGCGGGGTATTATTTCCAATAATTATTTCATTAACTGGTTTGTTCATTGATTGACCCTTTCGGGTCCCGTTGTTTTATCCAAGTGCTGCAGTGAAATAAATTATGCATCATTGGGTAAAAGGGGGAACGCCGGGGATCGGCAGACCGGCAAATTCACAGGGAGATGAAAATTCGACAAATTATTACAACAGCAATATTTGTAGCGGGGATCTTATTAAACCTTGCCTGCCGGGCCCAGGCGGTGAGCGGAACCGTTTCCGAAAAGAGCGCTTCCGGCCACAAGGCCGGGTTGCCCGGCGTAAATGTTTTCTGGCTCGGCACCACAAAAGGAACCTTCACCGATGCCAAAGGCAAATTCAGGATCGAACGCGACAATACCAGGGATATACGACTGGTATTCAGTTCCCTGGGGTTTAAGAAGGACACCATAACCGTTGCCAGGGACCGGACGAAGGTCGACTTCACAATGATCTCCGACAACCAGAATCTCAACGAGGTGGAGATCAAGGGCAAGCAGGATGATTCGTTCATTTCCAGGCTGCGCGCCCAGCAAACTACCGTCATTAATACCGGTGAACTGCAGCGTGCTGCATGCTGCAACCTGGCAGAGAGTTTTGAAACAAACCCGTCGGTGGATGTTTCCTTCAGCGATGCGGTAACCGGGGCGAAACAGATCCAGATGCTGGGCCTTTCCGGAATATACAGCCAGGTGATGACCGAAAGCATCCCCATGCTCCGCGGGCTTGCATCCACCTATGGACTGAATTATATTCCCGGTCCGTGGATGGAGTCGATCCAGGTGAGCAAGGGCGCCGCCTCGGTGGTGAACGGTTACGAATCGATCACAGGCCAGATCAACGTGGAGTACAAGAAGCCCGAACACAGCGAAAAACTCTACATCAACCTTTTCGGGAACAGCAACCTCAGGTTTGAGGCCAATGGGAACGGGGCAGTCAAAATAAACAACAAACTCAGCACCATGCTCTTCGTGCATGTCGATGACCAGCGTTATAAATTCGACCGGAACCACGATGGCTTCATGGATGTGCCGATGCTCACCACCTACAACATTTTCAACCGTTGGGATTATATCAACCCCGGAAAATGGGTCTCGAAATTCGGCATCAAATACCTGGATGAAAACCGCCGGGGCGGACAGATGGATTTCAATAAATCGACCTGGAACACCGACACCACCGGGATCACCAACGATGTAAAAAAATATGGGATGGGAATCCGCACGAAACGGCTGGAGGCCTTCTGGAAGAACGGGATTTTCATCCCCGATCACCCGACCAGCAGTTTCGGGCTGATCCTTTCAGGGGTTAACCATGAACAGAATGCTTTTTACGGCATCAACCAGTACTCGGGGCATGAGCGGAGCATTTACGCGAACCTTATTTTTACAGCTGAGATCAAAAGTCCCGACCACAAGATATCGACGGGTGTAAGTTACCTGCTCGATGATTTCCGCGAAAACTATGACCAGGTGCAGCTTATCTACCTTTACCAGGTATACCCCGACAGCAGCCTGTTCAAACTCCATGATTTCAAAAAGGTCGACTATACAAGGAACCGCACCGAACGGGTTCCCGGGGCCTTTTTTGAGTATACGTTGAATATCAAAGAGAAGTTCAGCATGATTGCAGGCGCCAGGATGGATTACAACAACCTGTATGGATGGTATTTTACCCCGAGGCTGCACATGAAATACCGGTTTGGCAAGAATTCGGTGCTCAGGGCTTCGGCTGGCAAAGGATACCGCACCCCGAATATTTTCGCCGAAAACAGCGGGATTTTCGTCAGCCAGCGGGTTGTTAATTTTGCTGATAACCTGAAACAGGAAGAGGCATGGAATTTCGGGATGAATTTTACCCAGGAATTCACCCTCTTTCATCACAAGGCCGAGTTCAGCATTGATGCCTACCGCACCAGTTTCATCCACCAGGTGGTGGTGGATATAGACAGCCTGCCGACAGCCGCTTTTATTTACAACCTCGATGGAAGGTCCTATTCCAACAGCATCCAGGCGCAACTAACCTTTGCGCCCGTTCACAGCCTCGGGGTGACGATGGCTTTCCGCGTAAATGATGTGATGGAGACCGAAGGAAGCAAACTCAGGACAAAACCTTTCGTCAGCCTCTACAAGGGGCTGGTTACCCTGTCGTATGCCACAAAGTGGGACAAATGGAAATTTGATCTGACGGGGCAGCTCAATGGGCCGCAGCGCATTCCCGATACGAAGAAAATGCCGGCCAAACTCCAGCGGAGCACCTCATCACCCGCCTATTTTCAATTGCTGGCCCAGGTCACGAAAAAATTCAAATACATCGATATATATATCGGAGGTGAGAATTTGACTAATTTTACGCAATCCGATCCAATTACCGAATACTGGAAACCCTATCATACCCATTTTGACGGTGCCATGGGTTGGGGTCCGATCCTGGGGGCGACCGTATATGCGGGGATCAGGCTGACGATTAAATAATTAAAAATTAAAAATTACTAATTACGGGTGAGGCATTAAAGGGGGAACCCCTTTTATTGACTTCATCTTCAGGTTAGGTAAAAAGTTAAAACCATAACAGATGAAATATTCAGTAAAAATCACAGGAGCTTTTTTGCTGCTTTTCGTATTGTCGGTTTTTGGAGCGACGGCATATTCACAGGGCAGCAAAATCGAGACGATCCAAATCAAAACCTCCGCCATGTGCAAACAATGCAAAGACCGGATCGAGAATGGCATGGCATACGAAAAGGGGGTGAAGGATGTGGTGCTCGATGTTGAAACCAAGGTGGTGACCATCAGGTATAACACCAAATCGACCACACCGGAAATATTAAGGAAAAAAATTTCCAGGCTGGGTTATGATGCCGATGAGGTGCCCTGCGACAAGGCTGCCTACGACAAGTTGCCCCCCTGCTGCAAAAAGGATGCGCCGAAGCACTGATCGTTGTAACCAAAACCCCTGTACCTGATTTGAATCGTTTCGGGGGTTGCAAGTAAACCGGAGCCATGCGTACTTTTTTCTTTGCAGTTTGCCTGTTGTTCATTACAGGATGTTCGGCGGACCTCATGGCCCAGGGGATAACCGATGGTGAAAAGGAGACCCCACGGCACCTTTTCAGGGATATCTCTTTACCTGTTGAGTCGCGGGTAAACGACCTCGTTTCGTTGCTGACCCTTGAAGAGAAGGTTCAGCAGATGCAGAGCCAGGCGCCGGCTATTCCCCGGCTCGGGATCCCGGCCTACAATTGGTGGAGCGAATGCCTCCACGGGGTTGCCCGAAACGGCAATGCAACGGTCTTTCCCCAGGCCATCGGGATGGCTGCCACCTGGGATCCGGCGCTGATTCATACCGAGGCGGATGCTATCGCCACGGAAGCACGGGCAAAGTACAGGGATGCCCTTGATAAGGACCAGCATGGGGTTTACCAGGGTTTGACATTTTATTCCCCGAACATCAATATCTTCCGCGATCCGCGGTGGGGAAGGGGACAGGAGACCTACGGCGAAGATCCTTTCCTGACCGCGCGCACAGCCGTCGCCTTTGTAAAGGGGTTGCAGGGAAATGATCAGCACTATTACAAAGTGGTTGCGACGGCCAAGCATTTTGCCGTCCACAGCGGCCCCGAATCCTCTCGGCACCGGTTTGATGCCTGGTGCAGCGACCGCGACCTTTACGAAACCTATCTTCCGGCATTTGAAGCGCTGGTGCGCGAAGGCGGTGTTGCTTCCGTCATGGGGGCCTACAACCGTTTCAGGAATGAACCCTGCTGCTCCAGCGTTTTTCTTCTCGATGAAATCCTGAGAAAACAGTGGGGATTCAAAGGATATGTCACCACCGATTGCGGGGCCATCTGGGACATCTGGCACGGGCACGCATTGCAGCCTGATGATGTCCGCGCGGCAGCGATGGGGCTGCGTGCCGGCAGCGACCTGACCTGTGGCGATGATTACCTGAGCCTTGCGGAAGCCGTGAAAAAGGGGTTCGTGAACGAACATGAAATCGATGTTGCGCTTAAAAGACTTATGACGGCAAGGTTCAGGCTGGGGATGTTCGATCCCGACAGCCTTGTTCCCTGGACGAAAGTTTCTCCCGGAAGCGTCGGATCGACTGGCAATAACCGCATTGCCCTGCAGGTCGCCCGCGAAAGCATGGTCCTGCTGAAAAACGAAAACAACCTGCTGCCCCTTTCCATGAATACCAGGTCGGTTGCGGTGATCGGACCCTATGCCGACAGGGTTTCGGTGTTGCTGGGAAATTATAACGGTGAACCCCTTCACCCGGTGACCATCCTTCAGGGAATCCGGGAAAGGATCGGGAAGTCGGCCATCGTCAATTACGCCATGGGGGTTGCCGCCCCTGAGGACCTTGCACTGTCGCCGCACGGTAATCATCCTCCCGGGAAACACAAACTCTTCCGCTCGGCGATGAAGGTGGCTGAAAAATCGGAGGTCATCATTTTTGCCGGTGGAATATCTCCATTGCTGGAGGGGGAGGAACTGCAGGTGGAGATACCCGGTTTCTCGGGCGGCGACCGTACCAGTCTCGACCTGCCGGCCGGGCAGCGCGAACTTCTTCTGGAACTTTTCAGGACAGGGAAACCCGTCATCCTGGTGCTTACCAACGGCAGCGCTTTGTCCGTCAACTGGGAGGCTGCGCATATTCCCGCCATCCTGGAGGCATGGTACCCGGGTGAGGCGGGTGGTACTGCGGTTGCCGATGTGCTTTTCGGCTGCTACAACCCGGCGGGCCGGCTGCCGGTGACTTTTTACCGTTCGGCAAATGACCTGCCCCCTTTTGAGGATTATGCAATGGAAGGTCGTACCTATAAATATTTCAGGGGAAGCCCGCTGTTTCCATTTGGCTACGGACTTTCCTATGCCACCTTTTCCTATTCTTCTGCAAATACCGACAGGCAGGAATATTTACCGGCCGACACCATCCGTTTGCAGGTAAAGATCAGGAATACCGGTTCCCTGCCCGGCGATGAAGTGATCCAGGTTTATTGCAGCAAACCAGGTCCGGCCAGGAGCCGGCCGGTACGTTCACTGGTGGGTTTCCGCCGCAGCAACATTTCAGCCGGGGCAGACGGACTCGTTGATATCAATATTCCCACCAGGGAGTTGCGCATGTATAACCATGAAACCGGGAGTTACGTTGTTGAACCGGGATTATACAAACTGGAGATCGGGGCCTCTTCCGGCGATATCAGGCTGGTACTGAATTTCAGGATCGTTTCCAGTGGAAAGTAGCTGCACAATGGCCCAGTAACTCGTTAAGGCACATATTGCCTGCAATCATTTGAGACTGCTTCCCGGCAGATGAGGATATCGCCGTGTCCCTTGTAAAAATTGAGGCTGTCGGTGGCCGACAGGGTATAATACAACCGGTAGATTACTCCATTCTGAAATTTTGCGGGATCGGAAAGATTGAGATTGATCTCTCCCATGCCGCTTTTAGCTGCAAATGTCATGAGACGGTTGAAATACTTATCGACAATGGTGGCTTTGAATTTTACCATGCCGAGGCCTTTGAAATACAGGGTTGCATAACCCGCTACCGGGTTGGGAAAAACAAGGATGGCGTTTTCAGGCTGCTCGTGTATCCCGGTGCCGGTATTCCACCCGGTGGTATCCCTGATGTAGGTTCCAGCCAGGCTGACGGTATCAGGGAAGTTCAGCAAGGCGGCTTCTTCGGAAGTCCATGTGACATCGGTTTCCCAGTCGCTGTCAGGTGTCCCCCAATTCCCCATGATCTCACCCATGGTGTTCACCACGGCGATCCCCTTGAAAACATGCACGAGGGACGGATTCTGATTGGTTGTATGTTTATTGCAGCCGGTGATGCACAATAGAATAATGGCAAAAAGTGGAAAATATTTCATGGCCAACGATTGTTTTGTAATTAACAGATTCAAATATACTGAATTTTCACCCGGTTGGATGAGGCAGGACGCCATTTTGTGTGGTAGCCGCGAGACCCTTTTCCGCGATGCCGCGTTGTGAAGAAAAAGGGTATAAAATGTTCCGGCATTATAACAAATCGTACATTAGCTTCCAAAAAGTATTTTTATGAAAAAAATGAAGATCTATATTTTCCTGGTATTTTTGACCCTGTGGCTTCCCGCCCTGTCCAGGGCATCGGTGGCGGACAGCACCGTGAACGGGTTTACGGTAAAATTCGAGCAGGTGATCCAAGTGCTGCCCGACAGCCTGTTTGTGATCATCACCCGGGATGTCAGCAAATGGTGGAACCCCGAACACACATTCTCGGGGAAGGCCTCCAACCTGTCAATCGAGCCGCGTGCCAATGGATGCTTCTGTGAAAAACTGGGAAACGGCGGCAGTGTGCGGCACATGGAGGTGGTGTTCGCTTTGCCGGGGAAAACGCTGCGTCTCGAGGGAGGGCTTGGCCCCCTGCAGATGTTCGGGGTTGCCGGCAGTATGACCTTTTCCCTGAAACCGGACGGGAAAAATGGCACGAAACTCATCCTGCAGTATTCAGTAGGGGGTTACATTCCCGGGGGTGCACAGAAATGGTCTGTTTTGGTCGACCACATGCTTGGCGAACAATTAACAAGATTGAAAAATTTTGTTGAGGGGATGAGGTAAAAAGAAACGCCGGTCCGTTTCCGGGCCGGCGTTTTACAAATCTCGTAATCTAAAGGTTATTTTTTGGTTGCTTTTTTAGCAGCAGCCTTCTTTGAAGCGGGTTTAGCAGCTTTCTTCTGTTTGATTACAGCCTGGGCTGCAGCCAAACGGGCGATGGGAACGCGGAAGGGCGAGCAGCTCACATAGTTGAATCCAAGGGAATGGCAGAATTCAACAGAAGCGGGTTCCCCGCCATGCTCGCCGCAGATGCCGATCTTCAGGTCCTTGCGGGTTGAACGTCCTTTTTCAACAGCCATTTTCATCAGCTGGCCTACACCTTCAAAATCGATCACCTGGAAGGGATCAACCGGCAGGATCTTCTGCTCGATGTATTCGGGAACAAATCCGCCGATGTCATCGCGTGAAAATCCAAAGGTCATCTGGGTCAGGTCGTTGGTTCCAAAGGAGAAGAAGGTTGCGGTTTCAGCAATCTTGTCGGCGGTGAGGGCAGCACGCGGGATCTCGATCATGGTTCCGACCATGTGGGGAATCTCCTTCAGTTTGAATTTCTTGCAAACTTCGGCATAGATCTCATCAATGATCAGGTACTGGTGTTTCAGCTCCTTTTCGGTACAGGTAACCGGGATCATGATCTCGGGGAAAACCTTTTTCTTCTCCTTCAGCAGTTCGGCGGTCGCTTCAAAAATGGCGCGAACCTGCATCTCGGTGATTTCGGGGTAGGTAATGCCCAGACGGACGCCACGGTGCCCCATCATCGGGTTGGTTTCGTGGAGTGCGTCAGCACGGCGGTTGAATTCCTCCATGGTGATCTTCAGGCTGGTTGCGATCTTCTGACGGGCCTCTTCGTTCTGCGGGATGAACTCATGCAGGGGCGGGTCGAGGGTCCGGATGGTAACAGGATACCCGTCCATGGCGGCCAGGGTCTGCTTGATGTCTTCCTTTACATAGGGAAACAGCTCGTTCAGGGCCTTGCGGCGCTCGTCCTGGGTTTTCGAGGCGATCATCTTGCGAAGGAGGAAGAGGGGCTTTTCAGCGTTTTTACCATAGAACATATGTTCGGTGCGGAAAAGTCCGATGCCTTCGGCTCCGAAAGCACGTGCCTTGGCGGCATCGTCGGGCGTATCGGCGTTGGTGCGGATCTTCATGGTACGAACTGCGTCGCAAAGTTTCATGAAGGCCTGGAAATCGGGATTTTCTTCAGCAGCCTTGATCATCGGCAACTGCCCGTTGTAAATGTAGCCTTTGGAGCCGTTCAGTGAGATGAAATCACCTTCATGGAGGGTGATGTCTCCGATCGTCATCGTTTTGGTGGAAGCTTCGATTTTGAGGCCGCCGGCTCCAACGATGCAGCATTTTCCCCAGCCGCGGGCCACGAGGGCAGCATGACTTGTCATCCCTCCGCGTGCGGTGAGGATGGCCTGTGCAGCGCGCATGCCTTCGATATCTTCGGGGTTGGTCTCCTCGCGGACGAGGATCACGGTTTTACCTTTTTTCGCCCAGGCAACTGCATCTTCCGAATTGAAGATGATCTGGCCGGTGGAGCCGCCGGGACCTGCAGGAAGACCCTTGGCCATCGGCTTGGTGCTCTTTTCTGCTTTCGGGTCGAGGATCGGGTGGAGCAGTTCGTCAAGCTGGCTGGGTTCGACACGCGAAACGGCCTCTTCCCTGGTGATCAGCTTTTCATTGAACATGTCAACGGCCATCTTCACTGCGGCAGGACCATTGCGTTTTCCGACGCGGCACTGGAGCATGTAAAGCTTGCCATCCTGGATGGTGAACTCGATGTCGAGCATGTTGCGGTAATGTTTTTCAAGAGAGCGTTCGATTTTATAAAGGGCTTTGTAAACCGCGGGCATGGCCGTTTCCAGCGACTGCAGTTTCATCGTGTGCTCATTCTTGCCGATTTCGTTGATGGGATTCGGGGTACGGATGCCGGCCACCACATCTTCACCCTGTGCGTTGGCCAGCCATTCACCATAGAAATAATTTTCACCGGTTGCCGGGTTCCGGGTGAAGGCCACGCCGGTTGCCGAAGTATCGCCCATGTTGCCGAAAACCATCGACTGAACAGTAACGGCTGTACCCCATTCATCGGGAATGCCTTCGAAACGGCGATAGGAGATGGCGCGTTTGCCGTTCCAACTCTGGAAAACGGCACCCACGGCGCCCCACAGTTGTTCCATCGGGTCTTCCGGGAACGCAACGCCAAGCACTTCCTTAACCTTTTTCTTGTAGATATCGATCAGGGCCTTCAGATCTTCCGCCGTCAGGTCGGTATCACTCTTGGCACCTCTTTTTTCTTTCATCTTGTGAAGTTCCTTCTCAAGCTGGACACGCACGCCCTGTCCCTCTTTGGGTTCAATGCCTGCAGCTTTTTCCATCACCACATCCGAATACATCTGGATCAGGCGGCGCTGTGAATCGTAAACAAACCGCGGGTTCTTGGTCTTCTTGATGAAACCTTCGCGGGTGATGTCGTTCAAACCGACATTCAATACCGTTTCCATCATACCGGGCATGGAGGCCCGGGCACCGGAGCGTACGGAAACCAGGAGGGGATTGTTCTTGTCGCCGAAGATGGCACCCATCTCTTTTTCGGTGGCTTTCAGACTCTCGGCCAATTGTTTCTTTAATTCCCTGGGATAGGATTTTTTGTTTTGCTGATAGTAAGTACAAACCTCCGTGGTGATTGTAAAACCGGCAGGAACGGGGAGCCCGATGTTGACCATTTCGGCCAGGTTGGCACCTTTGCCACCCAGGAGGTTCTTCATATCGGCCTGTCCTTCGGCTTTTTTACCACCAAAATAATAGACGTACTTGTTTTCTTTAGCTTGTTTTGCCATAATTGACATCATTTAGGTTAGTATAAAAATTTGAAGCGGCAAAATTACAAAATAATACGCTTATAATGGCGAAGTTAAGCCGGAAAAACGAAAGATTTGTTAATAATTTAACAGAGAGGGGCGGTTTTTGAACCGCAGATGGTGGTAAGCGAAATCAATAACTGAGCTTCCCGATGTTGTTCATATTCCAGAGAATCCACTGTTGCCGGCCGGTGATGTAAGGCGTGGGCGACGAAGGGCTCCATTTGAGTGGGTTTGGCAGGATTGCTGCTATCAATGCCGCCTCACCGCGGCTCAGTTTGGCGGCATGTTTATTGAAATTCAACTTTGCGGCCGACTCCACCCCGTAAATTCCCTTCCCGGTTTCAATCACATTCAGGTACACCTCAAGGATCCTCTTTTTGCCCCAGATGAACTCGATCAGTACGGTGAAATAGGTTTCGAGCCCCTTGCGCACCCAGGTGCGGTCGGGCCAGAGGAAAACATTCTTTGCTGTTTGCTGCGAGATGGTGCTTGCTCCCCGCATCTTTTTCCCCTGTTTCAGCCTGTTGTATTCCCTGGCTTTTTCGATGGATTCGAAATCAAATCCCTTATGCTCGAAGAACAGGTTGTCTTCGGAGGCGATCACAGCCAGCGGCATGTCGGGCGAAATGTCACCGATGGGAGCCCAGTCGTTTTGAAGTCTGACAGTTTCACCGCTGTACGCCTGGCCCGCCAGCCTGATCACCATAAGCGGTGTCAGGGGCGGGTTGACGAATTTGTACAGGATGACGAAAAACAGCGTCGAGGCAAAATATAGAATCAGGAAATAGATAAAAAATTTCAGGATGCCCGATAATACCTTTTTCATTGATGGATATAGATCCCGCTGTTATTTCTTCTTATCGGCAATGAATTTGGTCAGTTCATCCTTTGACCGATTGCTGTGCAGGGCATCGTTCACCTCTGCGTAATCTTCCTTGTTGTAAGCGAAATCATAGGCATACTTAGCGAAACTCAGCCGCGACGATTCACTGTCGAAAACATACATAACCATTTTGATCTGGTTGGCGCTGAAGCAATGGTTTTCGGCTGCCTTTTTTGCCGCATTGAGCCTGATGGGTTCAAACGGTGCTGTGCTGATCCCGACGAGCTGGGCGTTGAAATCGGGGTCCGACATGGGCTGGTCGCAACCTGGCTTGCTACCCGATTTAGGCTGGTCTTTTTTTTCTCCGTCCCTGCCTACAGCAGGAGCAGGAGGAGGAGTCGCGCTGCCGTCCTTTACAACGCCCTGGTCCATGTATTCCGACTCGGTTTCTTCAAGGCTGTATACCCCCTTGGTGCTTTTATCCAATTTGAAATAGATGTTGCTGCCGGCCTTGTTGAAGGTGAACTTGTTGAGTTCCTTAACGACTGCGTCGGGAAAGGTGATCCTGAGTTTAAAAGAAGGTCCGCCGGGATTTTCGGTTTCGACTCGGTTGGCCGGCGTGCTGTTCTTCTGAACCCCGCCCAAGTATAGGGTAAACTTATCGCCTTTGGGTGCGAAAACAATGATGTTGTATTGTGCATATGCACCCAGTCCTGCGGAAAGTATCCACGTAACAAGTAAAAATTTCAGGGATGTTTTCATGATGGTTTGATTTGGTTTGGTGAGCAAATATAATGCAAATGCGATTTGCTTGGGATTAGTCCGTGTATGAAATATCAACCATGTCCGGTTAAAATTGTTTAAAAAACAGGCAATCAATGTTTTCTGATGATCAGCTTCTTTGTTTCAACCCTGTTTCCTGCCTGGAGTCTGACCATGTATAAGCCTCCGGCAAGGCCGGCGGGGTCTGCCCGGAGGGTATTTCCACCTGAAATCAATTGCATGCCCGGGCTATTTTTTGCCGGTAATCATGAATTCGGTTCTTCGGTTATACTGGTGCTCCTCCTCCGTACATTCACTTCCTGCTGAGCAGTCGCATTGGTTTGCCAGCCTTGATTTTCCATACCCTTTCGCGGTGATCCGTTCAGCAGGAATTCCCATGGAGATGATATACAGAACAGCCGATTCCGCCCTTTTTTGCGATAAGACCTGGTTGTATACCGCCGATCCGCGGCAGTCGGTATGCGATCCGAGTTCGATGCTGACCGGGTACTTTTTCAGGAGAGCGACAAGCCGGTTCAATGGGGGTTTGGCGTCCTCCCGGATGTTCCATTTGTCAAAATCATAGAAAATATTCTCCAGGCGGTAGGGTTGGCCAGTCACCATGGTGTCGGGGTTCATCACCGGTGGGACCATCACCTGTTTGGCCTCAGCGACCGCGGGTGGCTCCGTTTTTCGTGGTTCTGACCCAACGACCGCGAAATAATAGAGGTCATCATCACCCATGCCGCCGGGGCGGTTTGAACTGAAAAGACCCGTTTTGCCGTTGGCCGCTACGGCAGGAGAAAAATCATCGTATGAAGAGTTCATCGGCTGACCCGGATGTTCGGGGCGGCCCCAGTGTCCGTCCACTTTCCTGGTTACAAAGAGGTCGAGCCCGCCAAACCCGGGCAGACCGTCGGAGGCAAACCACAGCTCGCCGTTGGGGGCAACAAAGGGAAACATCTCTTTGCCGGGGGAATTTACAACGGATCCGAGGTTTACCGGCGAACTCCATCCCCCTGCCGTGCTGCTGCAGGAATAAATATCAGTTTCACCTGATCCTCCTGGCATGTCCGACACGAAAAAGAGTGTTTGCCCGTCGGGACTTAAGGCGGGGTGGCCGACTGAATAATCGTCGCTGTTCAGGAAAAAGGGCTGCGGAACCGACCATTTACCATTTTCCAGGGAGGATGAGAAAATCTTCAGCAGGTGTGTCCTGAGGTGCCGGCTTTCTTTCTTTCCTTTGTCGCCCTCAACCTGTGTTTGTGTGAAAAAGGCTGTTTTGTAGTCACGGCTGAAACACACCGGCCCTACATGCCATCCATGGTCAGCCATCCATGGAAAAGGCCGGGGAGGAAGGAAAGCTGCCGGCAGGGTGTCCTGCTGCTCTGCAAAATAGAGGTTGAGGTAACTGTTGCCGGTCCACCCGTAGGTTTTATTGCTGCCGTATCCGGGGGTCCGGTCGCTGGCAAAGATGATCCCGTTCCTGAAAAAAGCCGGACCGAATTCAGACTGGGGGGAGTTGATCGGGCGGATATTCCCGATCATGTATTGAGGTTTCATCAGTTGCCACGCAAGGGCGCTGTCGCAGAGGGCTGCAAAATGCCTCCCCCGTCCATCGGAAGGAGCAAGTGAATCAAGGTGAAGGAAGATCTCTTTTGCATGCATGTATTCGCCACACGTCCTCAGGGACTGCCCAAAGTGGAACCAGGTGTCCGGGTCGGCGGGGGGCTTCAGCCCGTTGATGCTGATGCCTTTCCCGTACCATGTCTTTGCAACCTCCGCATTGTTTAGCATCCGGTAGCAATCGGCCAGCAGGAACATGGCCTCCCTTTGCGATTTGGGTCCTCCTTTTGAAACCTCTTTCTGCAGCAGGACGATCGCCTTTGAATAATTGAAGAGTTCGATCTCCGCCCTGACCTCACGGATCCCGTTCTGGGCTTTTCCATGCAATGCGGCAAAAAGAAAGATAAGAATACAGAGTGAACGGTATGACATCTGACGGATCATGTTAAAAATATCTTGGTGTCAACATCCTGTCCTTGTGAAACAGGTCGAATTCATATCCCAGCCTGATTTCATGCGACCCCTGGTTGTAGGACCTGAGCGAATTGAACCAGAGATCGTAGGAATACCCGAAAGAAAAGCCATTGCCGATGTTGATGGCCATCATGCAGATCACGGCATTCCCGGTACGGTAGGCCACCCCCAGCGTCAGAAGGTTTTTGATCTGCAGGCTGGCGTTGAAATCGGCCTGGACGGGGGTGTTTGGAATGTATTTTACCAGCAGGGATGGGATCAGTTCAAAGTTGTTTCCGAGCGGGATGGCACCTCCGGCTATCCCGTAATAGTTCCGTTGCAGCCGGGTGAAGCTGGTTTTGTCTCCCGGGACGGTGCTTGAAACGATGACCTGGTTTTGGAAAAGATGTTTGGCAGAGAGTCCAAGGTAAAATCTTTTTCCATAATAGTAACTTCCGAAATCGGCGTCGGGAACCATCCGGTTGGTCACATTCCCGGTGAGCAGGGGGTCGCCGGCATCCTTGGGGTTCAGCATCGACCAGTTGATATCCATGTATTTGAACCCGGCCTGGATGCCGAAACAGAGGGTGGTCGACGGGAAGAGGATGCGGTAGGCGAAAGCGGCAAGGGCCCCGTAATCAACCGACGGTCCGAGTTCGTCGCGGTAGGTATAAAGGCCGAGGCCGATGTGCGGGTTGTGAAGGGGAGTATGTGCGTTGAAAGCAAAGGTGCGTGGTGCGCCAGGCATACCCGTCCACTGGAACCTGCTGATCAGGTCAGCCGAAAACCTCCCGCTGCTGCCGGCATAAGCCGGGTTGATGGCCAGCTTGTTGTAAGCGTACTGCGAAAAGAGCGGGTCCTGCTGGGCGTTGGAAGACCAGGCCAGGGCAACCAGCAGGAGGCAGCACAGGTGCCTGAGGCAATAAACCGGATGATTCAACCGTGTCATGTTCTGTTCATTTGCTGGTTATTTATCTCCTCCCCTTAACAGTACCCAACCCGAATAGCTCCCGCCACCGGTGACCGATAAAAGATAGTAATAGGTTCCGTCGGGCACCATTTTCCCCTGGAGGTTCGATCCTTTCCACACGGCGGAGGTGTTGTTGTAGTTTTCAATTTCATTGATCTTGTCTCCCCAACGGTCAAAGATGATGACCTTGTTGAGAGGGAAATTCTCAATGCAATCGATGATCCATGTATCGTTGATCCCGTCGCCGTTGGGTGTGAATACGTTGTGGATGATGATGCAGTTCTCCTCCGTCGGGACTGGTTTTGCCGTCACAGCAACTCTAACGCTGTCGACCCCTGTGCACCCGGTTGCCTGGTCGCTCACCTGTAGCAGGAAGGTGACCGGCAGGCTCAGCGGGAGGGTTTCAGGGTTCTGTGAGGCCGGGTCGGTGAGCAATGCGGCAGGTTGCCACTGGTACCTGTAGTCACCGGAGCCACCCGAAGCATACCCGGTAAGTCCTGTCGCAGTGCCATACGGGATGGTTTGTCCGGCACCCGCATCTGCTGCGACCGGCTGGCGGATAAGGAGATGGGTGTGGCCCGTTACGGTATCATCAGAACACGATCCTGTCCCGGCAACACGGATGGTCAGGGTTACCCTGCCGGTTTCGCCGGGTGAGGGGGAGTAGAGAGGAACCAGTTGGTTTGACCCGTCGAGCGTTCCCTGGCCACTGGAGCTCCACAGGATGCTGCTGTAATTCAATGCCGATGCCCCGGCAATGGCCATGCTGCTGCCCTGGCAGGTTGCCTCATCCGGGCCTGCCTGCACCGAAGGTGGCACGGCAAATGAAAGCACCAGGGTATCGTCGGATTGGGGACAGGCTCCCTGCCCGAATGCATGCAGGATCAACCTGGAATGTCCGGACCCGGTATCGGAAGCGCCTGGCGTGTATATGGGGTGAAGGACATGGATGTCGCTGAAGGTGCCGTTCCCGGAAGTTTCCCACAACAGAGTGCTGAAATTTTGCGCCTCCGAACCGGAGATCATTAACGGGGTTGCTCCGCAGGTTGTCCGGTCGGGACCGGCGTCGGCTGTGGCATGTTTGCCCAGGCTCAGCGTGGTACTGTCCGTTTTGACTGGACAAACAGGAGAACCTGTTGCGGCAAGGGTGAAATATACCCTCCCGGCAGAAAGGTCCTGCGGACCTGGCGTGTATACCGGGTGCAGGGCTGCCGGGTCACTGAAACTCCCGGCCCCGGTTGTTGACCATATCAGGGATAGATAACCCGATGCGGCGGAGCCCGAAAGAATCACCGGGGAAAGGCCGCAGGAGAGGATTCCCGGGCCTGCGTCTGCCGAAGGTGACGGAACAAGGTGCAGGGTCATTTCGGAAACGATGCCGGGGCAGGGAGATATCCCGTATGCGGTCAGGGACAGCACCACGCTCCCGGTCTCGCCGGGCCCGGGTGTATAGGTTGGGTAAAGGGTTGTGGCGTTGGCCAGTGTACCGCTTCCCCCTGCCTGCCACCGGATGTGGCTGTAGCCCGATGCCGTTGCGTGGAGCACGGTAAACGGGATGTTTTCACAGATCGTGCTGTCGGGGCCGGCCGAAGCGGAAGGAGGGAGGCTGACCGTTACCGGGAAAGGCGGTGACGGCGGGCCGGAACCGCACGGGTTGCTGCCATAGACCATGAAATTCCCGGAGGTGGCGCCAGCCGGGAAATCGACGGTAATGATATTTGTTCCCGCACCGGCAGTAATGATCACCCCGGCGGGCACGGACCAGGTGTAACCTGTTGTTGAAGCCATATGTGGAACTGCATATTGAATCCCGGTGGTACCGGTGCAGACTGAATCAGTCCCGCTGATCCCACCGGCCGTATCGGGCGGTGGGATCACCGAAACCCGGATTACAGACGGAGTGATGCCGGCACAACCGCCGGGATTGGTATAGTTCACTGATACGGATTGCCCGTTTCCCGTATTCCAGGCAACCGTGATCGCACTGGTACCGAAGCCTCCCGTGATGGTTCCTCCCGCTGATACATTCCACTGGTAGTTCAGCTTTCCGCTGTCTGTAATGTAAAGGTTTCCAGTTGTGCCCGCGCAGACAAGGACAGGTCCGCTGAGCGAAGGCACCGGGACGGGAAGAACCGTGGCCGTCACCGGAACCCTTGCACTGCTTATGCAACCGCTGGCAGGATTCCTTGAACCGGCATAATAGGTGGTGGTATTCAGAAGAACCGGCGTGGTGAAAACGGTATCTCCGCTCAACAGCGGACTGCCGCCGGTCGCCACGTCATACCAGTCGGCCGTTGCGGGTGCCTGCACGGTGGCATGAAGCACCAGGGTTCCCGGGCCGCACCGGCTTGCGCCTGTGCCGGTTGGCACGGCCGGTCCAAGGGTGAACAAAGTTGTAAAAGCCGTCGTGCTGGTGCTTCCATACCACCAGGTGTTGATCATTTTATCGTGGCAGTCGCCGCTGTTCAACCCCCAGGGATGGCAACCCGTGTAGCCCGGGATCGACCCGGGACTGCATCCCGCCAGGTTGGCAGCCTGGGGGGCCACGGGACAGATGGAGGTCGTCGTAATCTCCCGGTCGTCCCAGTAGGTAAGCGGTGTCATCATGGAAGTATTTACCGGCCGGATGAGTGCGATCAGAAAACCGTCCATGTTTTGTTCCTGGTCCCAGACGGGAAGATTGGTGAGCCCGTTCACGAAGGTGACCGATACATTGATGAGTGTACCGTCGGGGACCGGGTTCCCGAGGCCGTCGAGTCCGTTCCACGGGATGGTGTTCGTCCCGGCGACGACATTGGCAAAGAAATTAACCGTGGTGGCCGGCGCACCATACGGCATGGTGATCACCACACTCACCTGCCCGGATTTATTCACGTCGACGATGATGTTTTTGTGACTGCTGCAGGGAGGATAGGCCGGGTCGGGAACCATGTAGGGGGTGGAAGTGACTTGCCCGTAAACTCCGCTGGGATATACCGTGGAATCCGGATTGTTCAGAAATACCTTGTATTGTGCAATAGCGGGAAAGGTTGTAAAAGTATTGGTGTTCTTCGATTGCCGGTCCGAGTCGAAATTCCCGGTGTTCAGGCATCCGAAGGGATTGCAGAAAATGGTAACCGCACCCACCCTTGCATTGCTGAAGGCGAGCCTGGTCACGATGCCATCATCTGAATAGATATAAAAGCGGCCGTTGAACATCATATTCGTATTCAGATCAGCATATACCTGCCATGACTGCGACCAGACCCTCCCGTTCTTCATGTCCGCTGCGACGGCCGGTGTATGTTGCCCTGACACTACCTGGAAATCCCACAGGTTGACAACTAAGCTCACCTGGGCTGTATTTGACAATTCAAAATAGTAATTACCCGTATCGGCCACACTGGTGACGGTATAGGAAAGTGGCGTGTATCCGCCATTTGCCGGGAACGGACCTGCGGATGCCTGGCTATAGTACCTGATATAACCAGGTTGGCCTGGTGTATTGGGGATGGAGCCGCTCATCGCGATCGTTCCATCGGGTTTCCGGAGATTGTAAGTGTAGTAGTTGGAAACCCCGCTCAGCCCAAAAAGGATCGATTCCCCCGGGTTTTTAACATGGATGTAAAGCCGGTAATTCGGTGCACAGTTGACGATGCCGAAAAGCGTGTAATCGCCGTATGGTTGGTTGTCAAGATAGAGCCCGGCCTGCGAAATGACCGAGTCCGTCATCAGTTGTTTCGACCCTTCGCCGTAACTGCACAACCCGGTCATGAGCATGAAGAAAAACAGGATGGCGGATTTCCCGGATGGCATAAAGCGGCGTATTACAGGACCTGGTCATGAATCCTTTTTCAAATATACGGAAAGGCAGGGAAAAACGAAAAATGAATATCGAATATCGAATAACGAATAACGAATATCGAAAATATCCAACCCATCCATCCATTAAATTTTCAAATCCCCAAATCCCCAAATCCCCAAATCCC
>Ga0118677_10000303_pt1 | contig 108427 bp, 103 predicted proteins | sample AliMusrvi5mmetaG_FD_86154 | JGI IMG/M metagenome (GOLD analysis project Ga0118677, IMG submission 86154)
AGGCGCACTTCAAAACGCTCAAATACCGTCCGGACTTTCCGCAGCGTTTTGGCTGTATCGAAGATGCCCGAGCCCACTGCCAGCGCTTCTTCCCCTGGTACAACGACGATCACCGTCATTCAGGCATCGGCTACATGACGCCTGCTGCCGTCCATTACGGTCAAGCGCAAGAAATGTTCACGCTTCGTGCCCATACTCTGGACGCAGCCTTCATGGCCAACCCAAAACGATTCAAAGGGAACTGCCCCCAACCTCCCAAGCTGCCCGTAGCCGCCTGGATAAATCCACCGAAAAAGGAACCAACCGCCATCAACAGAAAGCCACAGCAGCCCTCACTAAACTAAAGTCCCCAGGTGTCTCAAAGTCATTGACAAATTCCGTTCGCGGAACGGTCGCCCAGCTTTGCTTCAGCTTTTTAGCCCGCGACCGCCAGGCTAAAGACGCTCTGCATTATGAAGCAGAATTTGTTGCTTTAAGATTGCTTTAATGGTCTAATTTAGCAATGAATAAGAAGTCCATCATTCAGATCCATTTGAATCACAGTTGGGTCGACGCCGCGGAGATCACTGATTTCGGCGGTGGTCGCTGTCGATTTGAATATGACACAAATTACCTTTTCGGTGATGGGTCGCTGCCTGTGTCTTTGACAATGCCATTGGGCTTCTATGACGCTCAGTATCTGCCCAAAGAGGGTGGCGCGTTAGAGACTTTGGACTATGGTTTGCCAGCCTTCTTGTATGACTTGGTACCACAGGGCCGTGGCCGACAATTTTTGAGCAGGATTCTGGGGCTTCCTGACAGCGATGGCGTTGAACTTCCGCTGTTGATGGCTGGCGCTTTCAATCCAATTGGCGCATTGAGGCTTGATACGGCAGTTGCGTTTTATGAGCAGGAAAGTGAAAAGCTTTCCGGTGGTTCCTATGACTTCTCGCATGGGGTTGATTTTGAAGAAATTCAGCTTAAGTCAGAAAAATTTTTGCGTGAGCTTAGCCTGCATGCCATGCTTGCCAGCGGCACGACGGGAGTTCAGGGTGCCGCCCCAAAGTACCTGCTGACCAAAGACAAACAAGGATTGTGGCACCCGGATATGGGGCTACCAGACACGCATGCGGCTGAGCATTGGGTACTTAAATTGCCGCGCGGTCGCAGCGAGGATGATCGTTTAGTGCTTCGCAATGAAGCCGCATACCTTCGAGTCGCAAAAGCATGTGGACTGCGAACGCATGAAGATCCTTTGTACCTGGATGACATGCTTTTTGTGCGTCGTTTTGACAGGGTTGTGGAGGGCAGTGAAGTGACCAGACTGCAACAAGAAAGCCTGGCTAGTTTGGCTGGGCACCGCGGGTTTGCAGTTAAAACCTCCCACAATGAACTGCTCAATGCAATGCGTGAACATGTCTGCGATCCCCTGGAAGAGACTATTGAATACCTAAAAAGGGACGCTCTTAACCAGGCTATGAGGAATACTGACAACCACGCACGCAACACTGCGATTCAGAAACTTTCCAATGGCTTGGTGGCACTAACTCCGATTTTTGATTTCGCTCCAATGTACAAGGATCCCGAGATGGTTCCCCGCGCTGTTCAATGGAATGACGCTGCAGGAAATGTGGTCGTGGATTGGATTGGCATTTTCAATTCTCTTGAACTTGAAAAGAGTGATCTGCAGCGCTGCGCGCAGGAAATGGTCAATTTTTCTGAAGAAATCGCAAAACTGGCTGAAACTTGTTCGAGCTGCGGCGTTGATCAATCTGTTATTGATGAGTGCGAGTCGTCGATGGATCGTATTGCCACTGATTTGACAAGCTTAAGACGCTTGGTTGGTGCACATGGATAAACGAATAAAGCATCGCGATCGCGTTAAAGAAGCGGAGCTTCGTGAAAAACTGTTTCGAGGCGTTCTTTCCAATGAGATCTCGATTGCAGAAGCCGTGAAACTTATGCAGGTCATTAGCCCTTTAACTCAGCCTGAATTCGCAAAACACCGCGGTGTCAGCCTGCAATCGTTGAAGCAAGTGATTTCAGGCAAGGGCAATCCAACTGTTGATACGCTAAATAAGATTGCCAGTTTCTACGGGCTGGAAGTCGGTTTTGTCGCATCAAAAAAATAGGCACGTGGGCCAAGTCCCCGCTTGCTTGATCAGCGCGGATGCGGATGGAAATCTCGCGCTCCAAGCCCAAGCAACTGGCTTGCACTTATTACAAAAACCTGTCCCACCTGCCAAACTGCGCAGTATGTTGCGGAGTCTGCATCTGTCAAAAATTGGCAGAGCCACTGAGTAAAGGTACTTGCTGGGTACCGGGTTTGACCTGATTTCCAGTTTGCTCAATCCACAGATCAACCACCCGCAGCAAGATTTTTTCGCAGAAATAATTCAAGTTCCTCGATTGGCAGCGCCTCGCTGATCAGGTAGCCCTGGTAGCTGTGGCAGCCCAAGCGCTCCAGAAAGGCCAGTTGTGCCTGCGTCTCAACGCCTTCGGCGATGACTTCGAGCCCCAGGCTGTCGGCCAGAACGATGACCATTCTGGCGATGGCGGCGTCGTCCGGGTCGATCAGGATGTCGCGCACAAATCCCTGGTCGATCTTGAGCTGGTTCAGCGGCAGGCGCTTGAGGTAGGACAGCGACGAATAGCCGGTGCCGAAATCGTCAAGCGCAAAACGCACGCCTTGGGCTTTGAGTGCGTTCATCTTCGCGCTCACGTCATCGACACTGGCCACCAGCAGGCTTTCGGTCAACTCGATTTTGAGCCGATCGGCACGGGCGCCGCTGCGCGCCAGCGTTGACAGCACCTGTTCCACGAAGTCGCTCTGGCGGAACTGGCGCGCACTGACGTTGACCGCCATCGTCAGGTGCGCCAGCGCCGGCTGCTGGCCCCATAGTGCCAATTGGGCACAGGCGGTTTCCAGCACCCAGTGCCCCAGTGGCAGGATGAGGCCGGTTTCTTCGGCCACGCTGATGAACTCAGCGGGCGTCACCAGACCGCGTTGCGGGTCTTGCCAGCGCAGCAGCGCTTCGACGCCGGTAATGTGCTGGCCGCCGGTCACCTGCGCCTGGTAGTGCAGAACGAACTGATTGCGCTGCACCGCTTCACGCAGTTGCGCCTCGATCGCGACCCGGTTCGTGACTTCGGTCTGCATGCGCGGGTTGAAAAAGCGCAGCGTGTTGCCGCCCATGGCCTTGGCCCGGTACATCGCCAGGTCAGCATGTTTGAGCGGCTCATCGATATCTTCTGGCCCGTCGCCAAACAGGGCAATACCGATACTGGGCGTGATGTAGTGGCTGGAATTTTCCAGCTGATAAATCTGATCCAGCGTGGCAAGAATTTTTTCGGCTACGGTTTGGGACTGGGTCGCGGCTTCCTGTTCATTGGCACTGAGGTCTTCGAGCAGCGTGACGAACTCATCACCGCCGAGCCGCGCCACGGTGTCACCCTCGCGCACGCAGTCGGTCAGGCGTTTGGCCACCTGTTGCAGCAACAGATCACCCTGGTGGTGGCCTTGCGTGTCGTTGAGGGTTTTGAAATCGTCCAGATCGATCAGCAGCAAGGCCCCGTGGCGCTCACGCCGGAGGTTGGCCGCCATGGCCTGCTGCAGCCGCAGCATCAGCAGCCGGCGGTTCGGCAGGCCGGTCAGGGCGTCGGTTGAGGCCAGACTCTGGATTTGTTCCTGCGCGGCCTTGCGCTCGGTGATGTTGACGTGGGCAATCACAGCCCCGGTTTGCAGTGTCCCCTGCAAAGGTGTCGCTGTCATGCTGAACCAGCGTTGCTGCTGCGGCGAGTGGCAGGCGTATTCCAGGTTGAATTTGGGCAGACTGCCGTCGAGCACGGACGCAATGCCTTGGCCGATGTCTTGCACCGAGGGCTTGACTGTGCTGCTGGCGCGACAAACGCTCAGGTAATTGGCACCGACTTCAAGTGCCGGGATTGGCAGTTCAGTTCCGCCGCCATTTTCCAGTGCAAAGCGGCGCCAGGGCTCATTGACCGCCAGAATCACGCCCGCATGGTCGAGCACGGCAATCTGGGCATCGACCGAATCGAGAATGCCGCGCCCGAAGGCCTCGCTGTCTTTCAGGGCCGCTTCGCGGTGCGCGTTGATGGCGAGCAGCCGGTTAAAGCCGTTGATCATTTCTCCAATCTCGTCGGGCCGCACGACTGGCAGCTGCAGTGTGGCCGGATCGCCTTTGGCGACGCGGTTCAGGGTTCGCGATACCGACATGACGGGCGCAAGCTGGTAGCGCAGCAAGCGCGCGATCGACCACCAGGTGATGGCGCCAGCCAGCAGCGTCAAGATCAGCGCCGCCAGGAACAAGTGCTGCAGCATGTCCTGGATCGTGGCAAAGGCCTCGGTGGTCGGCAAGGTCGCTGCAACAAGCCAGTCGGCCGAGGGGATGCGTTTGGCCGAGGCCAGGGCTTCGATGCCGCGTGAACCGGTGGTAATGCCATAGCCTTGATAACCCTGCAGCACCCGGTCGAGAAACGGGTTGACGCCAGTTGCCGGCAGCGGCTGCATGACACGCGTCTTGTCGCTGGCCGTGACGAACAAGCGGTGCTCGCGTGCAATCAGGTAGTAGCCGCCGGTCTTGCCATAGTTGCGGTTGACGATGTTTTCAAAGAAGTTGGGTTGGCCCAGGTTGATGGTGCCCACCAGGCAGCCGCTGACCCGGCCCTGCGCATCGCGAATCGGCACCGTGATGCTGAAGATCGGTGCGCCCAGTTTCTTGCCCATGGCCGGTCGGCCGAACATGGGTTTGCCCTGTTTGAGCGGGATGGCGACCGAATCGCGGTCCATGTAGTTGGTGCCGATGCGCCCAGCCGACAGCGGCACGTCGGCAATCGCCGAGCCATAGCTGTCGGTGGCAAAGATGCCGCCGTTGAACAGCAGTTGCAGCAGCGGGCGATGTTCCAGCAGGGTCTGCATCTCGGCGCGACGGCCCATGATTGGCGTGAGTTCTGCGGCAATCGCTTCGAGTGCCCGCATGCGGTCGACCAGTTCCTCGTCGAGGTGGTCGGCGATCAATGAAACCGACATGAACTGCTGCTCGCCAAGCTGGCGCTGCAAGTCCTCACGCAGCAGGCGACTGGCATACAGCGTAAGCGTCCACAGGCTGAAGACAAAAACCAGCACCGTGATCAAGGTGACGCGGGTCTTGAGAGAATGCCAGTGAGGCTTGGAAAACTTCATCCCGTGCTACTCCGCCTTGCGGCGTATACCTCTATTCGCTCGCTGCGAGCGCCAGAAGTTCGGCTGGATAGTCGTTTTCGGCTGGCGTATCCGTCCAGAGATAAGATCCGCCGGCAATTCCGGCAATGATGGCAAGCGGGGTTGCTGCAGTCAGCGCGATCATCAGGTTGCTGATTGAAAAACTGCTCCACATGGCGGTGGCGGCGCGTCTCTGGTCGGTTTTTTCCTGCGCGGTCTGGTCGGAGTTTTCCAGGAGTTCCAGGGCGCCTAACTTGACGCCAGCCAGAAATATCAATCCGCCAACATTGGCGCTGACCAGGGGGTTGAGCTCGACGCCACCAGCGGCCACAGCCACGTAGGTTGAGACGCTGTCGGCTATCGCCGCCGCTGTTGCTTTTTCTTTGCTGGTCAGCTCCTGAGCCGACGCAGCGACGGTGACCACGCACAGGGCGAGGCAGATAACGAAGTCCTTCATCAGGGCCTCTTTCGTATGGGTCGGTTGCCTCCGCGTACTTATTGGTTTGACGTGAATATAGCCGATTTCCGTTCAGACCGTTCGCCCGGTTCATCGGATGGGTTAACGGGGTTTTCATCGCAAGAGACATCGTGTGGGACGGGATGACCGCTGCTCTGGAGACTGCGCTAGAGCGTTACAGCACCGGGTTTTCCACCGTAACTGGCACGGTTTCGCGCGCCAGAGTGACGGATGGCGGCGGCTGCATCGCCTCCAGGCGCGCGATGCGGGCGTTGATCTCCTCGGTCTGCACCGTGGCCGGCGCCAGCTTCGGATTCAGGTAGGGGCTGGTGGTCCACCAGTCGATGCCCATTTCGCGCGCCTTGTCGACCGAGCAGATCAAGAGGCGGATCTGGATTGTGAGCAATTCAACATCGGCGATCTTGACCTTGATGTCGCCGGCAATCACCAGGCCTTTGTCCAGGATGCGCTCCAGCACATCGGCCAGCGTCGAGGAACTGGTGCCATGCGTGATGCCGCGTTGTTTGATGGGGGTGGGGGTAACGAGCGGCGTGTTCATTTGGTTCTTTCAGATATTTCATCGGTGAGGCTTGCTTCGGTCACAGCAATTTGCCCAGCGGACCGAGATCGAGGTTGAGGTCTTTGTCGGTCAGGCCGAACTCTTTTTTCAGGCGCTCCATCTGCTTGTCGAGTTCCAGAAAGGTCAGGCCCAGGCGCTCAATTTCGTCGTCGCTGAGCGAGCCGCCTTCGATGCGCCGGATCGCCTGCTTCTCCAGCAGTTGGCGCACCAGTTCGACCACCGTCAGCACGAGTTGCCCCAGGCCGTTTTTGACCGACTCGGGGTCGAGCGAAATGCGCGGCTTTGCGCCGTTTTCTTCGGACCTGGTCGGCTCCGCAAAGAAGAAGGATTCAGGCGCGTTCATTTCAGCTCTCGCATCAACCGGCTTTGCACGACGGCGGTTTCAACCGAGGTCAGCAGCAGGTTCAGGTTCAGGTAGACCAGGTCGATGCCGGCCACCGAGATCACGATCTCACCCATGGCGACGACGCCGGTGTTGAGCACGCGGTCCAGCAACTCGCACAGCGAGGCCCTGTTCTCTTGCGGCAAAGCCATTTGATTGCTCCGGTTCGCGGTGATCAGTCTTCCAGGTCCATCAGGCGCTCGTACATGCCGCGCGCCATGTGCAGCTTGCCGGCGCGCTCATAGCCTTCGGCCAGCAGCAGCAACTCGGCTTTCGCCGCTTCAGCCTGCGGCGTGTCGGGGTGATCGCTCACCATCGTCCAGTACATCTCGGTGGCCTGGCGCAGGTTGCCCTCTTTGCGGTAGCGCTGCGTCATGGCAAAGAGTCGCTCCAGCATGGTCGGCCCGGTGGCACGCTTGACGGCGGGGGCCGCTGCTTCGGTGGTGTCGAGTTCAAATTCGTTGTTCATGAGGTTTCTCCATTAATGGGTTTGCAGTCGGGCCACAGCCGGTGCCGCGTAGAGGGCGCGTCCGAGCGCGAGCAGTCGTTCAGCGCCGCGTGGCTCGGTCTGCCTGAATACCGAGGTCAGATGCCGCTGCGCATGGGCCACCTGGTAGCGCGCCAGCAGCGGCTGCTGCGCCTGGTGTGCGGCAGCACAGTGGGGGCAGTTGGATGCGGGCGTGAGCAGGTTGATGAAGAGTCGCGGCACGGCCACGCCCAGACCTTGGCAGGCCGCCACCAGATCGAGCGTTTCGGCGTAGGCCATTTCGGTCGGGATCGTGACGGCGTACAGGGCCGCGCGTGTGGCATCGGTCAGCAGACGGCGGAAGGCTTTCATCTTCTTGGAAAGATCGACCATCATCTGCGTGATCTTGGGCAGCCAGAAGATGTCGCGGTATTTCAGGAACAGCGCAAAGAAAGTGCTGAGCCACTTCTCCATCAGCTCGGGCATTTCCAGAAAGCGCAGCAGATGGCCGGTGGGCGCCGTGTCGAGAACAAAGAGGTCGTATTGACGGCGCTCCATCAGATCGACGATGCGGGTCAGGGCCAGCATCTCATCGAGCCCGGGTGGCGCAACGTCGAGCATGCGCTCCATCACGTCGCGGTCAAAGGCCAGTTCGATTCCGGTTTGCGCCGTGCTGCGGCCGAAGACACCCGTCAGTTCGTCTGCGTAGTTCTTCTTCAGGCGTGCGTACTCGGCTTGCGCATCGAGTTCGATCACGCTCAGGCCCGGCGCAATACGCGTCTCCTGCGGACCGACCTCGCGGCCCAGGCAGGCCGCCAGCGAATGGGCCGGGTCAATCGAAAACAGCAGAACTTCGCGTGTCGGCTCTTCCTGTGCGAGGCGCAGCGCCGACGCACAGGCCAGCGTGGTCTTGCCAACGCCGCCCTTGCCGGCGAACAACAGCAGTTGGAGGCTAGCCTCGGGCAGGGGCGGTGGGTTGCTGACCAGCGCCGCCGCGTTGACCGGCAGCACTGGCGTGACCGCCGCGGCCGGCGTGGTGAAGTCCGCCAGCGGGCGTGCCTGCTTCAGCAGCGCGAGCAACTGCGCTGGCCCCAGCACCTCGTTGGCGAGCACCGGCAGGCCCCAGACGTTGTACTTCGGAAAGAGGCTGACCAGTTCGACCAGGGCACGTGCCTGGCGCGCCAGTGCGTCCGCGCACAGGGTGCAATCGCCAGCGCCGGGCAGCAGGCGGTTGACGAGCAGTTCCTGCAAGGGCAGGCGCAGCGTTTGGAGTTCGCGCAGCATCATCTGCGTGACATGGATGCTCAAGGTTTCGGCCAGCAGCACCGGAACAAAGCGGCAGCGCTTGGGCGAATGCAGCAAGGCCCAAAGCCGCTTCAGGTCGGCCAGCGTTTCAGCAAGGTAGCGGTCAACCACATCCTTCTCATACTGGCCCTGGTAGAGCTGCGTCAGGTAGCGGTACTTGGCCAGCATGGCGTCGAGCGCGGCGATCCATTTGCGCATCTGGGCTGGCAGACCGAGCAGGCGCAGCGTGTGGCCAGCCGGTGCCGTGTCCAGCACAACGCAGGCGTACTGCGCGTCCTTCAGGCAGGCCTCGATTTCGAGCAAGGCCATCATCTCGTCCAGGCCCGGTATCGACAGGTTCAGCAGCCGCGTGACATCGCTCTGGTCGAGAAAGGTGCCGCGCAGGGCGATCGTGCTCAGGTGCTCTTCGTGGCGCGCTTTGAAGCGTGCCAGGCTTTGCGCGGGATCGATCTCGCGCAGCGCCAGATTGGCGGGCGGTGCAGCGCCAGCAAAGCAGTCCTGCAGTGAATGGGCCGGGTCGGTCGAGACCAGCAGAAAGGATTCAAGCGGACGCTGGCGCGCCAGCTCCAGGGCCGCTGCCGCCGCGCAGGTGGTCTTGCCAACGCCGCCCTTGCCGCCAAAGAGCAGCAGGCGCAGGCCTTTGTCCTGCAAAAAACCGGGAACCGCAGCGTGTTCCATGCTCAGCGCTTTCCGGCATCGTGCGGTGTCAGATCAGCGACTTGCGTTTCTATGTTTTCCTGTTCGTCCTCTTCGTCGTCCTCGTCGCCGTCTTCTTCTTCTTCATCCCCGGCATCCTCGTCCTCGTCTTCTTCGTCACCATCCTCCTCGTCGCTATCGTCGGCTTCCTCTTCATCGCCGTCGCTGTCCGCTGCCTGTGCGTCATCGCGCTCGCTGATCGCGTCCAGACGGTCCAGCAGCACCGATTCCTCGGCTTCGAATTCCTGTTCGGTGATGGCACCGGCGTCGAGCTTCATGTAGAGTTCGCTGAGTGCGCGGGTCACCGCCTCGGCTTCGCCGGCCTGTTCCTTCTGCACCGACTCGTTGATTTCCCTGAAGATCCACAGCAGCGGTGAGAGCAGCAGGTTGTCAAGAATCAGCATGAGACATCCTCAAGCCTGCAAGGCAACGTTGACGAAGTGATGCGGTGCCCAGGGGCCGTTGAAGTCAAAAGAAAAGTTGTTGTCGAAGCGGTTGGCGGCCTCAAACACACCATCCTCGAAAGCCTTCTGGGCGCCACGCTCGACCAGGCAGGCCAGGTGCATGACTTCCTTCTCTTCGCGCGTCGGGTTCTGTTTGATGTCAACGCAGCGCGAACCGAGCACATCGATGACCGTTTCGCTGTGCAAATCGCGGTCCTGCGTCAGCAGGTGGTCGAACAAGCGGCCCATTTCGATCTTGTCGTTTTGCGAGGGACCGTGTTGCCGGCTGACCATGGAGTCGCGCAATTCGGTCAGGTCCGGGTGCCGGCTCACCATGTACTCGAAGATGTTGGGTACATCGAGCACAACGCGCAAACCGAGTTCAACCTTGCCGCGCACCACGTCGAGCTGCTCGGTGAAGGTTGCCTGGTTTTGTTTGAGGATGTTGAGCAGGGCCTTGTTGCTTGCGGCAATGGTGCCAAAGGCAACCGGCAGCACGGTGTTGTCTTCCATCAGGCGCTTGATGACGACGTTGTGTGCCGCCAGGTTTTTGCGTTCCGGGCGGATACGCTTCTCAGTGATGTCGCTGACCACGGCGGCCAGTGCGCCCTGCGTGATGACGTAGACGGCGGCGCCGTTGATGCCGATGTTGCCGTAGATGGGCGGCGTCTCGATGGCGTCGGCGATCGCGTACAGGTAATGGCCCGGTTCCAGTAAAGTTTGAATGTTCATTTTCTCTTCTCACGCGGGAATCCCGGCGCTTTGCCGGTATGGATGTTGCGGGTGGTTTGAATGCGTCCGCGTGGCGCCATTGCCAAGCCGGCTGCAAACGGGTCCTGGCGCAGCAATCGCATGCTCATGATGTCGCGCCGACAGCGGTAGATCAGGCCACGACGGTCGCGGCCCAGCACAATCTGGAACGATGCGGTGCTCAGGGACGATGCCAGGCTAGATGATGTTCGGATTTTCATTGCATCACTCTCCGTCTTTGGGGAACAGCAGGTTCCCGTTTGTTTTCAATAGGCGAGCGACCTGCGCTTCATGCGTTGCTCCGCTGGTGCCGTATGAATCGGCAGCGGTGACGCTGCACCCATGGCCCCGTTGGCCGTAAAGGCAGCGATCGGTCGATCGACAAAACGCTGCAGGCGCACCTGCTTGGTTTCGATTTCCAGCACGCGCGTCTGGATCTCCACACTGCGCCGCTGTGCGCGCTCCAACTCCTTGGTCAGACGCGTTTTTTCCATCTCCAGCATGGACAGCTCGAGCAGCGCGCCGGCGGAGGTGCGCGTGCGCCGGCCGTCGACGATGCTGCCCATGGTCCTGATCTGCTGCACGCCGCGTTTGTCGGTGGCCATGGTCTTCTCCTAAGCGGCTTCGGCGGCAAGCTTCAGCGCGCGACGGCTCTCGGCGCTGGTCATCTTGTCGCCCATGATGGGCACCAGTGCCGGCAGCGGCGGGCAGCAGCGCGCGATGATTTCGTCCAGGCGCTCCATGCCGGCCACCTGGCCGTCGTGCGTGACCTTGAGACAGTCGGCGTTGAGCACGTCGTGACACAGTTCACGGAAGGTCGGGTCACCGGCAGAGACGGTGCTCTTGCGGTTGGCCACGATGCGCCCGAGCATGATGCAGGCACGAATCGTCGGGCGGCCGTTGTTGACGCCCAGCGTGCGGAACTCGCGCACGATGTCGACAATCGATTTGGCCTGGCGCCAGGGCAGGCCGGACTTGGCCTGCGTGATCGCCACTTCGGTTTCGTAGTCGTGGTGACCGACCTTGATCGTGATCATGCGGTCCATCAGCGCGTCCTGTGTTTTGTGCACACCAGCGTACTCTTCCGGGTTGCTGGTGAAGATGGCGCTGAACTGCGGGTGCACCTGCAGGTAGCCGTCGCCGCTGCGCGCGTCGGGCAGTTCCAGCAGACGCTCTTCCAGAATCGACAGCAACACGTTGTTGGCTTCCGGGCGCGAGCGTGTGAACTCGTCATAAATCAGCGTGAAGCCGTATTTGCAAGCCGTGGTCAGGCGGTTGTCGCCCCACTGCTTGGAGACGGTTTCTTCCTGCTTGAGCACGGAGTGGATGTAGTTGTCGACCACCTTGGTTGAGCGATAACCGGTCTGCCCGCCGATCAGGTCGGAGCTGCCGAATTCATCGTCGCCGTGGATCAGGATGACCTGGCGTCCGAGCTGGGCTGCCACGTGCATCGCCAGCGCCGTTTTGCCGGTGCCGGCCGGGCCGCTGAAGTGGATCGGATAGCCGGCGGCGAGGTAGTCCAGCGCCCGCCCGGAGACACCCTGGATATACGGGGTCTCGACAAAGTTGGCTTTCTTCTCCAACGTCAGTGTTGTCAACTCTTCTGCTTCGCTCATCACGTCCACTCCTTGAAGGGGGTTAAAACTGACCGGGCCCTTGCTGCGCTATGCGGCGACAAGCCCGATCCAAATTACGGCTTACTTTCTCTTGGCTTTCCCTGGTTTGGCTTTTGCCTTTGCCTTGGGCGCAGCAGCTTTGGGCGGTGGGGCTTTGACGGCGACAGCCTTGACCGGAGCCTTCTTCACCACCGGCTTGGCACTCTCACCGCGCGGGGGCGTGCTCGGCCACGGTTTGGCCGCAGCAGGCGTCGTTTTCGGTGCCGCCTTGACGCTCACTGGCGGTGCGGTCGGTTTGAACAGGTCGGCTGTTACGCGTGCCATCGGTGCCGCCGGCGTTGCAACGGGTTTGGGTGCCGGACGTGGCGCAGTCGCGGCAGGCAGCCCACGCGGCACGTGCGTGGCCGGCAGGCGTGCCACATACGCACGTGTGCCGTGAAAGCCCTGCATCAGTTCAGCCAGGGAATGCGAGCGGTCACGCCGGCATTCGGCCAGACCGGCCCATTGAATCCTGGCCATTTGGTGGTGCGCCTTGGCGAAGGACAACATCATTTGCGACACGCTGCGTGCGCGCTCGCGCCGGTCCCGCGCCAGACTGGCGCCTTGCGCCGCTGCCATGCGCCGCAGCGCCTTGGTGAATTCGGCGCGGTCGGCATCAAATTCATGAAACAGCGCGGCCACCGCATTGGAGACGTCCTGTTTTGATTCGACCAGGGCCTGGCGCAAATCGCGACGCATCTGGCCGTGGTCCTGGCGAAAGCCCTGGCTCATGGCGCTGGCGTCGTCGCGAATGGCGAGGACCTCGGCCGAGCGACTCAGTCGATCGCTCACCAGTGACTGGCGCAGTGTTTCGCGCATGAGTTCATGCGCCTGGCGAAATTCCTGGCTCATGGCGCTGGCGTTGTCGCGGATTTCAAGTACTTCTGCCGATCGATTGACACGATCGGCCGCTAATTCTGTTTTGAGCGCCTTGGCCATGGCCGTGCGTTCAGACTCAAAGCTGCGCAGCGCGTCGGCTGTTTGCGCTTTGATCTCGGCAACCGCGCGTCCACGCTCACGCGCAGCGGACGTCGTGCCGCTCGCCTTGGAAGTTGCCATGTTTTTTCGGATGATGCTCATTTCAATTCACTCCTCGTAGGCTGGGCGCTCTGCGGATGATTTACGGATCACTTCGATGGTCTGCGTGCAGCGCCGCCGCGCATCGAAAAACTGCTTTCCCTGCCGGGAACAATGAATCCCCGGCAGAGAAAACAATCTGCACTGCCGTTTAGGCCGGTGCTGCTGCGCTGGATGTCAGGCCAATCGCTTCCGCATACTTGAGATAAGTCTCAACCGATGCGATCACGACACGCGCTTCAATCGACAGCAGCTCGATACCGACCAGCGATACCTTGACCCAGGCGTCAATGACGATGCCCTTGTCCAGGATGCGGTCAACAACCTCAGCCAAACTCGAAGAGTCGGTCGATTTTTGTACCTTTGCCATTTTCAATCTCCTAACGTATTGCACCCCTCGGAAAACGCTCTTCAGACACGAAGTACGGGGCTAAATCCTTCGTTGCATATTGCAACGCATAGCCCGTGCCAGATCATGGCGAATATCGCGCTTCGCTTTTATTCGCGATTCATGGCGAATTTGATGAATACCGGTGTGCAAAGCGGCGCGGTGATTGCCCGGATGCAGGCTGGATGTCCGAAGCGAGGTGGACGCGCTATGGAGCGAGCGCCATAGCTGGGGTTCAGCTTACTGTCTGTAACACAGCATGGACTGCGTTCATGATGTCGTCGTGCCGAAACGGCTTGGTCACGAAGGCGGCGATCAAGCCGCTGGCCAGGGTTTGCACGATCAGGCTGTCGTCTTTGTAGAAATAACCCGAGACCAGAATCACGGGCGCTGGGCAACTGGTTTCGCTGCGGATGCGCCGTGCCAGGCCCACGCCATCGACGTCCCCGAGTTTGGCGTCGAGCAGGATCAGGTCACAAACCGACTTGGCCAGGTAATGCATGGCTTCGCCGCCGCTACCGGCCTGGCTCACCAGAAAGCCATTGCGGCGCAAGATCATCGACAAGGCCCAGCGCACATCGGGCTCGTCATCGACGATCAGGACTGTTTGGGGCTGGCGCATCAGACCGCCGCTGCCAGTGGCAGACGCACGACAAAGGTCGTGCCCTGGCCTTCAACACTGCTCTCCACCGCAATCGAGCCGCCGTGCTGCTCGACCAAGGTGTGGCAGATGGACAGTCCCAGGCCGGTGCCTTTGCCGACGGGTCGCGTTGTGAAGAAGGGGTCGAAGATGCGGTTCAGATGCGCGGCAGCGATGCCGCAGCCGTTGTCGCGCACACAGATCAGCGCCTTGTCGCCCTCGCGCCGTGTCATGACGCTGACGTCGCCGCTGTTGGTGATTGACTGGTAGGCGTTGAGCACCAGATTCATGATCACCTGCTGCAGCAGATTGGCATTGCCCACGACCGGCAGCAGGGTGTCGCCATAGTGCTCAATCAGGTTGATCTTCTGCAACTTGGCTTGCGGCGTCAGCACGTTAAGGGTTTCCCGCACCACCGCAACCAGGTTCAGCGATTCATGCTGGTTGCTCGACGAAGGCCGGGCAAAGCGCAGCAGGTTCTCGATGATCAGGGACGAGCGCTCGATGCCTTCGAGAATCTTGCCCACGCACTCTTGCTGGAACGCCGGATCCTCGCTGGGCTCCAGCAGAAACTGCGCGGCAGAAAAACTCACGGACAGCGGGTTGCGCAATTCATGCGCGATGCCGCTGGCCATCACGCCCAGCGCTGCCAACTTCTCGCTCTGATACAAGTGCTGTTCGAGCGCGCGGCGCTCCAGCAGGTCGCGCCCCACCGCCACAATGCCGCTGACCTTGCCGGAATCGTCGCGGATCGGCGAGAACGACCAGTCCACCGGAATCAGCGTGCCTGCGAGCGAGACCAGGTTGATTTCGCTGAAGAACTCGACGACACCGCCGTCGACCAGTTGGCGGATGATGGCCGCCATGTCCTTGCGCCGGGTCGTCTCCGACAGGTCGGCCAATTGCTTGCCACGCGCGACGTCGCTGCGGTAGCCCGAGATGCGCTCCGCCGCCGTGTTCCAACTGGTGATGCAGCCGTTTGGATCGGTCGAGACCACCAGATCGTGGGCGCATTCGACCACGCTGGCCAGATGGCGCTCGGCCATGCGGACCTTTTCGCTGAGCTGCAGTTTCTCGGTGATGTCGTCCATTACCAGCATGGCGTGTTCCACCGTCTCGCCGGTCTTGATCGGGATGACGGTGTAGAAGTAGCTGCGGATTGGAACGCCCGGCGCGCGGTAGGTCATCTGCGAACCCGAGAGCGCCAGTCCGGTGTTGAAAACGTCGCGGATCTTGGCTTCGAGCTGCGTGAACTCCATGATCGCTTCCGGGAACACCTCCCGGATCGGCCGGCCAATGGTGTTGTCTTCGGTGCGCCGGGACTTTTCGATGAAGTTGCGGTTGGCCGAAACCACGCGCAGCGAGGGGTCGGTCAGGATCAGCGAAAACGGGATGTTCCCGAGCAGCATCTGGTAGAGCTTTTCATACCAGCCTTCGGACGAAACGGTGGACGGCGGGTTCATGCCGACGCTGGCCAGACTGCTGCGTGCGCCGGTTTTCTTCATGGCGGGGTGCTCCCGAGTTCCGGGCAAAAGTTGTAGGGCGGCCAGGGGCCACGCAATTCGAGGGTCAGCCCGATCGCCTGGTAGGCTTCCTGCTGCTCGGCCAGGGCGCTGCGAAAGTCGTCGAGCGTTTCCGGCCCCAACAGATAGCTGCTGTTGAAAACCATGCGCTCGGCGCGTCCGGTGACGGCGCTGGCGTGCAGGCGCAGCGCGGCTGCCCCTTCAGCACGCTGTGCCAAAGCCTGGCCCAGGTCGTGGCTGACACGCGTCAGTGCGCTTTCGAGCGCGGCGTCGATCTTGTTGTCAAGCTGCTTTTGCTGCAGGTAGCGCACGCCGGGTGACGCTGACATGGCGGCGCGCCGGGCCTGTATCTCGGGGTCTTCGACGGCGATGATTTTGCGTGCCACCTCGTCTACCAGATAGCCTTTGACGCTCCATTCAGCCTTGCCGCGCAGCCGCTCGAGCGCCTGGTCGATGGCGCTGTGGTGCTGGTTCATGAACTGTTTGAGGCTCTCGCGTGAGTGGTAGAGCGTACCGAACTTGACTGGCAGTACCGGCGAGGCCGCCATGATGCGTGCCACCACGGCTTCGTGGCGCATGGCGCGCTCGCCGAGCCAGGACAGGTCCTGCAGATTGGCCTCGGAGAATTCGCTCAACAGCACTTCGCTGATCACCGCCACCACGCCCGAGTTGGGCAGGGCCGCCAGACCATAGTTTGGGTCCACGCCTAGCCCTTTTTGCGCCGCCAGTTCCTGCACCGTTGCCAGGCAATCGGTGCGTGCCAGGCAGTAGAGGTAGATGCCGGTCAGTGCGGCATCGGGCGTTGCGGCATCGCTCATGGCTGCTTGTCGTTCAGCGCGGCTTCAAAGTGCCTTGCCTGGATCACCAGGGTACTGGCCGCAGGCTTGCCGGCTTTGGCAATCTGTTCGCGAATGGCGTTGAGTGCGGCGCGATTGCAGATGGCGCCCAGATCGGCGCCGCTCATGCCGGTGCTGGCAGCGGCGATGGCGGCCAGATCGACATTCTTGGCGACCGGTTTGCCGCGTACCTGCACTTGCAAAATGGCCAGGCGCTGGGCCTGGTCGGGCAGGCCGATGTCAACCAACACGTCAAAGCGCCCCGGTCGCAGCAGCGCCGGGTCCACCATGTCGGGCCGATTGGTGGCCGCCAGCACCAGCACGCCCTTGAGCTTCTCGACGCCGTCGAGTTCGGCCAGAAACTGGCCCACCACGCGCTCGCTCACACCCGCGTCGGATGCGCCACTGCCGCGCCGCGGTGCCAGGGCATCGATCTCGTCAAAGAACACCAGACAGGGTGCGGCCTGCTTGGCTTTCTGAAAAACCTCGCGCACCGCGCGCTCCGATTCGCCAACGTATTTGGACATCAGCGCCGGCCCCTTGACCGAAATGAAGTTGACCTGGGTCGCGCTGGCCGCGGCCTGCGCCAGCAGCGTCTTGCCGCAGCCGGGCGGACCCGACAGCAAAACGCCCTTGAGTGGCTTGACACCGGCGGCCTCGAACAGATCGCTGTATTGCAGCGGCCACTCCAGCAGTTCGCGCAGCAATCGCTTCGGGCCTTCCAGACCGCCGACATCGTCCCAGCTGGTGGTAGGCACTTCGACAAAGACTTCGCGCAGGGCCGAGGGTTCGATCTCGCGCAGTGCCGCCAGAAAATCGTCCTTGCACAGCTCTAGTTTTTGCAGCGATTCATAGGGCAGCGTGGCCTGGGCAAAGTCGATTTCGGGAAAGATGCGGCGCACGCAAATCATGGCGGCTTCGCGGCACAGGGCTTCCAGATCGGCGCCGACAAAACCGTGCGTGATGTCGGCCAGGCGCGTCAGGTCAACGTCGCTCGCAACCGGCATGCCGCGCGTGTAGATTTCCAGAATCGCCAGGCGTCCGTGCCGGTCCGGAATCGGGATGCCGATCTCGCGGTCAAAGCGCCCGGGGCGACGCAGCGCCGGGTCGATGGCGTTGGGGATGTTGGTGGCGGCGATGACGATCACCTGGCCGCGTGCCTTCAGGCCGTCCATCAGACTGAGCAACTGCGCGACAACGCGGCGCTCGACCTGGTGCTCACCGCCGAGACCTTCGCGCTTGGGTGCGATCGAGTCAATTTCGTCGATGAAGATGATGCTGGGCGCCTGCTTGGTCGCGTCGTCAAACAGCTTGCGCAGAAAGCCTTCGGACTCGCCGTAGAACTTCTGCATGATCTCGGGGCCGCTGATGGAGAAGAAGCGCACATCGGTCTCGTGTGCCACGGCGCGCGCGATCAGCGTCTTGCCGCAGCCCGGCGGGCCGTACAGCAGCACACCTTTGGGGGCGTCGATGCCCAGGCGCACAAAGACCTCGGGGAAGCGCAGCGGCAGCTCGATGATTTCGCGCACGCGCTGCACCTCGCGCTTGAGGCCACCGATATCTTCGTAGGAAAAAGTAGAGCGACCGGCCGGGTTGGCGCTGCGCGCCTCGGTTTGCGCCGGTCCCACGCTGAGCAGGGTCGAAGGTGCGATCAGCACCGGCCCCTTGGGTTGGGTTTCGCGCACCACAAAGTCGAGCGAGCGGTTGCCAAACAGCGTGCCGCGGATGCGGTCACCCTCGATCACCGGCAACCCGTCCAGGCGGCTGCCGATGTATTGCAGGTCGCGGTCCGACAGACCGGGAGCCGTGGGCGAGAGCACGATGCGCTGCGCCGCCTGTGCCGCGACTTTCTGCACCGTGACGGCGTCGTCGAGTGCAACGCCGGCGTTGGTGCGCGAGAGGCCGTCAAGCTGAACGCGGGCCGCGCCGCGCTCGTCCTTGTAGGCCGGCATCAGCTTGCACACGGTGCGCCGTTTGCCGACCACTTCAACGATGTCGCCGATCTCGGCGCCCAGGGCCACGATGTCGGCCGGGTCCATGCGCGCCAGTGCGCGACCGACGTCCTTGCCCAGCGCCTCGGCGACTTTCAGGCGCGCGCTCAGGTCTGCGGATTTCTTCATGGCCGTGCCTTCTTTGCTTTGTCTTTCTTGAGCACGATCTCCAGCACGCCGTTGCGACACTGAAAGCTCAAGTCCTTTTGCGCAAAACTGCGCGGCAGCAAAAGCTCCTTGCGGTAATTCGGCTCGCCCTTGATGGTTGCGATCAGCAGGATGTCGTCTTGCAGTTCGATCTGCAGATTGGCTTCTTCGACGCCGGGCACCTCGGCCACGATCAACAGGCGGCTGGGTTCATCAAACAGGTCGACCATCGGTTCGCGGATCTCGTGCACTGCGACCAGCTTGCCGTCGTCGTCCTTGCGCAGGTTGCCAAAGGGTTCCACCTTGACGCCGCCCTTGTCGCCAATGCCGGTCTTGATGGAGAAGCCGTAGACGCCTTTGGACTTGGCATCGGATCCGAACTTGAATTCGCCGCTTTTGTTCAGGGTGCCGCCGGCCTGCTCTGCCTGCTCCACCAGTTTGCCGAGTTGCTCGACCAGATTGCCCAGGCCGGCGAACAGTCCGCCGCCGGCTGCTTCGGATGCGGGCTTGCCAAAAGCGGCGCCGAGACGGCGACCGATTTCACCCAGTCGTTCCTTGCCCTGTGCGAAATCGTCGGATAGATTTTTATTGTCAACCATGGCCCTGGCTCCTGTGTGAATGTGATTCAAAGATGACGCGTCAGGGGCGCTCAGGCCTCGGGCTTGTAGGCATCCTTCATGAATTGCGTTGCTGAAATTTCGTACACCTTGAGTTTGGTGTGAATGGTTTTGTAATCAATGCGTAGCGTGCGCGCTGCCAGCGCCTTGTTGCCCCGACTTTTCTCCAGCACGCGCAACAGGATGGCGCGCTCCACCTGCGCCGTCGCCTGCGCCACCAATTCCTTCAATGAACGTTCCGTGCCATCGGCCAGGTTGCTTTGCGGCGCGCACAGCGGGCAGTTGTCCTTGTGGCTGCTTTTGGGTGCCGCTCGTTCGGTCAGGCTCAATGGGGGCAAGAGCGAAGCCTGGGCACGCTGGTCGAGCATGCCCAGCAGTTCGGGCAGGATCAAGCCTTCCGGGTGATCACACAGCAAAACGGCGCGGCGCAAATGGTTGCGCAACTCGCGGGCGTTGCCGTGCCAGTCATAGCGCTGCAGGATGTCCCAGGCATTGGTCGACAGGCCTTTGACCTGTTTGCCCAGTTCGGCGTTGGTCTGCGCCAGGAAGCGCTGCGTCAGGAACACCAGGTCTTCCTTGCGCTCGCGCAGCGGCGGGATGCGGATGGAATACTCGGCCAGACGGTGGTACAGGTCTTCGCGAAACTCACGCCGCTCCACCATGGCCAGCAGGTTGGCGTTGGTCGCCGCGACGACGCGAAAGTCAACCTTCTTCTCGCGCGTGCTGCCAATGCGGTGAATGCGCCGCGTCTCCAAAGCCCGCAGCAATTTGCCTTGCAGCGCCAGCGGCAGGTTGCCGATTTCGTCGAGGAAGATGGTGCCGCCGTCGGCCTGCTCGAAGGCGCCGGCCTTGGCCTGGTGTGCGCCCGTGAAGGCGCCTTTTTCATGGCCAAACAACTCGCTTTCGATCAGCGACTCGGCGATGGCACCGCAATCGACCGCGACCAGCGGCTGTTCGGCGCGCAGACTCAGGGCGTGGATCGCCTGCGACACCAGTTCCTTGCCGGAGCCGGATTCACCCGTGACCAGAATCGAGAAGTTGGTTCGCGCCACCAGTTCGACTTCGCGCTGGATGCCCTGGATGCTGGCGCTGTTGCCCATCGAGTGCAACAGGAAGTCGGCCTGGCGTGGCGTGTCGATGATGCGACGGACCTGCGACTTGGTGGCTTTTTCTGCCAGCGCGCCATGCACGGTGTGCAGAACGTCCTTGTTCTTGAAAGGCTTGGTGATGTAGTCCCAGGCGCCGGCGCGAACCGCGCGCGCGGCGTCGTAGGGTTTGCCGTTGCCCGTGACCATGATGACCGGAATCGCCTTGTCGAGCAGTTTGATGCGCGTGAGCACCTCAAAGCCGTCCATGTCGGGCAGACCGATGTCGAGCAGAACCACATCGGGTGCATGGCGTGTGATGCTGGTAAGTGCGTCCTCGCCGTTGGCGGCCGGCAGCGCTGTGAAGCCGGCCTGGCGCATGACGTTGGTCAGGACCCAGCGTGCGTCTTCCTGGTCGTCCACGATCAATACCTTGATCGCTGCGCCGCTGGCGCTGTCCGTGACAATTTCTGGCAGGCTTGCTTCGGTCATGGGGATGTCTTTGTTCATGCCGGCATTTCCGGTTGTCCGCTCAGACTGGGCAGGAGATTCCTGACCAGAATGTCGGGGTTGAGCAAGGGTTCGATGCCGTGGGCCAGTCCCAAAAACAGCAAACCGATCTCGTTGGTCAACAAGGTTTGATTGATGCGCTCGGCGATGAAGCGGTCACGTTGCAGCAGCAACTCGCGTCCTTGCTCGCGCAGCGTTTGCGCGTTGCTGGCATCTCTTGCTGCCGGCCTGGGTTGATGCAATTGATACTCCTGCAGCAGCAGATTGGCATCTTCGGTGCCCATCAGGTGGGCGCCCTGTGCCATCAGGTCGAGCAGCAGGCGGTGATTCTTGCTTCCCTGGCGCGCAACGTCACGCACGATCTCGGCTTCCTTGGCGCAGACCGGCAGGCCGTCCTGGTACAGGCGCACCGCAGCGCAAGGCAATTCGAGCGCGATGATGGTCTGGCTGATGCCGTCCCAGATTGCGTCAATCGATTTCAGATGGGCCAGCCATTTTTCATGGCCAAAGCGGTCCAGGTATTCCTGTTCGGTTTTGTCACGCAGCGTGCCCATGTCCTGTGCCGTATGGATGATGGGAATCTTGAGGAGGGTTCGCATGGGTTAGATCGGGCTGTGCCGGGCCAAGGTGTTTGCGAACCTGAGCTTGTCAACCGCTAGACAGGACAAAGCAATAGCTATGCCACCGGCAACAATTTGAAACACAGCCTGTCTGCGCCGCCAACCAGAGGGCAGGCGATGCTTGGCAAAGCGCGCTGCGGGCCCGAAATAGGGAAAAAGAACCATGGTGCAATTTCCATGAATAGGGAATTTGAACCAGCGTAAGAATTTCATATGGGTGCCATTCGCCCCATGAAAATTTCATGGGTGCCGGATTGCTCCCTGTTTTGGACTGGCTTTTCTTCTGCCGTCAATTATCGGGACTCCAACTCCGGTCTGGTGAGATTCTTTTTGGCCGTGTCGCCAGGCATCACGACGCCAGGTACCCGGGCGGCCAGCGTGCAGGCGCAGCTTGGCGCCGGGCGAGGCAGGGCTATCATGCGGCTTTTGCTTTCGAAGGCCCCACCGATGTCCATGGTCCAGTTGGCACTGCGTCGCCCCTACACCTTCATCGTGATGGCGCTGCTGATCGTGTTGGCGACGCCAGTGGCGCTGTTGGGCATGGCGACGGATATCTTTCCGGAAATCAATATTCCAGTGGTGAGCATCATCTGGAACTATGGCGGCCTGTCGGCACAGGAAATGGGGCAGCGCATCGCCGGGCAGAGCGAGCGCGGCCTGACCACCACCGTCAGCGACATCGAGCACATCGAGTCGCAGTCGCTCGCCAGCGTTTCGATCATCAAGGTTTTCTTCCAGCCAACGGCCAACATTCAGACCGCCATCGCGCAGGTCGTGGCCGCGATGCAGACCCAGGTGCGCCAGTTGCCGCCGGGCATCACGCCGCCGCTGGTGATCAAGTATTCGGCCTCCAGCATCCCGGTGGTGCAACTCGCGCTCTCCAGCCCGACGCTGCCCGAGCAGGCGGTGTTCGACGCGGCGATCAACGTGCTGCGCCCGCAGCTCATCACGATTCCGGGCGCGGCCGTGCCTTTTCCGTTTGGCGGCAAGAACCGGCTGATTTCGGTTGATCTGGACACCGCCGCTTTGCAGGCGCGTGGTCTGGCGCCGGTTGATGTGGTCAATGCCATCAACCTGCAAAACCTGATCCTGCCTTCGGGCACAGCCAAGTTTGGCAGCACCGAGTTTGCCGTTCAGATGAACGGCGCGCCCGACACCATTGCCGGACTGGCCGATCTGCCGGTGCGCACGTCCGGCAACAGCACCACCTATCTGCGCGATGTGGCACAGGTGCGCGACGGCTTTTCGCCGCAGACCAACATCGTGCGCCAGGACGGCGCGCGTGGCGTGCTGCTGTCGGTGCTGAAAAATGGCGGCGCCTCGACGCTCGACATCGTCGCCAATCTGCGCGCGCTGCTGCCGCGTGTGGCGCAGGTGCTGCCGCCGGACGTCAAGGTGACGCCGCTGTTCGACCAGTCGGTGTTCGTCAAGGCGGCCGTCAAGGGCGTCGTGCTGGAGGCCCTGATTGCCGCTGCGCTGACCGCCGCCATGGTGCTGCTGTTCCTGGGCAACTGGCGCAGCACGCTGATCATCGCGCTCACCATTCCGCTCTCGATCCTGGCCTCCATCCTGGTGCTGCGCATGCTGGGCGAGACACTCAACCTGATGACGCTGGGCGGCCTGGCGCTCTCGGTTGGCATCCTGGTCGATCAGGCGATCGTGACGATCGAGAACATTGAGCGCCATCTGCACATGGGAACGCCCCTTCTGGAGGCGATCGACACTGGCGCCGGCGAGATTGGTGTGGCCGCCTTCGTCTCGACCCTGTGCATCTGCATTGTCTTTGTGCCGATGTTCTTTCTCTCGGGCGTGGCGCGCTTCCTGTTTGTGCCCTTGGCCGAAGCCGTGGTGCTGGCGATGATTGCTTCTTACCTGCTGTCGCGCACCCTGGTTCCGACGCTGGTCATGCTGCTGATGAGCAGCACCGACCCTGCGGCGGCTGGGAACAACAACAGTCTGCTGGCGCGGCTGTACCGCGCCTTCGACCAGCGCTTTGAGCGGGTGCGGCGTGCCTATACGCTGGCGCTCTCAGCCCTGCTGTCGCACCGGCGTGGTTTTGCATTGCAGTTCATGGGTTTTTGCCTGCTGTCCTGTCTGCTGTTCCCGTTGCTCGGGCGCGACTTCTTTCCCAGTGTGGATGCGGGCCAGATCCGGTTGCACCTGCGCGCGCCCACCGGCACCCGCATCGAGGAGACGGCGCGCCTGGCCGATGCGGTGGAGGCCACGATCCGCGAGCTCATTCCGAACGATCAGCTGGAGACCATTCTGGACAACCTGGGCGTGCCCAACAGCGGCATCAACCTGTCCTACAGCAACGCCGGCACCATCGGCACACTCGACGGTGAAATCCTGATGTCGCTGCGCGAGGGCCACGCGCCGACCGAGGGCTTTGTTACGCGCTTGCGGGCCGAACTGCCCAAGCGTTTTCCCGGCATCGAGTTTTTCTTCCAGCCGGCCGACATCGTGACGCAAATTCTGAACTTCGGTTTGCCCGCTGCCATCGACGTGCAGTTCACCGGCGCCGATCAGGCTGGTAATGCGCGCCTGGCCTCTGAATTGACCGACGCGATCCGCAAGATTCCCGGTGCGGTCGATGCCCATGTGCACCAGCGCTTGAACGCACCGGCGCTCAATCTGCAAATGGACCGCTCGCGCCTGCAGCAATTGGGTTTGTCGGCGGCCAACGTCGGGCAGAACGTGCTGATATCGCTCTCGGGTAGTTCGCAGACGGCGCCGGCCTTCTGGCTCAATCCGCAAAATGGGGTGGTCTACAACATCGCGGTGCAGACACCGCAGTACCAGGTCGATTCGCTCGATGCGCTGCTCAACATGCCGGTTGGCAGCGGCCTGGCCACGGCCAGCAACAGTGGCAGCACGCAACTGCTGGGCAATCTGGTCGAGGTGACACCGAGCCGCATGGTGGCGGTGGCCTCGCGCTACAACATCCTGCCGGCGGTTGATGTCTTTGTCAGCGTGCAGGGCACCGATCTGGCCAGCGTGGCCACGCGTGTGCAAAGTCTGGTTGATCAAATGCGGCCCAAGCTGCCGCGTGGCAGCAGCGTCGTGCTGCGCGGCCAGGTTGAGACCATGCAGGCCTCCTTCATCGGCCTGGGCATCGGTCTCGTCATGGCCATTGTGCTGGTCTATCTGCTGATCGTGGTCAACTTTCAGTCCTGGACCGACGCGCTGGTCATCATCGGGGCGCTGCCGGCAGCGTTGGCCGGCATCGCCTGGATTTTGTTCATCACCGGCACCACGCTCAGTGTGCCCGCGCTCACCGGTGCCATCATGACCATGGGGGTGGCGACGGCCAACAGCATTTTGCTGATTTCGTTTGCGCGCCAGCGGCTCGAAGCCGGCGTGCCGGCGTTGGCCGCGGCGCTGGAGGCCGGTGCCACGCGCATCCGCCCGGTTTTGATGACGGCGCTGGCCATGGTGATCGGCATGATTCCGATGGCGCTCGGCCTGGGCGAGGGTGCTGAACAGAACGCGCCGCTCGGACGCGCCGTGATTGGCGGCCTGCTGTTTGCAACCCTTTCGACGCTGTTCTTTGTACCGGCGGTGTTTGCCAGTGCGCACAAGAAGTTTGGAGATTTGATCGATGACTGAACAACGCCATTCGGCCCTGGGTCTGCACCCGATTGAGGTGGCGCCGGGCGCGCAACCGATTGAATTGCTCAAGCGCACGCAGATCGTGCGCCGCACGCAGATCGCCGGCCTGGTGTGCCTGCTGTTGCTCGCGCTTGGCGCCGCACGCACGATGCTCAGTCGTCACGCCAACGCGGGCGTACTCGAGGCCGTCAGTGCCGAGCAGTCGCGCCAGTACGTGAAGACGACCGTGGCCCGGCGCAATGCTACGGCGCAAAATCTGGCGCTGCCCGGCACTTTGCAGGGCTTTATGCAGTCGCCGATTTCCGCGCGTGCCAGCGGCTACCTCAAGCGCTGGCAGCATGACATCGGCAGCCGTGTTGCCAAGGGGGAGTTGCTGGCCGAAATCGAAACGCCCGAAATCGACCAGCAATTGAGCCAGGCCATCGCAGCACGCGAGCAGGCAGCCGCCAGTCTGGCGCTGACGCGCAGCACGGTGGAGCGCTGGGAGGGTTTGCGCAAGAAGGACGTGGTATCGCAGCAGGATCTGGATGAGCGGCGCAGCGCCGTGGCGCAGGCGCAGGCCAATCTGGCAGCAGCCGAGGCCAACGTCGGACGCTTGCGCCAGTTGGAAGAGTTCAAGCGCATCGTGGCGCCGTTCGCTGGCGTGATCACGCGGCGCAACGTGGATGTGGGTGATCTGATCGACAGTTCGCGCGTGCTGTTTGTGCTGTCGCAGACCGACCCGCTGCGCGTTTATGTCAGCGTGCCGCAGGCCTACGCGCAACTGGTCAAGGTCGGGCAGAAGGTGCTGGTGACGCAGGGCGAATTGCGCGGGCAGCGCTTCGCCGGCAGTGTGGTGCGGACTTCGGGAGCGATCGACACTGGCACGCGCACGCTGCAGGTGGAAGTGGCGCTGCCCAATCCGGGCGGCAGTCTGTTGCCGGGTGCCTACGTTCAGGTGACGCTGCCGCTGCAGGCCAGCCAGTCGCTGCTGGCGCCGACCAACACACTGCTGTTTCGCGCCGGCGCCACCATGGTGGCGGTGGTCGATGCCCAGGGCCGCGTGAGCTTGCGCCAGGTCAGCGTCGGGCGCAACTACGGTACAGAGTTTGAAGTGCTGGACGGCATCAGTGCCAGTGAGCGCCTGGTGCTCAATCCATCCGACAGTCTGAGCGATGGCCAGACGGTGGTACCCAGCGCCGACAAGGACAAGCCGTGAGGGTGCCGTGGCACTGGCTGGGGGTCTGTGCGCTGGCGGTGGCGGGCTGCGCAGCAGCGCCCGAGTATCAGAAACCAGCGCTGGACTTGCCGGCAGCATGGGCGCTGGAGGCGCCCTGGCGTGAAGCGCGGCCCGACGATGCAGCGGCCAAGGGGCCGTGGTGGCAACGCTTTGGCGACGCCGAGCTCGATGCCCTGGCGCAGCGCGCCGTTGCCAACAGCCCGACGCTGGCCGTGGCACAGGCACGCCTGACGCAGGCGCGCTCAGTGCTGGCGGCGACTTCGGCCAGCGTGCTGCCACAGATCGGTTTGAACGAGCGCGTGTCGCGGCTGAAGATTTCAGCGGACCGGCCGCTCACCAACTACAACGCGCCGAATTTCTCGACCGTGCAAAACGAACTCAGCGTGACCATGACGGTGAACTACGAAGTCGATCTGGCCGGTCGTGTCGCACAGTCGGTTCTGCAGGCGCAGGCCACGCTGGCGCAGTCAGCGGCTGATCTGGAAAACACGCGGCTGTTGCTGACGGCTGATCTGGCGACAAATTATTTCAACCTGCGTGCCATCGACAATGAACTCGATGTGCTGGGACGCGCCATTGGCTTGCAGCAGCGCGCGCTGGAACTGGTCAAGGCGCGCTACGAACTCGGTGCCGCCACCGGGCTCGACCTGGCGCAACAGCAGGCGCTGCTCGAGACAACCCGGGTGCAGCTTGAATTGTTGCGGCGTCAGCGCGGTCAGTTTGAGCACGCGCTGGCGACGCTGTGCGGCACATCGGCTACCCAGTTCAGGCTGGCGCCGGCCGTGCGCGAGCGCAGCGCGCCCGCTGTGCCGCTGGGTCTGCCCTCGGACCTGCTGCAGCGCCGACCCGACATTGCTTCAGCCGAGCGCGCCATGGCCGCTGCCAATGCGCAGATCGGTGTGGCCAATGCCGCCTTTTACCCAAGCATCGTGCTGGGCTCGGGGCTGGGCGTGGACAGCCGCGAACTCGCAACCCTGTTCGATGCGCCGAGCCTGCTGTGGTCGATCGGTGTATCGGCAGCGCACACCTTGTTTGATGGCGGACGCACGAGCGCCACCGTCGATTTCGCGCGCGCCGGCTATGGCGCTACGGTGGCGAACTACCGGCGCGTGGTGCTGGGCGCGATGCAGGAAGTCGAAGATGGCATCAGCGGTCTGGTGGCGCTGGAGCGCGCATCACTGCAGGCCGGCAACGCGCTGGCGACGGCACGGCGCGTGCTCGACATGACGACGGCGCGCTATGAGGCTGGTGCCTCGGCTTACTTTGATGTGATCACGGCACAGCAGGCACTGCTGGGCAGCGAGCGTCAGGCGACCCAGTTGCTGGGGCAGCGCTTGGTGACCACGGTGTTCCTGATCAAGGCGCTGGGCGGCTCAGTTCCCGAGTAGCTTTTGCATCTGACGCTTGGCCAGTCGGGTAACGAAGAAGCGGCTGATGAGATCGGTCTGGGCCAGCAGGCGCTCGCCCTCCTGCGCGCAGGCGTCCTGGCGCGCCGTGAGTTCGGCGGCTGGTAGCGCCTTTTGCGTTATCAATGCGGCATCGCGCAGCGCCTGCGAGCGCGCCTCGTCGCGGTCGCCCTGCAAATACGCATGCCCGATGAAGGCCGCGCCCTCGTTCAGCGTGTTGAGCAACAGCGCTTGCAGGTCCGATTGTCCGGCCCTGACCTGATTGGCCAGTGCGTCGGCCCTGGCTTCCAGCGCAGCAATGCACTCGATGCTGTGCAGTTCACGCGCGCTCGGCGCCGGTGCATCCGGCGTCGCGGCCATGGCGCCGGATGAGGCAACGCCCAGAGCCAGCAACAAACTGGCCAGGCGCGCGTTGGATCGTTGGGTTGTCGGGGTGAAGCAGAACATCAGGCTTCGCACTATAAGCCAAGGCCCTTGCGCCATTGCGAGCGAAGCACGGCAATCCATGGTCAGTGTCAGCTTGCCGGCAGGCCACTTGTTTGATTTCGATCACGACCGGGCAGCCGCCCACAACAGCGAAATAAACATCTGTCCGCACTGTTTTTTCACGCTCATTGCCCTTATTCTGTTCCTGCGGACTGCGGACTGCGGACTGCGCAGCAGCGTGGCGATCTGGGTGCGCGTCGAGACGATCGAAGTCAGATTGTCCTTCTGCGTCGCAACCAGGCTGTACATCGTCGTGGCCTGTGACTGCGTGACGTAGCCTTTTGACGTATCGATCAGCGCGGCGCCAGCGGTGGCGGTCATCTGCTCGTTGATGCTGTAGCCCTCGTGCCCAACGGCAGGCGCGTCCTTGATGTAGAAGCCGCCGTAGTAGGTGCCATGGCGCTCGGGGCAGAAGTAGATGTCGGCTTCAAGCGAGCCGGCGTACCAGCTGTAGATGTCGCTGGCATAGGTCATTACCGCGACCTTGGAACCCTGCGCCAGGCCCGAGACCTTGCTGGCGATCTGGGCGTCGGTGATGTCAGGCCAGGAACTCCAGCCCTTGCCCTTCATCGCCGCCAGATAGGCTAACTGCGTAGCGTCCAGCGAGTTGATGACGCTGGCGTAGAGCACGGCGCGGTCAAAGCTGATCTGGCCGTCGATCAGGTAGAGCGCACGCGAGGCCGCTTTCACGGCGTTGAGGTTGAGCCCGGCCGAGCCGGAAGGGATGTTGCCGTCGATCAGGCGACGGAAAGCCTGCATCATCGGATAGCGCTGGTAGCCGTAGCTGTCGACCCGGCTCTGCTGCGCCGCAGCCAATGCGGAGAGTTGTGCCAGTTGGTCGGCATTGAGGATGTAGATCACATTGTTGGCCACACGCGTGAGGAAGCTGGTGTTGTGGCCCATGTTGTCTGGGTCGTTGTCGCGCAGGTACTGAAAGCCCGTGTAGTCGGCAACCTTGCCAGGCGGGAAAAAGGACTGAGCAGCCAGATTCCCTGTCATCAGAGCGACGCCGGAAAATGCCATCGTGGTGCTCTGGGCACCGTCGGAAATAGTCTGTGCCATATTCATCGTCGGAGCTGGAGTACCGTTGACCGTCGAGGCACGCGGCGCTGCGGAAGTGGGTTCGGAGCTACCGCCACCGCCACATGCGGCAAGCGCTGCCCCGATGATTGTTGCGCCAATGAGTTGTGTAGCAATATTCATTTAACTGCTCCTTAAAGGGGATATGGAGCAGTAGCGTGCCTCACATCCTGAGCAAAATGGTAGCCAGGTGCCGACCTCTATAAATGATATTTGTGTCATCAAACTCGCGGCACGGATTACACAACGATGATGGAGTGAGCGAGTCGCTCAAATAGCCCTATCGCCACTGACCGGAATGTCAGGTGCAACGGTCAGTCGTTGACTTATCAGTGGATGACTCTCGTTGGTCGGGTGCGGGTCCCGATGCCGCTCAAATTATCGCCACATAGCGGACTGTCAACCTGGTGGCTTTGATGACAGCTACGCCGCATAAGTCAGCCGGCGGTCTGACCTACTGCGCTGACATGCCTTTCAACACATCCGCTGAGCAAGGCCTCGTAGTCGGCTGCATGGCGGCTTGGTTTCTGGTCTTGTTGAGCAGGGTGCTCGAGGCTCTGTTTTCGAGGCGGAAACGTGCAGCAGAGATGAGGGTAAATTGGTAAAATTGGATCATGCAAGCAGCCCAAAATTTGTCAGCGAAACAGGCCCGTTTTGTGGCCGAGTACCTGGTTGACGGGAACGGGGCTGCCGCCGCCATCAGATCGGGCTATGCGGCGTCTAGTGCCAAGGTCATAGCGTGCCGATTAACTAAAGATAACCGGGTCCAGGCAGCCCTACAAGCCCAGCAATCCGCTGACGCCGCCAGGCTATGTCTGCGGCGTGAAGATGTGCTGGCAGCCCTGCTGGAGGCCGTGGACCAGGCCCGTGCACAGAGCAACCCGGCCAGCATGATCGCCGGGCTACGGGAGATCGGCAAGATGATGGGGTTCTATGCTATCGAGACCAAGCGGGTGGAGGTCAGCGCTGCTGGGCAGGTCGACCTGAACCACCTGAACCGGCTCTCGGACGCGGAGCTGCTTGCGATCATCGGGGCGGGGCGGGATACGACAGCCGCCTTGAGCTAAGACGCAGCCTTCATCTGGACCGACTCAGCCAGCAGTTTTTCGAGCTTCTGCTGCACCAAGACCGAATCGGGCGAATCCGCCAGGCACCAGCTCCAGCTGCGCTGGCTAGGGTATTTGTACTGGTGCTGGTAGCCAAAAAGGCTCATTTTTCCAATAGTATCTATATTGGAATTTTGAGCCTTTTTAAGTTCCTCATCCCAGCCCCGCGCCCGACTCACGTCCTCCTTGGCCGCTTTTTCGGTTTTCCACAAGACCGGGAATTGTTCGCTGAGCCAGGCCGGGCGCAGCGGTAGCACGCCGCATGCGAGCGCCTCGCCGGCCTGCTCCAGGCGCGTGCCATGGGTTAGATCGTGCCAGTCCAGTAGTCGGTGTACATCCAGGTCCAATACGACGTTAGAGAGCACGTAGACCGGCCTGCTGTGCGACGAACGGAACAACCTAAGCCGATCAAGCGCCTGCAAACTTTCCTGCTCGCGGATCTGCTCTAGAACAGCCTGCACCCGCGGATCTACGTGGACCTCGACATCAACACAGGTCACGCCGCCCGCCATGCGGTAGCCCCTCTGCTCAGTTGTCCACTGTCCTGTCAGGGTAAGTGGCTGCTCAGAGTCCCAGTACAGGGAACGTGCAATGTTCTCGACATCCACCGCGGACGGCTGGTTGCGTCCCACCAGCACGACGGCGTCCATCTTGCCCCAGTGATCGACCCCGCGCAGCGCGTTGAAGTGCGCCAGATCACTTCCAGCTCTGACCGTAAGGAGCGACGGGATGTCATTTCCCGGGTTTCCGGTGATGCCTGATGGCCCGACCACCAGCACCTTAAGCCCTCGGGCTTCGAGGCGATTGATGAGGGTCTGTACGTCGGCCAGCCGCACGGCCGCGGCGTCCTGCCTGGCGGGCGACTTGTGCTTCGTCGGGATCAGTGAGGCATTGGAGCAGCGACTTGAGTGGCACTGAGTGACAACGGCCCTCCTTGGGATGTGCATGGGGGAGATCGTGCCGACCGTGAAGAACGGCTCGATGACGAGCTGCGAAGCACTTGCATCCAGCAGCGTGATCTTGGTGTTCATCTCGCCATCAAACCGGGTGATGTTACGGCGATGATGGATGGTCAAGGTCGATGTTTCCCGATCAAAATCCATGGCCTGGATCGGGTGTCCCGACAGCGCGGCCCATGCCATGTGCTGCAACATGACTGCCAGCGGGTAGAGGCTGACCGCGTGCCTGATAAAGCCAGCTTGGTCGGCCTCGGCCATGCCGGGTTTAAGTTTCGTATTGTTTGCCCTGATCACCGCCTCGCGTGCTTCATTGAGCATCCCGATGTTGTCGAAGCTCAGGAACTTCCTCAGTCCCCGCGACAGGCCGTGCTGCGCGAGGTGTGCGTGAATGTCGGCGCACAGCGCGTCCGCCTTGGTCGGGACGCCCGGGTCCCGCAGCAGACTCAAGGGCACCGTCACCGTCTGTAGGCAGGCCTGGAAGAAGCTCTCGTCGATCACGACACTGGACGGGGTCCATGTCTCCAGCTCGCCTCGTTCGAGCGGCAGGTGGGCGTGCGTATAAATGTATACGTCGGCGTGCCCGAACTGTTGGATGTATGCGCATTGTCGATAGTGCGGACACTCCGATGGCGCGGTACCCTTCCCCTGAGAGCGCCGGCACAGGTTTGGGTAAACGGACAAGCCCTTCAGGCTCAGTTCGGCAGCAAGTTTGTGCTTGGCGCACAGTGGCGTTCCATTACCGTCCAAGGCCTCGCGGCCTTTTATGACGATTACTTTTTTGCTGGGGTTGTAACCCTTGATTGAATCTCTCCAGGCATCGCCCATGCGGTGCGTGGGTGTGTAGATCTCGACCACGCCCGAAGGTGTTGTCGCAACGTGCTTGGCCATTTTTTGAGTTTTGCCCGAGCCGGCCGGTGCCGTGATGGCATTGGCTTTGCGGCTCATCAGAGCATCCCCCTGATCATCGCGTCCATCTGAAGGTCAGCTTCTTCGATCGTGATGGGGTTGGCCTTGTAGTGGGGCTCAGTGCCCTTGGTAAGGCGTGATTTGGTACGGGGCCGATCGTCTTGCCCGAACTTCTCCAGCCCAGATTCAATCAGCTCCATAATTATTCCCCGGCTGGCACGCTCTTCAACGGCCTCCTGTGAGTGCTGGCTGCGGTCCGCCGTCATCGCCGCGTTGTGCAGTATGTTGAACAACTCCTCCACGTCGGTGTGCGCGGTGCCATTGACGTTTGCGTAGCTGGCCGCTGCATTGCGCATGGGTATGTGGAAGCCCGCCCATGCCTTGGGGATGTTTGTTGCCCGGTTGTCAAGAATGCCCAATGATGCGCAAACCATGCAGTTGGTTGCCGGTCTGGAGTTGTCGGTCAACACCATGCAGGACATGCTGGATCGGTTCTTTGACATATCCAGGCTGGACGAGGAAGGCGCAGAGCTGAGCACCGTGGCTTTTCCGATCGAGGGGATATTCGACCAGTTGCGTCTGAGCTTCTCCAATGTTGCAAATGACAAGGGCCTGCGCGTGCGGCTGCGCCCTTCGTCGGCATGGGTTCGCAGCGAGCCGAATCTGCTGCACCGGATCCTGCTCAATCTGGTTGGCAACGCCATCCGCTACACGCAGCGAGGCACGGTCCTGGTCGCCGCACGGCCGACGCGTGATGGCACGCAACTGCGCATCGAGGTGCGGGACAGCGGCATCGGAATCGATGCGCAGCATCATGACGATATCTTTCAGGAATTTTTTCAGGTTGACAATCCCGGGCGTGATCGCGCCAAGGGCTTTGGCGTCGGATTGAATATCGTTGATCGAGCTTGCCGGGTGTTGAATCATCCCCTGTCGATTCGCTCCGCCCTGGGTTGCGGAACCTGCTTCTCGTTGCTGGTGCCCATCGCACCACCCGAGGATTCCCAGGCCCAACTCGTCCCAGCCGAAGTGACCATGACGGGCGAACTCGATGGACTCCATATTCTGCTGATTGAAGACGATATCCTGGTGACCCAGGGGCTGTCGGCCCTGCTAACGGCTTGGGGATGCAAATTGGCCATTGCCAGCCATGCACGAATGGCCTACGAAATGTCTGCGCAGGGTAAGCGGTTCGACGTCATCGTCAGCGACTTTCGCCTAGGCGACGGGGACAATGGCATCGATGCGATCCGCAGGCTGCGGGCCATGGCATCGCATCCAATAGCGGCCTGCCTGATGACCGGGGATACCGACGCGCAGATCAAGCAGCAGGCGCAGGCCGCTGGGATCAGCCTGTTGCTCAAGCCGGTGCGTCCGGCCAAACTGCGCAGCCTGTTGCGGCGTTTGATGGCTGACAGTCAGTCGGATCGTGTTGATTTGACGTAGCCATAGCGGCCGGCAGCCAGGATCGCCTCCAGGCGGGTTTTGGCACCAAAGGTTCGGATGATGGCGCTGATATGCGCCTTGGTCGTCTCTTCGGACAGGTGCAGTCGTTCACTGATGGCGCGGGTTGTAAGGCCGTCGAGCAGCAGGTAAAGAACCTGTTCCTGACGCGGTGTCAGGCGGCACAACGCCGATGTCTTGTCGGCATTGGACGCATCGCTCAGGAGGGTGCCGGTCAGCATTTTTGGCGGCACGATCTCGCCCTCGAGAACCCGGCGAAGCGTTTGCAGTAATTCGTGGCTTGGACCCGCCTTGGCGATGATCGCGGCGGCGCCCTTGTTCATGGCCTGCCGCATCAGCAACTGACTGGCCATGCCGGAGAGAATGACGATCGGTAGTTCGGGATACTTTTTGCCGAAGAAGTCGAGCGCATCGAGCCCGCTGATGTCGGGCATTTCGTAATCGAGCAGCACCAGGTCGATGTCGGGATGGGCATGCGCCAACTCGTAGGCCACGCTGCAGTGTCCTGCTTGCAGAACCTCAACCTGTTCGTCCAGTTCCCGGAGAATGTGGGACAGCCCTTTTCTCACCACTTCGTGATCGTCCACGACAAGGATCTTCATGCGTGCGGCCCTGCTTGCTTCGTTGAGTCTTCGGCCGGTCTGGGCATGGGAGCGCGATGTCAGCCTGTTTGCCCGGTCTACTTTGAATGCAACGAACGCCGCTACGGGGGTGGGGACAATCCTGCGCCGATGGTGGGACGGGAGTTGCCGTTCCCGGCCTCAGGCGCGCAGTGCCAGGTCCAAGCACTGCCCCATCTTGGCAAAGTATTTCGTGGCCAGGTCCGACGGGACGATGTAGCGGATGCGGTTGTCGGTCGCGTGCCCGGTCAGATTGAGCATCCCTTTTTTTCGCAGGCTCTTGAGTCGCCGGTGAACGGTCGCTGGAGACACGTCGTTTGACATCTGCATGGCTTCCAAGACGGTAACCTTGGTGCCCTCATGCCATTGGCTTGCCAGTTGGTTGAGCAGACGCTCCTCCAGGGGGTCAAGTTGCGGAAACGAGGGCAGACCCCGGATCGCCTGCACAAGGCTCAGAAATTTCGCATAGTGGCTTGCTTGATCTTGCATATGACTCATGACCGGATCATACGCAATTTGCTGACAAAGGGTAATCCCCTATGAAGGTTTGTTGCTGATTGCTGGCGAAAACAGGCTCAGCACCAGCTTTGAAGCATATAGGACGATCAGGGTGCCAACCAGATCGCCCACGGCCATGATGGTGGTGCTCTGAACGAAGTCTGTTGCCGGATTGCGCCAGGCGAACCACAGTTGGTGCAGCACCGGGCTCATCAGGGCAAACACGGCTGACGTCTTGAGCAGCGTTGCCGGCGTCAGGTTGTTCAGGTTCACATCAAGCTTGAACCGGTCGATGCACACCAGTCGCGCCAACCACGGTGCGAATCCGGATATGAAGCCCGCGCCGATGATCGTAACCATATCGCTTTCGATCTGATTGAAATAGCAAACGGCCATGGACGCGAGGCCGATGCCGATGGCGCCCCATTCGAAAAAGAGCAGGATCAATATGAGCCGCAGCCCGCTTGGCAAGAACACCCAGCTGACTTCCTGCGTGTATTCGAAGGAAGAAAACAGATAGGTGTTGAGCTGAAAGGTCAGGAGATAGGCCAGCGCACAGGCCGTGATGATGAGGAAGTTCTTTGGAGAGGTCATGATCTATTGCCGACCCGGTACCGGCGGCGTTGACGCGAACCGGTCGCGCCTTTCGTCGAGGTCTTGAGTCGCTCATTCGATTGGGAACGATGATTGCATTGTTCCGCTTCCCTGCCTATTCCCCGGCCGGGCCATATTCGCTGACGACAAACTGACGACGGCTAAGCGAGACGCCGATTTCGTGCGCCGCATCAGGGCGCTATTGAAGCAAGCTGGCGTGCACTGCGTCGTGCAGTGTTGGCTATCATCGACCATCCGCGTTTGAAAGCATTGCCCATGTCCATGGTCCAGTTGGCGTTGCGCCGCCCCTACACCTTCATCGTGATGGCGATGCTGATCGTGCTGGCGACGCCGTTTGCGCTGCTCTCGATGGCGACGGACATCTTTCCCGAAATCAACATCCCGGTCGTCAGCATCATCTGGAACTATGGCGGCCTGTCGGCACAGGAAATGGGGCAGCGCATCGCGGGGCAAAGCGAACGCGGCCTCACCACCACGGTCAGCGACATCGAGCACATCGAGTCGCAGTCGCTCGCCGGCGTCTCGGTCATCAAGGTCTTCTTCCAGCCCACTGCCAACATCCAGACCGCGATTGCCCAGGTCGTGGCCGCGATGCAGACGCAGGTGCGCCAGCTGCCGCCCGGCATCACGCCGCCGCTGGTGATCAAGTATTCGGCCTCCAGCATTCCGGTGGTGCAGCTGGCGCTCTCCAGTCCGACGCTGCCGGAGCAGGCGGTGTTCGACGCCGCCGTCAATGTGCTGCGGCCACAGCTCATCACGATCCCGGGGGCGGCCGTGCCCTTTCCGTTCGGCGGCAAGAACCGGCTGATCTCGGTCGATCTCGACACCGCCGCGCTGCAGGCGCGCGGTCTGGCTCCGGTTGACGTGGTCAACGGCATCAACCTGCAAAACCTGATCCTGCCGTCTGGCACGGCCAAGTTCGGCGGCACGGAGTACGCCGTGCAGATGAACGGCTCGCCCGACGCCTTTGCCGGTCTGGCCGATCTGCCGGTGCGCACGGCCGGCAGCAGCACCACGTACTTGCGCGATGTGGCGCAGGTGCGCGACGGCTTTTCGCCGCAGACCAATATCGTGCGCCAGGACGGCGCGCGCGGCGTGCTGCTCTCGGTGCTGAAGAACGGCGGCGCCTCCACGCTCGACATCGTCGCCAATCTGCGCGCGCTGCTGCCGCGCGTGGCGCAGGTGCTGCCAGCTGACGTCAAGGTGACGCCGCTGTTCGACCAGTCGGTGTTCGTCAAGGCCGCGGTCAAGGGCGTGGTGATCGAAGCGCTGATCGCCGCTGCGCTGACCGCAGCCATGGTGCTGCTCTTCCTGGGCAACTGGCGAAGCACGCTGATCATCGCGCTGACCATCCCGCTCTCGATCCTGGCTTCGATCCTGGTGTTGCGCATGCTGGGCGAGACGCTCAATCTGATGACTCTCGGCGGCCTAGCGTTATCGGTCGGCATTCTGGTGGATCAGGCGATTGTGACGATCGAGAACATCGAGCGTCACTTGCACATGGGCAAGCCGATTATGGAGGCGATCGAGGTCGGCGCCGGCGAGATCGGCGTGGCCGCTTTCGTCTCGACGCTGTGCATCTGCATAGTGTTCGTGCCGATGTTCTTCCTCTCGGGCGTGGCGCGCTTCCTGTTCGTGCCGCTGGCCGAGGCCGTGGTGCTGGCGATGATCGCCTCCTACATCCTGTCGCGCACGCTCGTCCCCACACTGGTGTTGCTGCTGATGGGCGGCACGCAGGGCGCGGCCACCCCGCAGCGCATCACGCCGTTGCAGCGCCTGTACCGCGCCTTCGACCAGCGCTTCGAGCGCGTGCGCCGCGCCTATACGCTGGCCCTGTCGGCCCTGTTGTCGCACCGGCGCGGTTTTGCCATCCAGTTCATGGGCTTTTGCCTGCTGTCGTGCGTGCTGTTTCCGCTGCTCGGGCGCGACTTCTTCCCGAGCGTCGATGCGGGTCAGATTCGCCTGCACCTGCGCGCGCCGACCGGCACGCGCATCGAGGAGACAGCGCGCCTGGCCGATGCGGTGGAGGCGGCCATTCGCGACATCATCCCGCGCGACCAGCTCGAGACCGTGCTCGACAACCTGGGCGTGCCCAACAGCGGCATCAACCTCTCGTACAGCAATGCCGGCACCATTGGCACGCTCGACGGCGAGATCCTGATGTCGCTGCGCGAGGGCCACGCGCCGACCGAGGGTTTCGTCTCGCGCCTGCGCGCCGAACTGCCCAAGCGCTTTCCGGGCATCGAGTTCTTCTTCCAGCCGGCCGACATCGTGACGCAGATCCTGAACTTCGGTCTGCCCGCGGCCATCGACGTGCAGTTCACCGGCGCCGACCAGGCCGGCAACGCGCTGCTGGCCTCCGCCCTGACCGACGCGATCCGGCAGATCCCGGGCGCGGTTGACGCCCATGTGCACCAGCGCCTCAACGCCCCCGCACTCAATCTGCAGATGGACCGCTCGCGCTTGCAGCAGCTCGGTCTGTCGGCGTCCAATGTCGGGCAGAACGTGCTGATCTCGCTGTCGGGCAGCTCGCAGACGGCGCCGGCCTTCTGGCTCAATCCGCAAAACGGCGTGGTCTACAACGTCGCCGTGCAGACGCCGCAGTACCAGGTCGATTCGCTCGATGCGCTGCTCAACATGCCGGTCGGCAGCGGCCTTGCCGCGGCCAGCACGAGCGGCAGCACGCAATTGCTCGGCAATCTGGTCGAGGTCACGCCGAGCCGCATGGTGGCCGTGGCCTCGCGCTACAACATCCTGCCGGCGGTTGACGTTTTCGTGAGCGTGCAGGGCACCGATCTGGCCAGCGTGGCCACGCGCGTGCAAGCACTGGTGGATCAGGTCCGGCCCAAGCTGCCGCGCGGCAGCGAGGTCGTGCTGCGCGGCCAGGTCGAGACCATGCAGGCGTCCTTCGTCGGCCTGGGCTTCGGCCTCGTGATGGCCATCGTGCTGGTGTACCTGCTGATCGTCGTCAACTTCCAGTCGTGGACCGACGCGCTGGTCATCATCGCGGCCTTGCCCGCGGCGCTGGCGGGCATCGCCTGGACGTTGTTCATCACCGGCACGACGCTGAGCGTGCCGGCGCTCACCGGCGCCATCATGACGATGGGCGTGGCCACCGCCAACAGCATTTTGCTGATCTCGTTCGCGCGCCAGCGCCTGGAGGCTGGCGTGCCGCCGCTGGCCGCCGCGCTCGAAGCCGGCGCCACGCGCATCCGTCCCGTGCTGATGACGGCGCTGGCCATGATCATCGGCATGATCCCGATGGCGCTCGGCCTGGGCGAGGGCGCAGAACAGAACGCCCCGCTTGGCCGCGCCGTGATCGGCGGCCTGCTGTTCGCCACCATTTCGACGCTGTTCTTCGTGCCGGCGGTGTTCGCCAGCGCGCACAAGAAACCTGGAGACTCGACACATGACTGAACAACGCCATTCGGCCCTGGGCCTGCACCCGATTGAAGTGGAGCAGGGGCAGGAACCGGTCGAGCTGCTCAAGCGGGCGCAGATCGTGCGCCGCACCCAGGTCGCCGGCCTGCTCGTGCTGCTTGTGCTTGCGCTCGGCGCTGCTCGCACCTTGTACAGCCGCCACGCCAATGCCGATGTGCTGGCGGCGGTCAGCGCCGAGCAGTCGCGCCAGTACGTGAAGACGACCATGGCGCGGCGCAATGCGGCGGCGCAGAACCTTGCGCTGCCCGGCACTTTGCAGGGCTTCGTGCAGGCGCCGATTTCGGCGCGCGCCAGTGGTTACCTCAAGCGCTGGAACAAGGACATCGGCACGCGCGTCGCCAAGGGCGAACTGCTGGCCGAGATCGAGACGCCCGAGATCGACCAGCAACTGGGCCAGGCTGTTGCCGCGCGCGATCAGGCGGCGGCCAATCTGGCGCTGACGCGCAGCACGGTCGAGCGCTGGGAGGGCTTGCGCAAGAAGGACGTCGTGTCGCAGCAGGATCTCGACGAGCGGCGCAGCGCCGTGACGCAGGCGCAGGCCAATCTGGCGGCGGCCGACGCCAATGTCGCGCGGTTGCGCCAGCTCGAGGATTTCAAGCGCGTCGTGGCGCCGTTTGCCGGCGTGATCACGCGGCGCAACGTGGACGTCGGCGACCTGATCGACAGCACGCGTCCGCTCTTCATGCTGTCGCAGACCGATCCGCTGCGCGTCTATGTCAGCGTGCCGCAGGCCTATGCCCATCTGGTCAAGGTCGGGCAAGCGGTCGTCGTGACGCAGGGCGAGCTGCGCGGCCAGCGTTTCGCGGGCCAGGTGGCGCGCACGGCCGGTGCCATCGACACCGCCACGCGCACGTTGCAGGTCGAGGTGGCCCTGCCCAATCGCAACGACACGCTGCTGCCCGGCGCCTATGTCCAGGTGACGCTGCCCTTGCAGGCCAGCCAGTCGCTGCTGGCGCCGACCAACACGTTGCTGTTTCGCGCTGGTGGCACCATGGTTGCGGTACTCGATGCGCAGGCTCGCGTGACGCTGCGCCGCGTCAGCGTCGGGCGCAACTACGGCACCGAGTTTGAGGTGATCGACGGCATCAGCGACCGCGAGCGCCTAGTGCTCAATCCGCCCGATTGGCTCGCCGACGGCCAGACCGTTGTGCCCGTGGCGGACAAGGATAAGCCATGATGCTGCGGCGTCGCTGGCTCGCCCTCTGTGTCGGCGCCCTGAGCGGCTGCGCGGCGGCGCCGCCGTACGAAAAGCCGGCGCTGGATCTGCCCGTCGCCTGGAAGCTCGAAGCCCTCTGGCGCGAAGCTCAGCCCGATGACGCGACTGCCAAAGGCCCGTGGTGGCAGCGCTTTGGCGATGCCGAGCTCGATGCGCTGGAACAGCGTGCTCTGGCCAACAGCCCGACGCTGGCCATCGCGCAGGCGCGGCTCGGGCAGGCGCGCGCGGCGCTGGCCGCGACCTCGGCCAGTGCGCTGCCGCAGATCGGCTTGAGCGAGCGTGTGGCGCGGCAGAAGATCTCGGCGGACCGGCCGCTGACCAACTACAGCGCCCCGAATTTCTCGACCGTGCAGAACGAGCTCAGCGTGGCGATGACGGTGAACTACGAGTTCGATCTCGCGGGCCGCGTGGCGCAATCGGTGGCGCAGGCGCAGGCGGCGCTCGGGGCTTCGGCGGCCGATCTGGAAAACACGCGGCTGCTGCTGACGGCCGATCTGGCCGGCAACTATTTCAACCTGCGTGCCATCGACAGCGAGCTTGACGTGCTGGCACGCGCCACGGCGCTGCAGCAGCGCGCGCTGGAACTGGTCGATGCGCGCCATGAACTCGGCGCCGCTACCGGCCTCGACCTGGCGCAGCAGCAGGCCTTGCTCGAGACGACGCGCGTGCAACTTGAACTGCTGCGGCGTCAACGCGCGCAGTACGAGCACGCGCTGGCGACGCTCATCGGCGTGCCGGCCACGCAGTTCGCGCTGGCGAGCGACCTGCGCATGCGCAAGGTGCCGCCGGTGCCGCTGGGCCTGCCCTCGGACCTGCTGCAACGTCGCCCTGACATTGCCTCGGCCGAGCGCGCCATGGCCGCTGCCAATGCGCAGATCGGCATTGCCAACGCGGCCTTCTATCCGAGCATCACGCTGGGCTCGGGCCTGGGCGTCGACAGCCGCGAACTGGCGACCCTGTTTGATGCGCCCAGCCTGCTGTGGTCGATCGGCGTGTCGGCAGCGCAGACCGTATTCGATGGCGGGCGCGCGCGCGCCGGCGTCGACTTGGCGCGTGCCGGCTATGCGGCCACCGCGGCGAACTACCGGCGCGTCGTGCTCGGCGCGATGCAGGAAGTCGAGGACGGCATCAGCGGTCTGGCGGCGCTGGAACGGGCCGCGCTGCAGGCCGGCAGCGCGCTGGCCACGGCGCGGCGCGTGCTCGACATGACAACGGCGCGCTACGAGGGCGGCGCCTCGGCTTACTTCGATGTGATTGCGGCACAGCAGGCGTTGCTGGCGAGTGAACGACAGGCGACGCAGCTGCAGGGCCAGCGCCTGGTGACCACGGTTTTCCTGATCAAGGCGCTGGGCGGCTCAGTTCCCAAGTAGCTTCTGCATTTGACGCTTCGCCAGCCGAGTGACGAAGAAGCGGCTGACGATGTCGGCCTGGGACAGCAGGCGCTCGCCCTCCTGCGCGCAGGCATCCTGCCGTGCAAGGAACTCGGCCGCTGGCAGCGCTTTTTGCGACAGCAGTGCGGCATCGCGCAGCGCCTGCGAGCGCGCCTCGTCGCGGTCACCCTGCAGATACGCATGTCCGATAAAGGCCGCGCCTTCGTTGAGCGTGCTCAGCAACGGAGCCTGCAGTTCCGCTTTTCCGGCCTTCACCTGCTGCGCCAATGCATCGGCCTTGACCTCCAGCGCGGCAATGCATTCGATGGTGTGCAGCTCGCGCGCGCTTGGCGCCGGCGCATCCGCCGTGCCGGCCACGACGCCGGGCGCCACGCTGCACAGCGCCAGCAGCGCGCCGATACCCAGCAGCCTGAAGCGGCGTTGCTTGGGTGCGAGACCGTGCATGCTGCTCAGCCTGTGTCGGGTCGATGCCGATGGGCTGCCTACGCTAGCCGCGCGCGCTGGCGCGCGATCTGGGTGCGCACCTGGTTCGGCGCCGTGCCGCCCAGGATGTCGCGGGCGTTGAGGGATCCGCGCAGCGAGAGCACGTCGTACACGTCCTTCCCGATGCTCGCGTTGAACTGCTGCAGCACGGCCAGCGGCAGTTCGGACAGGTCGACCTGGTGCGATATGGCAGCCTTGACGGCGTGCGCCACGGTCTCGTGCGCGTCGCGAAACGGCAGGCCTTTCTTCACGAGGTAGTCGGCCAGATCGGTGGCGGTCGCGTAGCCGCGTGCGGCGGCCTGTTCCATGGCCTGCGCGTTTACGCTGATGCCGCCTTCCTTTTCACCCGTGGTCGCGTTGAGCTGGCCGCCGACCATCTCGCTGAAGATGCGCAGCGTATCCTTGAGCGTGTCCACGGTGTCGAACAGCGGCTCTTTGTCTTCCTGGTTATCCTTGTTGTAGGCTAGCGGCTGGCCCTTCATCAGGGTCAGTAGGCCCATCAGGTGGCCGACCACCCGCCCGGTCTTGCCGCGTGCCAGTTCGGGCACATCGGGGTTCTTCTTCTGCGGCATGATCGAACTGCCGGTGGTGAAGCGGTCGGAGATCCTGATGAAGCCGAAGTTCTGGCTCATCCACAGCACCAGTTCTTCCGACAGGCGGCTCACGTGGACCATGCACAGGGCGGCGGCGGCGCTGAATTCGATCGCGAAGTCGCGGTCGCTGACGGCGTCCAGGCTGTTCTGGCAGACCTGCGGCCGGCCCTGCTCATCGATCATGCCCAGCGTCTTGGCGACGCGTTCGCGGTCCAGCGGGTAGCCGGTGCCGGCCAGGGCGGCCGCGCCCAATGGCAGGCGATTGGTGCGCCGGCGCACCTCGAGCATGCGCTCGGCGTCGCGGCTGAACATCTCGACGTAGGCCAGCATGTGGTGGCCAAAGCTGATCGGCTGCGCCACCTGCAGGTGCGTGAAGCCGGGCAGGATGACCTCGACGTTCTTCTCGGCCACGTCGAGCAGGGCCTTTTGCAGGTCGCCCAGCAGCGCGACGATCAGGTCGATCTCGTCGCGCAGCCACAGGCGCACGTCGGTCGCCACCTGGTCGTTGCGGCTGCGCCCGGTATGCAGGCGCTTGCCGGCGTCGCCCACCAGTTGCGTCAGGCGCGCCTCGATGTTGAGGTGCACGTCCTCCAGATCGAGCTTCCACTGGAACGCGCCGGCCTCGATCTCGCTGCGAATCGCACGCATGCCGTCCTGGATGGCGGCGTGGTCGGAGTCGGACAGGATGCCCTGCGCCGCCAGCATCTCGGCGTGCGCCAGCGAGCCGGCGATGTCGGCCTGCCACAGGCGCTTGTCGAAATCAACGCTGGAGGTGTAGCGTTTGACCAGGTCGCTCATCGGCTCCGAGAACAGGGCGGACCAGGCTTGCGATTTCTTGTCAAATTGATTGTGCGGCATGACAGTGGGCGTCGGCTTGCGACGGCCGTGCAGGGTGAAAGGTGTTGCAACAGGGAATCATCAATAATCGGGCTGGCGGCTCGAAGGCCGTGGCCACCGGTCAGCTCAGCTATTAATGAAAGACACGCAAATTTTATCGACGTTCCAGGAACTCGCGCCCGAGACGGCCGCCGCGGCGCCGGCGCGGGTGCTGGTTTTCGACGCCTGCCATGTCGGGGTCGTTCTGCGCGCGGTCCTGTTTGTCGAGGTGGTGATGGGCGTGGCCGCCCTGTTTGGCGCGACTTTGCTGGCGGATTGGCTGGGCCGCTGGTCGCTGTTGACGGGCGGCGCAATGCCGGCCACGCTGGTCTGGCTCATTGTGGCCTGCATCCTGAAGAAGTTGCTGGCACGCCTGGGCAGCGCGGCACAGCAGCTTGCGGGCGTGCTGCTGGGGGCGGTGGCGGGCCTGTACGGCTGCGGCGTCCTGTTTTTCGTCGGTCTGCTGGACCCGGCGCCCTGGCTTGCCTGCGCCTGCAGCGGCGCGCTGCTGTCGGCCCTGCTGGTGGCGGCGCTGGTGCTGCGCGCGCGCGGCCAGATGCCGGCCGCCGCGACCGCCCGCCTGAGTGAGCTGCAGGCCCGCATCCGCCCGCATTTCCTGTTCAATACGCTCAACACCGCGATTGCCCTGGTGCGCGCCGAGCCGGCCAAGGCCGAGGCCTTGCTCGAGGACTTGAGCGACCTGTTCCGCCATGCCCTGATCGAGCGTGGTGAGTCGGTCACGCTGGCCGATGAAATCGCCCTGGCCCAGCGCTACCTGGCGATCGAGCAGCTGCGTTTTGGGCAACGGATCCAGGTCGAGTGGGCGCTCGATCCCGATGCGGCGGCCGCCCGCCTGCCGCCCCTGCTGTTGCAGCCCCTGGTGGAGAACGCCGTGCGCCACGGTGTGGAGCCGAGCGCGGCGGGCGCGCAGATCAGGATCTCTACGGAGCGCCGCGGCGCCAGTGTGGTTATCAAGGTGACGAACACCGTGCCGGCAGGGCAGGGCGCACCGGGTCACGGCGAAGCGCTGGCCAATGTGCGCGACCGCCTCAAACTGCTGCACGATCTGCAGGGCCAGTTCCGCAGCGGCCTGCGCGAAGGCGTATTTCAGGTGCGTATCGAGGTGCCGCTGTGACGCAGCTGAAAGTTCTGCTGGTGGACGACGAGCCGCTGGCGCGCGCGCGACTGCGCACACTGCTCGCCGACTGCAGCGCGCCGGCTGCCAGCGTCGAGGCCGAGGCGGCGGATGCCGTGCAGGCCATGCAGTGGTTGCAGCGGCAGACGTTTGACGTGGCCTTGATCGACATCCACATGCCCGGCGCCGACGGACTGACCCTGACCCGCACGCTGCGTGCGCTGCCGGCGCCGCCCGCCGTGGTGTTTGTCACGGCGCATGCGGAGCATGCCTTGCAGGCGTTCGAACTGGAGGCGGTCGATTACCTGACCAAGCCGGTGCGCCTGGAGCGCTTGCAGTCGGCGCTGCAAAAGGTGCAGAAGGTCTTGCAGGCGCAGCGCGCGACCTTGCCCGAGCCGGTGCAGGAAGTGCTGATCGTGCAGGAGCGCGGCCGCACCGAGCGCGTGCCGCTGGTCGAGGTGCTCTACCTCAAGGCTGAACTCAAGTACATCACGCTGCGCACGCAGGCCCGCAGCTACATCCTGGAGGGGTCACTCAGCGAACTGGAGGCCCGGTACCCGCAGCACTTCGTGCGCATCCACCGCAATGCGCTGGTGGCCCGGCGCGCCGTGCGCGCGCTCGAACGCCAGGACGACGCGCAGGAAGGCGAGGGCTGGGCCGTGCGGCTCAATGGCCTAGATGAACTGCTGCTGGTGTCGCGCCGGCAATTGGCGGCGGTGCGCGAACTCATCGCCAGCTAGCCGGTATTCCGGAGCCCGGCCGCGATGCCGTTGATCGAAATGTGGATGCCGCGCTGCAGCCGTTCATCGACCTGGCCGGTCCGGTAGCGGCGGATCAGTTCGACCTGCAGGTGGTGCAGCGGATCGATGTAGGGAAAGCGGTGGCGGATCGAGCGCTGCAGGGCCACGTTGTTGGCCAGGCGCTGCGCGTCGCCGGTGATCTGGCCCAGCGCTTTGGCCGTGCGATGCCATTCCAGTTCGATGGCGCTGAAGATCTTTTTGCGCAGGCGCACGTCGCTCACCAGTTCGGCGTAGCGCGAGGCCAGCGCCAGATCGCTTTTGGCCATCACCATGTCGATGTTGGAGAGCAGCGTGCGGAAGAACGGCCATTGCCGGTACATCTGCTGCAGCAAGGCCAGCGGGTCCTTGTGCGTCGTGGCGGCGTTCTGCAGGAACTGTTCCACGGCCGAGCCAAAGCCATACCAGCCCGGCAATGTCAGCCGGCACTGGCCCCAGCTGAAGCCCCACGGGATGGCGCGCAGGTCTTCGATTCGCTGGTTTGACTTGCGTGAAGCGGGCCGTGAGCCGATGTTGAGCTGCGCGATTTCGCGGATTGGCGTCGAGTCGAAAAAATATTCGGTGAAGCCGGGCGTCTCGTAGACCAGTTTGCGATACGCAGCCATGCTCAACTGCGACAGTTCGGCCGCGACCTGCAGAAAGGATGGGCGGGCTGACTTGGTCGGTTGCAGCAGCGTGGCCTCGAGCGTGGCGGCGACCAGGGTCTCCAGGTTGCGCCGGCCGATCTCGGGGTTCGCATACTTGGAGCCGATCACCTCGCCCTGCTCGGTCAGCCGGATCTGCCCGCGCACGGTTCCCGGTGGCTGCGCCAAGATCGCCTGGTAGCTCGGTCCGCCGCCGCGGCCCACCGTGCCGCCGCGACCATGGAACATGCGCAGCCTGATTTCCCTATCGGTCGTCGATTCGTCAGAGTTGATTTCATCGAACAGCGCCACCAGCGCGATCTCGGCGCGGTACAGCTCCCAGTTGCTGGTGAAGATGCCGCCGTCCTTGTTGCTGTCGGAATAGCCAAGCATGATGTCCTGCTCGGCGCCGCTGCGCTGCACCAGCGCCTTGACACCGGGGAGGGCGTAGAACTCGCGCATGATGGGTGCGGCGTTGCGCAGGTCTTCGATGGTTTCGAACAGCGGCACGACGATCAGGTCGCAGATGGCTGCCGGGTCGTCGAGGGTGCCGTGCAGCAGACCGACCTCCTTTTGCAGCAGGAGGACTTCGAGCAGGTCGCTGACAGTCTCGGTGTGGCTGATGATGTAGTGGCGTATCGCTTCGGCCCCGAAGCGCTCGCGCATGCTCTTGGCGGTCTCGAAGATTTCGATTTCACTGCGTGTCCGGTCCGAATACACGGCGCCGAGCACGCGCAGCGGCCGCGCCTCGTTGAGCAGTTTGACGAGCAGGCTGCGTTTGGCCACCTCGTCGAGCCCGGCGTAGTCGGCCTCCAGTCGCGCCATGGCCAGCAGTTCGGCCAGCACCGCCTCGTGCTGGTCCGAGCTCTGGCGCAGGTCGACCGTGGCCAGATGGAAGCCGAAAACCTCCACGGCGCGGATCAGCGGATGCAGTCGCTGCGCCGCCAGCGCCGTGCCGTGCTCGCCTTGCAGCGAGGCTTCGATGGTGTGCAGGTCGGCCAGGAAAGCCTCGGCATCGGGATAGGCGTCCTGCGGTGGCACGGCGTGACGCGCCGCTTCGCCGCCGGTCAGCTCAAGCAGGGCGGCGGCGAGCCGGGCATAAACGCCGATCAGGGCGCGCCGGTAGGGCTCGTCCTTGCGGTGCTCATTACGGTCGGGTGACTTGTCGGCCAGCGCCTGCATGGCGGGCAGGCAGCCCACCAGCATGCCCGAGATTGAGAGTTCGCCGCCCAGGTAGTGCACCTCGGTCAGGTAGTGGCGCAGCGCCACGTCTGACTGGCGGCGCAGGGCTTGCACCAGGGTTTGCGCGTTGACGTTGGGGTTGCCGTCGCGGTCGCCACCGATCCACTGGCCCATGCGCAGAAAACTATGCACGTGCTGCTGGCCGAGCTCGCGCTCCAGCCCGGCATAGATTTTGGGGATTTCCTGCAGGAATGTGGTTTCGTAATAGCTCAGCGCGTTCTCGACCTCGTCGGCCACCGTGAGTTTGCTGTAGCGCAGCAGCCGGGTTTGCCAAAGCTGGATGATCCGGGCGCGCATCTGCTGCTCGTTGCCGGCAAGCTCGCGCGCGCCCAGCGCGTCCTTGCTGATGCGGGCGGCGCCGGCGCGCATGCGGATGTCGTCGCGCTCGCCCAGCAACTGGGCAATCGCGCGCTCAGCGTCCAGGATGCTTTTACGCTGCACTTCGGTCGGGTGCGCGGTGAGCACGGGCGAGACGAAACTCGTGGCCAGCGTGTCGATGATGGTGCGCTCCGCGATGCCGGCGCGGCGCAGTCGCTCCAGCGTCATGTCGATGCTGCCTTCCTGGCTCTTGCCGGCGCGTTCATGAAAGGCGCGGCGGCGGATGTGGTGACGGTCTTCGGCCAGATTGACCAGATGGCTGAAATAGGTGAAGGCGCGGATCACGCTGACGGTCTGGTCGCTGCTCAGCGCCTTGAGCAACTTCTTGAGTGTTCTGTCGGCGGCGGTGTCGGCGTCGCGCCGGAAGGCCACCGACAGCGTGCGGATCTGCTCGATCAGCTCGAAGGCGGCCACACCCTCCTGCTCGCGGATGACATCGCCCAAGATCCGGCCCAGCAGCCGGATGTCTTCGACCAGCGGCCGTTCATTGTTCTGCGCACGCTTGGGCGGCTCGGATCTCATGGGCTTGGTCATGGTTTTTCGGGCGGGTCAGGTGGAAGGTCGATGCCTGTGCCATGCTAGCATCCCGTGTTCCATTCCGATTACCAACGCGTTACCAACCGAAGCCACCGCATATGAGCAATTTGACGATCGCAACACGAGAAAGCCGCCTGGCCATGTGGCAGGCGCAACATGTCAAGGCCCTGCTGGAGCAACTCGGGCATCAGGTCAGCCTGCTGGGCATGACCACGCTGGGCGACCAGATTCTGGACCGCACGCTGAGCAAGGTCGGCGGCAAGGGCTTGTTCGTGAAAGAACTGGAAGTAGCGCTCGACGAAGGCCGCGCCGATCTGGCCGTGCATTCGCTCAAGGACGTTCCGATGGAGCTGCCCGAAGGCTTCTGCCTGGCCTGCGTGATGGAGCGCGAAGACCCGCGCGACGCTTTTGTCTCCAGCCGCTATGCCAATCTGGCGGCGCTGCCGCAGGGCGCCGTGGTCGGCACGTCAAGCCTGCGCCGCGTGGCGCTGTTGCGAGCCGTGCGTCCGGATTTGAAGATCGAGCCGCTGCGCGGCAATCTCGACACTCGCCTGCGCAAACTCGACGAAGGCCAGTACGACGCCATCGTGCTGGCGGCAGCCGGGCTCAAGCGGCTGGGCCTGAGCGAGCGTATTCGCGCCGTCTTCGAGCCCTCCCAGATGCTGCCGTCGGCCGGTCAGGGTGCCCTGGGCATCGAGGTGCGCAGTGCGCGCGGCGACGTGATCGCCGCGCTGGCACCACTGGCGCACCAACGCACCTGGCTGGCGGTAGCGGCCGAGCGCGCGGTAAGCCGCGCCATGGGCGGCAGTTGCTCGATGCCTTTGGCCGCATTCGCCACGCTCGAGGGTGATGCGCTGACCATCGATGCCGCCTGGGGCGACCCCGATGGCGTGCTGGAACTGGTTTGCGTGCGCGCCACGGCCGCGGTCACCGATCTGGCCAGCGCGACCGCGCTCGGTACGCGCGTGGCTGCCGATCTGCGCGCTGGCGTAACGGCCAAAGGCGGTTCGGTTCCGGTTCACGGCGAGTCCCAAGGCACGGCCGGATGACGCGTGTCATCGTCACCCGACCTGAGCGTGAAGCGCAGCGGTGGGTGCGCGATCTGGCGGCACTGGGGTTTGATGCGCAAGCCCTGCCCCTGATTGAAATTGCGTCGAGTGCCGAGCCGGCCGAACTCACCCGTGCTTGGCAGCAACTGGACGGCTACCTGGCGCTGATGTTCGTCAGCGGCAACGCGGCGACGTATTTCTTCGCTGCGGCGGGCGCACAATCGGCTGCCTTCGCGGCACTGTCCAGCGGAAGAACCAGGGCCTGGGCGACCGGCCCCGGCACGACGCGCGCCTTGCTGCGCGCCGGCGTTGCGCCCGAGCGGCTCGATGCGCCGGCGGCCGACGCCGGCCAGTTTGATTCAGAAGCCCTGTGGCGGCAGGTGGCGTCGCAGGTTCATGCCGGTGCGCGCGTGCTGATCGTGCGCGGTGCCGATGCGACGCAGGGTGCGCCCAGCGCCCAGGGCTCCGGGCGCGATTGGTTCGCCAACCAGGTCGCGGCTGCCGGTGGGCAGGCCGATTTTGTGGCGGCCTATCAGCGCCGTGCGCCGCAGCTGGGCGTGACCGAGCGCGAGCTGGCGCAGCGCGCGGCCCGTGACGGCTCGGTGTGGTTGTTCAGCAGCGCTCAGGCAGTGGCCAACCTGAATGCATCCCTGCCCGGACAGGATTGGGCGCTCGCGCGTGCGCTCGCAACCCATCCGCGCATTGCCGACGCCGTGCGCGCAGCCGGCTTTGGTGTTGTTTTGGAGTCGCGCCCGACACTGCCCGACGTGGTTGCCGCCATCAGACAACAGCCTGGAACTTTAGAATAGGGTGATGAACTCCCCCGCCCATGCCGAACTGCCCGAACCAGCGGGCGAGACTGCGTCTGCAGCCGATGCGGCGACCCCGGCGGCGCCGATTGAGCCGGTGCCGGCCAGCGCGCTGAGCGCACCGCGCTGGCTGCTGACGAGTCTGGCACTGGCGTCCTTGCTGGCGCTGCTGGCCAGCGGCCTGCTGTGGCAGAAGCTCTCGTCGATTCAGGAACAACTGGCGCGCCAGAGCGCCGATGCGGGCGCGCAGTCGGTGGAGGCGCGTGCCGTTGCCAAGCAGGCGCAGGAACTGGCGCGCGAGGCGGCGGCCCGCGTGGCAGTTTTCGATGCGCGCCTGAGCGAGGTGGCGCTGCAGCGCACGCAGCTTGAGGAACTGATGCAAAGCCTGTCGCGTTCGCGCGATGAGAACATGGTGGTCGATATCGAATCGGCGGTCCGCCTCGCGCAGCAGCAGGCCCAGCTCACCGGCAGTGTCGAGCCGCTGCTGGCCGCGCTCAAGAGCGCGGATCAGCGCGTTGTGCGCGCCGCCCAGCCGCGGCTCACGCCCCTGCAGCGTGCCATTGCGCGCGACATCGACCGGATCAAGTCGGCCGCTGTCAGCGATACGCCGGGTTTGCTGGTCAAGCTCGATGAACTGGTGCGCATGGCCGATGAACTGGTGCTGGCCAATGCCGTGATGCCGGCCAGCGGCACGGGCTCGGCGCAGCGCGCCCTGCCGGAGGCCAAGCCGATCTGGTGGCAGCGCGCCTTGCAGGTGCTGCGCGACGAAACCCACATCCTGCTGCGCGTGAGCCGTGTCGAGCAGCCCGAGGCGGCGCTGCTCTCGCCCGAGCAGTCATTCTTCCTGCGCGAGAACTTCAAGCTCAAGCTGCTCAATGCCCGGCTTGGCCTGCTGGCGCGCCAGTTGGAGTCGGCGCGCGCCGATCTGGTCGCGGCCAGCCTGTCGCTGAACAAGTATTTTGATCCGACCTCGCGCAAGACGCAGACCGCCGCGGCCCTGCTGCAGCAGGTTCAAGCCCAGATGAAGACGCTGCAATTGCCGCGCGTCGATGACACCCTGGCGGCGCTGACCACGGCCGCCGCCGGCCGATAGACATGCGCGCCGCCTTGTGGTTTCTGGCACTGTTCGGCATGGCTGTCGCCATCGCGCTGTTTGCCGGCAATAACCAGGGCACGATCACGCTGTTCTGGCCGCCGTACCGGGTCGATCTCTCGCTCAATCTGGTCCTGCTGCTGCTGGCGCTGCTTTTCTTCACGCTGCATGTGGCGCTGCGCGCGCTCTCGGCCCTGTTTGCCATACCGGGGCAGGCGCAACGCTGGCGCATCCAGCACCATGAGCGTGCCTTGCATACCGCCTTGCTCGATGCCATGGCGCATCTGGTGGCGGGACGTTTCATCCGCGCCAAGAAGGCGGCCGAGGCGGTGCTGGCGCGCGAAAGCGCCATGACCCACAGCGGTGAAACGCTGGCTTATTCGGCGCGCCTGCGGGCCCTGTCGCATTTGCTGGCGGCCGAGAGCGCCCAGGTCCTGCAGGACAGGGGCGCCCGCGAGGCGCATCTGGCGCAGGCGCTGGAACAGGCATCCCGGCACGACGCGCAGGAGACGCGCGAGGGCGTGCAGTTGCGCGCTGCGCGCTGGGCACTGGAAGACCGTGATGCGCCGGCGGCGCTGCAGTGGCTCGATGAACTGCCGCAGGGCGCGGCGCGGCGCACGCTGGCCTTGCGTCTGCGCCTGAAGGCCGCGCGCATGGCGCGCAAGACCGGTCTGGCACTGGAGACGGCGCGTCTGCTGGCCAAGCACCGCGCTTTTTCGCAGATTGCCGCCGTCGGCATCGTGCGCGGCCTGGCGCTCGAGTATGTGGCGACGGCCTACGACCCGGACCAGTTGCAGACCGTCTGGCGTCAACTCGATGCGACGGAACGCGCGACGCCGGAAGTGGCGATTGCCGCATGCCGGCGCCTGCTGGAACTCGGCGGCGATGTTGTGCCGGCCCTCGAGTGGCTGCTGCCGGTCTGGGAGCGCATGGTGTCGCAGGCAGGCACCTTGACCGATGCCCAGCGGGTCGAACTGACGCAGGCGCTGGAGTCCTGTTTTGCCCAGGCTGCCGGCGCCCCGGACGCACAGTGGTTGACCCGCATCGAGCAGGCCCAGATGTCCAATCCGGCCGACGCCGTGCTGCAGTATCTGGCCGGCATCACCTGCATGCGGCTGCAACTGTGGGGCAAGGCGCAGCAACTGCTCAAGCAAGCGCTGCCGCGTTTGCAGGATGCCGCTCTGGAGCGCAAGGCCTGGGCCGCGCTGGCCGCACTGGCCGAACAGCGCGGCGATATAGCGGCAGCAACCCTGGCTTGGAAGAACGCCGCAACGGTCTGAGGCAGCACGACTGTTGCGCGCTGGTCAAACGATTTGCGCAGTCACTGCATGGGCTGGCGAATGATGGTCTTCCACTTTGACGGGTCGGCCTTGCGGATGTCGCTGAGGTAGATTTCGTGGTGCTTGCCGCTCAGCCGCCCGCGCTCGGTAATGAACTGGTGAACTTTCTCGATCGCCGGACCTTCTTCCGAGAAAGGGCCGATGTGCAGGATCTGCGCACAACGGCCTTCGATCAAAGACGCCAGGCGAAGCTTGCCAATGGTTCGCGGGTTCTTCTTGATCTTCACGTCGGCAATCGCCTGCGCCACAAGCTCCGGCGTGACAAAGTCGGGTTGCATGATCATTGCGGTCCATTTCCAGTTCGACTTGTCGGTGGCGGAGAACTTCGACATGTCATCAGCCCACCACAGGCCTTCCAGAGGCATGACGCCGTAATCGACGGCCAAGCTGCCCTTCTTGACCATGAACTTCAGGGCATAGGACACCATGAACAGGACCTCGACGGCGTCGGCATAGGCGGGCGCCGTATTGGGGTCGCCTTCGCCGTCTACCATCAGGTAATTCATGGCTGGCACGTCGATCTGAACCACCGCTTTGGCCGAAGCCTGATACAAGCTTTTCAGGTCCTTCTTGAGGTCAATCTTCTTCATGGTCTTTCCGGATGAGTTGGTGCGGGCATGAGGCGGAACCGACTGGGCGGTGAGCCGTATTCTTGCCGGCCACATGCACTGTCTCCACCCCCCAAACGAGGGGTTCACTGCGCCGGTACCCGGTTTTGAAGGTGTTGAAATTCCGCTCTGTTTCCTGCGCGGTCTCGGCGCGAACGCGTGCGCCAAGTCCTGTCATTGCAAGGAGGTCAATTGCGGCGGCCTTGGGTGCAGACGTGCCATGGCGAGTACGTCCACATACAGACCGTCGCGCAGTGCGTAGGTGCGCCGAACACCCTCCGCTTCAAAGCCGAACTTTTGGTACAACGCTATTGCCCGGTGGTTGTCGGTATACACCGTCAGTTCGATCTGCAACAGATGTCCCCAGTTGTCAGCGTAGTCGGTGAGCGCGATCATCAAGGCAGTCCCGATGCCCTGACCTTGCGCCTGCCGGGCGACCGAAATGCCGAGTCCCGCAACGTGTCGGCGGCGAGTCTGCTGACCTGCGCCATGCAGTCCGGCGCTGGCAACCACTTGCTCGTTCGACACCGCAACCAGCACCAAGTCCGAATTGCCGGGCGCATCGTTGCCTTCGATCATCTTTCGCCAGCGCTCTTCACTTGGGTAGGGGGTCTGGAGCGGGCTGGGATAGACCGCGTCGTCACCCATGATGCGAACGATATCGTTGGTGTCCGCCGGCCTGCATCGTCGTATGCTGAAAGTCATCGAAAGCTCCTTGCAAAAAACCGGGTCTTGTGGACCCATAAACAAAAAAGCCCGCTGGGGTCAGCGGGCTTGATGGAACATGTGATGTCAGTTGCGATGTCCCAAGGTCCGCGCTCTGGTGCTGTTCAGGCCGGTGACCACCGGCATTTGCAGCATCACGCCCACGATCATCTCCGCCAAGGTCTTGGCATGGGTGACGAGGGAACGGAGGCGGTGCCACATGGCTGTAGTATTTGAAGCCGGAGGCTCTTTGTCAAACACGATGTTGCAAAGGCGCCGAAGCCGCACGCTGCGATTTGTTCCGGCCATGATTTTGGGAGACAAGGATCAAGCCTGCTTCGGCAATGAAAAAGGGCACCGAAGTGCCCTGATTCAATGCGTCCGCACCGGGACGCCGGTCTGCCCGGTTTATTGATTCGCCTCGAAAGGCAGCGTCATATTGCCCAGGTCGCGTTTGGTTTCCACCAGCACCAGCGGACCGGTATCGATCTGAACAGGTGCCGGGCGCTCGCGCGGCACGCGGATCGGTTTCGGTTCGGCGGCGATCGCTGCCTGCACAGCCGCAATCTTCTCGGCGTCCGAGTTCACCCATACCAAACCCGAACCCTGTGCCACTTCGGCCAACTCGGTCAGCGGCAGGACAAACGGCTGCAATGCGGGCAATGCCCTTGCCAGTTCGGCAACCGGCACCGTCTTTGGCGCGGGCGCGGGCATCGGTGTCGGTGTCGGTGTCGGTGTCGGTGTCGGTGTCGGTGTCGGTGTCGGTGTCGGTGTCGGCGCGGTTTGCGGCACGGATGCGGCGACTGCGATGTCGCTCGGCGCGGCCGCGGCTGCGGGCTCGGCCTGGCTTGCCGGTGCTGCTGCCGGTGTTGTCTCGGCCGGCTGCGCGAAGTAGGACTTGCGCGGCTCTTCCGAGCCTTGTTCCGCTACCGGTTGCTCCGGCACGTCGAACCGCTCCTGGCGCTCGCCGGCTTCGGTGCGCTCGGCACGTTCGCCGCGCGGTGCACGGTCACGATCGCGGCCACGCGGGCGGCGCTCGCGCGGTTGCGAACCATCGGCCCGTGGCGCTCCTGATTCGCTGCCACCTTGCTCGCGCTCGGCTTCTGCTGTCGGCTCAATTGCAGCTGCCGCGATGCCGTCAAGCGGCAGACTGGCCTGCGCCTCGGTTGCCTCGGGGCGTGCGCCCTCATCCAGACGCCGGTTGCGATCAGGGCGGCGTTCGCCGCGACCTTCGCCACGTGCTTCGCCGCGTTCCGACGGGGCCGTGCGTTCACCTTGCTCGGTGCGTTCGCCGCGTCCGCGTTCACCGCGGTTGCTGCGCTCTGCGCGCGGTGGACGATCGCCACGCTGTTCGTTGCGCGGTCCGTCCTGGCCTGCCATGTCGGGCGTCGGGCGTGTGCCATTGGCGCCGACTTCGGGTGCCATCGGCCTGCCTTCGGCATCCAGTCGTTCGCGCGGACCCTGGCCGGCGCGCTCGCCACGGCCACGGCCACCGCGTCCGCCTCGACCTTCGCCACGGCCGCCACGGCCTTCAGGGCGGGCTTCGCCACGCGGCTCGCCGCGACGCGAACCGTCACGGTTCGGGCGGCCTTCACGCTTGTCTTCCTTGCCGGCTTCGTCGTGCGGCTTGTGCACGGGCGGGGGTGGCGGAGCGGGCGCAAAAAGTTGCTTCAACCAGCCGAAGAAGCCCTTCTCTGCCGGTGCGGGTGCGGCGTGCGCTGGCCTGGCATGGGCGTGCGGTGCGGCTGCCACGGGCGGCTTGACTACTTCGGATTTCGGCACGGCCACTGGCGCCGGCGCATCGGGCAGGACGCCCTTGATGATGGGCGTCTGCTTGTTGGTGGGTTCTTGCGAACGGCGTGTGACGGCCACAGCGTCTTCGGCCTCCTCGGCCATCTTGTAGCTGGCCTCCACATTGTCCAGGCGCGGGTCGTCGTGCTTGAGACGCTCCAGCTTGTAGTTCGGCGTTTCCAGCGTCTTGTTCGGAACCATCAGCACGTTGATGCGCTGCTTGATCTCGATCTTGGCGATCTCGGCGCGCTTTTCGTTGAGCAGGAAGGAAGCGACCTCGACCGGAACCTGGCACAGCACCGATGCCGTGTTGTCCTTGAGCGATTCTTCCTGGATGATGCGCAGGATTTGCAGCGCGCTCGATTCGGTGTCGCGGATATGGCCGGAGCCGCCGCAACGCGGGCACGGGATGGACGCGCCTTCGGAGAGGGCCGGGCGCAGGCGCTGGCGGCTCATTTCCATCAGGCCGAACTTGCTGATGGTGCCGAACTGCACGCGGGCGCGGTCTTGGCGCAGCGCGTCGCGCAGGCGGTTCTCGACATCGCGCCGATTGCGGCTCTCTTCCATGTCGATAAAGTCGATCACGATCAGGCCACCCAGATCGCGCAAGCGCATCTGGCGCGCCACTTCGTCGGCGGCTTCGAGGTTGGTGCGGGTCGCGGTCTCTTCGATGTCGCCGCCCTTGATGGCGCGCGCCGAGTTGACGTCGACCGAAACCAGGGCTTCGGTGTGATCGATCACGATGGCGCCGCCGCTGGGCAGTTGCACGGTGCGGGCATAGGCCGATTCGATCTGGTGCTCGATCTGGAAGCGGCTGAACAGCGGCGCGTCGTCGCGGTAGCGTTTGACGCGCGCGGCATGCTCGGGCATGACGTGGGCCATGAACTGCTGGGCCTGCTCATAGACGTCGTCGGTGTCGATCAGGATGTCGCCGATGTCGTTGTTGAAGTAATCGCGGATGGCGCGGATCACGAGGCTCGATTCCTGGTAGATCAGGAACGCGCCCTTGGCGCCCTTGGCGGCGCCGTCGATGGCGGTCCAGAGCTTGAGCAGGTAGTTCAGGTCCCACTGCAGTTCCGGCGCCGCGCGGCCGATGCCGGCGGTGCGGGCAATGATGCTCATGCCGTTGGGGTATTCGAGCTGGTCGAGCGCTTCCTTGAGCTCGGCTCGGTCTTCGCCTTCGATCCGGCGCGAGACACCGCCACCGCGCGGGTTGTTGGGCATCAGCACGACGTAGCGGCCGGCCAGCGAGACGAAGGTGGTCAGGGCTGCGCCCTTGTTGCCGCGCTCTTCCTTTTCAACCTGGACCAGCAGTTCCTGGCCTTCGCGGATCGCGTCCTGGATGCGGGCCTGGCTGACGGATACGCCCTGCTGGAAGTACTGCTTGGATATTTCCTTGAACGGCAGGAAGCCGTGGCGGTCTTCGCCATAGTCGACAAAACAGGCTTCCAGCGAAGGCTCGACGCGCGTGACGACGGCCTTGTAGATGTTGCCCTTGCGCTGTTCGCGCCCTTCAATTTCGATTTCGTAGTCGAGGAGTTTTTGTCCGTCGACGATGGCCAGGCGGCGTTCTTCAGCCTGCGTGGCGTTGATCAGCATCCGTTTCATGGGTAGCGTTCCTTCAATTCAAATAACAAACCAGCTCATAACGAGCTATTGATACCGGAACTGACGCTTTGAAGTGAGGAGGAATTGCCGGAGAACCAGAACTCAAACAATGAGTCTTGGTGTAGGCGCGTGGAGGGGAGCGAGGAGGTTTGGCTGTGGAAAGGCTATTTTGTAAACAGCGGATTGCGCCCTTGTCACGGGCGCCGATGGCCGATCAATGCCAAGGAACGGGACGAAAACGTCCCGCAGGCAACTGACAATCAGACTCATCAACACAAACATCTTGCTTCATTCCGTTCACAGACAGCGCGTCTGCGAACTTGGGGTATTCCATTTCAGTGTTTCAATGCGTCGCCTTGACCGTCTGTTTTGCAGGCCACCGCAAGCAACTGGCTTGTGGTTTGCATGTGTTGGCAAACGGCGATATCGACTTAACTAGTGGGGCTGGTGATGGCGGGTGAACTAAACTCCACCTAAACCACGATTTAACTGTCAGTCAAATCAACCACTTACAGCGCATCGCTAGTGAAACACATTATAGGGGTCAATCAAGATCCGCACCTGCCGCAGGTAAAAACAGTGCGCGTGGACGAAGAGGATGCGGGTCAACGACTGGATAATTTTCTGCTGCGCCAACTCAAGGGCGTGCCCAAGACCCATGTCTACCGCATCATCCGCAGTGGTGAAGTCCGGATCAACAAGGGCCGTGCCGCGGCAGATACCCGGGTAGTCGCAGGCGATCTGGTGCGCCTGCCGCCGGTTCGGGTTTCCGAGCGTGTGGCTGAAAAGACCCAGGCCATGGCGGACCAGGTGGCGCGCGGTGCGCCGGCGCGCGAGTTTGCCGTTTTGCTGGAGGACGAGCACCTGCTGGCCATCGACAAGCCGGCCGGCGTGGCGGTGCATGGCGGCTCCGGCGTGAGCTTTGGCGTGATCGAGCAGCTGCGCATGGCGCGCCCGCAAGCCCGGTTTCTGGAGCTGGTGCACCGGCTGGATCGGGACACCAGCGGCATCCTGTTGATTGCCAAGAAGAGAAGCGCCCTCAAACACTTGCAGGATCAGTTTCGGGAACGCGAAACCGGCAAGACCTATCTGGCGCTGGTGGCCGGGCGCTGGCCTGCGAACAAGAAAGTGCTGGACAAGCCGCTGCACAAATATCTGCTGGCGGACGGCGAGCGGCGCGTCAAGGTGGTTTCGAAGGACGATCCCGATGGCATGCCATCAGTCACGCTGGTCAAGGTGGCGCAGCGGCTTGCCTGCACGCTGACATCGGCCAAGGACAGTCTGCTGGAATTGACGCTGCTCGAAGTCACCCTGAAGACCGGCCGCACGCACCAGATCCGCGTTCATCTGGCCAGTGAAGGGCATCCCATCCTGGGTGACGACAAGTATGGTGAATTCGAACTGAACAAGGCCTTGCAGCGGCCCGCGGCGCTGCCGGCCTTGAAACGGATGTTCCTGCACGCCTGGCGCCTGCAGTTCAACCATCCGGCGAGTGGCGAACGTGTCGAACTGCTGACCCAACTCCCCCCTGAACTGGAAACCTTTGTTACCCATGCTGCAAGCTCCGTCTCCTGATATGCCCCGCGCCCGCCAATTTGACCTGATTGCCTTCGACTGGGATGGCACGCTTTTCGATTCCACGGCGCTCATCACGCGCTGCATCCAGGAGGCGGTGCGCGATGTCGGCGGCGCCGTTCCGAGCGACCGCGATGCCGCCTATGTCATCGGCATGGGCTTGATGCAGGCGCTGGCCCACGCCGCGCCCGATGTGCCGGTCGAGCGCTACCCCGAACTCGGTGCGCGCTACCGTCACCATTACATCACCCACAAGCACGACATCAGCCTGTTTGACGGCGTCTTGCCGATGCTGACGGATCTGAAGTCGCGCCAGCACTGGCTGACGGTGGCCACCGGCAAGAACCGCCAGGGCCTTGACGACGTGTTGCAGGCGGTGGAACTGGTCGGGATGTTCGACGCTTCGCGGACCGCCGATGAAACGGCCGGCAAGCCGCATCCGCGCATGCTGCACGAACTGATGCGCGAGTTTGGCGTGGCGCCCGAGCGCACGCTGATGATTGGCGACACGACGCACGACCTGCAAATGGCGCTCAACGCCGGCTGCCACAGCGTCGGAGTCAGCTACGGCGCCCATGAACCGGACGCCTTCCATGTCCTGAACCCGCGATTTGTCGCCCACACCGTGCGCGAGCTGCACGACTGGTTGCTGTCAAACGCCTGAACAAACAGCCTCCACCATGACCGAGACCGTCTTTCTGTGCAACTCGGCTGATCTGCTCGACAGCGCGCAAGCCGTTTCCTTCGACGTGCGCCATGGCCTGCGCAACTGCCGTGCCTTTGCGATTCGTTTCGAAGGCCGGGTTCATGCCTACCTCAATCGGTGCGCCCATGTGCCGATGGAAATGGATTTCGTGCCGAATCGCTTCTTTGACAGTTCCGGGCAATACCTGATCTGCGCCACGCACGGCGCCATGTACCAGCCACAAACGGGCGCCTGCCGCGGTGGTCCGTGCCGCGGCGGATTGGTCAAAATCGAGGTGTCGGAACGCGATGGCCTCGTCCACTGGCATACTGGGCCCAACCTGAACCTTCCCGAGTCCTGAAATGAACGAACCCGAAATGCAGACCGCCCCGGTCAACAACCCAGAACCTGATTCGACCAGGCGTACGGACGCTGCGTTTGGCGGCCAGGGCGGCAGCGCCAGCGGCAAAGAGGAACGTCAGGACGGTCGGGGCTGGGAGCGTGCGACCCTGGAACGGCTGGCTTTTGCCTCGCTCAACGAGCAGCGGCTGACGCGGCGTTGGCGCACGTTCTTTCGATTCACCTGGTTGATCATCTTCATTCTGGTCGTCTGGGGCGTGATGGACCACAACGGTCCGGCCAAGGATGGCGCGGCGCCGCATACGGCCGTGGTGGAGGTCAAGGGCGAAATTGCCTCCGGGGCCGAGGCCAATTCGGATGACATCGTGGCGGCCTTGCGTGCTGCGTTCGAGGACGAGGGCGCGCGGGCGGTGGTGTTGCTGATCAACTCGCCGGGCGGCAGTCCGGTGCAGGCTGGCATCATCAACGACGAGATCCTGCGGCTCAAGCTCAAGCACAAGAAGCCGGTTTACGCCGTCGTAGAAGAGTCCTGCGCTTCGGCCGCTTACTACATCGCGGTTGCGGCGGACAAGATCTTTGTCGACAAAGCCAGCATCGTGGGCAGCATCGGCGTCTTGATGGACGGATTCGGCTTCACCGGGTTGATGGACAAGCTCGGTATCGAGCGCCGCCTCATGACGGCGGGCGAGAACAAGGGTTTTCTCGATCCCTTCAGTCCGCAGACCGAGAAGCAGCGGGCTTTTGCCCAGACCATGCTCGACCAGATTCACCACCAGTTCATCGATGTGGTCAAGGCCGGCCGTGGCAAGCGGTTGAGGGAAACACCGGAGACCTTCAGCGGCCTGTTCTGGAGCGGCCAGCAGGCCATTGAACTAGGGCTGGCGGACCAGTTGGGCAGCCTCGACTTCGTGGCGCGCGAGGTTGTCAAGGCCGAGGAGATCATCGACTACACGCGACGTGAAAACGTCGCCGAGCGCTTGGCCAAGCGCTTTGGCGCTGCGATTGGCGAAGGCTCAGTGCGGGCGCTGCGCTCGTCGGCCGCGCTGCGCTGAACCGGTTTAGCGCCCCAAGGCAAAGACCGCCGGCGTCGAGTTGTCCAGCGGCGACGTCTTGTGCCGCCAGTTCTTCACGGTGTCGCTGCAGCACACGCCGCGCTCCAGGGTCAGGCCGCTGGAAACCGCAAGCCGGGTATTGTGTTGCAGGGTCTGCAGCAGGGCCTGCAGCATGGCGGCGTTGCGGTAGGGCGTCTCGATGAACAACTGGGTCTGTCCGGTTTTCAGGGCCAACGATTCGAGTTCACGGATGCGCTGGACCCGTTCTGAGGCGTCCTGCGGCAGGTAACCGACGAACGCGAAATTCTGGCCGTTCAGGCCGCTGGCCGCCAGTGCCAGCAGTATCGATACCGGACCGGTCAACGGCATCACCAACAGTCCCAGTTCGTGGGCGGCGCGCACGACCGATGAACCGGGGTCGGCGACGGCGGGCATGCCGGCTTCGCTCACCAGACCGATGTCATTACCGGCCAGCGCCGGCGCCAGCAGGGGACGCGCGTCGAAGTTGCCCTGATGATCGCCCTTCTTGTGCACCTCGCGCGGCAGTTCCTGAATGTGCAACGCCTGCAATGCACTTTGCAGCGGGACCACTTGGCCAACGCGCTGCAAGTAGGCGCGCGTCGATTTGGCGTTTTCGCAGACCCAGTGCTGCAATCGCGCGGCCACGGCCAAGGTGCCCAGCGGCATGCTGCCCTGCAGGTCGGGCTGCGGCGTACAGCCGAAATCCAGCGGTGCCGGAACCAGGTACAGACGGCCTTTCGGGGCCCGCGCCAGGCTGGAACAGTTTGCTTCTATATTCATAGCACCTTGACCCCTGCCGCCTGGATCATGCGACAGGTGCGGATCAGGGGCAGGCCGATCAGGGCGGTCGGGTCATCGTTGTCGATCGACTCGAGCAGGGCAATGCCCAGGCCTTCGCTCTTGGCGCTGCCGGCGCAGTCGTAAGGGGTTTCTGCCAGCAGGTAGTGTTCGATCTCGGTGTCCGTGAGTTCGCGAAACCGCACCTTTACCGGGGCCAGATCCATTTGCGCAAAACCCGTTTCAAGGCAGACCACAGCCACAGCGGTTTGAAAGATGACGGTCTTGCCGCGCATTTGCTGCAACTGGGCCGTAGCGCGGGCGTGGTTGCCGGGTTTGCCCAGCGTCTGGCCGTCGAGGTCTGCCACCTGGTCCGAACCGATAACCACGCAGGCCGGAAATTGAGCCGCTACGGCACGGGCTTTTTCCATCGCAAGGCGGCAGGCCAGCTGCCGTGGTGTTTCGGAGGGCTGCGGTGTTTCGTCGACGTCGGGGGCGACTACTTCAAATGGAATGCGCAGGCGTCCCAGCAACTCGCGACGGTAAGGCGATGTCGAGCCGAGAATGAGTTTTCGGTAATTTGGTGCGGGCATGCCCTCATTCTCTTACACTGCAGGCATGAAACAAGAGTCTCCCCCGAAGCACCTGGATGTCCGGGCATTTGCGCACGCTGCCGGCCTTCTCGCCGGACAGGACAGGCTGTCGAAATACGAACGGCTGGTGCAGGAAACTGGCGGATTGGGTGCTGAAAACGTGCTCGAATGGTCGGCCCGGGGGGAGCTTCGAATCGATGATTCAGGCGCGGAACAGGTCTGGCTGCATTTGACGCTCGACACCAGTCTGCCTTTGACCTGTCAGCGCTGCATGGGACCGGTCGATATTGCGGTGCGGGTCCGCCAGTCCTACCGGTTTTGTGAAAGCGAAGAGTCGGCTGCGGCCCAGGATGCCGAGGCGGAGGAAGATGTGCTGGTCCTGAGCCCGGACTTCAGTCTGGTCGATTTGATCGAGGATGAGGTTCTGATGGCCTTGCCTCTGGTGCCACGCCACGAGACCTGCCCCGTGGCGCTCAAGTTGACCGTGGCGGACCCGGATTTTGATGCTGCGCTGGCTGAAAAGACTCAGCCCTTTGCTGCCCTGGCGAAGCTCAAAACCGGTCGTTGAAACCAAGTCGGCAACTTGTTCTATAATCAAAGGCTTCGCGCGGGCTGTCGTTGCCGCGTTTTCCACCAACCCGGGGTGTTGCGAGAAGCGCAGCGCCCATGTTTAGGAGCGGATCATGGCCGTCCAACAAAACAAGAAGTCCCCTTCAAAGCGCGGTATGCACCGCTCGCACAATGCCTTGGTTGTTCCGGGTATCGCGGTCGAGCCCACCACGGGTGAAACCCATCTGCGTCACCACATCAGCCCAACCGGCTTTTACCGTGGCCGCAAAGTGCTCAAGACCAAGTCAGAAGCCTGATCGTCTTTAATCGGCCAAGGCCCGAAGCTACCATGTTTGTAGCATCGGGCCTTGTCTTTTATGCGACCGGTAACCGTTGCTGTCCGCTTGGCGGCACTGATGTCCCATGATAACCATCGCTGTTGACTGCATGGGCGGCGATCACGGCCCTGACGTGACCCTGCCCGCCTGCCGTAATTTTCTCGACAAGCACGCTGATGCGCAGCTGTTGCTGGTCGGGCTTGCTGACCGTGTGAGCGCCTTCTCCCATGTGCGAGCCAAAGTGTTGGTCGCCACCGAGGTGGTGGGGATGGATGACCCGCTTGAGGTGGCGCTGCGGCGCAAGAAGGACTCGTCCATGCGGGTGGCGATACAGCAAGTCAAGGACGGCGCCGCGCAAGCCGCCGTATCGGCAGGCAATACTGCGGCCTTGATGGCGATCTCACGTTATCTGCTCAAGACGCTTGATGGCATCGACCGCCCTGCCATTGCCGGACAAATTCCGAATGCCAAAGGGGGCGGTACCACGGTGCTCGACATGGGTGCCAATGTCGATTGCTCGGCCGAGCATTTGCTGCAATTCGCGATGATGGGTTCGGCCCTTGTGTCGGTATTGAGCGGAAACGACAACCCCACGGTTGGCCTGCTCAATATTGGAGAAGAAGCCATCAAGGGAAACGAAGTGATCAAGAAGGCGGGCGAACTGCTGCGGGCAGCGTCGGCGGCGGGGGACTTCAATTTCTATGGCAATGTCGAGGGAAACGATATCTTCAAAGGCACGGCCGATATCGTGGTTTGCGATGGCTTCGTCGGCAATGTTGCCCTGAAGGCCAGCGAAGGGTTGGCGACCATGATCGTGAACTTTCTCAAAACCGAGTTTTCTCGCAATATCTTCACAAAAACCTCTGCCCTTTTTGCTTATCCAGTCATTGCTGCGCTCAAGAAGCGCATGGATCATCGCCGTTACAACGGTGGCGCCTTGCTCGGCTTGAGGGGTTTGGTGTTCAAGAGTCATGGCTCGGCCGATGAACTCGCGTTTGAGTATGCCTTGGCCCGCGCCTACGATGCCGCACGCAACAATTTGCTGGACCGCGTCAAAGTCCGCATTTCGCATGCTGCCCCTCTTTTGACTAATATGGCGACTCCCCTGCAAGGCGACGCGACCGCATTACCCTGAACAATGAGCCCTTATTCACGCATCACTGGCACCGGCAGCTTTCTTCCTGAGCGTCGTCTGACCAATGCCGATCTGGCTGCCGAACTGGCCGCAAGCGGGGTTGTGACCTCTGATGACTGGATTGTCGAGCGCACCGGTATCCGGGCGCGCCACTTCGCTGCGCCCAGTGTTTGCAGCAGCGATCTGGGCTTCGAGGCTGCCCGCAAGGCTTTGCAGGCTGCCAATCTGCAGGCCCAGGACATTGACCTGATCATCGTCGCGACCTCCACCCCGGACATGGTTTTCCCATCGACCGCCTGCATCGTGCAGAACAGATTGGGTGCCCACGGCAGTGCAGCGTTTGACGTACAGGCGGTGTGCAGCGGTTTCATTTACGCATTGACCGTCGCCGATGCCATGATCAAGACCGGCGCCGCAAGCAAAGCGCTGGTGATTGGCGCCGAGGTCTTTTCACGCCTTCTCGACTTCAAGGATCGCACCACTTGCGTGCTGTTTGGCGACGGCGCTGGCGCGGTCGTGCTGGAGGCGTCGGATACGCCGGGCATCCTGGCCAGCGATCTGCACGCCGACGGCAAGCATGTTGGCATCCTGTGTGTACCAGGCCATGTATCCGGTGGCAAGGTGCTGGGCGACCCTGTGTTGAAAATGGATGGCAAGGCCGTGTTCAAACTGGCGGTTGGCGTGCTGGATGAAGCCGCTCGCGCGACGCTGGCGAAGGCCGGCAAAGTGGCGGCTGACATTGACTGGCTGGTGCCGCATCAGGCGAATATCCGCATCATGCACAGCGCCGCCAAGAAGCTCAAACTGCCGATGGACAAGGTGGTTGTCACGGTGGACCAGCATGGCAACACCTCGGCCGCTTCCATCCCGCTGGCCCTCGACGGGGCCGTGCGCAGCGGCAAGATCAAGCCCGGTCAATTGTTGATGCTTGAAGGTGTTGGCGGCGGTTTCACCTGGGGTGCGGTGCTGCTGCACCTGTAGGTCCAAGCGTGCATGACGCAGCAGCCGCAACGAATTCGAAAACTCACAGTAAGCTCATGAAACCATTTGCCTTTGTGTTCCCGGGTCAAGGATCCCAGTCGGTCGGCATGCTGGACCCCTGGGGCGATCATCCGGTGGTGCGGGAAACCCTGCAGGAAGCGTCCGATGCGCTGGGGCAGAATGTTGCCATGCTCATCAGTCAAGGTCCCAAAGAGGCCTTGGCGCTGACCACGAATACCCAGCCGGTCATGCTGGTGGCCGCGGTGGCATGCTACCGCGCATGGTTGGCCGAAAAAGGTGCCGTGCCAACTGCCGTGGCCGGTCATTCACTGGGCGAGTATTCGGCCCTTGTGGCCGCCGGTGTACTGACGCTGACGCAAGCGGCGCCGCTGGTGCGCTTCCGGGCGCAGGCAATGCAAGAGGCGGTGCCAGTGGGGGTGGGTGCGATGGCTGCCATCCTGGGCATGGACGCGGCCAGGGTCATCGACGGCTGCGCCAAGGTGACGGCCGGATTCGGCACGGACGGCGTGGAAGTGGTGGAGGCGGTCAATTTCAATGACCCCTTGCAAACAGTGATTGCCGGCAGCAAGGCCGCCGTCGAGAAGGCCTGTGAGTTGTTGAAGGCCAATGGCGCCAAGCGTGCGTTGCCGCTTCCGGTGTCAGCTCCTTTTCATTCGAGTCTGATGCGGCCCGCTGCGGAGAAGCTTCGTCAGCAACTGGAAACTGTCGAGTTCTTGCCGCCGCAGATCGTTGTTGTCAATAATATTGACGTCGCCGTCGAGGTCGATGCGGATCGCATTCGGGATGCCCTGTACCGCCAGGCCTTTGGGCCGGTTCGTTGGGTCGAGTGTGTGCGGGCGCTCAAGGCACGTGGCCTGACTTCGGTGGTTGAATGTGGCCCCGGCAAGGTGCTGGCTGGCTTGGTCAAGCGCATCGATCCGGAATTGAGCGGCATGGCGATGTTTGACCCGGCGAGCCTGGCTGACGCAAAAGTATTTCTGCAATAAGTGAGTTTGCCCATGCATGATGAGAAATTGGAAGGCCAGGTTGCCCTGGTGACCGGCGCGTCGCGCGGTATTGGCGCTGCCATTGCCTTGACCTTGGCCCAGCTGGGTGTGAAGGTTGTCGGCACAGCCACCAGCGACGAAGGGGCCGCAAAGATCGGCTTGGCGCTGGCGGCTTTTCCCGGCTGCAGTGGCAGGAACCTCAATGTCAATGACGCCCAGGCGGTGGAGGCTCTGATCAGCGATATTGTCAAGGAGCACGGCGGGCTTCAGGTGTTGGTGAACAATGCCGGCATCACCCGCGATAACCTTGCCATGCGGATGAAGGACGAAGAGTGGGATGCGGTGCTGGACACCAATCTGAAGGCCGTTTTTCGGATGAGCCGCGCGGTCATGCGCACCATGATGAAACAGCGCTACGGCCGCATCGTCAGCATCACATCGGTCGTCGGCGCCTCGGGCAATCCGGGACAAGCCAACTACGCGGCCGCCAAGGCGGGGGTCGCGGGCATGACCCGGGCGCTGGCGCGTGAGTTGGGTTCGCGTAACATTACGGTCAATTGCGTGGCACCCGGTTTTATCGAAACCGACATGACCGCCAGTTTGCCGCAAGAGCAGCAAAAAGCGTTGTTGAGCCAGATCCCGTTGGGGCACCTCGGCAAGCCGTCTGATATCGCGCATGCGGTGGCCTACCTGGCTTCGCCGCAAGCGGCCTACGTGACAGGGCAGGAACTGCATGTCAACGGTGGCATGTTGATGTAAGCCGATTCATCCGTTCGGCAGGCGGGATTCGGGATTTGCCCCGAAGCCCGGCTAAAATCACGGATTAATTTACAACCCTCTGAGGGATTCCATGAGTGATATCGAAGCACGTGTCAAAAAAATCATTGCCGAACAGCTCGGCGTAGAAGAGTCACAAGTCACCAGTGAAAAAGCCTTCGTGGCAGATCTGGGTGCGGACTCCCTTGATACGGTGGAACTGGTCATGGCGCTCGAAGATGAGTTCGGCATTGGAATTCCGGACGAAGACGCCGAGAAGATCACCACCGTCCAGAACGCGATCGATTACGCCAATACGCACAAGAAGGCCTAGGCTTTCTTTCTGCGGTACGCCAGAGGATGCCGTTTGCGGCTGATCCTGGCGCTTTCTTTTTGATCAACTGCTGACTGCGAATTTCTATGACCCGTCGTCGTGTTGTGGTAACCGGTTTGGGCTGCGTCAGTCCCGTGGGCAACACGGTGGCGCAATCGTGGGCCAATATTCTTGCTGGTAAGTCCGGTATTGATCTCATCAGCAAGTTTGACGCAAGCAGTTTCAACTGCAGGATAGCCGGCGAAGTCAAGGGCTTCGAGGTGGAGAGCTACATCAGCGCCAAAGAGGCGCGCACGATGGACAGTTTCATTCACTTCGGCATTGCGGCGGCCAGTCAGGCCATCGCCGACTCGGGCTTGCCCACGCTCGATGCGCTGTCCGATGAACTGGCGACCCGCATCGGGTGCCTGATCGGCTCCGGCATTGGCGGTTTGCCGATGATCGAGAGCACGCACGCCGATTTTTTGCAGCGGGGCGCGCGCCGCATATCGCCGTTCTTTGTGCCATCAACCATTGTCAACATGATCGCCGGCCATGTTGCGATCCGCAATGGCTTCAAAGGTCCGAATCTGGCCATTGTGTCCGCCTGCACCACGGGCCTGCATTGCATCGGTGATGCCGGGCGCATGATTGAATATGGTGATGCCGACGTGATGATTGCCGGCGGCTCCGAAGCGACCGTGTCGCCCCTGGGCATCGGTGGTTTCGCTGCGATGCGTGCCTTGAGCACGCGCAATGACGATCCGCAAACGGCGTCTCGCCCCTGGGATCGGGACCGTGATGGTTTCGTGCTGGGTGAAGGCGCCGGTGTAATGGTGCTTGAAGAGTACGAGCACGCCAAGGCCCGCGGCGCTACGATTTATGCGGAACTCGCGGGTTTTGGCATGAGCGGCGATGCTGGTCACATGACTGCTCCGAATCTGGACGGTCCCCGGCGCGCGATGCTCAACGCCCTGCGCAATGCGGGTGTCAACCCGGATCAGGTTGATTACCTCAATGCCCATGGCACCTCGACACCGCTGGGCGACTTGAATGAATCGAACGCCATCAAGGCAGCGCTGGGAGACCATGCGAAGAAGATGGTGGTCAACTCCACCAAGTCCATGACCGGGCATTTGCTCGGTGGCGCTGGAGGCATCGAGTCGGTCTTCACGGTATTGGCCCTGTACCACCAGAAGAGCCCGCCGACCATCAATCTGTTCAATCAGGATCCGGAGTGCGATCTCGATTACTGTGCCAATACAGCGCGGGACATGAAGATCGATGTGGCCCTGAAGAACAACTTCGGGTTCGGTGGCACCAACGGCTCGCTTGTATTCAAGCGAGCTCCGTGATTCACTTCTTCTAAGGCACGACCCGCTGGTCCACCAGGCTGTGGATGCCGCCATGCACAGCGTCCCAGCGCTCACTTATACGGTGGGGCGTTCCCGTCTACAGATCGGTCTGCTGTGCGTGAAGGGTCTGGTCAGCATTCTTGGCGGTCTGTTCTGGCAATACCGGCATGGTTCTTTCGACTGGCGACAGGCGCTTTATGCATCCACCGTGCTGGCCTTTGGTCTCGCTGCGGTTTGGACCTGGCGCCGTACACCCGAAGCAGGCTTGCGCTGGGATGGTCAAACTTGGAGTCTGGATGCTGCCAGCGACTGCGTCTCGGGGACTATGGCTGTGCACCTTGATCTTCAGTCGTGCATGGTGCTGAGCCTGCGCACTGAGAATGGCAGTCGAATCTGGCTGTGGCCTGAACGCCGGCGCGACCCGGTGCTTTGGAGTGCGTTGCGCCGGGCGGTCTATTCCAGCGAGGCGTCCAGACCTGCAAAGGGTTCCGGAACCGGCGCCCCGGATGCGCAGGTGCAATCGTGAACAATCGGCCGGCGCCACCCCCACTGCCCGCGTTGCCCGGCAGCGCTGAAAACAGCGATGCGATGCTGGTCGAGCGCACCATTGCCGGCGACCAGGGCGCCTTCGAACTCCTTGTCATCAAATACCAGCGTCGGATTCAACGCCTGATTGGCCGCATGGTGCGCGATGTGGACCTGGTCGAGGATATCGCCCAGGAAACCTTTATCCGGGCCTATCGCGCACTGCATCAGTTTCGGGGCGACGCCCAGTTCTACACATGGCTGTATCGCATCGCTGTCAACACGGCAAGGAAATTTCTGCTGGAACTCAAGCGCGACCCCACGGTCTCAGAGAACGCGCTCAGACCAGATGACGATGGGGATGAAACTTTTTGGGCCGGAAACGAACCAACCACGGATGAAACGCCGGAATCGGTGCTGGCTGCCAAGGAAATAGCCGCCGCGGTGAACCAGGCGCTGGGAGATTTGCCGGAGGAACTGCGCCAGGCGTTGACCTTGCGGGAAATCGAAGGTTTGAGTTATGAGGAGATTTCGGAAGCCATGGCTTGTCCAATCGGAACGGTTCGATCACGAATCTTTCGCGCGCGGGAAGCCATATCGGCAAGAGTGAAGCCCATGTTGGAGCGGCAAACAGGCAAGCGTTGGTGACATGCGAAACGACGTGCATGTTGCAGGAATGGAAATGATGAAGCCAGGAACACAGAGCGATAAGGAACTGATCTCGGCGTTGGCCGATGGGCAACTGCATGGGGAAGAATTCGCCCGCGCGGCGGCCTGGGTTGCCGCTGACGACGAGGCCCGTTTGAAGTGGCACGCCTATCACTTGGTCGGCGACGTGCTGCGTTCCGGCGAAGCAATGCTCAGTTCGCGCGAGCTTGGCTTTGCGCAGCGCCTGCAACTTCGACTGCAGCAAGAAGCACCCGTGTCGTCGGTTGCCGGTCTGACGGCCGGGATGATGGCGCGGCCATTGGCAGCAAGCGCGGACATTTCGCGCCAAATTGATGAACTTGCTTCGAACGACGGCAGTGCTCGTTGGAAGTTGCTGGCGGGCTTCGCGTCGCTTGTGACCATGGCGCTGGTTGGTTGGTACGTGGCAGGTGGGCAGCGCGACGTTCCCCAACTGGCGCAGTTGCAACTGCAAACCGGTGGTAGCGGGGTGCTGTCTCAGCAGTCGCTGGCGGCTGACCTGAGCGGACCTCAGCCCATGCTTCGTGACCCGCAACTCGATGCCTTGCTGGCAGCGCACCGGCAGTCCGGTGGCGGCTCGGCGCTTGCGATGTCGGCCGGATTTGTCCGCAACGCCGCTTTTGAGGGAGCGGCTCGGTGAGATCGCTTGGTGCGCCTGCGGGCTGGTTGGCGTTGCGTGTGGCGGCAGCCGCGCTGACACTGCTGGTCAGTCCCTGGATTGGAGCGCAGACTCTTCCCACCGTGGCCGCCAGCGTCGCGGCGGACGCCAGCGCGGCGGAACGCAGCGTCAGCGAGTGGCTGGCGCGCATGCACGAGGCGTCACTTCGACGCACCTATGTCGGCACCTATGTCATTTCTGCGGGCAACACTCTGTCGAGCGCACGCATCTGGCATGCGTGCGATGGCGCGCAGCAGGTGGAGCGCGTTGAGTCACTGACCGGTGCGCCAAGGTCAACCTTTCGGCATAACGATCAGGTGCTGACCTTCTTGTCCGAGAGCCGGGTCGTGGTGGCGGAAAAGCGCGAGTCGCTGGCGTTCTTCCAAAACCTGCTGCAGGCAAGCGATTCTTCCCTTGCGCAGTTCTATCTGCTCGGCACGCCGGGCACAGGGCGCGTCGCCGGTCTTGAGGCCGATGTCATGGAACTGCGGCCTAAGGACAGCCTGCGATTTGGCTACCGCGTATGGACCGAGAAGAAGTCGGGTCTTGTGATCAAACTGCAGACGCTGGCAGGAGACGGGTCCGTCCTGGAGCAGTCAGCCTTTACCGAGTTGCAACTGGACGCATCGGTCAATATGGCCAAATTGACCGAGATGATGGGGCAGACCGCAGGCTACAAGTTGGAGCAGCCTGAACTCGCAACCACGGTCGCGGCGAATGAAGGCTGGGTGCTGAAGACTACGGTGCCGGGCTTCAAGCCGGTCAATTGCTACAAGCGATCACTGGGCGTCGCGCCTGCCGCGCAACAGCGCAGCACGCTGCAATGGATTTTTTCGGACGGACTCGCTTCTGTTTCACTCTTCATTGACGCTTTTGACCCTCGTCGGCATGGACGGGCCGGCGTGTTTGCGTCGGGCGCCACCCACACGCTGACGCGGCACATGGGAGACTGGTGGCTTACGGCGGTGGGTGAGGTGCCGCCGCAAACATTGAGGGCCTTCGCCCAGGGGCTTGAGCGCAACAAATGAAACCCCAGATAGCAGCTTTCATCAATTTGTTTTCAAAGAAAGGTCGATGATGATTCAAATCGATTGGAAAAAAGTGCGCTCCCGCGCTCTCGCGGGTGCTTTCGCATTGACGGCATCAGTCGCCTTGCTGCCGTCGACTTCCGCCATCGCGCAAAACCGGACCTTGCCGGATTTCACGGATCTGGTGGAACAGGTTGGCCCATCGGTGGTCAATATCCGGACCCTCGAAAAGGTCACGGCCCGAGGAGGGCCAGACGCCGCCGGACAGGAAGAAATGCTGGAATTTTTCCGCCGCTTCGGTTTGCCCATGCCGAATGTGCCGCGCCAGGCACCGCATCCGCAGCGACCGCAACCGGAAGAGCAGCCGCGCGGGGTCGGGTCCGGCTTCGTGCTGACCGCCGATGGACTCATCATGACCAACGCGCATGTGGTCGAAGGGGCCGATGAAGTCATCGTGACCTTGACCGACAAGCGCGAGTTCAAGGCCAAGATCATCGGAGCTGACAAGCGCAGCGACGTCGCTGTTGTCAAGATCGATGCGACCGGCCTGCCCGCTGTCAAGGTCGGTGATGTGAGTCGGCTCAAGGTCGGCGAGTGGGTCATGGCCATCGGCTCGCCGTTCGGTCTGGACAACTCGGTGACGGCCGGCATCGTGAGCGCCAAGCAGCGCGACACCGGCGACTACCTTCCGTTCATCCAGACCGATGTTGCGATCAATCCTGGCAATTCGGGTGGCCCGTTGATCAACATGCGTGGCGAAGTCGTGGGGATCAACAGCCAAATCTATTCCCGCTCGGGCGGCTCCATGGGCATCTCGTTTGCGATTCCAATGGATGAAGCAGTTCGTGTCAGCGAACAACTTCGTGCGACCGGGCGCGTGTCGCGCGGCCGGATCGGCGTGCAGATCGATCAGGTCACCAAGGAAGTGGCCGAGTCGATCGGACTTGGCAAGCCGCAGGGTGCACTGGTTCGCGCGGTGGAGGCCGGCTCACCTGCGGAAAAGGCCGGCGTCGAGGCGGGTGACATCATCACGAAGTTCGATGGCAAGACGGTCGAGAAGGCCACTGACCTGCCGCGCATGGTGGGCTCAACCAAGCCGGGTTCGCATAGCGCGCTGACCGTCTTCCGACGTGGCGTGAGCAAGGATTTGACGGTCACCATTGCGGAGATCGATGCGGAAAAGCCCGCCAGGAAAGCGACTGACAAGGAAGAAAAGCCCAAGGCATCCAGTGCGGGACAGGCCTTGGGCCTGGGTGTCAGTGAACTGCCGGACGCACTCAAGAAAGAACTCAAGATCAAGGGTGGCGTCAGAGTCGATGTTGCCAATGAGGCGGCAGCGCGCGCCGGTTTGCGCGAGGGTGACGTGATCATTCAGATCGCCAATGTCGAAGTGAACAGTGTCAAGGAGTTCGAGAGCGTTGTCGCAAAGCTGGACAAGAGCAAAGCGATTAACGTGCTCTTTCGGCGCGGCGAATGGGCCCAATACGCAGTGATTCGGCTGGCCCGGTAGAACCTGTTTGAGCACAGGAACCCCCGAGACTGTTCGGGGGTTTCTTTTTTTGAAGCCCTGATTGGCCTTCAAAAGACAGATGAAAAAATATTTCTATCCCGAATTTTTCGATAGTTAATGTGTGCGTTCACTAACTTAAATGGTGTAAACTTGAAGTTTTGGTTAGAATAGGCCCTGATAATCATCGACCGCGGGCATATGAAATGAACCGCAGTCCACGATACGGGATGAATTCAAAGGATTCACAGGCCGTCCACAGTTCACCCACAAGTTGTCCAAGGCATACCGGCTCAAAATTGTTAACAAGCTGTGCATAAAATTCATGTTGCAACACTGCAACGACTCGCGCTAACGTTTCTCGGGGCTGTACCTTGCGGGCTTTTTGCCTACAATGAGTTTCCAACCTTCGCAGTTGCCAATGATTGTTGGTTCAGGGCGCGTCAGAATTCGACGCGCCCTTTTTTCTTGCCTCATCGTTTCAATTCAAACACTTAAGCAATCTCGTTGATGAATCACATCAGAAATTTTTCGATTATTGCCCATATTGATCATGGCAAATCCACCTTGGCAGATCGCTTGATTCAGCGCTGCGGTGGTTTGCAGGAACGCGAGATGCAAGCGCAGGTGCTGGACTCCATGGATATCGAGAAGGAGCGTGGGATAACCATCAAGGCACAGACCGCCGCACTCAAATACAAGGCGCAGGATGGGCAGATCTACAACCTCAATCTGATTGACACCCCCGGGCATGTCGACTTCTCATACGAGGTCAGCCGCTCCCTCTCCGCGTGTGAAGGCGCGCTGCTGGTGGTCGATGCAAGCCAGGGCGTTGAAGCACAGACCGTGGCCAATTGCTACACCGCGCTTGAGTTGGGCGTCGAGGTCGTTCCGGTCCTGAACAAGATGGACTTGCCCAACGCCGATCCCGAGAACGCGAAAGTCGAAATTGAAGATGTCATTGGCATTGATGCCACGGATGCGATCGCATGCTCGGCAAAGACCGGCATGGGTATCGATGACATTCTTGAGGCCGTGGTCGCCAGAATCCCGGCGCCGAAGGGCAATCCCGATGGGCCGCTGCGCGCCATGATCGTCGACAGCTGGTTCGATACCTATGTGGGTGTCGTGATGCTGGTGCGTGTGGTGGACGGGCGTCTGGCCAAGGGCGAGCGCATCAAGATGATGGCAACCGGCACCACCTACAACGCTGACGGGCTGGGCGTCTTCACCCCCGCCAATGAACCGCGCGATGCGCTGGAAGCGGGCGAGGTCGGCTACATCATTGCCGGCATTCGCGAGCTGCAGGCTGCCAAGGTTGGCGACACCATTACCCTGATCAAGCTCGGCACTGGCGGTGCGGCCTTTACGGCAACCGAGCCGCTGCCCGGTTTCAAGGAAATCCAGCCGCAGGTTTTCGCCGGGCTGTATCCGACCGAAGCCAACCAGTACGAGGGCTTGCGTGACAGTCTGGAGAAGCTCAAGCTCAACGATTCATCTCTGCAATACGAGCCGGAGGTGTCGCAGGCGCTGGGCTTTGGTTTTCGCTGCGGTTTTCTGGGGCTCCTGCACATGGAGATCGTGCAGGAGCGACTGGAGCGCGAGTTTGACCAGGACTTGATCACGACCGCACCCAGCGTTGTGTACCAGGTGGTGCAGGTGGACGGGACGGTGAAGATGGTCGAGAACCCGTCCAAGATGCCGGACCAGGGCCGTCTCGATGAAGTGCGCGAGCCCATCGTCACGGTGCACTTGTACATGCCGCAGGACTACGTGGGCGCCGTCATGACGCTGGCCAACCAGAAGCGAGGGGTGCAGATGAACATGGCGTACCACGGTCGCCAGGTGATGCTGACCTACGAGATGCCGCTTGCCGAGATCGTGATGGACTTCTTCGACAAGCTCAAGTCGGTCTCGCGCGGCTATGCATCGATGGATTACGAGTTCAAGGAGTACCGCACGGCCGACGTGGTGAAGGTGGACATCCTGCTCAACGGCGACAAGGTTGACGCCCTGTCCATCGTGGTCCACCGCTCGCAGTCGCAATACCGAGGCCGTGCTGTGGTGGCCAAGATGCGCGAAGTCATTTCGCGCCAGATGTACGACGTCGCGATCCAGGCCGCCATCGGGTCCAACATCATTGCGCGTGAGACAATCAAGGCGCTGCGCAAGAACGTGATCGCCAAGTGCTATGGCGGCGATATTTCACGCAAGCGCAAGCTCCTGGACAAGCAAAAAGAAGGCAAGAAACGCATGAAGCAGATTGGTTCGGTCGAGGTTCCGCAGGAAGCATTCCTGGCAATCCTGCAGGTGGACGGCTGATGCAAGTTCTGACTTCGTTCATTCTTGCAGCTTTCGTCGGCTACGCCGGTGCCTGGTATTTCGGCGTGCTGGAGGGCAACTTTGCCTTGCTGCTGTTCCTGGCAACGCTTGTCACCGGCATCTACTGGCTGGCCGAGCGTTTCTATTTTCTGCCGCAGCGGCACAGGGCGGCGGCTGCGCTCGAAGCACAGGCTCTGCAGCGCCGCGAGGAACTGGCCAGCAAGGGCATCAGTCAGGTCGATGACCATCTGGCCGAGGCCAAGGGCCGCATTCTTGCGCAACCGTGGTGGCTGGACTGGACTGCCGGTCTGTTCCCGGTCATCATCGCCGTCTTCTTTCTGCGCTCGTTTCTGGTTGAGCCGTTCAAGATTCCATCCGGTTCGATGATCCCGACCTTGCTGGTGGGGGACCTCATTCTGGTCAACAAATTCCATTACGGTCTGCGCCTGCCGGTTCTCAATACCAGGATCACCGAGGGCAGCCAGCCCCAGCGCGGCGACGTGATGGTATTCCGGTACCCGCCCAAGCCCAGCCTGGACTACATCAAGCGGGTGGTCGGCGTGCCGGGTGACGAGGTGGCCTACCTAAACAAGCGCCTGACCATCAACGGCCAGGTGATCAAGACGACGGCGGTGCCGGAGTTCTTCGACGAAGACGTGATGCGCTATTTCAAGCAGTACGAAGAGACCCTGGGCACCCACACGCATCGTCTGCTCAATGATGACGAGCGCCCGGCCTACGTGCCCGGCGCCGACGACTTTGCGTTCAAGCAGAACTGTCACTATAGTGTCGAAGGCGTGGTCTGCAAGGTGCCGCAAGGCCACTACTTCATGATGGGCGACAACCGGGATAATTCCATGGATTCCCGCTATTGGGGTTTTGTACCGGACAAGAACATTGTGGGCAAGGCATTCTTTGTCTGGATGAACTTCAGCAGCCTGAAGCGAATCGGTTCGTTCGAGTGAGAATGATCAGGAGGACATATGAAGAATCTTCAATCCAGATCCAGGCAAACTGGCCTGTCGTTTTTGGGGCTGCTGGTGGTGGGCGGCTTGCTCGCCATGGGCGGCGTCATCGTCGCACAAGTGGTGCCGACCGCGATTGAATACCAGGCGGTCCTGAAGGCCGCGTCGAAGGCGACTCAAGGCACCTCGGTGGCCGAGGTGCGCAGCATTTTCGACAAGGCAGCGGCAATTGACAATATCAAGTCCGTCAACGGCAAGGATATCGAGGTCACCAAAGAGGGTGACAAGATTGTTGTCAGTTTTGCCTATCAGCGCGAGATTCACCTGGCCGGTCCGGCCTACCTGACTCTCAAGTACGCCGGACGCTCCAAGTAATGCGCCGGGGCAGAGGTATCGGCGCGTGAATGAAGGCCTGGTTGCGCTGCAGAACCGTTTGCAGCACGAGTTTCGCAATCCTGATCTCCTGAGCCGAGCGCTGACGCACCGCAGTTTCTCCATCGACCACAATGAGCGCCTGGAGTTTCTGGGCGATTCGGTCCTGAATCTGGCCGTTGCCGACTTGCTGTTCGAGCGGCTCAGCACCCTGCCCGAAGGTGACCTGTCGCGGGTGCGTGCCAATCTCGTGAAGCAGGAAACCCTGCACCAGTTGGCTGTTGGCCTCGGTCTGCCCGAGGTCATTCGGCTGGGCGAGGGCGAGGCACGCTCAGGCGGCCAAAGGCGGCCCTCGATCCTGGCCGATGCGCTTGAAGCCCTGATCGGGGCCGTCTATCTCGATGCCGGATTCGCGGCCGCGCAGAGCCTGGTTCACCGGCTTTTCCAGGCCGTGGAGATCAATCCCGAGATGCAGGCCATTGGCAAGGACCCGAAGACTGAATTGCAGGAGTGGTTGCAGGGGCGCAAAATGAGCTTGCCGCTGTACCGGGTGGTCGGCACCGTGGGTGCGGCGCACAAGCAGACCTTCGACGTGGAATGTGAAATCGTCGAGCTCAATCTGACAGAGCGGGGCATCGGCGGCTCGCGCCGCGCGGGCGAACAGGCCGCAGCGGGCGCCATGCTGCAAACCATCAAGGCAAAGGCAAATACATGACAGCGATTAAACCCACAGACGCCGGCGCGGACGCGATCGGTGTTGAAGGCCAGGACGATCTGGAAAGCATGCTCAAGGGCATGCGCGTGGCGGCACCGGCCGGCGCGCCGGTCGAAGGCCAGCGCTGCGGATTGATTGCGATTGTCGGCAAACCCAATGTCGGCAAATCGACGCTGCTCAATGCGCTGGTCGGGCAGAAGATCAGCATCACGTCGCGCAAGGCCCAGACCACGCGCCATCGCATCACCGGCATGCACACCCAGGGCGCGACCCAGTTCGTGTTTGTCGACACCCCCGGATTCCAGACCCGCCACAACAACGCCCTGAACCGCTCGCTCAACAAGACCGTGCTGGGTGCCGTTGGCGATGTGGACCTGATCCTGTTCGTGGTTGAGGCCGGGCGCTTCAACCAGGCCGATGCCAAGGTGCTCGACGTTCTGGGCAAGGACATCCCGACGCTGCTGGTGGCGAACAAGCTCGATCAGGTCACGCGCCGCGCCGACATCGCGCCCTGGCTGCAGGAGATGCAGCAGCGCCGCGCCTTTGCCGAATTTGTGCCGATGTCGGCGAAGAACGCCAAGGACATCGAACGCCTGCTCACGATCTGCGAAAAGTACCTGCCCGAGCAGGCCTGGTGGTATGCGCAGGACGAGCTCACCGACCGCAGCGAGAAGTTTCTGGCCAGCGAAACCGTGCGCGAGAAACTGTTCCGACTGACCGGTGACGAGTTGCCCTACACATCGACCGTGGTGATCGACAAGTTCGAGGAAGAGGCGGGTCGCGGCAAGCAAAAGCGCCTGCTCAAGATCGCCGCCACGATCGTGGTCGAACGCGACACGCACAAGGCCATGGTGATCGGCGACAAGGGCGAACGCATCAAGCGCATCGGCACCGAAACGCGGGTGGAACTGGAAAAGGCGCTTGATGCCAAGGTCTTCATCGAACTCTGGGTCAAGGTGCGCTCCGGCTGGGCTGATGACGAGGCCCGCGTGCGCTCGTTCGGATACCAATAGAGATCGTAATCTCCCGTTGACACGTGGCCACGACACGCATTTCGGACGAACCGGCCTACGTACTGCACCGTTACGACTGGAGCGAGTCGAGTCTGATTCTGGAGGTTTTCACACGCAACCACGGGCGCATCGCACTGGTGGCCAAGGGCGCCAAGCGCCCGAGTTCCAGCTTTCGACCGATCCTGCTGCCCTTGCAGCCTCTGCACGTCGCCTTCGGCGGCGATGCGGAAATCCGCACCCTCAAGGGCGCCGAGTGGCAGGGCGGTCACATCATGCCCAGCGGCGACGCATTGATGTCGGGTTACTACCTCAACGAATTGCTGCTGACCCTGCTGGCTCGCGACGATCCCCATCCGCGGCTGTTCGACATCTACGCCACGGCCGTCCAGGTCATCGCCTCCGAGCATGGCGAGGCGCTGCAGTCGGCACTGCGCGCTTTTGAGTTGCTGTTGTTGCGCGAGATCGGCCTGCTGCCGCTGCTGGACGCGCAGACCATGACGCTGCTTGATCTCGAACCGGCGCATCGCTACAGCCTCGTGCCCGAGGGCGGCCTGCGCCAGACCAGCGAGTTGGACCGCGCCAGCCTCAGCGGCGCGCAATGGCTGGCGCTGCAGCAATCGATCGTTGCCAGCGCGCCGTTCATCACGACCCTGCGCGCCTGCTCGGAAGTCATGGCCGAGCTCAAGCCGCAGCTGCGCACGCTGCTGAATTACCATTGCGGTGTCAACACGCTGCGCACCCGCCAGATGATGATCGATCTGCAATCCCTACAGGCCTTATGAACAAGCAAAAGACCGCGCTGTCCGTCAATGTCAACAAGGTGGCGCTGGTGCGCAACACGCGCCACCTGGGCATCCCGAGCGTCATGCGGGCGTCCACCCTGTGCCTGCAAGCGGGGGCTGATGGCATCACGGTCCATCCGCGGCCGGACGAGCGCCATATCCGCGCTGACGATGTGCGCGACCTGGCAGCCTTGATGAAGGACTGGCCGGATCGCGAGTTCAACATCGAGGGCAATCCGACGCAAAACCTGATGCGCTTCATCGAGCAATACCGACCGAACCAATGCACCTTCGTGCCCGATTCGGAGGGTCAGTTCACCAGCGACCACGGCTGGAATCTCGCGCTGGACAGCGCGCGCCTGCGTCCCTTGATCGCGCAAGCCCGCGATTTGGGCGTGCGCGTCAGCCTGTTCATGGACGCCGAGCCGCAGGCCATGGCGGCGGCCAGGGCGCTCGGCGCGGACCGCGTCGAACTCTACACCGAGCCCTATGCCGCAGCCTGGGGCACGGCGCAGCAGGAGGCGCAACTCGTGCGCTTTGCCGCCGCCGCACAGGCTGCGCTCGACGCCGGGCTGGGTGTCAACGCCGGCCACGATCTGAACCGCGACAACCTGGCGACCTTCATCCGGCGCGTACCGGGCGTGGCGGAAGTCTCGATCGGCCACGCCCTGATCGCCGATGCGCTCGAACTGGGCTATGCCGCCACGGTGCGCGAGTACCTGCGCTGCATCGACGAGGGTCAATCGTGACCGGTCATGTCCGCAAGACCGCCGCATGATCTACGGCATCGGCACCGACATCTGCGATGTGCGCCGCATCCGCGCCAGCGTGGAGCGCCACGGTGAGCGCTTCGCCCGCAGGATTCTGAGCGCGGACGAGTTCGCCACCTGGCAAGCCCGCAGCGTGCGCTGGCCCGAGCGCGGCGTGCGCTACCTAGCGACGCGCTTCAGCGCCAAGGAAGCTTTCAGCAAGGCCATCGGCCTGGGCATGGTCATGCCCATGACCTGGCGCTTGTGTGAGATCGGCAAACTGCCGCGCGAGCACGCGCAGGCCGGCAAGCCTGTCATCGTGCTGCATGGCGCGCTCAAGGAATGGTTCGACGCGCGCAAGCTGTCGGCCCACGTCAGCGTGACCGACGAGACCGATTACGCCGCGAGCTTCTGCGTCGTCGAAGTACTGTCCTGAGCCACCCTTCATCGAACCCATAAAGGTCTTCCATGACACAACACGCGCCCCTCATCATCGATATCGCCGGGCTGAGCCTGAGCAAGCTTGACCGGCAACGCCTCAAGCACCCGCTGGTCGGCGGCCTCATCCTGTTCGCGCGCAACTGGCAGGACCGCGCGCAGCTCACGGCGCTTTGCCGCGAGATCAGGAAACTGCGCAGCGACCTGCTGATCTGCGTCGATCACGAAGGCGGCCGCGTGCAGCGCTTCAGGACCGATGGCTTCACCCATCTGCCGCCGATGCGCGCGCTGGGAGAAATGTGGTTCAAGGATGGCAGGCAGGGCGCCGGCAGCGGCGCGCTGCGCGCCAGCAACGCGTCCACGGCCTGCGGCTATGTGCTCGGCGCTGAATTGCGCGCCTGCGGCGTCGACTTGAGTTTCACGCCGGTGCTCGATCTGGACTATGGCGAGAGCAGCGTCATCGGCGACCGCGCCTTTGGGCGCGATGCGCGCCTGGTCACCGTGCTGGCCAAGAGCCTGATGCACGGGCTGCTGCAAAGCGGCATGGCCAATTGCGGCAAACATTTTCCGGGCCACGGCTTCGTCAAGGCCGATTCTCATACCGAGATCCCCGTTGACCGGCGCAGCCTCAAAGCGATCCTGGCCGAGGACGCAGCACCCTATGGATGGCTCAACACGACGCTCGCCAGCGTCATGCCCGCGCATGTCATCTACCCGAAGGTGGATGCGCGGCCGGCCGGGTTTTCGTCGCGATGGCTGAACGATATCCTGCGCGGTCAGCTCGGGTTTGGCGGCGCCATTTTCAGCGATGACCTTTCCATGGCGGGCGCGCGGCTGATCGACGGCCGACAGGTCAGCTATGCACAGGCCGCGGTGGCCGCATTGACCGCCGGCTGCGACATGGTGTTGCTGTGCAACCAGTCGCTGGGGAGCAGCGAAGGCGGCGGGCGCGCCGTCGATGAATTGATCGATGAGCTGACGCAGGCGCAACTCAAGGGCGTCTGGCAACCGCAGGAGGCCAACGAAGAGCGGCGGCGCGCGCTGCTGCCGCGCGCGCCAGCGCCGGATTGGGATGCGCTGATGGTGCAGGGCGACTACATGCGCGCGCTTGATCTGATCCCGTGACCTGCTTGCCTATTTCGCACGCACTTGATATTCATCACCTGGGTGTGGCCCGGGAAGCACAGAATCAGGCTTGACTGCGCCGGCGCCAGTGCGTGTCGGCCAGCGCCATGCGTGAACCGAAAGAGGCAAGCAATGAAACATCTGAAAGTGCTGGGATTGTTGGCGGTGGCGCTGGCCGCGCTGCCGCTCAGTGCGCAGGCCGAGATGGCCTACGCGGCCAAGGAGGTGCACCTTCGCGCCGGACCGGCGGTGGACTACCCGATCGTGATCACGCTGCCCGCCGGGGTGGTGCTGGACGTGCAAGGTTGCCTGAGCGACTACCGCTGGTGCGATGTCGTCTCCGGTCCTGACCGCGGCTGGGTCTACGCCGCGAACATCGTCTACCCCTACCGCGGACAGAACGTGCCGGTTTTGTCCTACGGCGCCATGCTCGGCATCGGCATCATCGCGTTCAGCCTGGGTGCTTACTGGGACAGCTACTACGTTGACCGACCCTGGTACCCGCAGCGCCCGCTGTGGATTCGCCGGCCGCCGCCGCGCTTCGTGCCCGATGTCCGTCGCCTGCCACCGCCGCCGCCGCCCGGCTACCGGCCGCCTGGAGGGCAGTATCCGGCGCAGCCTGGCGCGCGCCCGCCGGGCCAACCGCGTCCACCACAGCCCGGGGCCCGGCCCCCGGGCGATCAACACCCGCAACAGCCCGGCGCACGGCCACCGGCGGATCAGCGTCCAACGCCACCTGTGACGCAACCGCCGCAGCGACCGCAACGCCCGCCACTGGCGGATCGGCCACAGTCGAAGCCGCAACCCGTGAAATCGGGCCCGGGCACGGACAATGGGCACAGGCCGCAGCATGAGCAGGGCTCGGGGGTTCGTTGAACCGAAGTCCGTCGAGGTTACGATTCACGGATGAAATCCAGAAACCCAGGCACTGGCCTGGTTTATTCAACCGATGCCGGGCGTATGTGCCCGGCCTGTCGCCAGCCAATCGGCAATTGCCGTTGCAGCGCCGTTTCCAGTCGGCCGTCATCCGACGGCATCGTGCGGGTCGCTATCCAGACCAAGGGCCGCGCCGGCAAGGGCGTGACCCTGGTTCAGGGGCTTGCGCTCGATGCCGTGGCGCTGGCGGCCATGGGCAAGCAACTGAAGACTGCCTGCGGCTCCGGCGGCACGGTCAAGGACGGTGTCATCGAAGTGCAGGGCGATCACCGCGACCGCATTGTCGAACTGCTCAAGGCGCAGGGCCTGGTCGTCAAACGCGCGGGCGGTTGACGACTCGTCAGTTCATTGCCAGCTCAGGTCGGTGCGGCTCAGTGGCAACTGACGCACGCGTTTGCCGGTGGCGGCGAAGATCGCGTTGCACACGGCCGGCGCCAGCGGCGGCAGAGCCGGTTCACCCAATCCCGTCACGGGTTGGTCGCTCTTGATGAAATGCACGTCGATCCGGGTCGGTGCATCGGGGAAGCGCAGCAGCGGATAGTTGGTGAAATTGCGCTGCACGATGCCACCGCGCTCGATGTCGAGCTCGGCAAACATCAGCGTGCTCAGGCCGTCGATCACCGAGCCCTCGACCTGGTTTTCCGCGCCGCTGGGGTTGACGATCTGCGAGCCGATGTCCGATACCACCACGACCCGGTCCACCTTTAACTCGCCGGTTTTCGACACCGTGACTTCGGCGACCTCGGCGACGTAGCCGCGGTGGCTGAAATGAAAGGCAATGCCTTGGCCCTGTCCGCGCGCGAACTTCCTGCGGCCCCAATCGGCCTTCGCCGCAACCTCGGTCAGCACGCGCCGCATGCGCGCCACGTTGTAGGGCACGCCGCGCTCGCCCGTGCCCGGCTGGATATTCTTGTTGCCCAGCAGTTCCAGACGAAACGCCAGCGGGTCGCGCCCCGCCGCGTGCGCCAGTTCGTCGATGAAACTGTGAAAGACCCAGGCGAAAACATTGCTGCCCGGCGCGCGCCAGGGGCCCATCGGAATGCCGCATTCCAGCGGCGTCTGCTCCAGCAGGCAGTTGGCAACCCAGCGCCCCGGAAACTCGTCGCCCGAGAGGCTCGCGCCGCTGCCCGGTTGCAGAACGGACTGGCCGTCGCGCATGACGCGGTTGGCAAAGGTGACGAAGTGGTTGTGCCAAGCCGTCAGCTGTCCCATGGCGTCGAGCGCGCCGCGCAGAAAGTGGAAGCCGCCGGCGCGGTAGTGGTCGTGCCGCAGATCGTCTTCACGCGACCAGGTGAGCTTGACCGGCGCATGGGCGCGCTGCGCGATCGCCGCTGCCTCGACGATGTAGTCCGCGCTCAGGCGCCGGCCGAAGCCGCCGCCGCTGCGGATGATGTGCAGCGTGATCTTGTCTCTGGCAATGCCCAGCGTGCTGGCCACCAGGTTCTGCCCGACGGCCGGATTTTGCGTGGGTGCCCACAGCTCCAGCACCCCGTCGCGAAACCAGGCCGTGCAGTTCTGCGGTTCGAAGCTCGCGTGCGACACAAACGGGTAGCTGTAGGCGGCCTGCAACGTTTTCGCAGCGACAGCAAAGGCGCCGGCCGGGTCGCCGTCCTTGCGCAACTGCACGCTGCCCGGCTGCTTCGCGAGCGCCTGCGCCTGCGCCACAAAACCGTCCCAGCTCTGCTGTGCGACCGCGCCTTCGTCCCAGTTCACCTTGAGCTGCCGGCGCGCGCTGATCGCGGCCCAGCTCGTGTCGGCGACGATGGCCACACCGGGCATCAGACCGTTGAGGTTGCCCGTGCCATTGATGATGAAGGCGTCGCGCACGCCCGGCAGGGCCTTGATCGCGTCCAGATTGGCGCTGACGACCCTGCCGCCGAAGGCCGGGCACTTCTCGAAGACGGCATGCAGCATGCCGGGCAGTTTCACGTCGATGCCGAACAGCGGCTGGCCGGTGACGATGGCCAGGTTGTCGACGCCACCGATGCGCGTGCCGATCAGTTTGTAGTCCTTCGGATTTTTGAGTTGCACGGCATCGGCTGGCGGCACCTTGAGCAAGGCGGCCCGGGTCGCGAGCTGACCATAGCCCAGGCGGCGCCGGGTCGGCACATGCTGCACCGCGCTGTTGGCGGCCACGCATTCGCCAACCGGCACCTGCCAGATCTCGGCCGCTGCCAGGACCAGCATGGTGCGCGCGGTCGCGCCGAGCCGCAGGAAGTTGCTGTAATTGTTCGGCGTCGAAGTCGAGCCGCCCGCGCTCTGTCCGCCGTACGCCGGGTCGAGATCGCCCTGCACGATGCGCACGTCCTTCCAGACGACTTCCAGTTCTTCCGCGATCACCATCGGCAGCGAGGTCTTGATGCCCTGGCCGATCTCGGGCTGCTTGGAGATCAGCGTGACCACACCTTGCTCGTCAATGCGGATGAAGGCGTTCGGCCTGAAGCCCGGCGTGTTCTCCAGGTGCGCGGGCTTGCCGATGGCGTTGGCCGCGCCGACGGGCTGCAGGTAGAAGCCCAGCAGCAGGCCACTGCCGCCCAAGACCGACTGGTGCATGAAGCTGCGCCGGTCCGGGCCACTGTTCGACGTCGACAGGTCGGGAGCGGGTTTCATGCGCCCTCCTTTTTCTTCGCCGCCATTTCAGCGGCGCGGTGGATGCCGGCGCGGATGCGCACATAGGTCGCGCAACGGCACAGGTTGCCTGCCATGGCATCATCGATCTCGGCGTCGCTCGGGTTCGGATTCTCCTTGAGCAGCGCCGCCGCCGTCATGATCTGCCCGCTCTGGCAATAGCCGCACTGCGGCACATCGAGCTCCTGCCACGCGGTTTGCAGCGGGTGTGCGCCATTCGGATCAAGCCCCTCGATGGTCAACACCTGTTTACGCCCGACGGTGGAGACCGGTGTCATGCAGGCGCGCGTCGGCACGCCGTTGATGTGCACCGTGCACGCGCCGCAGGCGCCGACACCGCAGGCGTACTTGGTGCCCGGCAGATCAAGCTGCTCGCGCAGGACCCACAGCAGCGGTGTCTCCGGCGCCGCTTCAACCTGGCGCAGCACGCCGTTGATGTTCAGGGAATAGTGGCTCATGGTTTGAACAGGCTCCCGTTAAGTGCTGCGCAACAAGCCCTCGACCTTGCGCAGATCGTCGACTGTGTCGATGTCGCTCACGCAGCCCGCATCATGCACCGCCAGCTCCAGCGCAGCAAACTCGCGCACGATGCCGGCCGCGCCGCGCTCGCCGCTGAGCTGGCACAGGGCGGCGGCGCAGCGCGCCGAGAAGCCGACCGGGTGGCCGCGCTGCCCTTGGTACGTCGGCACCACCACGTCGTGGTCCTGCAAGGCCGCAGCAACGCGAAGCAGGGTGTTGCTTTGGATCAGCGGCAGATCAGCCGGCAGGATCAGCCAGCCCTTGGCCTGGGTTGTGGCGCGAACGGCGGCGGCAATCGAGTCGCCCATGCCCGGGTGACCGCTGTCTTCAAGGTGCCAAGGCAGAGCACTCCGGCGCACGGCATCGAGCGTGTGCTGCAGAACCGTCTTGTCGCCGAGCAGCGCCTGCAACTTGGGGCCGCGGCCGCCGGACGCGACAAAGCGTTCGCCGCGCCCCGATGCCAGGATCAGGACGGTGGGCGGTCTCAGATGCACAGGCGCTCCGTCGTGTCCGCCGCGCTGCGCGGCAAGGGCGATGCGACACCGTTCTTCACACCGATGATCTCGGCCATGATGGACAGCGCGATCTCGCCCGGCGTGCGCGCGCCCAGCGCCAACCCGACCGGGCCGTGCAGACGCGCCAGCTCGGCGACCGTGAGACCGAAGTGTTCGGCCAGGCGCTGCTTGCGCTTTTGCTGGTTCAGGCGCGAGCCCAGGGCGCCGACATAGAACGCGTCCGACTTGAGCGCTTCGAGCAGGGCCATGTCGTCGAGCTTGGGGTCGTGCGTCAGCGCCACGATGGCGGTGTGGGCATCGGCCGGCAATTCGCGCACCACGTCATCGGGCATGCCCGGGAGCAGTTGCACGGCCGGCAGATCGGCCGCCACGTTGGCGGCATATTCCTCGCGCGGATCGCAGCACAGGACTTCAAAGTCCAGCAGCGTCGCGATCTGGGCCACGGCGCGCGAGATCTGTCCCGCGCCGATCAGCAGCAGGCGCCATTTCGGCCCGAACACCGTGCTCAGCGTGGCGCCGTCAAACTGCAGCGCCTGGCCGCGCGCCGCGCCCTGCAGTTGCACCGCGCCGCTGGCCATGGCCAGCGTGCGCGCCACCAACTCGTGTCGCTCGATGCGCGCCAGCAATTGCGCGACCCAGCCCGCATCGCGAAGGGTTTCCTGCACCAGGCGCAGGCTGCCGCCGCAGGGCAGGCCGAAGCGCGCCGCCTCCTCCTGCGTGACACCGTAGGCGATCACGCCTGGCTTGACCGGTTCTGTCGTTGATTCGGGGCTGCGCAATGCCGCCTGGGTGCGCGCGATCAAATCGTCTTCGACGCAACCGCCCGAGACCGAGCCGCTGACCACGCCATCGTCGCGGATCGCGAGCAGCGCACCCGGCGGCCGCGGCGCGCTGCCCCAGGTTTGCACGACCGTGAACAGGCTGACACGGTGGCCCGCGCTGTGCCAATCGAGCGCATCGCGCAATACCCTGTGGTCCAGACTTTCCATCGATTCATCCTCGTTCACTTGATCGAAAGAACACTATAGGCGCTTCAAGGCGAATAATCGATCGCCAGGCTGTAGGTTGGATCGGAGTGCCAGTCCCAGTAGGCCTGCACCAGTCTTTGTGTGATCGCGCCGGGTTTGCCGTCACCGATCGCGCGATCGTCCACCCGGGTGATCGGCAGCACGCCGCCGCCTGAGGTGGAAATGAAGACTTCCTGTGCGCCGCGCAACTCGGCGGCCGGCACGGCGCGCAGTTGCAGCGGCAGGCCGAGCGACTGCGCGATCTCGATCACCGTGCGCCGCGACACGCCTTCGAGCATGCCCGCGTTCGGCGTCACCAGCACGCCCTGGCTCACACAGAACACATTGAAGCCCGGGCCCTCGACCACGTTGCCCTGCGCGTCGACCAGCAACACGCTGTCGGCCCCGGCGTCGAGCGCGCCGAGCAAGCCCATGGTCAGGTCGTTCCAGTGGTAGTTCTTGGCGGTCGGGTCGACCGAGGCGGCCGGTATGCGCTGCACGTCGCTGACCATCAGGTGCAGGCCTTTTTCGCGTTGCTCGGCGTTGGCGATCCAGACATAGGGCACGGCAAAGGCGTAGAACTGGTTGGCCGCCAGGCGCGGGTCGCGTGAACCCCAGGGCGGCTGGCCTCGCGTGCAGATCATCTCGACATAGGAGGCGCGCAGCCCGCTCAGGCGCACGCACTGCGCGAGCACCTCGGTGATCTGCGTGGCGCTCAGGCCGGGGTCGAGCCGCCAGCGCCGGCAGCTGCGCAGGAAGCGCTCCAGATGCGCGTCGATTCGGAAGAAGGCGCCGTCCCAGACCGTGACCACATCGTAGGTGGCGTCCGAGCGCAGAAAGCCCCAATCGGTGATCGGAATGGCGGCTTCGCCGATCGGCACATACCGGCCGCGCACAAAGGCGGCGCCTTTGGAGAAATCGGGGTTTGGCATGGGGCGCTTTCCTGCAATGGAGATACCGCCATTTTGCCGCGTTCAGTCCGGGTGGCTTCCCGGCAGATAGTCAACGCCGGTGCGTGTCACGAGTTCGGCGTAGCTGATCGGCTTCGAGGCCCGCGTTGCGTCGCTGTTCTCCTGCCAGTACGCCCAGGCGCGGTTGCGGTCCTGGTCGTAAACCAGCTTGAACAAGTAGCGCGGCACGCGCACCTGGCCGGCGCCGATGGCGGGGCTTTGCGCGATGCCGGGCACGTAGACCGGTCCCGTGATGACGTAGACATCACCGCTGGCGCGACGGGCGTAGTTGCGTGTCGCCCGCTCCACCGATCGGGCCCAGACACCGCGGTTGTGCTCGGGCGCCTGCGGCACCATATTGGCCAGTGAAAAACTTTGCGCCATGGCCTGCGCCGTTGGCATGTCGCCCGCCGGCGCCATGTGGCCGCGGTCATAGCCGCTGCCCTTGTAGTCATTGAGCGTCGCGCGCTCGGCGGCGCGCAGCCGCGCGTCGGCGAAGAAGCGGTTGGTGCGCTTTTCGTCGGCGTCGAGCACCGATGCGTGATTGAGCTTTTCCGCCACAAACACCGGCGTCTTGCTGGCACCCGAATGCAGAATGGCAAATGCGTCGTAGCACAGGGCGCGGTCGGTCGGCCCGGCGATGATCGCAGGCGGCCGCGCGTGGGCGAAAAATTGGGGGCAGGCTGAAAAATCTTCGCTGGCCGGGCCGGCGTTGGCCAGCCCGAATGCCAGGGCCAGTGAAGAAAATGCTGCCGCGGCGGCCCGGACTGTCTTGCGTCCGATGCCGCCAGCGATGCCGGACAAACCGGCGATCAGGCCGCGATGGTCGCGACGTCCTGGTTGGCGGCCTTCCGGCTGGTCGCGATGGCGATGTCGGCTTGCGCGGCGTTCAGCGCGGCGGCTTTGGCGGCGTCGCCCATGGCAACGCCTTCAGCGCGAACAATGCGCATGTCGGTGATGCCGAAGAAACCGAACACGACCTTGAGGTAGCTTTCCTGGTGTTCCATCGCCTGACCGCCTTCGCTGGTCGAGTAGATGCCGCCGCGCGTCGACGCCACGATCACGGTCTTGCCGGTGGCCAGGCCGACCGGGCCCTTGTCGGTGTACTTGAAGGTGCGGCCCATCTGCGCGAGACGGTCGATCCAGGCCTTGAGTTGGGTCGGGACCGTGAAGTTGTAGAGCGGCGCGCCCACCACGATCACGTCGGCGGCGAGGAACTGGCTTACCAGCTGCTCGGACACGGCGTTTTCACTGCGCTGCGCTTCGGTCGGTTCGGCTTGCACGCCGGTCTTGATGCCCAGGGCGTCGGCGCTGAAATGATTGGGGGCATTGAGCGCCAGGTCCAAGTGCTCGACCTGGGTGTCGGGATGGCTCTTGCGCCATTGGGCCACGATTTCGCCGGTCAGTTGGCGCGAGACGGAGTGGGTACCGAGGATGCTGGAGTCGACGTGCAACAGTTTCATGATCAAAGCAGACTTTCTTGGAAGGTGCCGACGCTGAAGATGGCCGGCCATGTATTGATTCTATTTTTGAATGGAATGATTGATAAGTCATCAAAAATGCGATACACCGTCCCAAATATGGGACGATCTGCTCATGCAAGACCTTAACGACATGATTTTCTTTGCCGAGGTGGCCGAGCGCGGCAGCTTCACCGCCGCCAGCCTGGCCTTGGGGCTGCCGAAGTCGCGCCTCTCCCGGCGTGTGGCCGGGCTGGAGACGCAACTCGGCGTGCAGCTGATGCAGCGCAGTTCGCGCAAGCTCTCGCTCACCCAAGCCGGCGAGCTCTACCTGCGGCACTGCATCGAGATGCGCGAGGCCGCACAGGCCGCGCAGGAAGCCATCGCCCAAGTGCACACCGAGCCGCGCGGCATGGTGCGCCTGAGCTGTCCGGTGACGCTGGCGCAGAGCGCGATGGGCCCCTTGCTGCCGGTCTTCATGCGGCGCTATCCGCGGGTGCGTGTCGAGATGCGCGTGCTCAACCGTCCCGTCGATCCGGTCGAGGACGGCGTCGATATCGCGCTGCGGGTGCGCTCGCAGATCGAGAACAGCGCGACCCTGGTCGCCAAGACCTTTGGCGTCAGCCGCTTGCTGCTGGTGGCCAGTCCGGATCAGCTGCACCGGCAGGGCCCGGTGCGCGAGCCGGCCGACCTGGCGCGGCTCGACACCGTGTCGACGACGGTCGGCGAGAGCCGCAGCAGTTGGCGCCTGGAAGGCCCGAAGGGCGAGGTGTTCGTTCACGCGCATGAACCGCGTTACATGGCCGACGACCTGCTGACGCTCGGTTTCGCGGTGGCGCAGGGCACGGGCGCGGCGATGCTGCCCGACTACATGTGCCACGCCCATCTCGCCAGCGGCCGCCTGGTTGAATTGTTGCCGGGCTGGGGGCCGCCGCCGGGCATCACGCATGCGATGTTTCCGGCGCGCCGCGCCCTCTTTCCGCCAGTGCGCCACTTGCTGGATTTCCTGACGGAAAACCTTAAAGTCGATGGTGCCTATGAGTTTGTTGGTTAAATCCAGGATGGAGCGAACCGTACTGGAGAACAGACCATGATGAACCCCGTCGTCCATTTTGAAATGCCATACCGCGACGGCGAGCGCGCCGCCCACTTTTACACCGCAGCCTTTGGCTGGCAGGCCCAAATGCTCGGGCCGCAGATGGGCGACTACGTGCTGGTCACGACCGCCGTCTCCGACGTGAAGCCGGGCGCGCCGGCGGGCGCCATCAATGGCGGCCTGTTTCCTTTCAAGCCCGGTATGCCGGCGCAATATCCGGCGGTGGTCATCGGCGTCGAGGACATTCGTGCCGCGATGGCACGGGTGCAGCAGGCCGGTGGCCAGGTGCTCGGCGAGCCGATGGAAATCCCGGGTGTCGGCCCGTATGTCGCGTTCACCGACACCGAAGGCAACCGCAACAGCATGCTGCAGCCGCTCATGGCCTGACGGCCTCGGGTATGGCCGCTGCGGCGAGCCTACAGGCCGCGCTGCCAGTCGGCACGCAGCCGGGCTGACTCGGGGCGCCCGATCGCATTGCGGACTTCCTGCAGCAGCCGCTCTTTCTCGGCGCCCAGCACGCCCTTGAGGACCAGCCAGTTCGACGCGTGGTCGCTGCGGAACACCGTGCGCTTGAGTTCGAGTGCCTGCAGGAACTGCTCCATCTCGATGAAGAGCTCCTGCTGATCGAGCGCGCGCCACTGCGGAAAACCTTCGCGGAATCGCTGCTCTCCCTGCGGGAAGCTGACCACCAGTGTGGCTGCAAATTCCGGTTGCGTCAGGTTGAGCAGGCGCGCCGAATTCTGCGCGTGCTGGCGCGACAGCAGCGGGCCGCCCAGGCCGTTGAGCAGCATCACCGAGCGCGCGATGCCGGCCGCGCCGAGCTTGGCCAGCGCGTCGCGCGTGCTTTCGAGCGTCTCGCCCTTGTTGACCTTTTGCAGCACCTCGTCGTCGCCCGATTCGGCGCCGACGTAGGCCAGCGTCAGGCCTGCGGCGCGCAGCTCGAGCAGGTCTGCCGCCGACTTGCTGCGCAGGTTGCGCGGCAGGCAGTAGCTCGATATGCGGCGCACGCGCGGCAGATGTTCGCGGATCGCCGCGAGCAGCGGCATGAGGCGGCGCATCGACAGCACCATGGCGTCGCCGTCGCCGAGAAAGACACGCTGCACCTGCTGGCCGAACTGCTCGCCGCAGCGCCGGATCGCATCGAGCGTTTCCTGCTCATCGCGGGTGGCGAACTTCTTCTGCGGCGCGGTGTACATCTCGCAGTACGTGCACTTGTTCCAGGAGCAGCCGTTTGTGACCGGCAGGATCAGCGACTGCGCTTCGCTTGGCGGACGAAACACCGGGTTGACATAGCGGATGGGGAAGTCCTGATTCATGGGGTCAAAAAAGCGCCTTCATTGTTTGCACAAAATCGGTTTCGATTTTGCGCCACGTCTCGGGTGTTGAGTGCACGCCGCAGACCCGGCCATCGGCCAGCACATGATGGCCGGCCACGAAGACCTGCTTGAAGCGGGCGTCCGGACTCGAAAAGACCAGCGCGTCGAGCAGGTTTTCGGTTGGCACGCCCAGCAGCGCCGATGCGCCGTCATCGAGCACCAGAAAATCCGCGCGGCAACCGACGGCCAGGCCGCCGAGCGCGCGCGCGCTCGCCGCCCTGCCGCCTGCCAGCGCAGCTTCGAACAGCGCGGCCGCGCTGCTGCTGTGCGCACCGCTCTGGCTCGCGACGTTGCGCTGACGCCGGGTCAGACGCTGCGAATACTCGAGCAGTCGAAGTTCTTCGCTCCAGCATCGCGTGACGTGGCTGTCGGAGCCGATCGACCAGCGCCCGCCAAGAGCGGCCCAGGCCGCGTAATCGAAGGCGCCGTCGCCCAGATTGGCTTCGGTGCTCGGGCAAATCACCACGGCGGCGCCGCTTTGCTCAATCGCGTTCAACTCGATCGCCGTGGCCTGCGTGGCGTGCACCAGGTTCCAGCGCGCGTCGACGCGGTGCGTCTGCAGCAGCCACTCGATCGGGCGCCTGCCGGTGTGCGCGGTGCAGTCCTGCACCTCCTGCACCTGCTCGGCAATGTGGATGTGCAGGGGTAGTGCGCCGCCGGCGGCAAATTCAGCCACCTCGCGTATCGCCGCGTCATCGGCGGCGCGCAGCGAATGCACGGCGACACCGGCGTTGATGCCCGCCAGCGAGCCGGCCTGGCGCTGCACGCCCTCGACCAGGCGCAGCACGCTGTCCGGTGTCGAGGCAAAGCGGCGCTGATCGTCGCGCAGGCCGGCGCTGCCAAAGCCGCAGCGCATGTAGAGCGTGGGCAGCAGCGTCAGGCCCATGCCCACGCGCTGCGCCGCGCGCACCAGGGCCAGCGACATCTCCAGCGCATCGGCATAGGGCCGGCCGTCCACGGCGTTGTGCAGGTAGTGGAATTCGCAGACCTGCGTGTAGCCGCCGGCCAGCAGTTCGGCGTAGAGCAGGGTGGCGATGGTCTCCATCTGATCCGGTGTGATGCGCAGGGCGACGCGGTACATGCGGTCGCGCCAGCTCCAGAAGTCGTCGCTGGCGCCGCTGCCCGGCGCGGCGCTGTGCTCGGTGAGTCCGGCGATGGCGCGCTGAAAGGCGTGGCTGTGCGCGTTGACGAGGCCGGGCAGCACCGGGGCGTCGAGCACGGTGGCGTCCGGGTGATGGGCCGGCGTGGCATCGGGTTCGATGGCAGACCAGGCGCCGTTGGCGCCGACCGTCAACAGGACGTTGCGCGCCCAGGCACCCTGCACCCAGGCGATCGGCGCGAAGAAGACGCTTCCCTTACTTTGCATAAAGCGCTCCGCAAGCCGCCAGCGCCGCCTTCACCATCGCCTTGAGCTGCGGCTGGATGGCACCGGCCTTGCGCGCGTCGTAGTCGAAGGGCGCGGCTTCGCGCATGTAAAGGTATTGGCACATTTCAAGCTGCACCGCATGCACGCCGGCCTGCGGCGCGCCGTATTGGCGCGTGATGTAGCCGCCCTTGAAGCGGCCGTTGATGACGTGGCTCACCGCCGCATGGCCTGCGCAGACCTGATCCAGCGCGCGCGCGATCGACGCGTCCGCGCTGGCGCCGCCGGCCGTGCCGATATTGAGGCCCGGCAGCGTGCCTTCGAACAGCCAGGGGATCTGCGAGCGGATGCTGTGCGCATCCCACAGCAGGGCATAGCCATGAATGGACTTGATGCGATCAAGCTCGGCTTGGAGCGCGGCGTGATAGGGCAGCCAATAGGCGTCGCGGCGCCGGGCGCGCTCTTCGGCCGTTGGTTCGCCGCCCGCCTGGTAGAGCGGGTCGCCCGCGAAGAAGCGCGTCGGGCACAGCTCGGTGTTGGAGGCCCCAGGGTACATGGGCGCATCGTCGGGCGGACGGTTCAGGTCGATGACGTAGCGCGAGTGGAGCGGACGCAGCACGCTCGCTCGAAGCTCGTCCAGAAAGTCGTACAGGCGCTCCAGATGCCAGTCGGTGTCTTCGAACGCCATCGCGCGCGGCACGTAAGCCGATCGCAGCGCCGACGGGATGTCGGTGCCGATGTGGGGCATGCTGACGAGCAGGGCAGCGCTACCGCTGTGCAGGGAAAAAGTCATCGCGGTTCTCCGTTGAATACGGTTTGCAGGCAGGGCCGACCGCCGAGCGCGTAGCTGAGTTGCGCCGGGTGCTGCACATCCCACAACACGAAGTCGGCGCGCATGCCGGCCGCCAGCACACCGCGATCGGGCAGGCCGAGCGCCTGTGCCGCGCGCCGCGTGACGCCCGCGAGCGCCTCTTCGGGCGTGAGCCGGAACAGCGTGCAGGCCATGTTGAGCATCAACAGCAGTGAGGTGCAGGGCGATGTGCCGGGGTTGCAGTCGGTGGCGACCGCCATCGGCACACGCTGGCGACGCAGCAGTTCGATCGGCGGCACGCGGGTTTCGCGCAGGAAATAAAAGGCGCCGGGCAGCAGCACGGCCACACTGCCCGCTGCCGCCATGGCCGCCGCGCCCTCGTCGGACAGCCACTCCAGGTGGTCGCAGCTCAGGGCGCCGAAGCGCGCCGCCAATTGCGCGCCGCCGCTGTCGCTGAGCTGTTCGACGTGCAGCTTCACGGGCAGGCCCAATTCCCGCGCCGCCGCGAACAGGCGCGCGACCTGCGCCGGGCTGAAGGCGATGCGCTCGCAGAATGCGTCCACGGCATCGACCAGGCCTTCGGCGTGGAGCAGCGCCAACATGCGCAGCACCTCGTCCAGGTAAGCGTCGGCCTGTCCGGCAAATTCGGGTGGCACGGCATGGGCGCCCAGGAACGTGGTGCGCACGTCGACGTCATGCGCCTGGCCGAGCGCGCGCGCCACCTGCAGCATCTTGCGTTCGTGCGCCAGCGCCAGCCCGTAGCCGGACTTGATCTCGAGCGTGGTCACACCTTCGGCCAGCAAGGGCTGCAGGCGAGCAGCACCTTGTTTGAGCAACTCTTCATGCGTGGCGCTGCGCGTCGCCTGCACGGTCGAGGCAATGCCGCCGCCCGCGCGCGCGATGTCTTCGTAGGACGCGCCGTTCAGGCGCATTTCGAACTCGAGCGCGCGGTCGCCGCCATATACCAAGTGCGTGTGGCAATCGATCAGCCCCGGCGTGATCAGGGCGCCGGCTGCGTCATGAAGTATTTCGCAGCGCTGGCGCAACGCGTCGGGCAAGGCGCCGCGCGGGCCGACCCATTGCAGCTGGCCCGCATCCACTACCAGCGCCGCATCTTCGATCAATCCGTAAGGCTGCGGGGCCTCGGCCTGCATCGTCGCCGCGCGGCAGTGGGTCCAGAGTTCGAGGCTCATAGCGCAATCTCCATCCACAAGGCGTTGCCGGCGCTGAGCTTGACCTCCACGCCCGCGGTCACGCTGCGCCAGACCAGACTGCCGGCCGGAACCGCCAGCGTCTGCTGCTGGCAGTTGACGCTTGCCGTGCCGTCGATTGAATAGAGGGCGACGACGCCGGCAGCCCCTGTCATCCAGCGCAGATCGCCGTTGATGCGTTTCATGCGCGCCGAAGCCCTTCTGCGGCGCACCATCAGGTTGAAGTCCTGCGTCGCGCCCGCCAGCAGTTCGCATTGCGTGGCACTGCCGCCATCGAAGCAAAAGGGCGCACTGCTGCCGGTCAGCGAGTGCTGCGATCCGTCCACATCGAGCCTGACACCGGCGCCACCCAGCACCGCAAACCAGCGCTGCACGCCCTCGAAACGCGAGAACGGGCCATTGGCCGCCACCGTCGCCACCGACATGCGCCAGGTCCAGTCTTCTGCTGCAGGCCAGGCAGCGAGTTCACAGGTTTCGCCGCCGCCGTTGCGCCACGGGCTCGGTGCTACGTCGGCGAGCGCGATGCGGCGCCAGCTCACAGCTGAAAGTTCCCGCTGAAGCTGTAGCGGTTGCCCGGGTAGAGCAGCCGCGCCAGGCTTGCCACATGCGGGCCGCTGACGGTGCTGCGCGTCATCACCAGACAGGGCTCGCCGCGCTTGATGCCAAGCTGTCTGGCTTCCTGCGCGCTGGCCAGCCCTGCTTCGATCGAATAGCTGGCCTCGGTCAGCGGCGCATGCTCCAGCAGGTAGTGCGTCGGCGTGCAGGCATTGAAGTCGAGCTCCAGATAGTGCGGCGCCGAGGCCGGGTTCACGTGCCGGTCTTCGAGTTGGATTGCCACGCCGTCCTCGAAGTGGACGAGCACGGAATGAAAGAGCCGCGCCCCGGTTCGCAGCTTGAACACCTGCGCCAGCGCCGCATCCGCGCGCATCGCTTCCACCGTCAAGACCGTGGTGCTGTGCCGGTGGCCGCGCTCGAGGATCTCGTCATGGATGTCGCGGATGGCCAGCGTGCTGGAGATGCGGTGCAGCTGCGCCACAACCGTGCCCGAGCCCTGGATGCGCGTTACCACGCCTTCGACCGCCAGTTCCTTCATCGCGCGGTTCACGGTCATGCGGCTGATTCCGAACTGCTGCTGCAAAGCCGATTCGCTGGGCACGGCGTCGCCCGCTCGCCAGACACCCCGGCTGATTTGGGTCTTGATAAAGGCTTTGACCTGCTCGTAGGCAGGCAGCTTGGCTGGGGTCATGGTGCGTGATGGGTTCGGCGTGAAAAGAATGAGCTTATCAGGGTTTTCCCGCTACAGTATAAGTTGTATAGACAACTAAACTATCCAGACAAACCCTTAACGACTTGGATTTGAATCATGGCCGATCTCTCAAAATCACCTTTCGCCGACAGCGTGGCGCGCCCGGTGCGCGCACCGCGCGGCGCCACGCTGACCTGCGCCAACTGGCAGATCGAAGCGGCCTACCGCATGATCCAGAACAACCTCGACCCGGAGGTTGCGGAGAACCCGGACCAGCTCGTCGTCTACGGCGGCATCGGCAAGGCGGCGCGCAACTGGCCGTGCTTTGACGGCATCCTGGACAGCCTGCGCAAGCTCAAGGAAGACGAGACGCTGCTGGTGCAGTCGGGCAAGCCGGTTGGCGTGTTCCGCACGCACACCGGTGCGCCGCGCGTCCTGATCGCGAACTCCAACCTGGTGCCGAAATGGGCCACCTGGGAACACTTCAACGCGCTGGACCGCGCCGGCCTGATGATGTACGGCCAGATGACGGCCGGGAGCTGGATCTACATTGGTTCGCAAGGCATTGTGCAAGGCACCTACGAGACCTTTGTCGAAGCCGGACGCCAGCACTACGCGGGCAGCCTGGCCGGGCGCTGGGTGCTGACCGCGGGGCTGGGCGGCATGGGCGGCGCCCAGCCGCTGGCCGCGACGTTTGCCGGCGCCTGCTCGCTCAACATCGAGTGCCAGCAGAGCTCGATCGATTTCCGCCTGCGCACGCGCTACTTGGACAAGCAGGCCGCCAATCTGGACGAGGCACTGGCCCTGATCGCGCGTCACACCAGCCGCAAGGAAGCAGTGTCGATCGGCCTGTGCGCCAACGCGGCCGATGTGGTGCCGGAACTAGCGCGGCGCGCCAGGGCCGGCGGCATCCGCCCCGACATTGTGACCGACCAGACCTCTGCGCACGACATCATCCACGGCTATCTGCCCTCGGGCTGGAGTGTCGAGCGTTGGCGGCTCGCGCAGGACGATCCGGCGCTGCACGCCGACCTGACGCAGGCCGCCGGCGAATCCTGCGCGCGCCACGTGGCGGCCATGCTGGAGTTCCACCAGATGGGCATCCCCACGGTGGACTACGGCAACAACCTGCGCCAGGTGGCCAAGGACTATGGCGTGGCCAACGCCTTCGACTATCCCGGTTTTGTGCCGGCCTACGTGCGACCGCTGTTCTGCCGCGGCGTCGGGCCGTTCCGCTGGGTGGCCCTGAGCGGCGACCCCGAGGACATCCGCAAGACCGATGCCAAGATGAAGGAACTGTTCCCGCACAACGCCGGGCTGATCCGCTGGCTCGACATGGCGCAGGAGCGCATCGCCTTCCAGGGCCTGCCTGCGCGCATCTGCTGGATCGGCCTGGGCGAGCGCCATCTGGCGGGCCTGGCCTTCAACGAGATGGTGCGCAGTGGCGAGCTCAAGGGCCCGATCGTGATCGGACGCGATCACCTCGACAGCGGCTCGGTCGCCTCGCCGAACCGCGAGACCGAAGCCATGAAGGACGGCAGCGACGCGGTGAGCGATTGGCCGCTGCTCAACGCGCTGCTCAACACCGCCAGCGGCGCCACCTGGGTCAGCCTGCACCATGGCGGCGGCGTCGGCATGGGCTACTCGCAGCATTCCGGTGTCGTAATCGTCTGCGACGGCACACCCGAGGCGGCGCAGCGCGTCGAGCGCGTGCTGTGGAACGACCCGGCAACCGGCGTCATGCGCCACGCCGACGCCGGCTACGAGATTGCCGAGCAATGCGCACAGGAACACGGCATGAATATGCCGATGAAAGGTCTCTGACATGACGCGCACCCTTTGCCTCGAGCCCGGCCACATGACGCTGGAGCAACTCCAGGCGATCCACGGCGATGTCGTCCAGCTGAGCATTCCGGACGCGGCGCGCGCGGCGATCCGCGCCAGCCAGCGCGTGGTGCAAGGCGCGGCCGATGGCGATGTGGCGGTCTACGGCATCAACACCGGCTTTGGCAAGCTGGCCAACCAGCGCATCAGCAAGGCGCAGCTCGAGACGCTGCAGCTCAACCTGATCCGCTCGCACAGCGTCGGTGTCGGCGAACCGCTCTCGCCGCAGATCATGCGGCTGATGCTGGCGCAGAAGGCCGCCAGCCTGGCGCGCGGTTACTCGGGTGTGCGCGAAGTCGTCATCGACACCCTGCTGGCCGTGCACAACGCGGGCCTCGTGCCCTATGTGCCGTCGCAGGGGTCGGTCGGCGCCTCGGGCGACCTGGCGCCGCTGGCGCACATGACCCTCGCGCTGATCGGCGAAGGTGACATGCTGCAGGACGGTCAGCGCGTGCCGGCCGGGCCGGCGCTGGCGCGCGCCGGCATTGCGCCGCTCAAACTCGGCGCCAAGGAAGGCCTGGCCTTGATCAATGGCACGCAGACCTCGACCGCACTGGCTCTGCACGCGCTGCTCGATTTCGAGCCGGTGCTGGAGGCCGCGCTCGTGATCGGCGCCCTGACGATCGATGCCGCGCGCGGCAGCGACGGTCCGTTCGACCCGCGCATCCACGCCTTGCGCGGCCAGCCCGGCCAGATCGACGTCGCCGGCTATTACCGCGAGCTGCTCAAAGGCAGCGCCATCCGCAATTCGCACCGCGATGGGGATGACCGTGTGCAGGACCCGTACTGCCTGCGCTGCCAGCCACAGGTGGTGGGCGCGTGCCTGGACCAGTTGCGCCACGGTGCCTTGGTGCTGGTGCGCGAAGCCAATGCCGTGACCGACAACCCGCTCGTCTTTGCGCAGGACGGCGCCATGCTCTCGGGCGGCAACTTCCACGCCGAGCCGGTGGCGCTGGCCGCCGATGGCATGGCGCTGGCCATCGCCGAAGTGGGCGCCATTGCCGAGCGCCGCATTGCCATGCTGATCGACAGCAGCGTGTCGCGCCTGCCGCCGTTCCTGACCGCTGACGCGGGCCTCAACAGCGGCTTCATGATCGCCCACGTCACGGCGGCGGCGCTGGCGTCGGAGAACAAATCGCTGGCGCACCCGGCCAGCGTGGACAGCCTGCCCACCAGTGCCAACCAGGAGGACCATGTGTCCATGGCCACCTTCGCCGCGCGGCGCCTTCAGGCCATGATCAGCAACACGGCCAACATCCTGGGCATCGAGTTGCTGGCCGCCGCACAGGGCATCGAGTTCCTGCGCCCGCTGACGAGTTCGGCCGCGCTCGAGCAGGTGCTGGCGCTGCTGCGCCAGCAGGTGCCGGCGATGGCGCAGGACCGTTATCTGGCACCCGACATCGCGCACGCCACGAAGCTGGTGCGCGGCGGCTCTCTCTCCCGGATTTTCCGCACGCTCCCCGGCTTGCCAACACTCTGGCTGCAAGCTTGAAGAACCGGACGCTTCGCAGCTGGCGCAGTAGCTGTTTCTCTCTCTTTTACCTGACAGGAAGACCATGAAAGCAAAACTCACCCGCACCGCTGTTTACAGCCTGTTGTGTCTGGCCGGCCTGGCCCAAGCCGACGTGAAGATCGGCCTGAATGTGCCGCTGACCGGCTTCGCCGCCGCCGACGGCAAGTCCGCGCTTGAAGGCGCCAAGCTCGCGGTGGCGCAGGCAAATGCCGCGGGCGGCATCAACGGTGAGAAGATCGAACTGGTGATCTACGACGACCAGGCCTCGCCCAAGGAAGCTGCACCGATCGCGACCAAGCTGATCGAGAAGGACAAGGTCGTGGTGGCGGTCTCTGGCTCGTACTCGGCGCCGACCCGCGCTGCCGCGCCGATCTTCCAGAACGCCAAGGTGCCCTACGTGGTGGCTTACTCGATCCACCCGGACGTGACGACGACCGGCGACTACATGTTCCGCGCCTCCACCATGGGCGAAGTACAGGGCCGCGCCGGCGCCAAGCTGATCGGCGAAACCCTGAAGAAGAAGAACGTCGCCCTCATCACGCTGAAGAACGACTTCGGCCAGGCGCTGGCCAGCGGCTTCAAGGAAGGCGCGCCCAAGTTCGGCATCAAGATCACCGGCGAGTACGAGTACGGCATGGCCGACCGCCAGTTCGGTCCCATGATCTCCAGCCTCAAGGCCGACAACCCCGAGGCCATCTACGCCACCGGCTATTTCTTCACGGCCGGCCCGCTCGTCAGCCAGTTGCGCGCCGCCGGCATCACGGCCCCGGTGATCGGCCAGGAAGGCTACGACTCCGAGAAGTTCATCGAGATCGCCGGTGCCGCAGCCGAAGGCGTGCTGGTGACCACCTCGCTCGACCGCGACTCCGCCTCGAGCGTGACCAAGGCCTATCTGGCCGATTTCCGAAAGGCCGTCGGCAGCGGATCCGACATGGTGGCCGCTTCCACCTACAGCGCCACCTTTGTCGCGATCGAAGCGATGAAGAAGGCCGGCACCAGCAACCGCGAAGCGATCCGCAACGCGATCGCCGCCGGCACCTTCGAGACCCCGATCGGCAAGCTCACGTTCAACGACCTGCATGAGGTCAACAAGGACGTGCAGGTGCAGATCGTCAAGGACAAGGCCTTCCACCGCTATGCCGTGATTTCGGACCCTGTCTATCTGGCCGCGCCGACCAAGGCCAGCGTCAAGAAATAAGGCTCGATCGATCCCGACCCACCTGCGCAAGGAGCCCCTGTGCTGTTCATTGAACTGATTGCGCAAGGCCTGATCCAGGGCAGCATCTACGCGCTGATCGCGCTCGGGCTGACCCTGGTCTACGGCCTGCTGCGGATATTGCATGTCGCGCACGCCGCCTTGTTCACACTTGGCGGCTACATGGGCGTGCTGGTCACCAACCAGTTCGACAGCCTGGGCCTGGCCATGCTGGTGGCCATGCTGGTGTCGGGTTTTGCCGGCGTGCTGATGTACCGCCTGTGCTACGAGCCGATCCTGCATCAGCCGCCGTTTGTCGCGCTGATCGCGTCGATCGGCCTGTTCATCGCGTCGGAGGAGGTGTTTCGCATCGTCTTCGGCGCCTACGGGCTGTCCTACCGCAACCCGCCGCTGCAGGCGCAGGTGGCGCTCGGCCCGCTGAATTTCAAGCGGGCGGAGCTGCTGGTGATGGTCGGCGGGGCGCTGATCATCGGCGTGCTGGCCCTGCTGCAAAGCCGCACGCGCCTGGGCATCGCCTGCCAGGCCACGGTCACCGATCCCGAGATGGCGGAGTCCTTCGGCATCGACCTCAAGAAGGTCCGCTACGTGAACTTCTTCATCGGCTCGGCGCTGGCCGGGATGGCCGGCGTCATGGTTGCGCTGCTCAACAACCTGGTCGAACCCACCATGGGCAGCGTCGCGTCCTACAAGGCGCTGGCGATCATTGTGCTGGGCGGCTTGGGCTCGGTGCCGGGCACTCTGATGGCCGCGCTGATCCTGGGTGTGGTCGAGGCCTTCGGCACGATCTATCTGGGCAAGCTGCTCGACCGCAATGCGATCGCCTTCGCCTTCCTGATCCTGGTGCTGATGGTCAGGCCGCAAGGTCTTTTTTCCCGGAAGTAGGGCGCGCATGGAATACGAAATATCACTTGTCACGGCGGTCGGCATCAGCGTGCTGTTCGCCTTGTCGCTCAACCTGATCACGGGCTTTTGCGGCCAGATCAGCCTCGGGCACGCCGCCTTCTTCGGCATCGGCGCCTACGGCTCGGCCCTGCTGTGCAAGATGGGCCTGCCGTTCCTGCTGAGCCTGCCGCTGGCCATGCTGCTGGCGGGCGGCTTCGGCCTGGTCGTCGGCCTAGCCAGCCTGCGCGTGCGCGCCGACTTCCTGGCCATCACGACGATGGGCGTCGGATTCCTGTTTGTCGGCGTCGTGCGCCAGCAGGAGCGACTGGGCGGTGAGATGGGCATCTCGGGCATCCCCGACGCCGGTTTCTCGAAACTGGCGTTCATGCTGTTGACGCTTGGGCTGTGCGTCGTTGCCGCGCTGTTTTCCCACTACATCCGGCGCAGCTGGATGGGGCAGGTGTTCAACGCGATCGCCGAGGACGAGGACACGACGCGCGTGCTGGGCGTCGATGTGCCGCGCTTCAAGCTGGCGGCCTTTGCAATGGGCACGGCGCTGGCGGGCCTGGCCGGCGCGCTGTATGCGAACAACCTCAAGTTCATCAGCCCGGACAGTTTCGGCTTCGTCGAGTCGATGACGGTGCTGTCGATGGTCGTCATCGGCGGCATCGGCTCGGTGGCCGGCGTCACGGCCGCGGCGATCGTGCTGTCGCTGCTGCCGTCCCTCTTCACCTTTGTCGGCGAATACAAGCTGCTGGTCTACGGCGGCCTGCTGTTCCTGATGATGCGGTTTTCACCCGACGGTGTGACCGGCGCACTGCGCCGCGCCATGGCACATGGGAGGCGCTAGCATGAAGCCACTGCTGAGCGTCAACCATGTGACGGTCCGGTTTGGCGGCCTGACCGCCATCGACGATGTGTCGTTCGAGGTCAAGTCCGGCGAGCTGCTGGGCCTGATCGGCCCCAACGGTGCCGGCAAGACGACCATGATGCGCGCCATCGTGGGGGTCGTTCGGCCATCGAAGGGCAGCGTCATGCTGGAAGACCTGGCCCTCAATTCACTGTCCATCGATGCTCGCATCCGCGCCGGCCTGGCGCTGTCGCAGCAACTGGTCAAGCCGTTTCGCGAGATCAACGTGCAGGACAACGTGGCTTTCGCCGCCGGCAGCCGCAAGACGCGCACACCGACGGCCGCCCTGTGCCACGTCAACCGTCAGGCCGAGCGCGCGCTGGCGCTCGACGCCCTGGGCCGGGTCGGCATCGCCGGCTACGCGCAGCAGAGCCCGAAGACGCAGCCGCTGGGCGTGCTCAAGCGCCTGGAAATGGCGCGTGCGCTGGCGCTCAAGCCCAAGCTGCTGCTGCTCGACGAACCGCTGGCCGGGCTCAATTCCAAGGAGGCCAGCGCGCTGGCGCAGACCATCGCCGACATCAACCGCCAGGGCATGACCATCATCCTGATTGAGCACAACCTGAGCGAGATCATGCGCATCTGCCAGCGTCTTGTGGTGCTGGACAACGGCAGGAAGATCGCCGAGGGCCTGCCGCGCGATGCCATGAACGATCCGGGCGTGCGCCTGGCCTATCTGGGAGGAGACGCTGATGCTGCAGATTGAAAACCTGAGCTGTGGCTACGGCATGTTCCAGGCCGTGAGCGGCCTGTCGCTGCACCTGCGAGCAGCCACCATCACCGGCCTGATCGGCGCCAACGGCGCCGGCAAGTCCTCCACGCTGATGTGCCTAGCGGGCCACGTCGCCATGACCGAAGGCACACTGCGTTTCAAGGGGCAGGACATCAGCCGGCTCGGAGCGCGCGAGCGCGTCAAGCTCGGCATCGCGATCTCGCCCGAGGGCCGCCGGCTGTTCAAGGACCTGAGCGTTGAAGACAACCTGCGCGTCGGCGGCCTGGTGCAGCCCGCCAGCGCCTATGCGCAGGATCGCGACAAGGTACTGAGCCTGTTCCCGCGGCTGGCCGAACGCATGACCTCGCTGGCCGGCAACCTGTCGGGTGGCGAGCAGCAGATGCTGGCGATCGGCCGCGCCTTGATGACGCGACCGCAGCTGCTGATGATCGACGAGATCTCGCTCGGCCTGATGCCCAAGGCCATCGAGCTGTGCTACCGCGCGCTCGAAGTGCTGCGTCGGGAGGGGCTCACCATTCTCTTGGTGGAGCAGAACACCGACCGCGTGCTGCGCGTGGCCGACGATCTGTGCGTGCTCGAATCGGGCCGCACCGTGTGGCAGGGCACGGCCGCCGCTGCGCGCCAGGATCCGACGCTCACGGCCGCTTACCTCGGCATGCATTAGCGAGCGGCTGGCCCTGCGCCAGCGGCAACAGGGCGATCCATTGAAACAGTTCCGTGCCGGAAAACGTCGCTACCGCTTGTATTGCTTTAGCAGGTCAGCTTCCATCTTGTTCAAATCGGAATCCGACATGTTCTGCATATCCTGCATCGATTTTCCGGTCACGGTTCGCGATTGCGCATCACCCTTTGCGCGGATGGTCGCTTCATCTGGCTGCTTCCCGCCTTCCTTTTGAGCCTTCGCTTCATACATGCGAACGACTTCTGCATCGGACTTCCCGACTGCAGCCTTGCCCAGCATGGGACGCACGGCGTTGGCTGTCTGGGTCTCCTGCGACTTCTTAAAGGCCGCTTCCTGCTTCTTGCGGTCTTTTTCCTTGGCGTCAAACCTGGCATTGGATTCCTTCTCCGCCTTGTCCTGTGCCTTGATCGCCGCCATGTCTTCGTCAGCACCCGACGCGCAGGCCATGCTGGACAGACTCATCAGGACCAAAAGTGCGGGTAATGGCTTCATGTTGTTCTCCGTGCGGATGGAAGGAAGAGCCGAGTATGGATGAGCTACTGCAGCCAGGCAATGCCTTTTTCACGTTCCCTGGTCGCAAGAGACACGAAGCGTGTATGCGTCACAGTCCGTTTTCCGGCGCCTCAGTTCAACGCCGCAAAGAAGCAGCTGTGGCGATCCGCGAAGTGCCCATCGAAGTCAGTCAGAGCGGTCGGGACAAGGAAAGCAGTTGTTCGTCAAGCAAGCGCCGGTCAGATCGGCTTTCAAAGGAGAGATCTTGCGCATCTGCCACTGTTGGGCAACTGGTTTTGTGTCCGTGATGGCCTTGTACGCCGGTTCAAACCCTCAATCGATCAGTCGATCAACGCGGGTCTGTTGACAACTGCTTCGCGACGAAAGGGTGCTGTCCACGTTGCAGCGCAACTGATCGAGTGCTGTTAAAGTGACATTCGATATGAGTACCGAACACCCCGCCATTGATGTCGCCGTGATCATGCGCAAGGAGCGCATCAAGGGGGACATGAGTCGTTGGCAAACGTGGCGCTGGGTGCTCGATGACGTGGTGATGCATGAGACTGGTTTTGGCGAAGAACCGCGCATGCTTTACAAGGACGAAGATGGCGAGCGCTGGTTGCACCCGCGCTACCGGGTCGAATTGTTTGAAGACGATGCCGAAGGCTATCAGCTGAACGCCAGCACGGTGACACCGGGCTGGTTTGTGCTGTGGCGCATGCAAGACCCTGCAGGCCCTGGCGAGGAACCACAGGCCCGCCCGGTGGCGGTAAGCCTGAGTTACCACGACGCCAGCCGATGGCTCGACGCCCAGGAGACTGTGGAGCAGATCGCGGCGCCGCCGGTGATCGTCGATTGGCTGAAGTCCTTCATTGAGGTCTTCCACCCGGTCGAGGCGAAGCGCGCCAGGCGACCGCAGAGTTTCCGTTTGCTTGCTGACCGCTTCGGCAATCCGGTCTCCATCAGCACCGAAAAGAAAGTGGCTTCCGGCGACGCAAGCGCACCGGAAAGACAAGCGCGCGCGGTCGTCGCTGGCGCCGGTGGCGATCGTGCCTGAGAGTTTCCTGGGGCGCTGGGCTCAGCGCAAGGCCGATGTTCGTCAGGGCAGGGAACCGGCAGAGCCGAGCAATCCATCTGCAGACAAGCCCCTGCAGCCACCCGTGCAAGACGACGCTCCGCTCCCGGCGTCGGCGTTGCCTGTCCCTGCGGCCGACCCGTCGACCCCGGCGCAAACGGAAAGCGACGAACCGCCGTTGACACTGCAGGATGCGCAGGCCCTGGGCATGGAATCGGACTACTGGCCTTTCCTGGCGCGCCGTGTGGACCCGGCCGTACGCAACGCAGCCATGAAGAAACTGTTTTCCAATCCGCACTTCAACGTGATGGACGGGCTCGACACCTACATCGACGATTACGCGAAGCCCGATCCGCTGCCACCGGCCATGTTGCGCAAGATGGCGAGCGCCCGGTTTCTCAATTTGCTGGAGGAAGATCAGAACGAGCCTGCGAGCCAGCCCAACCCGAGACAAGACCATGCCAACACTGATTTGCAGCTGCAACCAAACGATGCCCCTGAAGGCCGGGGTCCTGGGCGCGGCGCTGAATGAATCACTGACGCTGCACTCCACGCTGTGCCGGCGCGAGGCCGATTCCTTTGTGCAGGCGCTGGCTTCGGGTGAGGATGTCCTGGTCGCCTGTACCCAGGAAAGCCGTCTGTTCCAGGAAATCGCGGCGCAAACGGCCGCAGCCCAGGGTGTGGCGATCCGCTTTGTCAATATCCGTGAGACCGGTGGCTGGAGCAAGGACGCCGGTCAGGCCGCCCCCAAGATGGCGGCTCTGCTGGCTGTCGCACGGCTGCCCGAGCCGGAGCCGGTCCCAACTGTGGGCTTTGGCAGTGCAGGCCGCGTCCTGATCATCGGTCCGCTAGATCTGGCCGAACGGGCTGCGGCCTTGCTGGCGCCGTCCCTGGATATCACACTGTTCGGCATCGGCGCCGGCCGCGACGGCGGCGCCCAGGAGCGGCGCTATCCGGTGCTGAGCGGGCAGATCGCTCGCCTGAACGGGTGGCTGGGGCAATTCGAGCTTGAGTGGACGCAGAACAACCCGATCGATCTGGACTTGTGCACCCGCTGCAATGCGTGCCTGGTTGCGTGCCCGGAAGGCGCGATTGGCCTTGACTACCAAATCGACCGTGCCTTGTGCAAATCCCACCGCGCTTGCGTCACGGCCTGCGGGCCTGCCGCAGCAATTGACTTTGACCGCAAGACGGTCAAGCAGAGCGCCGCGTTTGACCTCGTGCTGGATCTGCGCGCAACGCCGGCCTTTGGCCAGCAGACCCTGCCGCAAGGGTATTTTTTTGTCGGGCCGCAGGCCTTTGAAGCCCATGGACCAACCGCTGTGGCAGCGGGCCAGCGCGTCGACCTGGTCGCGGCCGCTCTTGAACTTCAGTCCATGGTGGGCGAATTCGAAAAGCCCAGGTTCTTTGCCTACAAGCAAAAACTGTGCGCCCACAGTCGCAACAACAAGATTGGCTGCAGCGCCTGTATCGACGTCTGCTCGGCCAGCGCCATCAGCAGCGAGCCTGACCGCCAGGGGATCAAGGTCAATCCGCATTTGTGCGTAGGCTGCGGTGCCTGCAGCAGCGTGTGCCCGAGCGGCGCGCTGAGCTTTGCTTATCCGAGAGTCAACGAACAGGGCGTGAGAATCAAGACCATGCTGAGCACCTTCACCAGGGCCGGTGGCAAAGCTGCCGCGCTGTTGTTGCACAGCCAGCACGCCGGCACCCGATTGATCGATGATCTGGGGCGTGCGGCGCAGCTCGACAAGGCCGTCCACGGTGTGCCCGCGCGTGTGCTGCCGATGGCGCTGTGGCATACCGCATCCACCGGGATCGAGCTGTGGCTCACGGCGCTGGCGTACGGGGCGTCCCAGGTCTGGATTCTGATGACGGGAGAGGAAGCGCCGCAGTACGTGGCGGCGCTGCAGGCGCAGATCGACGTCGCACAGTCCATCCTCACAGATCTCGGTTATCAAGGTGAGCATTTGCGCATCCTGCGCGCCCGGGATGCGCGGGATCTGGCCGCGCTGGATGCGCAATTGCAGGCGGCGCCCGCCCAGACGGTGGGCCACGCGGCGAGTTTTGCCGTGCAGGCGGACAAGCGCGTCAACATCGAACTGGCGCTCGAGCACCTGGTTGCGCAGGCAACGACGCGCCCCGACAGCATTGCCCTGCCTGATCGGGGCTCGCCATTGGGCGCTTTGCGCATCGACCAGCAGCGCTGCACCCTGTGCCTGAGTTGCGTCAATGCCTGCCCGGCCGCTGCCTTGCAAGACAATTCGCAAACGCCGCAGCTCCGCTTCATTGAGATGAACTGCGTGCAGTGCGGCCTGTGCGTGACGACCTGCCCGGAAAAGGCGCTGGCACTGTCACCCCGGTTCAATCTTTCCCCCCAGAGAACGCAGGCAGTCGTGATCAATGAAATGCAGCCCTATGTCTGCATCCGCTGCAGCAAGCCTTTTGGTACGCTCAAGGCGATTGAATCGATGCTCGGCAAATTGGCGGT